>Ga0105049_10005289_pt1 | contig 15047 bp, 12 predicted proteins | sample MAT06_FD_78087 | JGI IMG/M metagenome (GOLD analysis project Ga0105049, IMG submission 78087) | Freshwater microbial communities from Lake Fryxell liftoff mats and glacier meltwater in Antarctica - MAT-06 | ecosystem: Environmental > Aquatic > Freshwater > Ice > Liftoff microbial mat | place... | reverse complement strand
TATCGAATTGTGCAATACTTATGAAATGAAGTAAACAGCCTGCGAGCAATAAAAAAAAGTATAGCTGTACTTAGATAAAAATTCCATTGATCATTACTTTATCGATGAGGTTATTTCCAAAACTATAAGGAAGGTAGGCAATCGACGGAATAGGTTTGGTAAAAATAAGGTTGGCCCTTTTGCCGACGGTTATACTCCCTGCCAAGTTTTGTACTTCCATGGCAAAAGCACCGTTGATCGTTGCTGCATTGATGGCTTCTTCGGGCAACATTTTTAGCTGAATACAGCTCAAAGCTATTACAAAATTCATATTGGCACTTGGTGAAGAGCCGGGATTAAAATCAGATGCAATGGCGATGGCAGCTCCTGCATCGATCAACTTACGTGCAGGCTGGTAAGCCATGCGTAGAAAAAATGCAGCCGTAGGTAATAAAGTGCCAATGGTATCAGATGCGGCTAGTGAAGCGACGTCTTCATCGGTCATGGTTTCTAAGTGATCAACTGAAACAGCGCCTAATTCGATACCTGCCATCACTCCCCCAATACTGTTGAGTTGGTTTACGTGCAGTTTGGGCTTTAACCCATAGGCAGCTGCTGCCACACAAATCCGTTGCATTTCTTCCACAGAAAAAAAACCGTTTTCACAAAACACATCTACATAATCTGCCAAATTCTCGGCAGCTATTGCAGGTAGCATTTCTTCTATGATGGTATTGATATATCCTTCATGATCTTCTTTAAAAGCCAATGGAAATGCATGAGCACCTAAAAAACTGCTTTTGATCAGCAAATCGGAGGTTTGTTTCAGTTTTTTGATCACCCGTAGCATTTTAAGTTCAGCAGCTACCGTTAACCCATAGCCGCTTTTGATCTCAATGGCTCCCGTTCCCATCTTCGCTGCTTCTGCTAATCGTATTGTACCCAAGCGGTACAATTCATCTTCGCTGGTTTCGGCCAGTACGTTTGCTGAATGTAAAATACCCCCACCATTGGCAGCAATCTCTGCATAGGTTTTTCCCTTTATTTTATCTACAAACTCCGCTTCCCTGCTTTTGGCAAATACAAGGTGTGTATGGCTGTCGCACCAGGCCGGTAATATCCATTGACCGGTAACATCTATGGTATTAATGGGCTGATTTGGCACAATAATATCCAGTTCATACATGTGCCCAAGCGCAGCAATGATTCCATCTTCGACCAATAAAAAGGCACCTTGGAGAACGGGTAACACTGCCAGTTCTTTTCCGCGAAGTATCCGATTGGTTTCGTGTACGCCTACCAGTTGTGGTATGTTGATAAAGAGTGTAGTCATCCCAAATATATTTTATAAAATGATTGCAGGTGTTATTACAGCGCCTCGTACACTTGTTTGCAAAATGCTTCCAATCCCGGATCTCTAGCGCCCATCAACAACAAAACCGTATCATCCGTTATGTGAGGTTGAATGGCGCTTACCAAGTCATTTCTATCTTCCACAAAGAAGGCATTTTTGCCCAGCTTTTTAATGTCTTCTATTAAGTCGTTTGCAGAGATATCTTTAACGGCTGTTCCGCCTGCATAAAAAATTTCACTCATCCATATCTCATCTTGTGGTCGTAAAGCCGCCGCAAATTCTTCCACAAAATCATGCCGTAAAAAACGTGTTGGACCGTAACCGTGCGGTTGAAACCAGGCGATCACTTTTGTTGCGATAGGCTGACAGGCAAGGATAGACGCTGCACATTTAGCGGGATTGTGCGCATAGTCGTCAATCACATGCAATCCATTTTTAATGCCCAATAATTGATGACGCCTGTAAATACCCTCATACGATTCGATGGCCGCAGCGGCATCCTTATAACTTACTCCCAGTAAATGTGCCACTGCTACAGCGGCCAATACATTTTCCATATTGTGTTTACCAACACTGTGCAATTGAAAAGGATGATCATTAATTGTAAATCGGATCAACATACCCTCTTGAACAAAATCCCCGCCCGCATAACCGGCTCCTGTACTTTCGCCGGCACCAAAATCGTCGGCAAGATCCACACTGAGTGATGCAGCGTGTTTATTAGATTGATTTACGATAAAAAAAGATTGCGTATTGTGTTTGAATTTTAAAAATATCTCCATCAGCTCATCCATCTCTTGGTGGTCTTTGTCGATATTGAGGAGCAATCCAATCTGAGGAGTGTACTGCACAATGGATCCGTCGCTCTCGTCGGCTTCAATGATGAGCCATTCGCCGGTACCTACTTTCGCATTGCCAATTTTTCCTTCTTTGATGATGCTCACCAAACCCGCGCCACTGATAATACTTGGCTGCATACCTGCCTGTTCCATTATTTGAAACAACATCGCACTGGTGGTACTTTTCCCGGAGGTACCTCCTACTGCAATTGTTTTTTTACTTCTGGCAATCATAGCCAGCAATTCGCTTCGTTTGATGATAGGTATTTGAAGTGACTTTGCTTTTTGAACTTCCGGAACGGTATCTTCCACGGCTGTGCTCACTACTACCAAATCAATTTCTTCGTGGATTCCGGTTCCATCCTGCAGGTAACAATCTATTCCAGCTGCTTCGAGTTTTTGGCGGGTGTCATTTACTTCTCCCTCAATAAAATATCGATCACTGCCACTCACCTGTTTACCAATACCAGCCAGGTATTGAGCAATCGCACTCATTCCCGTTCCGGCTACGCCGATAAAGAATACAGATTTAAAATGCTGTACAGACTGGATCATTCGTTTATTTTTTTAAAATTTTAAAGGGATGGGCTTCTGTATTGAACACGGCGTTGTTAAGATCGAAAGCATCCTCCGGTGCAAAAAGCAAATAAGCATACTTAAGTGTTTCGGCAAAGAAAAAACTTTGCATGGAGTTTGATTGTTCTTTTGTTTCCACATTTTTAATGGATGCGAAAGCCTCCTCTGTTTTGCAATATTTCAAAATATCATCCAACATCACTTTACCCATCCAAAGGTATTCTAAATGCTGGGTGAGTTTATATAAATAAAAACAGCTTTCAATGTTTTCCGGCCGAAGGATGTAGGCGGGAGATAAAATTTTATCGGATGCAAAATCGAATTGTTCCGGTTCCATTCCAAAACGAGTCCACATGTAATAGTTGTCTTTTTGAATATCGGCTGCCAGGGGTACGTCGCCCGCAAAAGCACAGAGTCCGGCATAAAAGGCATCTAATGCACCATATGTTGTAGCAACTTGTTTTCCTGAATGCATGTTTACCACTTTTAAAAAAGTGCCGTTGGGCGTAATGGCCAGCAAGTATTTTTTAATGGCAGCATTGTGTTGATCGAAAGCCTCTTTAAAATCTTTGTCGCCAAAAAGTGACCAGCATTTGTAGAGATATTCGTAATAAGAATCAATGTAACCGCTGATATGCGAATTTTGCTGTACCCATTTGCCGGTGTTCACATCTATCTGCTCACCTACCAGGTTGATCGCACTTCGCTGGTTGTACACATACATAATGGCTTTTTTGGCTATATCGTAATATTTATTGTTGTGGGTATGTTTGCTAAGCTGACCAAACTCCATCATCAATGTACCAATTTCAGCTGGATTATTGATACCATCTCTAACGGCACCGGTTTGAAGCTGCACATAACGGTAAGGCATACCCGTAGGTGTAGCGAATGCAGGGAGCATTCTATCGGCGAGGTCAGTTGCTAATTGTAAAAAACGGGCGTCCCCATCTAATTCATAGGCCGTGATGAGCCCACCTAAGATGCGGATGGTGACTTCAAAAACCTGCACTTCGTTGTCGTTGTCAAAGGAGAGCGAATCCAAAATTAATTTTTTAGCTTCCGCTGCTTCTGTGGTTAATCCTAACACCAAAAAAGTGTCAAAAGCATCTACGGGTGTCATCAACATAGAATGTTTGTACCAGTTTTTTCCGGTTTTACTCAGCGGCTGTAAATCGTCTTTACCCCAGGCATATTTTTTATACCCTTTCCAAGCGTGAGCGGTTGCAGCCTTTACGGCAGCTACCTGGCTAGTTTTCATTTCGTCGGAAAATTTAGCCGGACGTTGTGCTAATACAGCATAAACTGTAAACAACAGTGTGGCAGAAAATATGATTCCTTTTTTCATGTTAATTGTCTGGGTCGATGCTGGTGAGTTGACGCAGATAATCATATTGAAGATCTTCGTGTAAACCAGCCACCGATTTTTTTATTTTTTTGATAATTCCCGTATAAATATTTTGAAGGGCAGTGCTTTTGTGTAAGGGCAATCCCAACCCAAGCATGGTTTCCGCAACAAACAACAACAAATCTGTTTCAGTGGTTTCACTATTACTGTATTTGATGTATTTGCCAGCTACCCTAACAATTTTTCGTAAAGTTTTTTTAGCAAAATAAAGATTGGTTCTGTTCACCTCTTCGAAGAGCAGCAGCAAGGCGGCTTTCACATTGGCAACATAACCTGATTCATCGTAGGCGTCGAACAGTAAATAAGTAGCCAGTTCTTTGTTTTCCTTTTTGAATTTGATCAACCGCATGCAAAGCTCCGCCAATTCTGTAGAAGGCATTTGTTCCAATGTAGTCTTAATTTCTTTGACCGATGCAGCATTCATACTGCCAAAATAAAGGATTTAGGGGAATAATACTGAAGAGGATTTAAAGCGATGGCAGCTGTATTGGAAAATATTGGAACCAGTAGCAATAAAAAAAACCTTCGTTGTTTTGGCGAAGGTTTTTCATAATTGTGGTTTTTTCTTTTTTTCAGAGATAATTGGATAAGCGGTGTTTGGTTTGTCAGAGATAATTGGATTTGGTTTTCTTATTCAAATATACATCTCATCAAAAATGTTGAATGTAGTTCGTTGTTCATTTTTTTGTAGAATTTCTTCTACCCCCACTCATCAAAAATTAGTAGGTAAACCAATTGTTAGCAGAGAAGAAAAGCTAAGAAAATTTACTGTATAAATTGTTTTAAGTCATTATATTGCACTCAAACCAATCTATACTATGCGAAAATTACTCATCTGTGCAACGCTATCGCTGTGCGCCAGTACCCCAACCAATGCCCAGCTCCTTAACAAAGTATTACCGGGGGGCAATGCATTTTCTCAATCTCTTTCTACCGTGGTAGAACACTTTCAAAATAATTACAATCAAATTCAGGGCGAGTTGTTGCCTTCGGATCCTGATCGTACAATATTTCAATCAACAGTGCTGTTGCCAGGTGCTTCCCATTGTGTGATTTACCGTTTTCACTCAAAAGAAGATAGCTCTGCCAGTTACCAGGCTACTTTGTATCAAGGAGAAGATTTTAATGCGGCCGCTAAAGCGTACAAACAAGTTTTTAAACAAACTAGTCAAACAAAATTTAAGATAGGTGTAACAAACTATAGCTTGGAGGGCACTTTCCTGGAACCTAGCGAGGATCTGCGCTTTACCAGCAGCATTTTAAGATCTACTAATCATTCTGATCTTTATAAAAATTTTATGGCAGAAGTAGAAATGATCAACGGCATAGAGGGCTGGACCGTGCATTTAAATTTACACAGCAGAAAGGCAGATATGGAACGTTATGATCAATAAAAAGTTTACTCCATCGGGTATCAAAAAATATTTATGATTGACTAAGTCATCTCTACACGGGCGACGGATTCCTCAAAGAATCCATCGCCCGTTTTATTTTCTTCCGGTTTAACAAACCAGATGTGTTATTGAGCGGCCAATCACACACCGTTTTACATATCTATTTTTTATTACGTTTGAAAGCTTACCTTTTTCTGGCACGGTTTTCTGATTAACAATCCTATACTAAATCATTGGATAATTTCATCAAATGAAAGGTATTAAATAAAATAAACGCTATGAAAAAGATTTTATACATTTTTATGATCAGCAGCGGATTCATCGCTTGCACCAACAAAAAAACTGATTTAAGTTCCAACAGAGAGATGGTAGTTCTAACAGATTCTACTAGCAACAGCAGTTATCTTACAGATACAGGTGCAGTAAGTAACCCGGAAGTATTCTTTGGTGAAGGCCCTGTGGTTTCTGGCAAAGCTACCATTCCGGAAAAAAAATCCTCGAATTCGAGCAACAACAATGGTAATGTATCGTCTTCTAATAACAGTTCAGGAACAACTGCCGCAACTGGTACCTCAAAGAAAAAAGGATTAAGTCAGGCTGCAAAAGGAACCATCATTGGGGGTGTAGGAGGTGCACTTGCGGGCGGAGTGATTGGTAAGAATGCCAAAGGCGCCGTTATTGGAGGTGCAATTGGAGCTGCAGGAGGCTACGTAATAGGAAGGCAACAAGATAAAAAATCAGGGCGGGTCGGAAACTAATCACTTACTTTTATTTACACTCACAAACACCCATCCAATTAAATAAAATGACGGTGTGATTGTTTTCATTGAACAACTCTTATTATTTTTGCAGTATGGCAGCATGTACATTTACTATCCCTTTTACGGGAGAAACCAGCATCGTTCTGGATAAAGCTAAAAAAGCAGTTGAAAAACAAAGCGGCAGTTTTACTGGTGACGGCAATAATGGGAATTTCCAAGTGAGTTTTTTTGGACAAGAAATCATCGGCTCCTACACAGTGGCCGGTAATGACCTTAACATAGTGATAGAAAGCAAACCCTTTATGGTGCCTTGCAACGCCATTGAGAGTTTCCTCAAAAGTCAGATTGTTTAAAACAAAGTCTTGCAACCATCGCTCTGGTAATTTCTGGTGCAATTCGGGAAAGGCAAAACCTCGCTAAATAATTTCTTAGACATCTACATTACAAACAGGTGGTTTTTAAATAAGCGAATTTATTTATTTAAAAAAGGCTGGCCATTTAAAAAAACACTCCGCAGACTAACAGGTGGTTTACAAACAAATTTAATCTGAAATTTAAAATCACTTTATTGATTTTAACTGCAAAAACTGTAGTTGGGCGTATTAAAATTGCCTTTCATCTATTTTATTCATTTTTTATAACAATTAGATGGCAAATTGCAGTTGAATTTTATCAGCCTTTCCTGTAACAACATGTTTGGCAAAGCACAGCCATGAAATTTCTTCTTTTACTATCTCTTTTATTGTCCGGCATCTCCCTCAGTTACGCCGGCGACAGCACACGCAACATCAAAAGCGTGCGTACCAATCTTCCTATTAAAATTGACGGTAACATACAAGAAGACGCCTGGAAGCAAGCCAGCTTTTTCAATAACTTCAGTGAACAAAAGCCCAGCTTTGGGTTAAAAGAGGATGAAGCTACCAGAACCGAAATTTGGTTGTTGTATGATGACAATGCCATTTATGTTTCTGGATTTTGTCACGAACGAACCAAGGATTCTATTTCATCAGAACTAGGAGGTAGAGATAAATTGGGCATCAACGATTTTGCAGGGATCATGTTTGATACTTATTTGGATAAAATTAATGGATCAGGTTTTTTTGTAACAGCATTGGGCGAACAAGCGGATGTAAAATATTCGTTGGGATACGAAGACGATAGCTGGAGCACGGTGTTTGAAACAGCCACCAAAATGAACGACAGAGGCTGGACCTTTGAGATGCGGATACCGTATGCCGCCATCCGTTTTAGCAACAACGATGTGCAAAATTGGGGTGTTAACATTATTCGAAGAAGGGCGAAGGCTGGCAAACAATATTCCTGGAACCCCATCGACCCTGTAAAATTTGGAACCATGAATCAAGCGGGCGTGCTCACAGATATTAAAAGCATCAAAGCGCCCATTCGACTTTCCTTTTCTCCTTATTTTTCTACTTATGTGAACCACGTGCCCAAATCAGTTAGTGGTAAGAACATCACTTCTTCAGTGAATGGTGGTATGGACGTAAAATATGGAGTGAGCAAAGGCTTTACTTTGGATATGACCTTGATCCCTGATTTTGGACAAGTACAAAGCGATAACCAGGTGCTCAACCTATCCCCTTTTGAAGTACGATTTAACGAAAACAGGTCTTTTTTTACTGAAGGGACTGAACTTTTTAATAAAGGAAATTTTTTCTACAGCCGACGAATAGGTGGCAGGCCTTTGAACATTAATCGACCTTATGGGGAGATCAATGACAGTTTAGAAACCATTGTACAAAATCCGGCGGAAACTAAATTGGTCAACGCCACAAAATTCAGCGGGCGAACCGCCAGGGGATTGGGCATTGGTATTTTTAATGCAGTTACCAAACCTCAGTCGGCAACGATTCGCAAAAACGATACCGGTGAAGAATATCAAATTGAAACAAATCCACTCACTAACTACAACATTGTGGTGTTGGATCAAACAATGAAAAACAATAGCAGTGTTACGCTCATCAATACCAATGTGCTCCGCAGCGGCAGCGACTACGATGCCAATGTTACGGCAGGCTTATTTGACTTATACGATAAAAAAGTAGATTGGAATGTATGGGGCAAAGTAGCCAACAGCCGACTTATGGGGTTAAATAAGGACAAAGACCTAAGCGGTGTTTTGTATGAAATAAACTTAGGGAAATTCAGAGGGCCATTTAATTTTGAAATACATCACAAAGCTGCGGATAATAAATTCCAGCAAAATGACATGGGCTATTTTACCAACAACAATTATTACGATTATGGATTCAATAGTTGGTACAAATTCATTCAACCAAAAGCATTTTATAATAATATTAATATTTCTGCAGGTGCCAGTTATTCACAACTATATTTTCCAAGAAGATTTCAATACCTGAGAATGTATGCCCGCACCAGAAGTCAATTAAAAAACCTTTGGAACGTTTCTGTAGATGTTTCTTCCACTGGTGAGCAACAAGACTTTTACGAGGCGAGAATACCTGGAAAGATGTTTAAAAGGCCTTCGAGTTTTAGGTCTGGTTTTGGGATAAGTAGTAATCCCACCAAAAAGTATGCAGCCAGTATAGACTTTTCGCATACTGGTTCGCGTGAGTATAACAGCAATAACGTTGAAATTTTTCTCAACAATCAATACCGGTTCAATGACAAACTCAGCGTATCGTTGGCTAGTTTTAGGGGCATATCAGCAAATGAATTGGGATTTGCCTATGTGCTAAATCCTGATAATGTTTATTTTGGCTTAAGAAAAAGAACTACCGTAGAAAATATCCTGAATGTTAAATACAACTTTAATATTAAAATGGGATTAACCTTGCGCACCCGCCATTATTGGAGCAAGGTAGATTACAAGTCATATTTTTTATTACAGGACAATGGATATCTGCAACCCGCAACTTCAGCCAACAATGCTGCCAGCAATGTGAATTTCTTTAATGTAGACATGGTGTACACCTGGCAATTTGCGTTGGGGAGTTTCCTTAATATTGGCTGGAAAGATGCCAGTTTCCTCTACAATCAACAAGTTAAAAACAGTTACATCAAAAACCTTGGCAACACTTTGAACAGTCCGCAGGAAAACAATTTTTCGATTAAATTAATTTACTTTCTCGATTACCTGACTTTGAAAAAGAAGGCTTAGCGGAGAAGTTAATTTAACATCTCATTTTTATCCAACCCTCCAACGGAAACCACCATGGTTTTTGGATATCCATCTGCTTGCAGCAGCCAAGATTATTTCGGTTTAACCACGATTATCTGATCTATTCCTTATTTTAGCAATTCAGCGAAAAAGTACACGGTATGAAAAATTCAAAAAAATTATTCCTGGCTGCTTTGCTATTGGCAGCATTTTCAGTAACGGCGCAACGACGACCGGCGGCCTCGGCTGCCATCAAAAATCCGATAGCGGAAGCCATTGTAAAAGAGGGCAATGACAATTCGCAGTTAGAAAAACTGGCCACAGAATTAATGGATGGTATTGGACCACGTTTGGTAGGGACGCCCGAGATGAAACAGGCCGGCGATTGGGCCATTGCTACTTACAATAAATGGGGCATTGCTGCAAAAACCGAAAAATGGGGAGAATGGCAAGGCTGGCAAAGAGGTGTATCACATATTGATATGACTTTTCCGCGAGCAAAATCTTTGGAAGGTATGCAGCTCGCCTGGAGTCCTGGCACTAATGGCAAAACGGTAGAAGCTGAAGTGATGATACTCCCCTATTTGGAAGATTCCCTATCATTTGCAAAATGGTTACCCGCATCAAAGGGGAAAATAATATTGATTTCGATGAGCCAACCTACAGGTAGGCCAGATTACAATTGGGAAGAATTTGGCACAAAAGAATCTATAGAAAAAATGAAAAAAGACAGAGAAGTACTCACTGCTTCCTGGAACAAGCGCATCAGTAATTCTGGTTACAATGCACGTACCCTGCCTGCAGCCCTGGAAAAAGCAGGAGCGGTAGGAGTAGTAACTTGTAACTGGTCGAGAGGATTCGGCGTGAATAAAATTTTTGGGGCTTATACTAAAAATGTTCCTTCCGTTGATATCAGTGTAGAAGATTATGGGTTGTTATATCGATTGGCAGAGGCAGGTATCAAACCCAAGATGGCTTTGAAAATTGATTCAAAAATGTTGCCACCAACAGATGCTTTCAATATTGTTGGTGAATTAAAAGGTGTAGAAAAACCAAATGAATATGTGATGCTTTCCGCGCATTTCGATTCATGGGATGGAGGCACTGGTGCAACAGACAACGGCACTGGCACCATTGTGATGATGGAAGCCATGAGAATTCTTAAAAAAATATATCCTAATCCAAAACGTACTATCCTGGTCGGTCATTGGGGCAGCGAAGAGCAAGGGCTGAATGGTTCTCGCGGTTTTGTAGAAGATCATCCGGAAGTGGTGGAGAATTTACAGGCGCTGTTTAACCAAGACAATGGAACAGGTCGTGTGGTGAACATCAACGGACAGGGATTCCTTCATTCGTATGAATACATTAGTCGTTGGCTAACAGCAGTTCCTTCAGATATTAGGCAACAAATAGAAACCAATTTTCCAGGAACACCCGGAACAGGCGGTTCTGATTTTGCCTCATTTGTGGCAGCAGGCGCGCCGGGCTTTTCGCTGAGTTCTAATAGTTGGTTGTATGGATCTTACACATGGCATACCAACCGCGACACTTACGATAAAATTGTATTTGATGATGTACGCAACAACGCCATACTAACGGCCATATTGGTTTACATGGCTTGCGAAGACCCAGAAAAAACGTCGAGAGAAAAAATAAAATTACCGATCAATTCCAGAACTGGCCAGCCAGGTACCTGGCCAGAGCCCAGGAAGGCCACTCGCAAAGGCGGAATGGAATAATATATCCATCAATGGTTTCAACACTTTTAAACCCGGCTATTTTTTAATAGCCGGGTTTTTTATGAATGATAAGCGGTGAGTAATAAATGTAATTTGTATGACGCTGACATAGGTTGACTGTGGCCTATCGGAGCGGAGATTCATAAAAAAAACTACATGATATTTGTTGTTAAGGATTCTATGATTAATTTTATGAAAAAAATACAATGAAACCATCTAGTCATTTGTTTATACTATCTAACGGCAGGGTAGCTGCCATCAATAAAAAAACCGGCGATATTGTTTGGGAAGTAAAACTCAAAGAATATGTTGGCAGCAGCCTTACCTACAGCTTTGGACAAATCAGTGTAGAAGACAATAAAATTTTTGTGGGTACAACCGGCATTCTGCTCTGTTTGAGTACCAAAGATGGATCGTTGGTTTGGAAAAATGAACTAAAAGGCTGGGGTTACGGTTTTGTCAGTCTTGGAAATGCAGGCAATGATGCTACATCGGCAGCATCGGCGGCGGCTGGTAGAGCAACGGCAGCAACTTAATCTGCTTTAAATTTCGATCAAATTCCCTGGTTACCGGCAAACCAACACTATTCTTGTTCGGTTTGCACCAATACTTTTAGTCGCTCAGATAAGGTCTGCAACCGCAGATTGAGGATATCTGCGTCTTTACTTTCGAGATAAAATTTTTCCAATTCAGCAAGCGACTGGTCAATTTTTTGAATATTCACATTATTGCCTAGCTCCTTGCTCTGCATTAAAATATTTCTGATTTGTTCATAGTTATCTGCATACAGTTTCTGGTATTCTTCAAATAATTTTTGAATACCATACACCATTTCTTTAGATGCTTTGATTGCGTCTCCGGGAAATTTAAGTAGGATGCCACTGTCTTTTTTCAAAATGGTATCCAAAACGGATTTATCAAGGTACCGTATTTGAAGTTCCTCCAGTGATTTGTATTTAAGTTGTTGACGGTTGGTTTGTTTAAACAGTACGATGATCAAGTCCATCATGTGTTCCCGAATGTCGAATTGTAAGGCCTGAAGTTTGATACTAAATGCTTCGATTTTTTTTCTAGCTCATTGTTAGACTGGTTTAACTTTTCGTACTGCATAAAATACTTGTTCACTCTTACCAAAAAAGAATCCAGGTCTTGTTTGCTGATCCGCCTTTCCTGCACTGTTAAATTCGCTACCAGCCCCAACACTGATCCTAGTAACCCATTGCTACCAAAAACAATGGCTCCTTGTTGATTTTTTATCGGGTGCTGAATAATAGAAGCGATCACTTCTGAGAACTTGCTGATATTGGTATTTTTAGCTTTATCTAAAATTGGTTTAAGCGCGGCTTGTATTTCTATTTCCAAATTGAATCCCATTTCCGAAGAAGCGGGGTTGTTAAACGCTGTTATTTTATTACGGTAATTTTCTTTTCGGATGAGGCTTCCCAAAGAGTTCAACGAATTAATAGAAGCATCAATGAGGTGTGCGCTCGCTACAAACTTTGTGTGGCTGTTTGGCGGCAAAACTGTAGCACGAGTTGCCTGTGTTCTGCCCCACATAGAGCAGAGACCTGCCAAACAAAACAATATGTAGCGTAAAGGGTACATTCATAAAACGTTTTCTATACTATTGCAAAATTGATTGTAGTAAAAACAATTGCGACAGTGAAGGGTACAAGAGAGTTGGTTTTTTACAGATAGGTCCATTTACCATAAACGACCATTTAAATAGAATCAGACATTTGCTTTCCTGTGGCGCATGTATCTATTGGTCAAATATTCCATACGCACTGGGTCGTACACGATGCGGGGGATGCTAAGTCTGGCAATATCAGAATATTGGCGCACTACCACCCTATAATAATATCTTGCTATCAACAAAGCGACGATGAGGTAGAGGGAGAACCAAATAGTGGAAGCTATCGTAGGAATAAATTCTAATTGTAGCAGGAAGTTTGTTTTTTTTCCTGCCAATATCGTATTGTTTAAAGCGTACCCAAAAATTGGAAGTCGAATCAAAAAGTTGGTGATTGTTACAAAAAGTACGTTTCTGGAAATTACAAATAAGCAACCCAATGTGATTCCGATCAAAAATGCAAATACAAAATGATAAGCCATTACCCAGGGCCCAGCCTGTGCCATGTACCTAAAAGTATGCATACAGGCAAACAGACCCGAACATATTAAAATGGCTTTGTTTACCGGAACTTTGTATTTAATCAAAACATAAAAAATAAAATTTCTAAACACCATTTCTTCGGCAAAAACGAATAAAAAACATATGAGCACAAAAAAGGGGAACATCCAAATCTCGCCATAATTGTAATGAAAAAGATGGTGGTAAGAAGAAAACAGTACAAAAAGCACGGCAAGTATAATGGGCAGCAGTTTTTCTTTATCTCTTAAATTGAGTGTCCCCACTCTGATATAAGTGAGTGTGCTGCTGATCATTGTTGATTGAAAATAAATTATAGAGGCAACAACGCCTGCCAGGTAAGCAGTCATCAACATGGATAAGAATGGACCTAATCCAAAAAGTGGAGTTGGGAAACACAAAAATGCGGCTGCCACAAAAATCGCTATTCCTAATCTTGCAATCATAATTTTAATTATCAGGGGTTAATATAAAATGGTTTACTATCGAAAGCATCATCAGCTTTATTTTGTAAAGGTCTATAGAACATTTTAGGTAAGTAGAGGAAAAACCACACTATTTCAGGTGATTTTCCCCGAGATGATTTATAAAAAGTTACGTAGGATGAAGGTCATTTGCATATTTTACAGGTGATCAGGTTTATCCTTCTGCTCAACGAAATCTTTCATGAGGGCCAGACGAAATTTTTTCGAGTTGTTGGATTTTTTGGAGGTAGTACCATGCCAACATAAAAATTGGACCGGTGATCAAAAAATATAGGAAGGATGAAAACAGATTTTCGCTAAAAAGCAGTGGGCAATTCGGTTTGTATATCAGCTGTTTCTACGTAATTGAATTTAGAAAATGCCGCTGGTAAATTAACGGTGCAATGAAAGATTCCTGCTAGCCAGATGTTTTTTGGTAGTACAATACTACCTATACCACGAGGGCAAAGAACACCAGCCATAACATTTTGACGGAATGCGGTTGGGTAGGCTGTTGCAGCGTATTCCCACGGCTAACAGCATCTTTTTGTAAATAAAAAAGAATTTAATTTTACAATTACTCGTTGTGGTGGGGAAGTAATTCTTGTATTCTGTTTATGGGATGTGCAGCTATTTTTTCAGCGTATTTTTTAACCAGGCATATGGTTCTATGCCATGCATTTTGCAAGTACCCAGTAAACTGTACAGCACTACACTTCGCTGTGCTGCTTCGTGGCTGCCACAAAATAAATAATTTTTTCTTCCTAAGGCTACAGGGCGTATGCTATTTTCAACGGGGTTGTTATCTATATTAAGCATTCCGTTTTCTGTGTAGTGTGGTAAACTTTTCCAACGCCCAATGCTGTAAGCAAGTGCCTTGCCTATGGTATTTTTGGGCGTAACCTGCATGTATTGTTCTTTCATCCATTGGCCCAAAGATTTTAGGATGGGCGCAGACTTTTGCCGGCGCACCTCTTTTATTTCTGCAAAGTTTAAATTTTCTTCTTTGCAAATTCTTTCTATGCTGTAAAGGTTTTGTATTTGCTCCATTGCGTAACCTGCACGGGCTGCATCGTTTTCAAGTGCTTCGGTAAACATACGCCTTGCATGAGCCATGCAATGCAACAGCGTAATGTTTTCTCTTTTATCAAAAACACCATACTCAGCATATCCATCTGTTTGAAAATAACCAGCAAAATTCTCTGATATTTCGATGGGGCCTTCTCGCCCACGCCCGGG
>Ga0105049_10005287_pt1 | contig 15049 bp, 12 predicted proteins | sample MAT06_FD_78087 | JGI IMG/M metagenome (GOLD analysis project Ga0105049, IMG submission 78087) | Freshwater microbial communities from Lake Fryxell liftoff mats and glacier meltwater in Antarctica - MAT-06 | ecosystem: Environmental > Aquatic > Freshwater > Ice > Liftoff microbial mat | place... | reverse complement strand
GAAGCGTTCGCGCTCGATCGCATTGGCGGCCAGAACGATCTGCGGGAAGCGCAAGGGATTCTCGCGATCGCTATCAAGCAGTATCCGAACGCGTCGACGCATGCGGACGCGGTCGCGCTCAACACGCGGATTGATGGATCGCTTGCCCGGAACGGTGATCGCGTTGCGGCGCAAAACCTGTATGGCCGTGCTACCGGTGAAGGATTGGCCACCCGGTCAGGAAGCTCCGCTAGCGCGTCGAGCGACGGGTGCCCGCGGCAGGGGGACGACGAGAGCGTGGACGCCCTGAACGCCCTTGTGCAGGTCGACGCCGAACGTGCGATCCCAATTCTCAAAAAGGTGTTGGCGCGCCGTGAACCGTGCACGCAGAACATGCGTCGGACCGCCGTGTGGCTGATCGCGTCACGCAAGGCACCGGACGCAGCCGACGTGCTCATGAACGTCGCCAGGAATGACCCCGACGGCGACGTCCGTGAGCAGGCTGTGTTCTGGTTGGCCAACGTACCCAAGGACGAAGCGGCGGGTATGCTGATCGACCTGGCGAGAGGGAATGGCGAACTCGATCTGCGCAAGCGCGCCGTCTACGCGTTGTCACGCTCGCGGTCAGCGAAAGCCGCGACCGCCCTGCGTGAGATCGTACTCGACGCCAACGCCCCGGTGGAACTACGCGGTGATGCGCTCAGCTGGTACGCCGCCTCGAACAAGCTGGGGAACGTTCGCCGTCTGACAACCGGTGAGGCGCTGTCGACAGAGGATCCGATGATCTTCCTGAAAGAAGTCTATGGAAAAGCCGATGATCAGCGTTTCCGCGAACGCGTGATCAGTACGATCGCTCAGATAAAGACCGACGCGTCCCGTGACTTCCTTTTCCAGATCGCGCAGAATCAGAAAGAGTCGCTGGACACCCGTCGCACGGTCGTCGGAATGTTCGTGTCGATGAACGTGACTGGCGCACAGATCGCCGCGCTCTACGAAAAGAACACCGAATTTGATATGAAGCGGCAGCTGCTCTCCTCACTCGGCTCCCTCAGTTCGCGCAGTCGCAGTGGCCAGAACAGCAGCTCGAGCACCGGCACCGCAAGCGACGACGGCGTCGACCAGCTGCTTGCAATCGCACGCGCCGAAAAGAACATCGAACTTCGCAAGCAGGCCATTTCTCAGCTCTCGCGCAGCAAGGATCCGCGTGCGCTGGCGCTGTTGCAGGAGATCATCGAACGATGAAAAAGCTTTGCCGCGAATTACGCGAATACCACACAAACAACCACGAAAAATTCATGTCGGCTGGGTGAGTATTCGCGTCGTTCGCGTAATTCGTCGCGCTGTTCCTTTGCTTTCTAGTTTGTGACCATTCACAGTCAGCTCCATCTCGAGCGACATATTGTGGTCGAGAAAGGCGCGCGAATATCAGTGTGATCCGGGTTACGCCGAACTCGGCACGGTGTCAGCGAAGGAAGTCGGTCAATGGCTGCTCGGTCTCGCCGAGCGTGCGAGCGATCGACCGGCACGTGAGGCGATTCACGTTTTGACCGTTACCGATTCTGTCGAGGCGTGGCCGACGTTTTTGCGCATTGCAAAGAACGAGCAGCGTCCCAAAGAAGTGCGGAGTCAGGCAGTGTTCTGGCTGGGTGAGTTTGCCGGCGACAGGGTCACGGCAAGCGTGGACACCGTCGCCGGATCGTGAACTCCGAAAGACGGCGATTTTCTACTTCTCTGATCCGTTCAGAATCAGCTTCCACTCGAGTGGCATGTTCGGGTCGAGCGAGTCGCGAACAGAGCAGTACTTGTTCACCGAGAGCTCGATCGCGCGCTCGGCGTGCTCCCGCTCTGCCGTGGCGCTGATCACGGTGAAGGTGAGCGTCGCCTTGGTCACGCGGGACGGCGTGGCGGCTGCGCGTTCACCAACGACGGTCACTTCCAGCGCTTCCACGGGAGTGCGTCGCTTGGCCAGAATTTCGATCACGTCGATCGCCGCGCAACTGCCGAGCGCGGTGAGGAGTACGTCGACCGGCGAGGGGCCGGTTTTGCGGCTGGCGTCGATGCGAATGGTTGGGCCGCCCGCAGCAACGCCAGCATCAAACCGATGATCGCCATCCCACTTGACCGACACGACTGAAGGTGGCTTTCCAGCGACGGGCATGGTCGCGGTGTCCTGCAGTTTGGCTTCACTGCTCATGGCTCTGCTCCTTTGGCGATTGGTGCGCGCACGGCGTTGCCCCATTCGGTCCACGAGCCGTCGTAGTTGCGTACGCGACTGAAGCCGAGGAGGTAGGTGAGAACGAACCAGGTGTGTGAGGAACGCTCACCGATGCGACAGTAGGTCACGACATCGTCTGATGTCTTGAGTCCGAGTTCACCTTCGTAGATCGCGCGCAGTTCGTCTGCCGTCTTGAATGAACCGTCGGCGGCCGCGGCCTTCGCCCACGGCATGCTGTGTGCGCCCGGGATGTGTCCACCGCGCAGTGTGCCTTCCTGCGGATAGTCGGGCATGTGGAGTTTTTCGCCCGTATATTCCTGCGGCGATCGCACATCGACCATCGGTTTGCGCGCGGTCATGTGCGCGCGCGCGTCGTCAATGAACGCACGAATGGTGGCATCGTCGCGCGCAGAAGCGGTGTAGTCCGTCGGCGCAAACGTCGGCACGTCGGTTGTCGTCGCACGTGATTCTGCGAGCCACTTGGCGCGTCCACCATCGAGGACGACGGCGTTGTCGAATCCGAAGAGCTTGAACACCCAGAACGCATAGGTCGCCCACCAGTTGTTCTTGTCGCCGTAAAAAATCACCGTTGTCGAATCGTCGATCCCTTTGCGACGCAGCAGCGACTGAAAGGCGTCGGCGGCGATGTAGTCGCGTTCGACCTGGTCGTTGAGATCGATGTGCCAGTCGAGCTTCTGCGCGCCGAGAATGTGTTCGACTTCGTAGAGGAGGACGTCCTCGTTGCACTCGAGGAGACGAATGCCGGGATGCGCGAGATTCGCAGCCAACCACTCGGTCGAGACAAGGCGCTCGGGATGGACGTAGCCTTTGGCGACGACGAGTGGATCGGGAAGAGGTAGGAGTTCAGTCATGCGGTGAAGTATAGGGATGGGGGAAGGGGCGGTGGTGGCGACGAATTTACCGGGCCATCCGATGCGCGGCGCGGCGTCCCTTGGAGCTATCTTCCTTCCGTCGGCGCCTGAGAGCGCGGGCATGCGTCGCTCGCCTGCGCGACGAGCAGTCACCCGTTCGGCGTGTACCCGACGCCTCGCACCTCCGGAGGAACGCCCGTGGATCTGGACCGCGAAACCTTTGCGTCGGCCATTGTTGGGACGGGTGGGGCCTGGCTACTCGGCTCGGCGCTCTTTCAGCGCCACAGCGGGCGCTGGAACGCCGCCCAACTGCGGGGAATGGTCTATGCCGGCATCGGGTTTCTGATGAGCGCTTCGGCTGCGCGGTGGTTGCAGCATGCGGGCAACCGGGGAATCGCCGTCTCGCTCGTGGGGACGATGCTGGCAATGCGAGGCATGTACACGCTGGTGCGCGAGCGCGCGGCCCGGCGTGCGAGCGAAACGCCGGACGAAAAGCCGCGGATGCGGGAATGACGTGGTGAACAAACGTTCCAAGGCGTTGCCGGTGATGGAGCAATACTCACGGCATGTGTTGGTGTGCACCGGCGGCTTCTGTACGGAATCTCGGAGTGGACGCGCGACTTACAGTAGGTTGGCGTCGCTGCTGCAACGCGAAGGGTTGCTCTTTGGACCAACCCGTGTGAAGCGGAGCGAAGCGCCGTGTTTGGGCGTGTGCGGCGGCGGGCCCATTGTCGCGGTGTACCCGGAGGGAGTGTGGTACGCGGACGTTGGGCCTGAGCTGCTCGAGCGGATTGTGACGGAGCACCTGAAGGCCGGGAAGGTCGTCGAGGAGGCGGTGTTTCATAGGCTCTCGCCGCCGACACCGGTCGAGTAACAAAAAAACCACTCAGTTTTGAGTGGTGAGTAAGAGTTTCGAGTTTGCAGTACCCTTCCGATCTCACTTCTCGGCCGATTCATAGCCGGGTTTGTTGACATTTTGCTGTAACAGCTGCGCGATGGCCTCAGAGCTGTGCAGCCCCCGGACCCCCTCCAAGAAATCCGTGGGGCGCTCCACAACGCCCCGGCGCACTAGCTCCTCGGCCACCGCTCGCAAATGTCGTGGCCATACATACCGCGCGAACGTAAAGAAGTTCCGCCGAGCCTCTGGGTTTTCGGCGAGAAACTGGGCAAGCGGACGCGACGCCTTGGCCGTGTTGCAGGCACTACAGGCGGTCACTACGTTGCCTGCAGAGCCATCGCCGCCGCGCACCTTGGGCTGCACGTGGTCGATGCTCAGCATTTCCGGCTCCCGCACGAGTCCGCAGTACATGCAGCGGTAGTGGTCCCGTGCGAAGATGTCTCTGCGTTTCACTCAGCCTGACCCTCCGTGGACGTTCCTGACAACGCACGACGGATGTTGTTTCAGCAGGTGTCGCGCCTGTTCGACGTCAACGAAAGTAGCGCGGCGTCACCTGATGATCTCCCGCCCCGACTCACACTCAAAGCCCTTGAGGGCCTTCGTATGTCGCGTTCCCGCGAACGGATTCTGACCAACCTCGAAGAGATGTATCGCGAGGCGTTCGATCGTGCCAAGCAGTCCGAAGATCCGTCGGCGATGACGTCGCTCGATTTCGCGTACCGTCGCGAGCAGCTGTACTTTGAGATCTTACTCGATGTGCGGGATGCGATGGAGAAGCGGTAGGGGCCAGTTGTCGGTGGCGGAAAGTTTTGATCGGGGGATGTGTGGCCCCTTTGCGCCAATGTCATGGTGACTTACCGTGTCTTCGCGCCTCCGGTGCCCCCCAATGCAAACGCCCCCGCAAGGCGGCGCGCCAGTGGCTCCGCCGCCGCCTGCGCCCGAGGGCGGCCACGAATGATCGAACAGTCGGGATGAAAGTGCGGTGACGCGGTGCGGAACTGATGAGGCCTAATCTGTGACGCCGTCCGCGCCGATTCTCTCTACCGTTCCGCTGTCGTGTCTTTCCGGCACAACGTCCACGCCAGCACGATTCCGTTGGCGAGTGCACTAAATGCGTCAGCGTTGTCACTGCTCGAGCGAGACTCACCACCCACGCGAGGCCTCCGTCCCCTCGATCGGGAAAGAGCGGGATGTTATGCCGGTTGGGCGAGTGGTAGCCACTCCCCGGCGAGCAATTGCAAGGTTTGGAAGGCGATGGCGGTTCGTCGAGAATCGAGCCGTCGTTATCCTTGCTAGCTGTCCGATTCCGACGTATTCTTGTCTGAAACCAGACAAGAGAGAAGATGCCGCAGCGAATGGCGAGTGCGCATGATGCGGAAACCCGCGCCCAGATGGCCGGGCCTGGCGTGCGCGCATTCTTCCGCATTACTGACGCATGGCGGCTGACAGATCCGCAGCGACTCGCGCTTCTGGGCCACTCCATCGTGCGCTCGACCTTGCTCACGTGGAAGGAGCAGCCGCCTCGGACGTTAAGTGTCGATCAGATTCAGCGGCTCAGCTACGTGCTGGGCATCTACGAAGGCCTCGAGCGGGTGTTTCGCCGGGCGCCCGATATGGCGCTGCGGTGGCTGCAGTCGGCGCGCGCCGAACACCCCTTCAACGGGAAGAGCGCACTCGAGTACATCCTCGACGGCGGGCTCCTCGAGCTGGCGGCCGTGCGTCAGTATGTCGATCACGTCAATGGCGGCCCGCCCAGCCGCGAGGACTATCCCGCCCCGGCCCGTGAAGCGTGACGGCCTGATCGTGTCGACTGGGGCGGCCGGAGCAGCACGGTGACGTCCCCATGGACCCCGCTATCGCTGATGCCCGGGATGACGATTGCCGTCGGGCGCGGCGCCAGCCGCCTGATGCAGTCCGCGATCGCCTGGGAGGACGCCGTCCGCATCATCGGAAGCGAGTTCGCCGGTGAATCCCTGTTTGATCGAGTCGCCTCGCCATCAGAGTTCGACGCATTGGTGGCGCTTGCAGATCTGACCAACCCGACGGTGCGCGCCGCCCAAGGCCACGTGGATTTGGTGCCACTCATCGATCGGATCTACGGCCCCGGCACAGGGCTCACCATGAGCGCTTTCAGTTGGCCAGGCCGAGGGTCCCGCTTTTCGGATGGTTCGTTCGGCGTCTTTTACGCCGCCCGGACCGACCGCACGGCCATCGCGGAGACGGTGCACCACCAAGTGCAATTCCTGGCGGGCATCCCCCCGGTTGTGGTGGACAAAACCGTGTTGCTGGTCAACGTCAACGCGCCGCTCGTCGACGTGCGACGAGCCCAGCCGGCACCACCAAGTCTCTATCATCCCAACGACTACCGCGCGTCCCGGCAGTTCGGTGCATCGGTGCGTGGCCATCAGGCCTTTGGCCTGGTGTATGACAGCGTTCGCGATCCGCCGACGGGGGAGTGTGTTGGGATCTTTCGCCCGCCCGCCTTGGCACCAGTACGCGTGCATCGGACCTTGGAGTACCACTGGGACGGCGCGCAGGTCACGGTGCGCTAGCCACACGTGCCCGCCGACGGCACCCACACGTAACACGACAGGGTTTATAGACGAGGGCGGTTCGTCGGCACCACGGACCGCTTGCCCGATCGGCGCTTGCGGCAGTTGGGAGAACGCCGGGACGCTGAAGGCCCTTCGGACATGCTGCGCCGAAGGGCCTTCGAGTTGGGACTGCACCTTAGTGAAACAGCGACCGCCAACTGACTACGCGATCGTGGCGCGGTTGCGGCGTCGACGGGCGGCGAACAACACGCCTGCCAAGCCAGCACCCATCAGCAGGTAGGTGGACGGCTCCGGGACCACGTTGACGTTCATCGAAACGTAGCCAGCCAAGTCGGCGTTGTTCGACGCAAGCGAGTAGTCGGTGCCGTTGAGACGGTACGCCGCCAGGACATAGGTGAACTCGCCACCCGCATTGGAGTTGAAGGTGGGAGGCAGCGTCGGCGCAAGCCAGCCGGCCGGGAACCCAGTCCCCGTCGACAGAAAGCCCATGCCGTTGTTCCAGGAGTTCTGAGCGGCCGTCGAATTGTTCGCGACGTTGAAGAACGCGGTGCGATACAGGCCGGCTTGGCTGGTTCCCATCGCGCTGTTGAGGTCGTAGAACAACGCGTACTTGTAATTTTCGGAACCAGCGCCAAGCACGGCAAAATTCCAGTTCCACTGCGCGTAACCGGCAACAGGCGTTAGGCTCTGATCCGGCCCGGGCTGCGCGTAGAACGTACCAGCACCGTTGTTGGTGACGGCAGGATTGCCGCCGGCGCCGCGCGGTGTCGCCGCCAGGTACAAGTCAACGCCAGTGAGCGATCGCTGCATCATGGGAGTGTTGATTCCCGTGCCGCCGAAGGTAACGCCGGGCGGATTGGCCATCGTGTTCCAAACGCCGCTTGGTGCGATCTGGGCCTGGGCCGTCGAGGCGACCAACGCCAACATCGCCAGTGTACCAACTGTTTTCCGCATCAAGACTCCGTGCCACATTCGTTGTGAGAAGCTCTTCGTGCTGCGAGGACACCAACATGGTGCGTTGCGACGTGCTGTGTGAAACGCGCAGTCTTTTCGCTCCGCGCCTACGGGGCGGCAAGCGTCGGTCCATATTCGAAGCAATGAGCACGCCCCCCCGCGATTAGAAATCCGATTCCGATCTCCAACGACGATTCCCGCACACCGGTGCCCACAATGCCCACGATTCGCCGACGCCTGCGTCCCACCTTGCACCGCCGCCCCTTCGCTGCAGCCACCGCGTTCTTGGCGGCGCTTGCCATCACGCCGACGGTCGCAACCGCCCAGTCCCCGGCCGCGCGCGCGGCGACGACACCGGCGGCGTCCATCCCCGATATCCCGTACACGAAGTACATCCTGCAAAACGGCCTCACCTTGCTGATCCATGAGGACCACAAGGCCCCAATCGTTGCCGTCAACGTGTGGTACCACGTCGGATCCAAGAACGAAAAGCAGGGCAAGACGGGCTTCGCCCACCTCTTCGAGCACCTGATGTTCAACGGGTCGGAGAACTTCAAGGACGACTACTTCAAGGCGGTCGAGCCGGTGGGAGCGACGGACTTGAACGGAACAACAAACGAGGACCGCACCAACTACTTCCAGAACGTCCCAGTCTCGGCGCTCGACCGCATTCTCTGGCTCGAGTCTGACCGTATGGGACATCTGCTCGGTGCGCTCGACCAGAAAGTGCTCGACGAACAGCGCGGCGTGGTGCAAAACGAGAAGCGTCAGGGCGAGAACCAGCCCTATGGCAAGCAGTGGATCACGATCAGCGAAAATACGTACCCCAAAGGCCATCCGTATTCGTGGAGCGTGATCGGTTCGATGGACGACCTGAACGCCGCGTCGCTGGAAGACGTGAAGGAGTGGTTTCGTACCTATTACGGCGCTGCCAACGCGGTGCTGGTTGTAGCCGGCGACGTGACGCCGAGCGACGTGAAGTCGCGCGTCGAGCGCTTCTTTGGCGACATCCCCTCGGGTCCGCCGATCGTGAAGCACGCAGAGTGGATTGCCCGCCGGACGGGAACCCAGCGCCAGGTGATGCAGGACCGCGTTCCTCAAGCGCGCGTCTTGAAGGTCTGGAATGTCCCTGGCTACGGCACTGCCGACGCGACCTACCTCGAGATGGCATCGACCCTGCTCGCAGGCGGAAAGACGTCGCGGCTGTACAAGCGCCTGGTCTATCGCGATCGCGTGGCGTCGGCCGTGGTCAGCTACCTCGACACGCGGGAGATCGGTGGACAGCTGGTCTTGTGGGCCGACGTGCAGCCGGGCGGCGATCTGGCAAAGGCCGAACGCGCGATCGACGAGGAGCTGCAGCGCTTTCTGGCTACCGGCCCAACGGCCGCGGAGCTCGAGGAGCTGAAGGTGCGTACGCTCGCTGACTATGTGCGTGGTGTCGAACGCATTGGCGGCTTCGGTGGCAAGTCGGACCTGCTCGCGCAGGGGATGGTCTACGGCGGTGATCCGGGGCTCGTGCCCGCAATGACGCGGCGCGGACAAAACGCGACCACCGGCGAAGTGCTTGCGGCCGCGAAGCGATGGCTTGCCGATGGGCAGTACGTGCTTGAAGTCCGTCCCTTCCCCACGTTCCAGACGGTCGCCTCTACGGTCGACCGCACGAAGCTGCCCGAGCCAGGCGCTGCACCGGACGTTCCATTCCCAGTGGCCGAGCGCGCGACGTTGGCGAATGGGCTCAAAGTGCAGCTGGTCACGCGTCGCGCCGTGCCGACGGTCTCGATGTCGCTCTTGCTCGATGCCGGCTACGCTGCCGACAAGTCGGTCAAGCCAGGGACGGCCCAGCTGGCGCTCGGCATGCTCGACGAGGGGACGACGACTCGCTCCTCCGAGCAGATCAGCACGGCACTGGCCGGTCTCGGCGCGCAGCTCGGTACAAACTCCGATGTGGACGTCTCGTCGGTCTCGCTCGACGTGCTCAAGGATAAACTCGACCCCGCGCTGGCGATCTTCGCCGACGTGGTGCTCAATCCGTCGTTCCCGCGGAGCGATCTCGACCGGCTGCGACAGAATACGCTGGCCAACATCCAACAGGAGAAGGTTCAGCCGTTCGGCATTGCGCTTCGCGTCCTCCCCGGGCTCCTGTACGGCCCCAACCACGCGTACGGGATGCCGCTGACCGGTTCGGGCACCGAAGAGTCCGTGGCTTCGATGACGCGCGACGACCTGCAGCGATTCCATGCGACGTGGTTCAAGCCGAACCACGCGACGATGATCGTGGTCGGCGACATCAGCATGGCGGAGCTGCGTCCGCGCCTCGAGCGGGCCTTCGCGAGCTGGAAGTCCGGCGACGTGCCGCTCAAGGTGATCGCCGATGTTCCTCCGCGTGGCGGGACCGAGATCTTCCTGATCGATCGCCCTGGGGCTGAGCAGAGCGTGATCCTCTCAGGACAGATCATCCCGCCCAAGCGCTACGCGGGCGACATGGCACTTGCTGCGTTCAACGATGCGTTCGGCGGGGCCTTCGGTTCGCGCATGAACATGAACCTGCGCGAGGACAAGCATTGGTCCTATGGCGCGCAGACGACGCCGCTCGACGCGCGCGGACCGCGCCTGTGGATAGCCGTCGCGCCCGTCCAGACGGACAAGACCAAGGAATCGCTCCAGGAGATGATGAAGGAGTTGCGTGACGTGACCGGAAGTCGGCCCATCAGCGCCAGTGAACTGGGAGATGCCAAGGACCGGCAGACGCGCACCTTCGCCGGACGTTGGGAGACCGGGGCTGCGATCGCAGGGGCGCTGCGCGAGATGGTCACGTACGAGCTGCCGGACGACTACTACAGCACGTTCAGCCAGCGCATGCGCGCGCTTGGTACGTCAGACGTGTCGCGCACGGTGAACGAGGTGCTGCGCCCAGATCGTCAGGTGATCGTGGTCATCGGGGATCGAGCGAGGATCGAGGCGGGGCTGCGCGAGTTGAAGCTTGGTGAGGTGCGGCTGCTCGACGCGGATGGGAGGCCGAAGTCGCCGGTGCCGTGAGGCGTGCTCACCTTCGGGCAGGGACAGCGGTTGCGTCCCTCCTTGAACCGTGACCTTCGGAACGGTCTGCGAATTGCACGTCGTGAGGTATGCTGGACCTTCCGATACACAACAGCCGCCGTCACCTCGGGGATACGCCATATGTTGTTCAATTCCTTTGACTTGCATGGAATCATGCTGGCCAATCGGCTCGTCATGGCGCCCATGACCCGCAACCGCGCGACCGCCGATCACGTCCCCACTACCCATATGGCGGAGTACTACGCCCAACGCGCGTCGATGGGACTGATCGTCACCGAAGGCACCTCGCCGTCGCTAAACGGGCTTGGGTATCCCCGGATTCCGGGGCTGTTCAATCCGGAGCAGGTCGCTGGCTGGCGACATGTGACCGACGCGGTGCACGCCAAGGGCGGCAAGATCTTCGTCCAGCTTATGCACACCGGCCGCGCGTCGCATATCGACAACATGCCGGCCGGCGCCCGTGTGGTGAGCTCAACCGCCATGCCGCTCCCGGAGCAGGTATACACCGATACGGCGGCGCTGCAACCAGCCAGCCCGCCGCATGCGTTGACCGAGTCAGAAATCGGCACGGTCGTCGCCGAGCACGCGCACTCGGCCACCTGCGCCATTGAGGCTGGTTTCGACGGCATCGAGCTTCATGCAGCCAACGGATACCTGATCGAGCAGTTCTTGAACGCGAACGTGAACGATCGCACCGACGCGTTCGGCGGCACGATCGCCGGTCGAAATCGCTTTGCGCTGGAAGTTGTCCGCGCGACGGCGACGGCAATCGGTGCCCAACGAGTGGGGATGCGTGTCTCGCCCTACGGCGTGTTCAACTCCACCGGTGCCTTCACCGACATGGAGCCGCAGGTTCTGGCACTCGCTGAGGCATTGGGAGGGATGGGGCTGGGTTACCTGCATCTTGTCGACCATGCGTCGATGGGGGCCCCGACGGTGCCGGCGGAATTCAAACTGGCGCTGCGCAAGGCGTTCGGTGGCGTCTTTATCGCCTCAGGTGGTCTCGACCGTGAATCGGCCGAAGCACTTCTGGCGAGCGGCGCCGCGGATTTGGTGGCGTTTGGCCGAGCCTCGCTGGCCAACCCCGACCTTGTGGCTCGGCTGCGTCACAACACGCCGCTCAATGCCCCCGACGTTCCGAGCTTCTATACTCCGGGCGAGAAGGGCTACACCGACTATCCGCTGGCGGTTGCCTAGATAGCGACCCGATGAAGTGCTGATGATGTTGCGGTGCGGGATCAGCGCACCGTGCCAGGCGATCGCCAGCGCCAGGCCGCGCACGAAGTCACCCTACGCGTCGTCCCCTTTGTCGCGCACGCCACCACGCGACATACTTTGCACTGCCCGATAGAACTTCCGAAAAGCGACGGGAGCTATCGTGCGGGCGCATATGTGGGGTCGGACAAACGGTGCGACTCAATGCGGAAGTGGTGTCGGCCTCGAACAGAACTATGGTGAGCATGCATGGGTGAACAGAATACGCGTCAGCAAACGCTGATTGCGCTGCTGGTACTCGCGGTCGGCACGCTGGTGCTTTGCTATCCGGCGCTTGGCGGGATGACGTTGCTGAACGAGAACAGCGATCAGTACATCGCCGGGTACGCATTTCGTGATTTTGCCGCGCAGTCACTGCGGGCTGGTCACGGGTTCCCCCTGTGGAACCCGTATCTGTTTGGCGGCATGCCGTACGTGGCGGCGATGCACGGCGACATTTTCTATCCGACGTTCCTGTTGCGCATGATCATGCCGACCGATGCCGCGATGACGTGGGGCATGACCCTGCACGTCTTCCTCGCGGGCTGCTTCACGTACCTGTTTCTGCGTAATGCGATCGGCATCGGGTTCTTCGGCGCTCTCATTGGCGGACTCGCGTACGAGATGGGCGGCAACGTGGCCGGACTCGTTTCACCGGGACACGACGGCAAGATTTTTGTCGCGGCTCTGTTGCCACTCACGCTGTTCTTTGTGCATCGCGCCATGCGCGACGGCCGGGCGTGGGCGTGGGGAAGTCTCGCGTTGACGGTCACGCTCGGCGTACTCACGCCGCACCCGCAGCTGCTGCAGTATCTGCTGCTGGTGACTGGCGCGTACGCACTGTTCCTCGCGTTCAGTGCGCCGAATGTCGGTGCCAAGCTCGCGCTTAATACGGCACTCACTCGCCTCGCATTCGCCACGTGCGCAGTCGGTGTGGGCATGCTCGGCGGTGCGATCCAGTTCTGGCCGCTCATTGAATACATCCCGTTCTCGCCGCGCTCCGGCGGGAAGGGTTGGGATCACGCGATCTCGTATTCGATGCCGCCGGAAGAGTTGATCAACACGTATCTGCCGCAGTTCTCTGGGTTACTGACGCTATACTCGGGACGCAACGGCATTCACTTGCACAGTGAGTACATCGGCGTAGCGGTGCTGCTGCTCGCCGGTCTCGCGTTCGGCACGACGGTATTGCGTCGCAGCATGCTCTGGTTCTGGCTTGGCGCGTTGGTGATCTCGACGCTCTGGGCGCTTGGCGGATACACGCCGTTCTTCAGTCTGGTGTACGCGATCGTACCCGGCACGCAGTCGTTCCGCGCGCCAAGCACAATGCTGTACGTGGTGTCGTTCTGTGTCGCGGTGTTTGCCGGCATCGGTGCCGATCGTGCGTTGACGACGGGCATCAAAACGCGCTACGCGATCGGGTGGCTGGTTGGCGGGCTTGTCATCGCGCTTCTGGCGAGCGCGGGTGCCATCGGCAATCTCTCTGCGGGATTTGCGCTGCCCGGACGAGAGACACGCGTCGATGAGAACGCATCGAACATCGTCATCGGTGCATGGCGTTCGTTCGTGGTGCTGGCGGTAACTCTCGGTGTGTTGTTCGCGGCGTCGCGCAAACGCATCTCACCGACCATTGCGGCGTGGGCTGTAATGGCGATTGCAATTGGCGATCTCTGGTCGATTGAGCGTTCGTACTGGCGCTTCGCCCCCAAGGCCGCCGAGTTGTACGCGGGCGACGCGACGATCGACTATCTGAAGACGGCGCCGACTGGACGTGTGTGGCCGGTCGCAGTTTCAGCGATGACCGGTACGCGGCGTGATCCGTACCTCGGCAGTGGCGAAGGCAAGGGCACCGGCTTCATGGTGCATGGCATTCGCAGCATCGTCGGCTGTCATGGAAACGAACTTGGTCGCTACGACGAGCTGACCGGTTGGGACACCGATGACTTCATCAAACGCATCGGGAATCCGCGTCTCTGGCAGCTGCTCAACGTCCGGTACATGTACACGAATGGCACCGAGCCGCCGATTCCCGGTGCGCCGCGCCTGGCCGGGCCCGCGCGCAACTCCGCGGGCGACATGGTGTCGGTGTACGCGATGCCGGGCGACAATCCGCCGGCGTGGGTGACGCCGATTGCGGTGAAAGTGGCCGACGAATCAGCGCTGCCGACGTTGCTCGACGCGCGCTTTGATCCGATGCGTGTTGCGATCCTTGGTCCCAATACGACGCTCAGGACGCAGGACGTACCCGCTTCGATGCCGGAGCCCTTGGGCATCAACGTGAGCGCGTCTGCATGGCAGCCAGGGCACATTACGCTCAAACTCGACAAGCCCGCGCCAGCGAATGCGACACTCGTTGTATCGGAGAACTTCTATCCTGGTTGGAAGGCGAGTGTCGACGGCAAGGATGCCAAGGTCGATCGCGCCGACTACGTGCTCATCGGTGTTGAGCTTCCGGCCGGCGCAACGAATGTCGACCTGGCGTTCGTGAACGCGCCGTACGAGAAGGGAAAGATGTTGACGCTCGCATCACTTGCACTGGCGACGCTGGCACTGGTCGTTGGATTCGTGATCGAGAGTCGGCGCAAGGTAGCCAACTAAGAACAGAACCGCAGCCGCGAATTTCTCTTTTGTTTTTGGGCCCTGCTTGGGTGTTACTTGCAGATCCGCTGCGCACCGAATTCGAATGGTGATCATCGCTGCATTTTGATGACGCCGCCTGACGCGGTCGGTGTTATGCTCGGCGTATGTTCGCCACTTGCGCTGACCCCGTCGCCGAGCTGACCGTATGGCCATGCCTATTTCGCTGCCATTCCCCGACCGGACCATGTGGACCGTTGCCGATCTCGAGCGGTTGCCGGACGACGGTAACCGGTACGAGATTCTGCACGGTGAATTGTTCGTGACGCCGCTGCCGTCGGCTGGTCATCAGGGCGTCGCGATGCGGCTGAGCGTGGCGCTCGTACTCTGGTGCCGCGCGCACACTGGCTGGCGGGTGTTGGCGCCAGGCGGCGTCCATGTGAGCGAGACAACCTGGCTCGAGCCGGACGTCGCGGTGTATCCCGCCCCGGAGTTCTCCAAGCTTTCGTGGCGGGAAATGCCGCCACCCCTACTCGTGGCCGAAGTACTGAGTCCATCCACCCGCAAACGCGATCGTCACCGCAAGCGTCCGGCGTATCTCTCGTACGGTGTCGGCGAGGTGTGGCTCATCGACGAGCACGCGCGCACGATCGAGCGGTGGACGTCCGCCTCAGAGTTTCCCGAGACG
>Ga0105049_10005285_pt1 | contig 15054 bp, 15 predicted proteins | sample MAT06_FD_78087 | JGI IMG/M metagenome (GOLD analysis project Ga0105049, IMG submission 78087) | Freshwater microbial communities from Lake Fryxell liftoff mats and glacier meltwater in Antarctica - MAT-06 | ecosystem: Environmental > Aquatic > Freshwater > Ice > Liftoff microbial mat | place... | reverse complement strand
TTTCACCGTATCCTTCGCCCACTGGCCGGTCGTAAGGTTCAACGCCTCGGCGAATAAATCCGCATCCAACCGGTCGGACGTGCGCGTGTAGCCGACCTCAAGTTTGGCGGCATCGCCGAGCGGTCGTTTATATTCGATGATCGTCTCGGTGCCGCGTTCGCCCGCCTTGTTCCGGGTGTTGTCGTAGGTCGTGGGAATAACGGGCGTCCGGTAGATATTCGCGTAGTGGCTGTCCTCAACTTCATCGCTCCGGGAGGATTTGAACTCGACGTTCAGCTCGTGATCTTCCCCGGGGAAAGTGTGCTGCCAGTTCGCCACCCATTCCAGGCTGCGCTCGAACTCGGGGTCGTAGCGGGTGCGATCATACTCGCTGGTCACCGTGCCGGCGCCATTGCGGAAAATATTTTGATCCGTTGCCCGGCGCTGGAAATCGCGGTGGTTATAGCTGGCCGTGAGCCCGAGCTTGTCGTGCTCGCCCGCGCTATATTCCACGCCCCCTCGGGCGATCCGCGTGAAGGGCCGGGCGCGATCAAGCGTGGTTTTTTCCACCTGCGTGACCACGCCAGTGACCGGATCAATGCTCGTCCGCGCTTCCGTCGCCCGCCGGAGCCGCACGTCGTGCCGCCCACTGAGGTTGCCGGACAGGGTCCAGGGGCCGGAATGGTAGCCGGCCGTCACGCCCGCGTTGGCCCGGTCCTCATTGCCATAGGCGGTGGTGATCGTGCCGGAAAAACCGACGGCGTGTTTTTTCTTGAGCGAGATGTTGATAATACCGGCGGTGCCGTCGGGTTTGTATTTCGCCGAGGGATTCGTGATGACCTCGATCTTTTCGATGGAATCCGCCGGTAGTTGTTGCAACGCCTCGGCGCGGCTTTTGCCCATGAGCGTGGAGGTTCGGCCATTGATGAGGATCATGACGCTCTCGGAGCCGCGCAGGCTGACCTTGCCGTCGATGTCGACCTGCACCGACGGAAGATTCTGGAGCAGATCGCTCGCGGAACCCGTCGTGCTCTGGATATCCTTGCCCACGTTGTAGGTCTTGCGGTCGATGGTGTTCAGGAAGGCCTGCTGCTTCGATTTCACCTCAAATATTTCGAGCTGCACGGCGCGGCTCGTCACGTTCAACCCGCTAAAATCGTGCCGCAAGTGTCGCGCATCCATCGTGAAGGCCGGCGTGGTCTGCGCGTCCGTGCCGACGTAGTTGTAGACGAGCGTGTATTCCCCCGCCGGCACTTTTTCGAAGGAGAACCGGCCTGATTTGTCGGACACCGCGTTCTGCACGACCGTGCCGTCGGCTTGCCGCAGACTCACGGCGACGAATTCCACGGGCTCGTTCACGGCGAGATCGATCGTGGTGCCCGTGATCTCTCCCGTGGCTTGACTGGGCGCGGCACCGCCAGTTCGCACGGTTTTTGTCCCGTCAGATACCACCGCAATCTCGGCACGCGCCCAGGCCACGAGGAGGGACAAACCCAACAGGCAACGGAAAATGAGTTTTAACATAGCAGCGATCTTAACCAAAGCAGGATTACGGGAAGATGATAGCGCTCAAAATCCGTTTCTTTTTTCTTCGGCTGCGAGTGTGAAAACCAAACGCCCGCATTCCCGTGCCACCGTGAGCTGCCAGCCCATCGCGGTCGCAAAAGTCCGCGCGAGATTCAGCCCGAGACCGGCGTGCTCGCCCCCGGTGCGCGCCGCTTCCTTGCGCCAAAATCGGTCGAAAAGTTTCGCCACATCCTCGGGGGTGAGATCCGGGGCCGTATTCGCCACCTGCAATTTTCCCGCAGCGTTCCCGGTGATAATGATTTCTCCGGCCGGCGGCGTGTAATCCACCGCGTTATCGAACAGATTGGCCAGCAGTGACCGGAGCAAAACCGGATCGGCCGGTGCCTCGGCGACCGCGACCGCGAGCTCCACGCGCAGTCCGCGCGCCTGCGCCCGTGCCGCGAACGGACGCCAGACCGCAGCCACGAAGGGCGCGAGCGCCACCGCTTCGCACTGGGCGAGGAGCTGGCCGCGTTCACCCCGCGCCAGCGTGAGCAGCCGCGTCACGAGCGTTTCCATCTGCACCGCGATGGCGAGCGTGTCGCGATCAGCCTCGGGATCGCGCGCCTCGGGCCATTTGAGCGCGCACTCGGCGAGGCTGCGCAACTCCGCCAGCGGCGTGCGCAACTCGTGCGCGAGATCCGCGCTGAACCGGCGCTCGCGTTCGAACGAAGTCTCCAGGCGCGCCAGCAAATCGTTTAATCGTCCCGCGATCGGCCGCAGCTCGGCCGGCAAATCCTCCGCCGAAAAACGCGCCGCGAGCGAACCCGCATCGATCCGTGCCGCCAACTCCCCGAACTGGGCCAGCGGCACCAACCCGCGGCGCAAGACGCGCGGCACCACGAAAAAAACCGCCGCCAGCAACAGCCCGCCGCAGCCCGCCACCGCCGCCAACAATCCGCCCAGCGTCTCATCGAAATTCTTGCGATCCACCGCCACCACCAGCTCGGCCAGCATGGTCACCGCCCCAGGCCGGCTATCCGCAGATTTCGGTCTAAAAAGAAAGACGACCGCCCGGCCCGCCCGGCCATTGGGCAACGTGAGATTCCAATACAGCGCTTTTTCCGTCGCGCCAACCGGCGGACGCGGGAGGAAACTCTCCTGCAACGACGGTGAGCGGGCGATCATCGCAGCGCGGGTATCGCGCAGTTCGAAGTAGTGGCGCGCCCGGCCCGCCGCGAAGCCCCGCAGGATTTTATCCGAAAAATCCACCTCCACGCGGCCATTCTCCTGCTCCACCAAGGCGCTGACCCCGAGTGCCCGCGCTTCGAGGGCGGCGTCAAACGACCGCGTCAGTTTGTGATACATCACCAAATACAGTCCGAACAGCGCCAGCCCGAAGAGTACGGCGAGCACCCCGGATAATTCGCGGGTCAATTGGCGGCGCAGCGATTTCATGCCGTAGCCTCCAGCACATAACCGAGACCGCGCCGGGTATGAATGAGCGGCGCGGACGAGTCGGAGATGGCAATTTTTTTGCGCAGAATGCACACGGCGGAATCGACCACGTTGCTCATGGGATCGACCTGCCCGTCATAATTATGCTCTTCAATTTCGGCGCGAGAGACGACTTCGCCACGACGGCGGGCGAGGTATTCGAGCAGTTGGTATTCGCGGGCGGTCAGCTCGACCGGCCGGCCGGCGCGCGTCACGATGCGGGCAGAGGCGTCGATCTCGAGGTCGGCGATCACCAGCTTCGTTTGCTTGGTCCCATAAGCGCGACGGCAGAGCGCTTGGACCCGAGCGAGCAGTTCATCGAGCGCGAAAGGCTTCACCAAATAATCGTCGGCTCCCGCCTGCAAACCCGTCACGCGATCCGCCACGGTATCGCGCGCGGTCAAAAGCAAAACATGCACCGGCCGACCACGCGCGCGCAGGGTGCGGAGGACTTCGAGTCCGTCGCGTTTCGGCAGCATGATGTCCAGGATGATAGCGTCGTAGTCGTGCGATTCCGCCAGCCAAAGTCCTTCCTCCCCGTCCGCCGCCGCGTCCACCGCATAGCCGGTGCGGCGCAGGGCCGTGGCGATGTTGCGCGAGAGACGCGGGGAATCTTCGACGAGGAGAATACGCATGACGGACAGTTCAAGCAAACGACCGAAGGAACCACTGTAGCGAGGCAAACATTACGGCAGCATGACGGTGGGCGACAGGGCAGAGCCCCCCTCCGCGATCACACCTCGATCACTTCAGCGCTGCGCCGACGCTTGATCACGGAGGCGACGATGATCGCCAATTCGAAAAGCAGGTACAAGGGGGCGGCAAACAATGACATGTTTAGCGGGTCCGTGGTCGGAGTCACGATGGCCGCGATCACAAAAATCACCACGATGGCGTGTCGGCGGTATTTTCGCAGGGTGGCCACTTCGATCAGGCCCATGTAGACGGCCAGCACCACGAGCAGAGGAAATTCGAAAGCCGCGCCCATCCCCAGCGTCAGCCACATCAGCAAACTGTAGTACTTGTCCGCCGTCCACATCACCGTGAAACCCATCGCCTCATTCAATTCCAACGCCACTCTGATACTACTCGGCGTCAGAAAATAATAGCCGAACGAGGCACCGGCGAGAAACAGGGCGAAAGCTGAGAGTCCCGCGGGAACAATCACCCGCAGCTCCCGCTTATGCAGAGCAGGCGCGATAAATTGCCCGATAAAAAAAAGCCAAAACGGTAAGGACATCACCACTCCTCCCATCACACAGATATTGATGATGACCGAAAAAACACTCATCGGGCTATTGGTCACCAGCTCGGTTTTCATGTGCGGAAAAGCTTCTTTGACCTGATCGAGCGGCCAATTCAGGAGCAGCGACGCATTGTCCATCTGGTAGGCGATAATCGCCACGAAGATCGCAAACACGATCGCGCACTTCATCAGCGTCCCCCGCAACTCTTCCAGATGACCGAGGAATCCCATGACCTTGCCCTCCTTCCCGGCGGAGGCATCGATTTCATCTGCTTGGTCTGTCGGTTTTTCGGTCACGAACCGCTTTAGAAACATCTTTGCCCCGCTTCGGCAATAGCCGTCTTTAAAGCCCGCCCTTTAAAGCCCCCGAGCCACTGGCCTCTGGCCCCGCAAACCAACCCGGCAATCCGGTCGCGGGATTGATCGAGTAATTTCCCCTGAATCCGGGAGCCTCCGCCGCCTGCCCTGAGTGCATCGAATGGGTTGACACCCCTCGCCCCGCTCGCTCGGATGGCCCCTCTTTTCTTAAACAACCATGGCTAAAAAAACCTCCCCCAAGAAGCCCGCCAAAAAGGCGCCTTCCAAAAAGAAATCGTCCGCTCCGGCGGCCAAGTCGCTCAAATACGTTTATACGTGGGGCGCAGCGAAAGCCGACGGCAACGGCGGCATGAAGAACCTCCTCGGCGGCAAAGGCGCCAATCTCGCCGAGATGACCCGCATCGGCCTGCCCGTGCCTCCCGGTTTCACGATCACGACCGAAGTTTGCACTTATTTCTACGCCAACAAACGCACCTATCCCGCCTCGTTGCAGGCCCAGATGGAAGCCGGCGTGAAAAACATGGAGAAGATCATGGGCTACAAGTTCGGTGACTCCACCGGCTTCCCCCTCCTCGTCGCCGTCCGCTCGGGGGCCCGCGACTCGATGCCCGGCATGATGGACACTATTCTCAATCTTGGCCTGAACGACGACACCGTTCTCTCCCTCGCCGCCGCCACCAAGAACGAGCGCTTCGCCTGGGATTGCTACCGCCGCTTCATCCAGATGTATTGCGACGTCGTCATCGGCGTGCAAAAACGCGAAGGCGAAGACCACGACCCCTTCGAGTCCGTCATCCACAGCTTCAAGCACGAGACCTACCACCGCGACATCGTCGACAGCGAACTAACCGCCGCCGACCAGCAGGAACTCGTCAAGCGTTTCAAGGCCATGGTCAAGGAACGCACCGGAAAATCCTTCCCGAACAACCCTTGGGATCAGCTCCGTGGAGCCGCCGGAGCCGTGTTCGGTTCCTGGATGAATGACCGCGCCAAGGTTTACCGCGCCAAGTACAACATTCCTTCCGAGTGGGGCACCGCCGTCAACGTGCAGGCCATGGTCTATGGCAACACCGGCGAGACCTCCGGGTCCGGCGTCGCGTTCACGCGCAACCCGGCCAACGGCACGAATGAATTCTACGGTGAATTCCTCCTCAACGCCCAAGGCGAAGACGTCGTCGCCGGCGTCCGCACACCCGAGCCCGTCTTGAAGTTGAAGGAACAGATGCCGAAGTCCTACGCCGAACTCATGAAGGTGCGCGCCACCCTCGAGAAACATTTCAAGGACGTGCAGGACATCGAATTCACGATTCAGGAAGGCAAGCTGTTCATGCTCCAGACGCGTAACGGCAAGCGCACCGCCGCCGCCGCGCTGAAGTTCTCCATCGATATGGTGAAGGAGAAACTCATCAACTGGGAAACCGCCATCATGCGCAACCCCGCCGACCAACTTGAGCAATTGCTCGCGCCGATCTTCGATCTCGCCGAGGTTAAGAAGGCCGCCGTCATCGCCACCGGTCTGCCCGCCGGCCCCGGTGCCGCCACGGGTAAGATTTATTTCAACGCCGATCGCGCCGTCGTCGCCGCTGAGAAGGGAGAGAAAGTTCTCCTCGTTCGCGTCGAGACCTCGCCGGAAGATCTGCGCGGCATGATCGCCGCCGAAGGTATTCTCACCGCTCGCGGTGGCGTTTCCTCGCACGCCGCTCTCGTGGCCCGCCAAATGGGCAAAGTCTGCGTCTGCGGCGCGGCCTCGCTCCAAGTCGATTACGACAAGCGCAGCGTCACCGTTGGCGGCTCGACGTACAATGAAGGCGACTTCCTCTCCATCGACGGCACGATCGGCACGGTTTACGCCGGCCAGATCAAGACCGCACCTTCCGAGATCGTGGCCGGCCTCATCAACGGCGACAAAGCCGCTCAAGCCACCGAGAAATTCAAGAGCTACGTCCAGCTCATGAAATGGTGCGCGCAAGCCACCAAGCTTCAAGTCCGCACCAACGCCGACACTCCTGAGCAGACTGCCCAGGCCATCGCGTTCGGCGCCGTCGGCATCGGCCTCACTCGCACCGAGCACATGTTCTTCGAAGGCGACCGCATCGACTCGATGCGCGAGATGATTCTCGCCGGCAACCTCACCGACCGTCAGGCCGCGCTCGCCAAGCTCCTCCCTTATCAACGCGAGGATTTCTACGGAATCTTCAAGGCGTTGAAAGGCTTCCCCGCCACCATCCGTTTCCTCGACCCGCCCCTGCACGAGTTCCTCCCGAACTCGAAGGAGTCGCAGATGGATCTCTCCCGGAAGCTCAATATTCCGGTCGAGAAAATCATGCACCGCGTCCACGAGCTGCATGAGTTCAACCCCATGCTCGGTTTCCGTGGTTGCCGTCTGGGCATCAAGTATCCCGAGATCACCGCCATGCAGGCGCGCGCCGTCTTCGAGGCCGCTGCGGATGCGAACAAGGATGGCTTCAAGGCCAAGCCCGAAATCATGATCCCACTCGTCGGCTTCAAGAAGGAACTCGATCTCCAGACCGAGCTCGTTCACCAAGTCGCCAAAGCCGTCATGGCCGAGAAGAAGACCAAGATCGCTTACACGGTCGGCACAATGATCGAGATCCCGCGCGGTGCCCTCACGGCCGACGAGATCGCGAAAACCGCCGAGTTCTTCAGCTTCGGCACCAACGATCTCACGCAGACCTGCCTCGGCATGTCGCGCGACGATTCCGGTTCCTTCCTCGGTGCTTATCAAGAGTCCGAGATCATGAAGAAGAATCCGTTCGCCTCCATCGATCAGACCGGCGTGGGTCAGCTCATGCAGATCGCGATCGAGAAAGGCCGGAAGACCCGGCCCGACATCAAGCTCGGCATCTGCGGCGAACACGGTGGCGATCCTGATTCCGTGAAGTTTTGCCATAAGCTCGGCCTTAGTTACGTCTCCTGCTCACCGTACCGCGTGCCCGTCGCGCGTCTGGCCGCCGCTCAAGCGGCTGTCGCGGACATGAAGAAGTAAGCGACCGCAGGAGCGGCTCTACGCCGCGATTCTTTCGAGGCCCCGGTGAACCACCGGGGCTTTTTTATGGGCGCACCTCAATAGGCACCACCCGATCCCTATAATATCCAGCACCCCATGCTTGAGGACTGTATGATCGGAGCCGCCAAGGCTGGCAGAGAACCGCTCGAGACGAGGCCCATCACTCCACCGGCCGCAATCGCACGATGCGACCCTCGGTCTCTTTCGGGCGGCTGTTGAGGAGGATGTAGACGAGTCCGTCCGGACCCATGCAGATGTCACGCACCCGGCCGTGGTTCTTGAAAATAACTTCACGATGCGTGACCTTGCCGTCCTTCACCACCAGACGATGCACCTCTTCCTTGGCCAGACCGCCAGCGAAGAGGTGGTCCTTCCACTTGGGAAACTTGTCGCCCTCGTAAACATCCAGCCCACAGGTCGCGATGGACGGCGTCCAATAGATCACCGGGTCGATCATGCCCGGCAACGTCGTGTAGGGCGTCATCGGCGTGCCATTGTAGTTCATGCCGTAGGAAGCCTTGGGCCAGCCGTAGTTCTGGCCGCGTTGAATCAGATTCAGCTCATCGCCTCCGCGCGGACCATGCTCCGTCTCCCACAATTCACCCGTCACGGGATGCCGCACCAAGCCCTGCGGGTTGCGGTGACCGTAACTCCAGATGGTGGGAAACGCGTCGGGCTGGCCGACGAAAGGATTGTCGGTCGGGATACGACCATCATCGAAGATGCGGTGGATCTTGCCGTTCGGCCGTGTGATGTCCTGCGCGTGGTCGCCCGTGCCGCGTTCCCCTATGCCGAAGAACAGGTAGCCCTCGTGAAACACCAACCGGCCGCCAAAGTGCACGTTGCTCGTGCGATAAAACTTCACGTCGGCGCGGAAGATCGTCTGCTCATCCACCCACTTGCCGTCCTTGATACGACCGCGCACAATGGCGGTCAGGCTGGCGTCCATGCCGTCGAGATTCTGCGGGTCACTGTAGGAAAGATAGACCCAACCATTCTTTGCATAGTCGGGATGCAGCGCCACCTCGAACAAACCTCCCTGCCCCTTCGCATAGACGGCCGGAAGACCGATGATCGGCGCAGACACCTTGCCCTCTGCTTCGATGAACCGCAGACGACCCGGCCGTTCAGTTACCAGCATGCGTCCGTCTGGCAGCCACGTCATCGACCACGGCGTCTCAAGATCCTTCACAAAGGTCTCGACCATGAAATTATGAACCTCGCTCTCGTAGCGCCCATCCGGGGCCACCTGCGGCACAGGATTCGTCACGAGACTCGCCGCATAGACCTGTTCGCGAATATAAACCGCCAACGCGCGGATGGTGTCATCAGCGAGGAACGACCAGGCCGGCATCGCAGTCTCGGGCACGCCGCCTTTGATCGTCTTGAACAGGCTCTCCGAATCATCGCCATGCTTCCACTCAGGTCCGAGCAGCGTCGCCCCAACCCCACCCTCGAGCTTCACCCCGTGACAGGCCGCGCAATAGAAAGCATAGACTTGGTCGATTTTGATGGGCATGCCGTCCGGATTTGGCGGTATGGGCGCCACGACGGGAATCGGCATGGGCATGGCCACATTTGCCGGTTTTTGCGCGCGCAGCGTTCCGACCAAACCAAGCAAGCTGAATGCGAGAAAACGGCAGGGAAAGAAAAGTTTCATGAGTGATGGCAAAAAGACCGGGTTTCAGAATTCCGCAATAGAGGAATCCCCCGCCGTTCCATAGAGGCAAAAATACCTGACTCGCCGCCGGGTCCTCTTTTCGCACGCTCCTACTCAGGTCCACCCACCCCCACCGCGTGGATCACCGAAACTCACGGTGGAAGCTGACGGAGAGGGGTAGGCTCAGATCCGCGGACAAAAAGTGATCCTCGATTCCGACCTCGCCGAAATCTACGGCGGGCTCACGAAAGACCCCAAGCGTGCGGTCAAACGAAACCTCAAGAGCTGACCAACAGATTTCCTTTTCCAGCTCACTCGCGACGGAGTAATCATGCCCATAGAAGAGAAGCTTCACGTTCCGACACTCCCAGCCCCAGACCCGCAAGTTCAGGAACTTTTTTCGCCCGTCCCCGATGCCAGGGCACCGGCACCCCGCCGCAAAGCGGTCGCGTCATTCAAAGTCGCAATGGGCGACCTTAAATCACCCTTGCAGGGATATATCGTTACGTAACGTTTTATCCGTGCCGTACGAGCAACTCGCCAAGGCCCGGCTGACCGCCGCCCTGCGTCGCCTCTCCGAGCTGGCCACGGTCGAAGGCCTCGTACTGCAGCTCGCGCTCTACAGCGGTGCCGTGTTCACCCTTGTCTACGGCTCGGGTGAGACCACCAAAGACGTCGTTGCCATCATCAAACCGGCAGAAGCGGAGACCCGGCTGGTTAAAGCAGTCGCGAAGGAACAAAACCTTCCCGAGGACTGGTTGAACGGGGAAGTCGGACAATTTCTTACACCCCACGATCAGCGACGACATTTTTCGTGCAAAGAATTCGAACCTGGTCTCTCGATCACCATCCCCACCGCGAACTACCTGCGCCTTGAAGCTCAAGGCCTCTCGCCCGCCTTTGCTCGGATATCCCGGGGATGAACCAGACATCCGCTTTCTGCTCCACAGAATCAAGCCAGACAGTCTGGAAACTGTGGATGGAATCTTTGAACGCTTCTTTCCCGGCGAAATCCTGCACGAGTACGCCCGTAACTTGGTCGTCCGCCTGCTGTCGGAAATCTCCAAGGAGCCCTTCACCCGATGACTAAGCGTCCGCAAAACTTGGCCGAAGTCGCCCAACGGGGCAACGATCTACATAGCTTCGGCTGGGAATTTCAAGACTGGCTCCATACCGTGCGCACCATTCGTTCGCGCGCCGTCTTGGCCCGCGCCCTCAACCCAGAACCAGTTCTGTTGAAAAAACGCTTTCCCGAGGGACGTGTCGCCGACGCTTGGCTCGCCGCCTACGCGGAGCATGCGGCTACACTCGTCGGCTTGACTGTTCCCACTTGGGCTCGCCGTTCCAATCGTAGTTTGTCCGCGCCATGGTTCAGTGTTGAAGCCCTGGCCGAACGCCGTCTTGCGCTGCGGGACAGCCCGCCTGCCTTCAAAAAACGCAATCTGTTCACGCCAAAAGTCGATCTCCCCCTTCGTCTGCGCGCCGGGCGGCCGCCCAAAATCCGCCGAGGAAAAACACCGCACCAACGCTGAGCGCCAACGCCGCTTCCGCGCCCGCCGCGCCTTCGAGTGGGAACACCACCGCCACGCCGCGACCATCGCCATGGCTGAAAAGCACTAAGCCGTAAGCGAAATTTTAAGCCTCAATCAACCGCATCTAGCCGTTTTTGTTTTCACCAAAAACCATTCTCCGCCAAGGCCGCTGCGAATCGCAACGGGAGTATCACCGGAGAAACGACCAAGGCCCACTCGGTAGACTCAGACATGAATGGCGCTAAGTTAAGGAGGTTGGTCGTCATGCTACCATGCGTGATCAGGCCAACTATTTTGCATGAGGCAGGTAGGGCCGGCCCTTGTGGCCGTGCCGGAGGGCGCACCTGAAACGGCTCGCCCACAAGGGGCGGCCCTACGAAATTCCGCAGCAAATCATCGCTGACGAAACGGCAGGCAGTCGACGATCATGCCGCTCAAACTAGCGCCATTCGACTCGGACATCCTGATCCCGAGGAATGAGCGTGAGCTCAACTCCGCCGCGAATCGGAAAAATACCTTTAACGCGGAGGAGGCGGAGAGCGCGGAGCCTGACGTGATTTCACTCCGCGTCCTCCGCGAGCTCCGCGTTAAACTATCTGGTTGGGTCGGGCTGTTTCCTGATCTTCCATTCACTGGATTGCGCCGTAAGTTATTCGCGGGTGGGCTGAAATTCCGGGTGGTGATGTCAGGAACATTTTTCGCCAAGCCAAGCAATCCGGGTTTAAGTAGGTTTGAAGATGTCTCGCGAAGGAGTCGAAGGGAGCGAAGGAATCCGAACTAATGGCCTTCGTAACCTTCCCCTCCTTCGCGGGACACTTTCTGTTTCAAGCTCAGTTCGTTTCCTCGTTCATCCTCTCTCCACGGGCTGGGATCAGGATGTCTGAGACTCGCGTAATTGCGCCCCGATCCGCAGTACGACCAGGCAGACGTTTTCGCGCCCCACACGCTCGTCCGAGTAAACGCAACTCCACCTCCGCTCCGTCATTTTCAATATTGCCGATCGTTCCACGCATATGTTCACAAATTTCCGTCTGACGATAGTCATTTCGTGCATACAACATCTTTCATGATGTTTCACGGTTCGAGCGTGCCCGCTTCACCGCAGACGGCTTCGCTTCCATGGCTTGGAGCGCGCAGAATTCTCCCACCGGTATTTTGCATTTTGCACGCGGGGGACTTAGCGTAGCGGCGTGCCCCAACCGAATCCGCCCATCGATGCCGCAGCACGCATCGGTCATGTCCACCTGAAAGTCGCCGATCTCCAACGCGCGCTCGACTTCTATTGCGGCGTTCTGGGCTTCCAACTGATGCAACGCTTCGGCACGCAGGCGGCCTTCATCTCGGCCGGCGGCTATCATCATCACATTGGGCTCAACACGTGGGAAAGCGCGGGCGGTAATCCGCCCGCAATCGGCACGACCGGACTGTACCACGTCGCCATTCTCTATCCCACCCGCGCCGCACTGGCCGATGCGCTGCGCCGACTCACCACCGCCCGCATCCCACTCGACGGCGCGTCGGACCACGGCGTGAGCGAAGCACTCTACCTGCGCGATCCTGACGGCAACGGCGTGGAACTCTACCGCGACCGCCCGCCGCTGGATTGGCCGCGCAGTGCCGATGGATCACTGGCGATGGTAACCGGGCCGCTGGATCTAGAAACCCTGCTGGCGGAAGCGCGCTGATTCCTCGCTGGATCACACACTCCTTCTGCCAGTCGCGCCAGATCCAGCGCAGCATGTCGGGCAAGATCGCGCCACCGTGTTTTTCGGAGTGGTGGCCGTCACCCCAGATGTGATTGCTGTCGTAGCGCGGGCCACCGGTCTTTTTTTGATCAGCATTCACGTTGGCAAATTCGAGGGCGGAGAGCATCTGTTGGTTCGCGAGAAACCAATTGCCCCACTGACTATTCGCCTCGTTTGAACCGTCCTAAAGAAAGATTCGAATCGGCTTGGGTGGATGGCGCCGGATCAGCGTCGGATACATGTCGCCGCCAAGCATCATCGGATGGCCCTCATGCGCGCGCTGGTAGCCGATGGAAACATAACTGCCGATCATGCTGATCACCTTGCGAAACTGATCGGGCCGCTCCCACGCCACGGTCCAAGCACAGATCGCGCCGCTGCTCGTCCCGCCAATCACGCGGTTCTCTGGATCATCCGTCAGGCGGTATTTCTTTCCGACCTCCGGCAAAATTTCCTCAACGAGAAACCGCGCGTAGTTGTCATTCAGCGCATCGTATTCGGGTGCGCGGTGGTCGGGATTGCTCAGGCCAAGATTGTCGGGATATTTTTCGCTCAGATTTCCCGGGGTAATAAAGAGGCCGATCGTCACGGGGATTTCCATTTTATGGATCAGGTTTTCCAACACCTGCGGCACGCTGAGTGCCCCCGCCCCCCCCCGGGGATGAGTGGCGCGCTGGCCGTCTTGAAAAACGCAGACGGCGGCGGGTTTTTCAGCGCGGTATTGCGCGGGCACAAAAATCCAATACCGGCGCACCGTGCCGGCAAAAATCCGACGGTGAAACTCCAAGGGTCCCTCGAGTCGCCCCTGCGGCACACCGGGCTGCGGCAGGGAATCCGCCGTGAGCGGATAATCGTTCGGCTTGCTCTGCGGTCCAACCGCATCGACCGCAGAAAGAGAAGCGGCACCGATTAGGAGTGCACCGAGAATCAGAGAAACCATTTTCATGAGGTAAAAAGGAGTCGCGCGAATCAGCCAAGGTTGAGCGACAAAGAGCGCAAAAGGCACAAATAAATCCGCGCATTTTTCGCTTGTTGCTGAACGGGGGCGAAGATTCTGCGCCCGCGCTTCCGCCAGCGGACCCATTTCAAGAAACCGCTGCATGCATACTTGTTGTCTCAACCGCCTAATAAATTCGTCCGCCATCGCGCGATCAAGGCGACCCTCATAACGAAAACTAAGATCCGAAGCCGGAATAAATCGGAAAGTGGAAATTGTTACCCGTGATGAAGCCGCGAGGATAGTTTGCGCCATTGCGGTGCAGCCCAAGAAGGAGGTGGAGAGGCCTAACTGAACAAAATGGTGTTCGCTGCATAAAAGATACCCGCATTGGGTCGAGCTATTCGTTCTGTGAATAACTTCGCAAGTCCAAGATAGATGATGGGTTAATCATTGGCCTCCGCAAATCCTCGGAGAATTTCTCCTCGCCCCTCAGTTATCGCTCTCAATCTCGTTCGATCTCAGCCGATTATCTTATGTTTACCAAAGACTACTGCATGGCCGCCACCCAGCAAATCACCGAAGCTATCATTCAAAAATCAATTTTTGATGCGGTGAGAAATGTCACCAAGACGATGCTGAGCCGGGATATCACGTTGGTCAGCCAAGCCCGTGAACCGTTTGCCGGGGCCAGCTACGAAATCATCGATACGGTCGGATTTGCCGGTGATATCAACGGCACAGTCTATCTTTGCATGTCCGAAAAATTTGCCTTCCATCTCATCGGTTTGATGCTGGGCATGACACAGCACGAAATCGAATTGGGCGGTCCCGATGTGATCAAAGATGCGATCGGTGAACTCACCAATATGACGGTAGGCGGCTTTAAAAACCAACTCTGCGATATCGGGTTCCCGTGCATGCTGAGTCTTCCCGCCATCATGCGCGGCACCCGCCTCGCCATCGCGCCCAACAAATCGACCGCTTGCCATGTATTCGAGTTTAAGTGCGATGGGCACACATTGGTCGCGGATATCCGGTTGAAAGCGGATGAGTAAAGACGAGTGCCTCGCGGAGTGAGCACCCCCATTTATCTGGGGAGCGAGATAGCCGACCCTCGGGACGCCCGCACCGTCAGTGGTGGCAGTTTTCAGCTCAGTTCCGATCCGACCAACGAACCTGATCCAAGGTCTCCCGCATCTGCTGGCCGATACGGAGGACCACGTCACATACCTTTTCGCGTACAATCCAATCTTGTGGGGAAACGTAGCAACCCCGGCGTTCCCCTTCCAGCCACGTCTCATCATGGATGATCTGGTGGATCATCATCAGCTGATGCCGCATGATCGGGTCGTGAGATTCCATTGCAGAAAATCGGGTATTGTTCATCGGAAAGGTCCTTGGATTAAAAGTATGACCAGCAGCGGCATTGGGACCGTCAACCAAGGAGTAACCGGCAATTCCCGAGCCAGAAAATCCACCAAAACACGGCCTAACTATAGGCAGGACTTTTCCCGCCCAAGCTAACACGATTCTTATCAGGATGGGATCAATGCTCCTCAATAAACTGATCACTCGCGGTGATATCGAGCCAACTTCAGATGAG
>Ga0105049_10005282_pt1 | contig 15056 bp, 10 predicted proteins | sample MAT06_FD_78087 | JGI IMG/M metagenome (GOLD analysis project Ga0105049, IMG submission 78087) | Freshwater microbial communities from Lake Fryxell liftoff mats and glacier meltwater in Antarctica - MAT-06 | ecosystem: Environmental > Aquatic > Freshwater > Ice > Liftoff microbial mat | place... | reverse complement strand
TTCGAGCTGGGTCGTGCTCAGGGCGACCGACTGGGACGTGCAGATCGATGCCGACGTGCGCGCGCTCGCCGTCTTCGACGAAGGCTCGGGCCCGCGGCTCTTCGCGGCCGGCAACGGACTCAGCTCGACCGTGCTCCAGCACCCGCTCCAATCCGTGCTGCGCTGGGACGGCTCGGCCTGGACCTGGCTCGGGAGCGGACTCACGGGGAACGCGTACGACCTGGCGGTTTACGACGACGGTTCCGGGCCGAAGCTCTAGGCCGCGACGGAGACGGACGTGCAGCGCTGGGACGGCGTCTCGTGGACAGCCACGGGGTACAACGCGCGGGCGACCTCGCTCGCGACCTTCGATGACGGCGGCGGAGCGTGGCTCTAGGCGACGGGACTCGGAGATCTGCGTCGGTGGAACGGCGGGACGTGGCCGACGGTGCCGGGTGCAGCGCCGGGCACCTTCAACGGTCCTCTGGCCGTTTTCGACGACGATTCCGGAGCCGGTTCGCGCTTGTTTGTGGGTTCCAACGCCCAAGGAGTGCTGCGATCCTTCGACGGCGCGAGCTGGAGTTCGCGAGCCGTCGGGTCCGCGAGCGGGATCGACCGACTCGACGTGGCGGAAGGCCTGGTCGGCGGCGACGCGCTCGTCGTGTGCGGATCCGTGACGACGTTCGAAGGGCTGCCGAGCCAGAACATCGGCGTCCTGCGCGGTTGCGCGGACACGCAGAGCTTCTGCGCGGGAGACAGCACCGGAGCGGTCGCGTGTCCATGCGCGAACTCGGGTTCGCCCGGCCGCGGATGCGAGAACGCGAGCGCGACCGGTGGCGCGTTGCTCACGGCGAACGGTGCGACGCAGCCGGACACGCTCGTCCTCTCCGCGGTCGGCGCACGGCCGAGTGCGCTGTGCGTCTTCGTGCAGGGCAGCACGGAGCTCGCTCAGCCCGTGGTGTTCGGCGACGGACTGCGCTGCGTCGGCGGCAGCTTGCTGCGCCTCTACACGAAGACTGCGGTTCTCGGCGCGACGAGCGCGCCCGCTCCAGGCGACTTCACGATCCGCCAGCGCGCTCTGAACCTCGGGCAACCGATCGTGCTCGGGACCACGCGGACGTACCAGCTCTACTACCGCGACGTGAGCACGACTTTCTGCGCCGCGCCGATCGGCGGGTTCGCGAACCTGTCCAACGCGCTGCGCGTCGTCTGGTAGTCGTCGCCCAGGTATTCGAAGCGAAATGAAGCGGGGCCGCGGATCTTCCGATCCGCGGCCCCGCTCGATTCACGGCGTAGTTTCAGCGCTTCGGGAACAGCACGAGGAGTCGCTCGGCCCAGCGCTTCGCGTGCGCTTCGAGGCCCGTCTTGCTGAAGTGAATCTTGTCCTCGCTGTGGCGCATGGCACCGAGCAAGTCGTCCGTGTCCGGACCCTGCAGCGCGACCTTGTCCTTCCACAACTGCGCTTGCGCAGCGCGAATCGCGTCCATTTTGGGCTTCTCGAGTTCGGGCACGAAGCTCGCGTGAGCGACGACCCACGGCGCGGAGGCGCCTGTGTCCTTGGCCAACACGTCGCGCAGTGCGAGGAACTTCGCGACGTATTCGGCGGTGCTCATCCCCGCGGCCGCATCCGATTCACCTTGGTGCCAGAGGATCGCGCGGAACGATCCGAGGGACTTCACGCGCTGCACGAGCTCGGCGTAGAGCGGTTCGTCGAGCCCCCGGAGAGGCTGCGCGTCCTTCTGCCACTGGAGGAGCGACGTGCCGCCGTATCCGCACGAGGCGAACGCCACCGGGACGCCGAACGCGGCGACGAGCGCTTTGCCGCACGTCGGCCACGGGCTGCCGCCGTCGGACTTGTCTTGCACGCCCGGCATCGGATCCGCGGCGAGCGACCACTTCGTGCCGTCGAAGGCCGACACGCGATCGTCCTGCGAGGGGATCTTCACCTCGCCGCTGTTCGTCGAATTCGACTGTCCGGCCACGATGAAGACTTCGCCGACTCCGAAGTGCTCGACGTGCGCGACCTCGACCGGTCCGGCGATGCCATCGACGGTCACGCTCAACCGGTACCAACCGCCGGCCGGCAGCGGGAGCTTGCCCAGGTAGCGGCCCTGCTCTGAATCGGCGGCGCCCGCGCGGCTTCGATCGAGCTCGACGTTGGCGATCTCCGGTCCCCCGGCCGACAGCCGGGCCGTAGCGACGAGGCGCCCGATGCCGGCCGTCGCGGTCACCACGATCGGCACCTCGGCCGTCGAGCGATCCGTGCGCTGGATCACCTGGCGTTCCTGTGGCTCGAGGACTTTCACGGACGAATCGGAGGCGAGCACCAGGGCAAAGAGGAGTGCGAGCATGACGGGTTGATTCTCGGAACGGGTTCGAACTGGATGGTCGGGAGGCTAGCATCCGCGCCTCACAGCATGAGCGAGAAGCTGCCGCACATCCCGCGTTCGCGCGGGGACGACGACTGGTCGAGACCGGCACTGGAAGCACGCCTCGACGTGTGGGAGAAGGCGTCGGGCACGCGTCCGCGACACGTCGGAGGAGATCCGGTCCCGCCGGAGAGCGCACGCGGAAAGATCGAGAATCTCGTGGGTTTCGCGCAGATTCCGCTCGGGATCGCCGGTCCGCTGCGCGTCGATCTCACGGTCGGTCGTCGGGAGGTTTACGTGCCGATGGCGACGACCGAAGGCGCGCTCGTCGCCAGCCATTCGCGCGGAATGCGTCTCCTCGCCGAGGGCGGTTGGGTGCGCGCGCGCGTGCTCGGCGAAGGCCTCACGCAGAATCCGATCCTCGTCTATCGCAACGCCGAGGAAGCGCACGCGGCCGGCGAGAAGGCCCTCGCCTACGCCGACGAATTGGCGGCGATCGTGAAGCGCACGACGAACCACGGGTCGCTCGTCGCGTTGCGGCCCGAAGCGATCGGTCGGCGACTCATCCTGAGCCTCGTGTTCCGCACGGGCGATGCGATCGGGATCAACATGGCCGCGCGCGCGGCCGAACTCGTCTCGGTCGAACTCGCGGCGCGCACGAACGCGCTCGAGCGCTACGTGCACGGACAGGACGTCGAGAAGCGCGCGAGCGCCCGTTCGTTCGTCGAAGGTCGCGGCCGACGCGCCGTGGCCGACGCGACGATCCCGCGCGCCGCTCTCGAAGCGTTGGCGCGTACCACGCCGGAGAAGATGGTCGCTGCGCTGCGCACGTACACGGTCGGCTTCGCCCAACTCGGCACGCAAAACTGGCTCGTCCAGGCCGCGAACGGGATCGCGGCCGTCTTCCTGGCCTGCGGGCAGGACGTCGCCTACGTCACCGAGAGCGCCACCGGGATGCTCGACTTCGAAGTGACTCCGGCCGGCGATCTGTACGCCAGCGTCCACCTCCCCTCCTTGCTCGTCGGCACCGTCGGCGGCGGGAGCGGGCAGGGGACCGCCGCCGAGTGCCTCGATCTCCTCGGCGTGCGCGGCGCGGGCGGCGCGAACACCCTGGCCGAGATCCTGGCGGCCACCGTTCTGGCCGGCGACCTCTCCCTGATGGCCGCGTTCACGGCGCACGAGTTCGTCGAGGCCCACGAGCGACTCGGTCGCAACCGGCCTCCGGCCGTCTGAACCGGCACTCGCCTTGACGACTCGGGGGCTCTCGTTACCCTCTTCGCCTCGAAAACTGCGCGGCTGGCCCGAGATCTAGGGCCGGCTCCGTTCCGCGTTTCGAGCGTCGCCGCTCCGGAAATCACGACATGCCTACCGTCCTCAAGACCGAATCCCCGCGCACGTTCAAAGCCCGGAAGGGCAACGTCGAGCAGCACCGGAACATGGGCATCATGGCCCACATCGACGCCGGCAAGACGACGGTGACGGAGCGCATCCTCTTCCTCACGAAGCGGATCCACACGACCGGCGAGGTCCACGACGGCGAAGCCACGATGGACTTCCTCGACGAGGAGCGGAAGCGCGGCATCACGATCCAGTCGGCCGCGACGTTCTGCGAGTGGAACGGTCACTCGATCAACATCATCGACACGCCCGGTCACGTCGACTTCACGGCCGAGGTCGAGCGTTCGTTGCGCGTCCTCGACGGCGCGATCGCCGTGTTCGACGCGGTGTCGGGCGTCGAAGCGCAGTCCGAGACGGTTTGGCGCCAAGCGAACCGCTACGGCGTCCCGCGCCTGTGCTTCATCAACAAGATGGACCGCGTCGGCGCGGACTTCTGGACCTGCGTCGATCAGATCCGCACGCGTCTCGAAGGCCGACCCGTCCCGATCCAGATCCCGGTCGGCAACGAGAAGGACTTCCGCGGCGTCATCGATCTCGTCCGGATGAAGATGTACACGTTCCAGGAAGAGGCCGAGGACCAGTCGTACATCGAGGACGACATCCCCGAGTCGATGATGGCGGACGCGAAGCTCCACCGTCACGCGATGCTGGAAAACGCGGCCGAATTCGACGAAGCGCTGCTCGACCTCTTCGTCGAGGACAAGGAACCGCCCGAGGACATGGTCCTGCGCGCGCTGCGCCGCGGCACCGTCAAGATGGAGATCACGCCGGTCCTGTGCGGCTCGGCGCTGAAGCACAAGGGCGTCCGCTTCATGATGGACGCTGTCGTCGACTTCCTGCCGGCGCCGCACGACATGCCCGACGTCGAGGGCCTGATCCCGCGCACCGAGGAGAAGACGACGCGCCGCCGCATCGACACGGATCCGGTGTGCCTCATGGCGTTCAAGACGATCGCCGAGAGCACGGGCGACCTCACGTTCGTGCGCGTCTACTCGGGCGTTTTGCAGAAGGGCACGGCGCTGCTGAACACGCGCACCGGCAAGACCGAGCGCATCGCGCGCCTCGCCCGGATGAGCGCGAACAAGCGCGAGGCGATCGACGAAGTGCGTGCCGGCGACATCGCCGCGATCATCGGGCTGAAGAACACCGTCACCGGCGACACGCTGTGCGACGAGGACAAGCCGATCGCGTTGAACAAGATCATCTTCCCCGACGCGGTCATCTCGATGTCTCTCGAGCCCAAGAAGTCGTCGGATCGCGACAAGCTCGGTGAGGTCATCGGCAAGCTCATGCGCGAGGATCCGACGTTCCGCGCGCAGACGAACGAGGCGACCGGCGAGCTCGTCATCTCAGGGATGGGCGAGCTGCACCTCGAGATCGTCTGCAACCGCATCACGAACGACTTCAAGTGCGAGGTCACGACCGGCAAGCCGAAGGTCGCCTACAAGCAGCGTTTGCGGAAGGCGCTCGAAACCGAAGCGCGCTTCATCCGCCAGTCGGGTGGCCGCGGTCAGTACGCCGTCATCTGGGTCAAGTTCGAGCCGGTGACGACGCCCGATGGAGACCTCGAGTTCGTGGACGGCGTCAAGGGCGGCTCGATCCCGCGCGAGTACATCCCGAAGGTCGAAAACGGCCTACGCGAAGGCTTCGCGGGCGGCGGTCAGACGGGCTTCCCGTTCGTCAACATCCGCGCGACGCTGTTCGACGGCAAGTACCACGAAGTCGACTCGAACGAACTGGCCTTCCACCTGGCCGGCGTGCTCGCGTTCCGCCAAGCGGCCGAGAACAACATCGTGCTGCTCGAGCCGATCATGAAGGTCGAAGTGCGCGCGCCGGAAGAGTTCATCGGCGGCGTCGTCGGCGACTTGAACAGCCGGCGCGGTGAGGTCAACGAGATCGACGCCATCGGCAACCTGCGCGTCGTGCGCGCGTTGGTCCCGATCGCCGAGATGTTCGCCTACAGCTCGTCGTTGCGCGGTGCGACGCAGGGTCGCGGCAGCTACGCCATGGAACTGTGGGAGTACCGTGACGTGCCGAACAACATCGCGGAGACGGTGCTCAAGGGCAGCTGACAGGGCTGCGGCCCGCGCGGGTTGATCAGCGCGGGCGCGGCGCGTGGCTCCGGGCGGGTTCGGTCGCGGCTCGGGCCCTGCCTGACGCAAGCGGTCGATCGCTTGGCCACGCCGCAGTGCGTGGCCCGGCGGAACCGCCGGGCCCGGAGAGGCTTCGGAACGAACGCCCCGAGCTGTACTCTCGTCCTGAACGACGATGGTTACCCGCATTCCGATCGACCACCGAAAGCTGGAGGACTTCTGCCGGCGACATGCCATCGAGAAGCTCTCGCTGTTCGGGTCGGTGCTGCGCGACGATTTCGGACCCGCGAGCGACGTGGACGTGCTGGTCGAGTTCGAGCGCGGTCGCACGCCGGGGTTTGCGTTCTTCGACCTGCAGGAGGAACTCTCCCTGATGTTCGGCCGGCGCGTCGATCTCCACACGCCGGGATCGTTGAGTCGATTCTTCCGCGATGAGGTGCTGGCGTCCGCTGCGGTCCAATATGCACGCCCGAGGTGACGCAGCACGCATCGAGCACATGCTCGACGCCTCGCGCAAAGCGATCGCGGCCTGTCGCGGCTCGACACGCGAGAGCTTGGCGCAGAACGAACTCCTGGTCCTGGCGCTCACGCGCCTCATCGAGATCGTGGGCGAGGCGGCCAAGAACGTGTCCGAGGAAACGCGTGGTAGATACCCGGGAGTTCCCTGGCGGGCGATCGCCGGAACGCGTGACCGGCTGATTCACGGGTACTTCGACGTGGAACTCGATCACCTGTGGATAATCGTCTCGCACGATCTGCCGCAGCTCGTCGTCGATCTCCAGGGCACCGAGTCGCTCTGATTCGGATCCGGCGTGCGGCCTCGGGCGGTGCGAAGCGGCCCCAGAGCCGGTGGAGCGCGCGCTCGCCTGCGGAGCGCTGCGCAATGGTGGGCTCGCGGCTCCTGGTCGCTCGGAGTACGGTGGCGCCGCCTTCCCGGCCGTCTCGAGGAGATCCGTTCGATGCTGCACTCGCTCGTGTTGTGGATCGCGGTCGTGCTCGGACTGAGCGGATGCTCGGCGCCCGCGCCTGTGCCAGCAGCACACGCAGCCAGTGACGCGCCGACGCCGCAATCGACAGAGGCCGTCGACGCCGACGTCGATGCGCTGCGCGCGCTGCTGCTTGAGGCGGAGGCGCGCCGGGACGCCCAGGACTTTGCGGCTGCGCGGGTCGCGATCCGGGAACTCATCGATCGCGCGCTCGTCGAACTCGCCGAGCGGGAAGACGCGGCCGCGGTGGGGCTCGTCGCGGAACTCGGTCGGTTTGCGCACCACGTCGGGGAGCTGAAGTCCGCCGAGCGTGCTCGAGCGCGAGTGCTCGAAGTCCAGACGCGCACGCTGCCGGCCGAGCACCCCGACTTGCAGAGGGCCAAGGGGAACCTGGCCGTGACGATCGCGCAGCTGGGCGACCTGGCCGGCGCGCGCGCGGTGGAGGAGTCCGTGCTCGAGGTCTGGACGCGCACGCTGCCCGCCGATTACCCCGACCTCCTGAACGCTAAGCAGAACCTGGCGGGGACGATTCTAGTGCTGGGCGGCCTGGCCAGCGCGAGCGCGCTATTCGAGTCCGCGCTCGAGGTGCGCACGCGCATGCTGCCCGCCGATCACCCCGCCCTGCTGATGGCCAAGGGGAACCTGGCCGTGACGATCAAAGGGCTGGGCGACCTTGCCGGCGCGCGTGCGCTGGAGGAGTCCGTGCTCGAGGGGCGTACGCGCACGCTGCCCGCTGAGCACCCCAACTTGCAGGCGGCCAAGCAGAACCTGGCCGTGACGATCGCGGCCGAGACCTCGCGCGCGGTCCTTTCTCTCGGAGGGGGGAGGAAGCGGAAGAGGAGAGAGAGGGGAGGAGGGAGAGGTGCACCCAGCTGCTCCGGGATGTCACGCGTTCACGAGCAGTCGCGGCACGCCTCGCGCTCGCCGAGAGTTCTGCGCGCGAGGCCGAGGAACGTTGCGCGAAGCATGCGTCCGCGCTCAACGCCGGTCTGTCCTTCGCGCGCGGCTACGGCGCGCTCCCGCCGATCCGCGATCTCGAGTCCGCGAGCTTCGCGCTCAGCGAGTTGACGCGCGGCGCGGGCCTGACGTCGGCCGCGCTGCAGCGCGCTTCGGCTCCGATGGATGGTTACGAGGATCTGCGCGCTGCACTGCGCCAGAGCGGAGCCGAGCTCGCGCGTCTGGCCCAGGGGGGCTCGACGCGTGAGGAATTTCAGGCCGCGGTCGCGCGACGCGACGCGGCGCAGCAAGCGATCACGCGCGCGGTTCGGGCAGCGGCTCCCGGCCTCGTCGACGCGCTCGAAATCGATGTGGAGCGCGTGCGCGGCCTGCTCGGCGCGCGCGATGCGGTCGTGGCGTACCGGCGCTACAACCGGTCGATGGTCTCATTCGAGAGTAGCGCGGAGGAAGCGCCGCCGCGCTACGCAAGTACGGACAATCTCTGTGCGTTCGTCGTGCGCGGAGTCGCAGCCGGATCCGTCGACGGATCCGACGCCGACGAGGACGGCCTCACCCTGATCGACCTCGGCCCGATCGCGCCGATCGAGGAAGCGGTGACGTCTTGGCGACCCGCGGCCGGCGCGGGCAGCGAGCGCGGGATCGCCGCGACGCCGTCGACTACCGCGCCGGGAGGGCTGGGAACCTTGGGAGCAGAACGGCGTCGTCTCGTGCTCGATCCGCTGCTGCCCGCGCTCGGTGATGCGACGCGCTGGGTCGTGGCGCTCGACGACGTGCTGCACCTCGTGCCGTTCGATGCGTTGCCGCTCGCGGCCGAAGCGGGCGAGGAGCCGCGCCTCGTCGACGAGCGTTTCCAAGTCGAGACGCGCTGCTCGCTGGTCGAGTTGTTTCTGCGCGGCGCGCCGCGCGTCGGTCCGGGGGCCGTGGTCGCGCTGGGAGGCGCCGCGTTCGACTCCGATCCGCTCGGGCCCGACGCGGACGAGCCGGCCCTCGCGCAGGCGGGGGAAGCGCCGGCCGCGCAGGTCGCGCTGCTCCTGCGCGGCGGAGCGTGGGAGCACGGCTTCGTGCCGCTCGCGAACACGGGTCTCGAAGCGCGCGAGCTCGGTGCGTTGTTCGAAGAGGTCGCGCCGGAGAGCAGCGCGTCGGTCGTGCTCGAGAAGCGCAAGGCTTCGCGCGCGTCGCTCGTTGAACTCGCGCCGCGCGCGCGCTGGTTGCACGTCGCGACGCACGGGTGGTTCGCGCCGGAGTCCGTCAAGTCGTGGAGCGACGCGCTGGAGTCGGACGCCGACGGCGGTCTTGCGCAGCGCATGTCGGGCGCGGAGCAAGTCCGGGGCATGAGCCCGATGCTCCTGTGCGGGCTCGCGCTCGCCGGCGCGAACCTGCCCGGGGACGCGCTCGGCCGCGCGCCGGGTCTGATCACGGCGGAGGAGATCGCGACGCTCGACCTCACGAACTGTGAGCTCGCGGTGTTCTCCGCCTGCGAGACGAACGTCGGCGAACGCCGCGCCGGCATGGGCGTCGCGAGCTTGCAGAAGGCCCTGCAGATGGCCGGCGCGCGCAGCGCGATCACGAGCCTTTGGAAAGTGCCCGACGAAGCGACGCGCGAACTGATGCTCGACTTCTACCGGCGCGCCTGGGTCGAGAAGCAACCGAAGTCGCGCGCGCTGTGGGCGGCGAAGATGCGGATGCGCGATGCGCAGGACGAAGCGGGTCGTCCGAAGTACACGTTGCGCGACTGGGCCGGTTGGGTGCTGACCGGCGAACCAGACTGACGCGCCGAGCCGCGCGGCGCGGACTGACCTTCTCTCCGTCGGGCCGACGCGGGATGACCGTTCGGCCGTCGTCCGCGGCCAGCGCACGCGACACTGGCCGCGGACGACGGCCGATCTCGCGGACGCTGGTCGCAGCCCAGGAATCCGCCCCCGGCGGCGTACGTCTCGTCGGGCCGCACCGGGACCGCGGTCGTCGCCGCGGGACTGCGGCCGCAGGCCGGGAACGGCTGTCGAGAGCGCGTGAGATCGACGCCTGACAACGGGCGCTGCCGTTGCGTACTGTGCGCGCTATGACTCGCACCGCCCGCCGCCGGTTCACCAAGGAGATCCAGAGCGTCGTCGACGGTATCGCCTTCGGTCCCACAGGACCGGCGCTGTTGCACGTCTACGATGCACCCGCCGGCGGCAAGTGGGCCGACGACGTGATCCCAGGCAAGCTCGCCGCGCTCGATCGTCACACCGGCGACACGCTGTGGCTCTCGCCCTGCGAAGTCGGTTACGGCCGCGGTTTCGGCGCCGGTTTCGGCAGCCCCGACGAAGTCGTCGTGCTCGGCCCCAGTGCTCAAGGTCACCGCATCGTGCGCATGTCGCTCGGCAGCGGCGAACTCCTCGGCATGGGCGAGATCGAGGCCTTCGACGAAGCGCTCGTCGGGCTCGACGTGTGCGTCGTCGTGACGCCGCGGCGCGTGATCGGCTACTCGACCAAGTCGCTCGACGAGGTCTGGGAATATTCGCGACCGCAAGAGCGCTACCACCACGTCGCGCGCTCGGGCTCGAACCTGTTCGTCGTCTACACGCACTCCCAAACCGGCCGTCAAGGCGTGCTGCGCCTCGACGCGAAAGGCGGCGATTTCCAAGGCGAAGTCTGCTCGCCGCGCCAACCCGTCATCCACGGCATCGCGGTGAACGCCGACGGACTCGTTTTACTCACGCGCGACCTCGCGTCGGCCTTGCCGCCCGAGCTCCAACCGCAGCTCATGATCGATCTGTCGCGGCGCACCGACGGCGGCGTCTCGGACACGCTCTCGCTGCTCGCCGTGCCGATCGACACCGAGCCGGGCGAGGGACCGTTGTGGTTCTCCGTCCTCTCGACCCAACGCGGCGACGAGATGCCCGACGCTTCGATCGCGGCCGACAGCGGCAAGCTCTACGTCCTGCGCGGCGCGTTGCTCGAGGTGCGCGACACGTTGACCGGTCGTTCGCTCGGAGAATGGGCCGTACCGGGGATCGACGAAGCCGTCGCTTGGGGCGTTTCGCAGGGAGCGGGCTTGGTCGCCGAGGAAACACGCGTTTCCGTGTACGAACTGCCGGCCTGAGGGCTCGGTGAAGAAATCGATGGTACGGGCTCTCGAAATCTAGTGGCGCCGCTCCGCGGCTGCCTCGAGCCCGTGATTTTTCACAGGCTCGGCGGGCACGTGAACCCATCTAGCCTGCCGGGCATCAGGCCTCGGTTGCGCCGCGCAGCGGCTAGAGGCTCCGTGAGAGCACCGACCCCGGGGCTCTCGGGATTTCGTGGCGCTGTTCCGCAGCGGCCTCGAGCCAGGGGATTCCTCACGGGCCGGGATCGGCGACTGCGCCACCTCGCGTAGGCACGCGGAGGGATCCGCGGATACCATTCTCGACCCCAATCCCGCCGCAACGGGCCCCCGTGCCCGTTCGCGCCCTGTCCCTTCGTCCGCATCCGAGGCGGAAACCGTGACTGTCCCTCCGATCCTCTCCACGCTGTCTGCCGAGTTCGAGACGTCCCCCGAAGCGGTGCAGCGCGCGCTCGAGATGCTCGACGCGGGACTCACCGCGCCGTTCGTCGGCCGCTTCCGCCGCGCCGAAGTCGGAGGTCTTGGAGAGCACGCACTGCGTCGCGTCCAGCGCATCCGCACCGAGCTCGAGGATCTCGACCGACGGCGCGGCACGATCCTGCGTCTGCTCGAGAAGGAGCCCGGCGTCACGCCGCGCGACCTCGACGAGGTTCGCAACTGCATGGATCGCTTCGAGCTCGAGGATCTCTTCGTGCCGCACCGTCGGCCGGAGCCCGAGGTCCAACTCGCGATCGATCGCGGGCTCGCGCCGCTCGCCGACTTGCTCGTCGCGCCCGTGCCGAAGGCCGAACGCGCGTCCGACGCACCCGAGAAGGACGGCGAGGACGACGCGGCGGAGTCGAGCGCGCCGGCCGAGAGCGAAACACCGTCGGAAGGGCACGAGTCGGCTCCGGTCGAAGCGCACGACACCGCGTCCGATCTCGCCGCGCTCGAAACGGGCGAAGTGGGCGCCAGTGCTCACGACGATTCCGAGGAAGAGCCGGCTCCCGCGGCAGCGCCGACGCTCGACGCAGCGCCTGCTCCGACAGCGCATGCTCACGTCGACGTGAAGACGGCGATGAACGCGGCTTTGGCCCGTTTGTGCGCCGATTTCGTGCGTCCCGACAAGGGCATCCACACCGAGATGGAAGCGCTGAACGGCGCGTTGCGGATCCTCTCGGATCGGCTCGGACGCAACGCGCGTCTGCGTGGAGTCGTGCGCAACCTCCTGCGCAAGCACGGCGTCTTGACCGTGCGTCCCGCGGGCGACGAATCGCGCGCCGGTCGCTTCAAGTCGCTGTTCAAGGTCAAGCAACCGATCCGTCAGCTCCAAGGCCATCGCCTGCTCGCGATCCGTCAAGCGCAGAAGGAACGCGGCGTCAACGCGATCCTCACGCTCGATCCGCAGGTGGCGCTCGGCAAGGTGCGCAACGCGCTCGGGCGTCACCTGAACCCGGCGTGGCGCGAACTGCTGGACGAAGTCTGCATGCGTGCGCTCCAGCACCGCCTCCTGCCGCTCGTCGAGCAGGACGTGCGTCTCGAGATCAAAGAACGCGCCGATCACGAAGCGTTGCGGTTCCTCACGCAGCATCTGCGTCAGGTCCTGTTCACGTCGGTCCTGCCGGGCGTCTCCATCGCCGGTTGCGACGTGAGTCCGAAGGGTGATTGGACGATCTTCGCCGTCGATGCTCTCGGAGCGCCGCTCGGACCCGAGACGAAGATCGAGACGCGGGTCGAGGTGCGGATCGAAGCCGAACCGAAGGCCGAAGTGCCGGCGGCCGCTCCGTTCGCCGACGCGATCGCCGAGGCGAGTGCCGAGCCGATCGCCGAGCCGAGTGCGGTGACCGAAACGGTCGCGACGCCGGAAGGTACCGATGCGTCGGAGTCGAGCGCGCCCGTCGCGAGCGGGTCGACTGAGGCCGCACCGACGACGGCAGTGCCGCCGACCGCAGTGTCGACGACCGCCGCACCGACGACCGCAGCGCCGACGACCGCGGTGCCGACGACCGCGGTGCCGACTCCAGCAGTGTCGACTCCAGCAGCGCCGACGACCGCAGTGTCGACTCCCGCAGTGTCGACTCCCGCAGTGCCGACGACCGCAGCGCCGACGACCGCAGCGCCGACGACCGCAGCGCCGACGACCGCAGCGCCGACTCCCGCAGTGCCGAAGCGTGAACGTCCCGCACGCATCGAGCGGACGGAGAAAACCGCCGAAGTTCTCGGGGCCGAGTTGGCGGCGATCCTGGCCCCGCACTCGATCCAGTTCGTGGCCGTCGCGAACAGCAAGCCCGGTCGTGCCGCGGCGCCGAAGTTGCGTGCTGCACTCGCTGCGGCGGGCATCCCGGTCTGGGTGCTCGAGACGAACGAGTCCGGGCTCGCGACCTATGCCGGATCGGAGTGGGCGCGCAAGGAGCTCCCCGAGTCCACGGTCCCCGCGCGCATGGCGGCGAGCCTCGCGCGCCGCTTGCAGGATCCGATGAGCGAGTTCCTCAAGGTGGACGCGCGCCACCTCGGACTCGGTTGGGAACAAGGTCTCGTCAGCAAGGCCAACGTGAAGCGCGCGTTGCAGGACGCGATCGAGTCGAGCACGGCGCTCGCCGGTGGCGACCTGAACACGGCCACCGCGTCGTTCCTCATGCACTTGCCCGGCCTCGATCGCGCCGCCGCCGAGAAGATCGTCGCGCGCCGTGCCGAGCGTCCGTTCACTTCGCGCGAGGAACTTCGACAGGAAGGTCTCCTCACCGAAGCGCAGTGGACGAGCGTGGCTGGATTCCTGCGTGTTTTCGACGGGATCGAGCCGCTCGACTCGACGAACTTGCACCCCGAGCAGTACCCGCTCGCACGCAAGCTGCTCGAGGCCGCCGGATCGAGCGTCGAGGCCGGCCTCGGCCGCCCCGGTGCTCTGCGCGGGCTGCGTCGTTCGGATTTCGACATCGACGAAGCCACCTGGCGCGACCTCATGCGCGAGCTGTCGTTCCCCGGCCGCGATCCGCGCTGGCGTCAGTGGGGACCGGACCTGCTCGATCCGAACACGGACCCGGTGCGCATCACTCGGGATCGTGTCGTCGAAGGCATCGTCACGAACGTCGCCAGCTTCGGCGCGTTCGTGGACATCGGCTTGCACAGCGATGCGATGATCCACGTCAGCGAGGTCTCGGACCGCTACGTGCGCGATGCGCGCGAAGTCCTGTCGATCGGTCAGGTGGTGCGCGCGAAGATCGTCGAGGTCGGCGGTGCCCGACTCGCGATCTCGTTCAAGAACGTGCCTCCGCCCGAGCGTCAGGAGCGCGCTCCGCGCCGTGAGAGTGAAGGCGGCGGCGGCGGCGGTGGCGGCGGCGGCGGTGGTGGTGGTGAGGGCGGCGGCGACCGGCCGCGACGCCCGCGTCGCGACGATCGCGCCCCGCGCGTGCAGAAGCCCGCGCTGCCGACGCGCGCCGCGACGACACGACGCGACGGGATCGGTGGGAAGAGCGCCGGTCGCGGACGCGGTGGGGCGGGCGGCGGCGGCGGTGGCCGCGGCGGCTCGGGTGGCGGCGGTGGTGGAGGCAGCAGCTTCGGTGGAGGCGGCGGGCGCAAGCCCGACGGACGCCGACCCGAGGGTGGATCCGATGTCGCGGACCGCGACGACATGGCGCGCCTCAGCGAGCTCAAGCCGGGCAACAAGCCGGCGCACAACCCGTTCGCGAACTTCTTCAAGGGCAAGAAGGGCGACGAGTAGTCGGCGGGGCGGAGCGGAGCGTGCGGCCGCGACGCGCGCGGCTCCCGTTCCGTCCGGCTCACACGGCGCGTCGGGCGCGCCACGCGGGATCGTCACGGCGCGCGAATGCCGGGACGGGTCGCGCGGCTCCAAGTAGCTGTGGAGAAATCGGGCGCATCCGTCTTCCGTGTGGGTCAGCGCGCCCGCGCTGGCCCGGCGACCCCGCGCTCCCGGACTTCGACGCGAGCGCTGGTGAACTTCGTGGTTCTAGAGCGTCGGCACGCGTTGCTCGAATCCGCGACCCGGGCGGCGCGAGATCACACCGTGCGCGTCAGCGAGCGCGTCGGCGTGCGCGCCTGCGAGCGCGCCTGCGAGCGCGTCGGCATGCCCGTCGGCGTGCGCGTCGGCGTGCGCGTCGGATTGCGCGTCGGCATGCCCGTCGGCATGCCCGTCGGCATGCCCGTCGGCGTGCGCGCCTGCATGCGCGTCGGCGTGCGCGCCTGCGAGCGCGTC
>Ga0105049_10005280_pt1 | contig 15057 bp, 14 predicted proteins | sample MAT06_FD_78087 | JGI IMG/M metagenome (GOLD analysis project Ga0105049, IMG submission 78087) | Freshwater microbial communities from Lake Fryxell liftoff mats and glacier meltwater in Antarctica - MAT-06 | ecosystem: Environmental > Aquatic > Freshwater > Ice > Liftoff microbial mat | place... | reverse complement strand
GTGTTCGGCGCGGCGGGGGCGCAGGTGGTGATCGAGGAGTGTTTGACCGGCCAGGAAGCGTCGGTGATGGCGGTGACGGATGGGAAGACGTATCGAATCCTCGCGGCAGCGCAGGATCATAAACGGATTTTCGATGGCGATCAGGGCCCGAATACCGGGGGGATGGGCACGTATTCGCCCACGCCGGTGGTGACGGCGGAGTTGGATGGGGTGTTGGATGAGATTTTCACGCGGACGCTGGCCGGGTTGCGGGCGGAGGGGATTGAGTACCGGGGCGTATTATATGCCGGGCTGATGTTGACGCCGGCGGGGGTGAAGTTGTTGGAGTATAATTGCCGGTTTGGCGACCCGGAGACGCAGGTGGTGGTGCCGCGGATGGATTTTGATTTGCTCGATGTGTTGGAAGCCTGCGCGGGCGGCCGGCTGGATCAGTTGACGTTGCGGTGGAAGCCGGCGGCGGCGGTGTGCGTGGTGATGGCCGCGCCGGGGTACCCCGGGCAGTATCCGCAGGGGTTGCCGATTGATGGATTGAAAGACGCCGCCGCGTTGGCTAACGTCTGCGTGTTTCACGCCGGGACGAAACAGGATGCGGCGGGCCGGGTGGTGACGGATGGCGGCCGGGTGTTGGGTGTGACGGCGCTCGGCGCGGATTTGCCGGCGGCGGTGACGCAGGCGTATGACGCGGTGGGGCGAATCCACTTTGACGGGGCGCAGTACCGGCGCGACATTGCGCACCGAGCGTTGGCGACGCGGTAACGGCAGGAGTATTTCAGTATGAAGAAAATCATCAGCGGAATCGTAGCGGTTGCATTGTTGGCAGTGGTCGCGGGGGCGGAGACAAATCCGTCGCCAGCCGCGGTCACGGCACCGGCCGCGCCGACGGAACCGGATGTGGACGAAGTGGTGCAGGCGTTGCGGACGCATTTTGTGGATCGGGAACAGTTGGATGCGCGGGCGGTGGACAAGGCGACGTTGACCGGGATTTTGGAAACGCTGGGCCGGGGTGTGACGATTTTATCGGCGGAGTCGGCGGCAGCCAGCGGCGTAAAGGGCGCGGTCATGGCCGGTTCGCTGGCGCTGACGAATGCGCCGGCGCTCGGCGCAACCAGCGGCCCGGTGGCGCGCGCGGAAGTGATCGAGCCAAACATCGGTTATCTGCGCATCCTCGACGTGTCGGCGGCGACAGTGTCGGCGTTTGACGAAGAGTTGCGAAAGTTCCACGAGGCGCGGGTCGAAGGGTACATTTTGGATTTGCGATTTGCGAATGGATCGGACTTTGGCGCGGCGGCCGCCGTGGCCAGCCGGTTCTTCGACAACGAACGGGACTTGTTCCGCTTGCAGAGCGCCGTGGCCGGCGTGCAGCGTTTTCGGTCGGTTCCCGTCAAAGTCAACAGCAGCCGGTTGGGCGATGCGCCGTTGATTTTGTTGGTGAACGGCCAGACGCGCGGGGCGGCGGAGGTGTTGGTGGGCGCGTTGCGCGGTCAGGATCGCGGGATTGTGGTGGGCAGTTTGACGGCGGGGTCGGCGGCGGCGTGGCAGGATCTGCCGTTGCGGGATGGGCAGGTGTTGCGGGTGGCGACGGCGAAGATTGTGTTGGAGGTGGTGTCGCCGCAGAGCGTGGTGGAAACGAATATTTTCCCGCACGGGATCGCGCCCGATATTTTTGTGGCGTTGGCGCCGGCGATTGAGCAGACCGTGGTGTTGAACGCCGCCACGAACGTGACGTTGACGGTGAGTTTGCAGCCGCGCGGGACGAAGAAGCGGATGTCGGAGGCAGATCTGATGAAGGTGTTCCGCGGTCAGGTGTTGGACGCGAATTTGTCCGACGAAACCGATGGCGAAGAAGCGGAGATTCAGAAGGTGCAGGACGTGGTGTTGCAGCGGGCGGTGGATGTGTTAAAGGGCATCCGCGTGTTGCTGTCGTGGCAGTGAGCCGGGTGGAACGGGTGGCATGAAGACGATTCTTTTTATTTGTACGGGCAACATTTGTCGCAGTCCGATGGCCGAGGGGTTGATGGATCAACTCATCAAAGGCCATGACGATCTACGCTGCTTGTCCGCCGGCGTCGGCGCGGTGGATGGGCAGCCACCCAGCCGGGCGGCGGTGGAGGTGATGGCGGAATTGGGTGTGGATATTTCGCATCACAGCAGTTTGGCGTTGCGGCCGGGGTTGGTGGATCAGGCCACGGTGATTTTCACCATGACGCAGCAGCACCGTGATGTGTTGCACGCGTTATACCCGGAATCGGCCGAGAAGATTTATGTCCTGCAGGAATTGCAGTCGTTGGTGCCCGGCGAAAGTGTGGATGTCGCCGATCCGATTGGCATGTCCGTCGAAGTGTACCGGCGGACGCGGGATCAGATTCGGGCCGCGTTGCCGGAGCTGTTCGAGATGGTCAACCGCCTGACGGCTCCCGCAGTCGCGCGCGAGCCGCGGTTGCGAATCGCGCTCGCCGGCGACCACGGCGGCGTGGAAATGAAAGAAGCGCTGAAAGAGTGGTTGCGCGCGCGCGGGTATCCGTTCACCGATTACGGTTCGTGCGACAGCGTGCCGGTGGATTACCCCGACTACGCGTACCGGGTCGCCGAGGCCATTTTGACCGGGCAGGCTGAACGGGGCGTATTGATTTGCAAGAGCGGCATCGGCATGAGCATCGCCGCGAACCGCTACCCGGGCGTCCGCGCCGCCATGGTCAATAATCCTGACTGGGCCCGGCTCAGTCGCGAACACAACGACGCCAACGTCCTCGTCCTCTCCGGCCTGGAAACGACGAACGACGAGGCTGAACAAATTTTGGAAGTCTGGCTCAACACACCATTCGAAGGAGGCCGGCACGCCCGGCGCGTAACGAAAATGGATCATCCCCCCCAATTCACCGTGAAACCCACCAGCACCCTCGCCCAAGCCGACCCGGCGGTGTTTGACGCGATGCAACGCGAGAAATTGCGTCAGCAAGAAAATATCGAACTGATCGCCAGCGAAAATTTCACCAGCCCGGCTATCCTCGAAGCCGCCGGGTCGGTGCTCACGAACAAGTACGCCGAAGGCTATCCCGGCCGGCGATACTACGGTGGTTGCGAATACGTGGATGTCGTCGAGCAAATCGCGATTGACCGGGCCAAACAACTCTTCGGCGCCGAGCACGCCAACGTCCAGCCCCACAGCGGCTCGCAAGCGAACATGGCCGTCTATTTCTCGCAGCTCAAACATGGCGACACGATTCTCACGATGGAACTCGCCCACGGCGGCCATCTCACCCACGGCAGCCCGCGCAATTTCTCCGGCCAGTTCTACAAAGTCGTCCACTACGGCGTGAACAAAGAAACCGAACGCATTGACTACGCCCAACTCGCCGAACAAGCGAAACAGTGCCGGCCCAAGATGATCACCGCCGGTGCGAGTGCGTATCCGCGGCTCATTGATTTTCAAAAGATGCGCGAGATTGCTGATTTGGTGGGCGCGTTGCTGTTCGTGGACATGGCGCACATCGCCGGTCTCGTCGCTGCCGGCGTCCATCCCAGCCCGGTGCCCTATGCGGATTTTGTCACCACCACCACCCACAAGACCCTCCGCGGCCCGCGCGCCGGCTTGGTGCTCTGCCGGGCGAAATACGCCAAGGAAGTGGACACGTGGGTCCTCCCCGGCATCCAAGGCGGACCGCTCATGCACATCATCGCCGCCAAAGCGGTGTGTTTCCTCGAAGCGCAGCAGCCGGAGTTCAAGTTATACCAACGCCAGATCGTCAAAAACGCGCAAGCCCTCGCCGCCCGGCTCACCCATCATGGTTTCCGCATCGTCAGCGGCGGCACCGATAATCATCTCATGCTCGTGGATCTGCGCCCCAAGAAACTCACCGGCAAAATCGCCCAAGAGTCCCTCGACAAAGCCGGCATCACCTGCAACAAAAACCTCATCCCCTACGACCCCGAAAAACCGCTCGTCACCAGCGGCATCCGCCTCGGCACCCCGGCCATGACCACGCGCGGGATGAAAGAACCCGAGATGGAACAAATCGCCGACTTGATCAACGAAGTGCTGGAAAACCCCGAAGCCCCCGCCGTCCAAGCCGGCGTGAAAACCAAAGTCAAAGCCTTGACCAGCCGTTTCCCGTTGCCTTACTGACCCGCACGCCACAGCTCACCGGCAATCTCGTACCCGCTCCTGTTCCTCGAGTTTGCAAATGATACGAGCATGGGCTTCCCGCCCACATCCCCCTGGTTGGAGCATGGAATCAACTCAAGACGGGAAAGCCTTCGCGCCGGGCGGCATCGGCGAGACGGTCATCCAGGCAAACAAATTCAAGACTGGCCGGCTGTTGATTGGCGGCGACCAGTGCAGCAGTAAGTTGCAGCGCGTCCGCCGCGTGGAGCGGATGTGAGCGCAAGAATCGCCGCGCCCCATCGCGCAGGGCGGCTCGCGGTTGAACCTCTTGCCAGGCTGATCGAAAATCCTGTAACCGGTGCAAGGCATCTTCCACCTCCGGGACAGTGAGTTGGTGTTCGCGCTCGCGACGAGCGATAGCCGAGATGCACTCCAATTCGGTGCCCCACCAGGTGGCGATGTGGGGATCGTCACGCAGGCGACTCTGTAACCGGCCCGTGGCCATTTCCGCGATCAACACCGGTACTAACGCCGAACTATCCCAGTACCTCATCGCCCTTCGCGCCGCTCCTCCAGCAAGGCATTCAAAACACTGGTACCGCTGGCCGGCTTAACAGGTTTGGTTTTCCACAGATAGTCCGGCAGCTTTTTCCCCCCACGGTGGATCACCCCTTGTCGTTCAAGTTCCGCCAAGCGCTCCTCATCCTTGAGCAGCGTGACCGGCTCCAATCTGGCGACGGGGCGTTTGCGGTTGAGAATCAGCACCGATTCCCCACGGCGAACGAGTCGGAGCAAAGCGCTCAGTTCATTTTTGGCTTCGCCGATGGTGACTGTTTTCATGTGGCCAAGTTAGCCAAGTGTGGACGAGTCCTCAAGCCAACGGCTGCCAAGGCGGTGCAATTGGATGCGGCGGTCGCGCCTTTGGAATCAAGTTTGACGGGTAAGTCGTGACTTGGAGATGAAGTGGGCGGACAATCTGTTTGGGAGTGGGCCGGGGTGGATGCGCCCGCGGATTATGCAATTCAGGAACAGCGATGAAAAATGTTTTACATAGCGTCGTGCCGGTGACGGAATGGGTGGCGTTTTTGGAGAAGCATCGGGGGCAGGTCTGGTTGCCGCCGGTGGACGCGAAGGTGTGGCGGGCGACGTTTGCGAAGCCGGCGGCAGCGGGGTGGCTGGCGTCAATCCGGGAACAGGCGGAGCGGGAGTTTGCCGCGCCGTTGCCGGTGTTGACGAATGAGTTGTATGCGCTGTTCCACCAGACCGGGGAGCGGATCCAGTTTGAGCAGGTGTATTTCGAACGGCGCCGGCGGCTGGCGCGCGCGGTGATCTGCCGGTTGGCGGATGGGCCGCGGTGGTTGCCGTCGGTGGTGGCGAAGGTGACGGACATTTTCCGCGAAGAATCGTGGAGCTTGCCGGCGCACGTCACGGCGGTATCGGGCAAGGATGTGGATTGTCTCGATCTGTTTTGCGCGGAGACGGCGAATTTGCTGGGGGAGGTGTTGCTGCTGTGCGGCGCGGAGTTGCCGGCGGAGTTGGTGCGGGAGATTCGGGCGCGGTTGCGGACGCGGGTGTTCGAGAATTATTTGAACCGCGATTACTGGTGGATGGCGATTGGGTCGAATTGGAACGGGGTGTGTCATCAGGGCATTCTCGGCGCGGCGCTGGCGGCGGAGGAGGATCAGACGTTGGTGGCGCGGTTGTGGCAACGGGCGCTCACGTTCCTGCCGACGTTCCTCGCGGGATTTACGCCAGATGGCGGGAGCAGTGAGGGGCCGGGGTATTGGGAATATGGTTTCGGTTGGTTCTGTGAATTGAACCGGCAGTTGGAGAGCCGCACCGGGGGCGAGTTGTCGCTCTTTGAAGGGGACGAACACATCCGTGCGATTGCCCGGTTTGGGCCGCTGTTGTCGCTGGCGAATGGGCACCTCGTCAATTTTGCCGACGGTCCGGCCTCGGGACGCTTGCGGCCGGCGTTGTTGCAGTATCTCGGCGAGCGGTTGGACGATTCGTCCTGCCGGCAACTGGCGCGCGAGAATTACCGGCAGTTGGCGGTGGATGGGTTTAACGTGGCCGGGCAGCGGTGTGATTTGTTCTATCTGACGCGACTGTTTCTGGCGTGCCCGGCGGAGGTGGAACCGGCGGAGCCGGTGGTGGCGCCGGATGTGTTCCTGCCGGACCTGGCGGTGTTGGTGGCGCGGGGGCCGGATCAGCGGGGGAATTTCTGGGAGTTTGCGGCGAAAGCCGGTCACAACGGGGAACATCACAATCACAACGACTGCGGCAGTTATCTGCTCAACGTCAACGGCGCGCGGCTGATCATTGAGATTGGCGCGCCCGAATACACGAAGCAGTTTTTCGGGGAGCAGCGTTACGAATTTATCGCGACCCGCACCCGAGGACATTCGTTGCCGGTCATCAATGGGTGCGAGCAGCCGGCGGGGCGGGAGTTTGCAGCGCGGGTGTTGGCGCACGAGTTGAGCGCCCGGCACGCGCGGTTCGTGGTGGATTTGACAGCGTGTTACCCGGTCGCGGCGAATTGCGCCCGGTGCGTGCGGACATTCGAGTTGGACAAGGTGGCCGGTCGGCTGGTGGTGCGGGATGAGTTTGAGTTGGGAGTGGCGCAGGCGTTGGAAACGGCGATCATCACGCTGCCCACCGCGCTCGCCAAGTTTCACATCACGCCGGCACCGGGCACGGTGATCGCCGCGACGGAATTGGACAGCTACCGCGGGCACGGTGGCCAGACCTGTGAAATCCGTCGTGTGGTGTTACGGCCGCGCGAACTCGGAGAACGGTTGACGCTGGAATACGCGATCACTGCGGTGACGCAACAGTAAGATGCTTTTTCGCCGTGCGCTGGCCCGACAGGATCGATGCGTGGTGGATCTGCTAATCGAGGCAACCGGTAGAAAAGCTTTGCCTCAGCAGGGGTTAGCCCTTACAAACAGGCCGCTATGATTAATGGAATTGAAATTGTCGTTTTCAAAGTGTCGGATCTTGGCCGGGCAGTCGAGTTTTACGAGCAAAAGCTGGGATTGAAATTGGCCTACAAAGATGACGCGGAGCACTGGGCCGAAGTGGACGCGGGGGCGATCCATCTCGGGTTGCATCAAGCCGAGCCGTTCGGCGGCGCGCGTAATCCGTTTGTGAGTTTTCGCGTGGATGATTTGGATGCGACGGTGGCGACGCTGCGCGAGCGTGGCGTGGAATTCGTGGGCGAGGTGGTGACGGATGCCGTCGGTCGCAATGTGACGGTGAAAGATCCTGACAACAACCAATTTGAGTTGTTCGAGCCGGGCGAATAGCTGCCAAAATCCCGTTTGACACTTCAACGCCGCCTCCGCTAGTGTCGGGGCGGCGTTGAACTGTTTTTGTTGCGAATGTTGTCGAGCCACCCCGTTGTTTAACAGGAGAAGACCACTACCATGATTGTCACCACTGCCCAGTTGTTCAAAATCGCGTATGGCCGGTATGCGCTCGGCGCGTACAACATCAATAACCTCGAACAGACCGTGGGCTTGTTCAAAGGTAACGTTGCCAGCAAAGCCCCGTTTATTATTCAGCTTAGCAAAGGCGCGCGGAAGTATTCCGACAAGCGTTTCCTCGAAGGCATGATTCGCGCCGCGGATCAGGTGTATCCGGAAGCGATCTTCGCCGTGCATCTCGATCATGGCGATGAACAGACGTGCTACGATTGTATCGGGTCCGGCTTCTACAGCGCGGTCATGATTGATGCCAGTCACCATGATTTTGAAGAGAACATCGCCATCACGAAACGCGTGGTGGACGCCGCGCACGCCAAAGGCATCAGCGTCGAAGCCGAACTCGGCCAGCTCGGCGGTGTCGAAGAAGATATCGTCGGCTCGGTGAAACTCACCAATCCGGACGAAGCGAAGGAGTTTGTGCAACGGACCGGCTGCGATTCGCTGGCGGTGGCCATTGGCACCAGCCACGGCGCGTTCAAATTCAAAGCCGAACCCGGCAAGAAGTTCAGCCTGCACTTCGACGTGATCGAGAAGATCCAGAAGTTGTTGCCGGGCTATCCGATGGTCATGCACGGCAGCAGCAGCGTGCCGAAGGATGAAGTGGATCGCATCAATGCCGCCGGCGGCAAGATTCAAGATTCCAGCGGCGTGCCGGAAGATCAGTTCCTGCCGGCCGCCAAAATGGGCGTGTGCAAGGTCAACATTGATACCGATGGCCGGCTCCTCTGGACGCGTGTGCACCGCGAATTTTTCCGCGACAAGCCGGAGAAGTTTGACCTGCGTGATGTCGGCGTGCCCTTCATCGAAGAATACGCCAAGATGATCGCGCACAAGAACACCGTGCTCGGCTCGGCCGGCCAACTCGACGAAGTGCGCGCCAAGCTCGGCAAAAAGTAACGCACGACTGCGAGGCATATGCACCTCTTATTGGGCTGGCTGGCAGTTTCGGCGGAAGCATTGGCACTCGCATTTGGACACGTGAGCACCGGCCTGCATTACCTGCAGGCCGGGCAACACGATCAAGCTGTGCGCGAGTTTGCCATCGTCACGGAGCGATACTCGGACACCCACGCGGCTCCCGAAGCGCTCTACTGGTCGGCCAAGGCGTTGGAAGCCAGCGGTCAACCCGAGCCGGCTACGGCCCAACTTGCGGAACTCGCCCGGCGATTCCCGCGCAGTGAATATGTGACGACCAACATCGTGCTCGCCGCCGCCGCACAGCCGGCGGTGCCAGCTCTGCCACCACCGCCACCGCCACCGGTGGCCAAAGTGCCGGTGGTTGTGGTGAAGAAGGTTGGCAACCAAACCGTGGTGGCGTTGGACGACAAGACGTTTGCCACCCTCGCGGCCTTCGAAGCCGGACTGGCGGAGTTCAAACAACGTCAGCCGGCGGACGTTGTTGTATTTCGCCGAGAAGACGACGTGGATTTGCAGATGGTCGTGGACGCGATCAACGCGCTCGAAAAAGCCGGCATCACCTACCGGCTGCCGTAGCGGTTACGGCTCCTGCGAGACCGGTAACTGAATCGGCACGCGCCGGGGCGGTTGTGACGCCACCGTGGCCTCGGTTGGGCGTTCCCCGATGGTGAGAGTGATGTTCTGTTCCGTGCCGGCGCGATTGACGGCGAAATTGACTTGGTCGCCGCTGTGGTGCTGGAACATCCGGTCGAGCACATCGGCCAGACCGGTGACAGCGTTGGTGCCGATGCGCACGATCATATCGCGATCTTGGAAGCCGGCGGCGGCGGCGGGCGTGTTGCTGATGACTTGTTGGACGAAGATCTGGGTGACGTTTGCGACGGTCGCTGCGGCTTGATTGGTGAGCAGCACTTGTTTTTCCGTAACCTCGAGGCCGACCCAGCCGTGCTGCGGCGCGCCGCGGGCGATGATGTCGGCGCACACGCGTCGGGCGGCGGCGATGGGCAGCGCATAACATTGATCGTCCATGTGGGCGGCGACGACGATTCCCACCACTTCGCCACGAGCATTGAGCAGCGGGCCGCCACCTTGGCCGGGACTGAGTTTGCAGCTCGCGCGGATGTGGCTGGTGGGAAACAGAATGCCGCTGTGCCGGATATCCAACCCGTTGACGAAGCCCACGACCGGGGAACTGGGCAAGTCATACGCAAAACCAAGGGCAATCGCCATGGAACCGATGCGCAGATCGTCCACGTTTGAAAAGGGGAGCGCCGGTGTTTTCTGATCGTCGAGTTTCAAGACTGCGACGTTCGAGCGCCGGCATCGGCCGAGCAGCCGGGTGGTAAACTTTTGGCTACGCCATTCAATCCAACAAGTATCGGCGTCTGCCACCACGGTGGCGGCGGTGAGCAACAAGCCTTCCGAGTTGATGAAGAAGCCGGTGCCGACGCGGTGGTTGGGGAGGAGCGCGGTTTCGCCAAAAGGATATTGGCGCTGGGCATGCACCTTCACGACGGCATCCCGGGATTTGTCGTAAACGGATTGGACTTCCCGTTCGAGGATTTCCAGCGGGGAACCCGTTTCACCCCGGAGTGGCGCAGCGAGTGTACCGATCAACAGGGCGAGGCAAAGGCTAGAAATCGGCGCGCGTGACATCATAGCTCGCAGGTGTGATCGCGATGCGATCCAACACGTAGCGGGGCAGCGGTGCCGGCGCGGCCGCCACGGTGTCAATGGCCAGAAGTTCGCCGCTGTTCTGTCGGGGGAAATCACTCAAGCGCAGTTGCGGTTCGTTCTCTGCGGGATCCGCAAACACCACCGGCGAGAGAACCGTGATGGGGGTGGCGGACATGATCGCTTCGTTGGTGTTGCGTAATCCGATCCAGAGCAAGCCGGCGCAGAGGGCCAGGCCGCAGGCACCGGCGAGGCCGACGCGCCGCGAACCTAGTAACTCCGCATCGCCGAAGCTGAAGAATCGCTGCCAGAACGTCGGGCGCGCTTCCTCGGCGGCGAGCCGCTGGTGGAACCGGGTGAGGAAGTTGTCGAAGTACGCGGGGGCCGGTTGTTCGTAGTTCTTGAGCGCCAGGAGGCGTTGGAGCCGGGCGCCGCGTTGTTGCAAAACCCGGCAATCGGTGCAGTCGGCCAAATGGTGGCGCACGAGAATCGCCTGCGGATCGGCAAGGCGGTTGCGCGCGAGATCATCGAGATGGTGTTGGACTTGCGAGCAATCCATAGGTTTCTGCCGGTTCATAAGTAGTCGCTCAGTAATCCCTGCAACTGTTGCCGCGCGTAAAACAGCCGCGAGCGAACGGTGCCTTCGGAGCACTGAATGGCTTTCGCGATGTCAGCGTGGGTCATGCCTTGCACGTCATGCAGGACGACCACGGCTCGATGGGGTTCAGACAATTTTTGGAGAGCGTCGTTCAAACGGAGTTGCAGTTCGCTCAGCCCGACTTCGCGCCGGGGTGTGTCGTGGGACATCAATTCGACGAAGTCCGGGTCGGTGTGGATGCCGCTGTCGAGATCGTCCAAGCTGAAGTTGGTGCGTTTGCGGCCGCGCTTGAGGAAGTTGAGGGTTTGATTGACGGCGATCCGGTAGACCCACGTGTAGAAACTGGAGTGGCCGCGAAAACTGCTCAAGCGCCGATAGGCTTTGATGAAAGCGTCCTGCACGAGGTCGTTTGCATCCTCATGATTGCTCGTCATATGATACACCGTCGCATACAAGCGTTGCTTGTAGCGGTTGACGAGTTCATCGAAGGCGGGGGCGTCACCGCGCTGTGCGCGCGCGACCAAGGTCTCGTCGTCTTCGTGATGTGCCGCTGCCGGCTCAGGCTGCGCGGCGGGTGCCCGCGTTGGCACGGTCGCCGGTGCAGTTGGTTTGGTGAGCCGAAGTTTCTCCAGTAGTTTCATGGTATCCTAGGCGGCGCGGAGGAGTTGTCGGCTTTGTGCGGACAGATAGTGGAGCAGGCCGAAAAGCGTTTTGGAGTAGGTGTTGACGGGGATGGCGGCGAGGTTGGCTTCCGCGCGCGCCACGTAGGAATCAATCATCAGGAGCGACTTGTTCATCGCGCCGTTGTTGGTGATGAGCGCCTTGAGTTGCTGACGGTCTTCCGGTTCATCACGAAAAATCATCTCGCCGAGAGCGCTGCGTTTGGCCGGCGCGGTTCCTTGCAGCAGCAGCAAAAAGGGCAATGTCAGTTTTCCTTTTTTCACATCGGTGCCAAGTGATTTGCCGGCTTTTCGTTCCTGTCCCAAAATATCCACGCAATCATCATAAATCTGATACGCAATTCCTAAATTGCTCCCAAACATTCGCAGGGATTCGACTGTGGCGGGGGTGGGACTGTTCAAACTTCCGCCCAGTTCGCAACTCACGGCGAACAGCGCGCCAGTCTTCATATCAATGACATTGAGGTAGTCGTCGAGTCTGAGATCCAAGTTGAAGCGGTATTGGGTCTGCAAGATTTCGCCGGCGCAAACGGTGTTGGTGGCCTCGCTGACCCGGCGGCACACTTCGGTGGTGGGGAAGCTGGCCGCCAAGCTCAGGGCATGCGCAAAGAGGCAGTCGCCTAATAGCACGCTGATCTCATTGCCCCAGCGGGTGTTAGCTGTCGGCAGCCGGTGCCGTATGTCGGCGCCGTCAAGGATGTCGTCGTGAACGAGTGTTGCAATATGAATCAGTTCCACGATCACGCCGAGTTTGATATGGCCATCGGTGATTTTTTCGGTCGCTCCGCCGCTCAAAAGTGCGAGGGTGGGGCGTAGTCGTTTCCCTGTGCCGCTCAGGACGTAATCCACATAGTGGCTGACGCGGGGATCAAAGCCGGCCACTTGTTCGGCGAGGACTTCCTCGACGCGAGTTAGCTCGCGGCTGATTGGATCCAGCAACGTAGTCAGCGGTGAGGGTAACGTTTGTGGCTGGGGTGAGCCAGCGCCGAGCGTCGAGACGACCATGGTGCGTCCACTCTAAGGGTGAGAAAAAACACTGTCAACCGCGATTCGGCCTTGGGTTGCAAACTTCACCCTTGACCCGTGATGGGCTGCTGCACAGAGTACGTCTCTGTGAAGATTGCGCGTGCCATGATTTTGATTATGCTGCTGGCCGGCTGTGGGCAGAGTCCCGAACAGCAGGCGATGCAACACGCGGAATCGCTGCTCGGTGAGGGGCAGCTTGACGGTGCGCTGGCGGTGGTGGAGGCGTACTTGGTGGCAAATCCGGCGGCGTTGCCAGTGCGCCGGCAACGCGTGATGATTTTTCTGCGGGCGGAGCGCCTGGATTTGGCGACGGGTGCCATTGATGAATTGCCGACCGGGGATCCAGTGCTACTACAGGCGTTGCGTCACCGCGATCCGGGTGTGCGGGCGAGCGCATCGAAGCTGTTGATTAATCGTCCCCGTGCGGTGCGGGTGGCAGCGATCGTGAAGGGGATGGATGACAGTTCGCCGACCGTTCGCCGCAATTGCGCGCGCGTGGCGCAGAGTTTGAAGGACCCGGTTTTTCTCAAACCGCTATTCCGATCGTTGCAGGATCCCGATTGGCAAGTGCGTGCCGAGGCGGCGGATGCCTTGGGCTGCATGGGCGAGCCGCGGGCGGCCGGGTGGTTGATTGTCCGCTTGCGTGATCAAGATCGCTTTGTGCAGTTTCGCGCGGCGCAAGCATTGCGAGCGGTGGCGTGCGACGAAAACCGCGAGACGCTGGCGCGGGCGTTGACATTGCCGCATCAGAAATATGGTTTTGATATTGCCGTTGCGCTCGCCAAGCTCGGTGATGAACGGGCGTTGGGGCCGCTGACCAATGCAGTGAGCGATGTGGATCGCGATGTGCGGCGGCGTGCGGCGGAGGCCTTGGGCTTGTCTGGCCAACACAGTGCGACAAACGCGTTGAATGTCCTGCTGGCCGACGCTGATCCCGATGTCCGTGATCAAGCGCGGCTGGCTTGGAATGCGTTGGTGGCAAAACCCCCGCCGGCTCATTGAACGCCGGCTTAGTTTGATTTTGCCGAACGGAAACTTACGCCGTTTTCACAGCAGGCAGAGTCTTGTTGAATTCGATGACTTTGTTCAACACGTCCCGAAATTCTTCCAAGCCTGCCACGGGCACGATCACGGCATCACGCCGGCCGCCGACTTCCTCAATGATCCGTAAAAAACGACCGCGTGGATTTTCGCGCAAATCAAACGTGATGTGCTTGCGCTCCACACGGATGCTGTGGCTCTGCAATTGTGTATCCACCGATGGCACCCCTCCCGTACACGGCTGCGGTATCAATGTTTGCATAGTTCCTTCAGAAGCTGTTCAACGTTGCGACCCCACCATTTCCTCCTCAAAACACTTGGTTCATATCCGGTTGCGCCACAAAGGTCAACAACTCAAATTGTGAGATGCAAACAAATCATCTTCAATTCCGTCATCTCCTCAATCGCATATCGCGGTCCTTCCTTGCCAAATCCGCTGGCCTTCAAACCACCGTACGGCATCGCATCGGCCCGCCACGACGGTCCCCCGTTGATGTGGATATTGCCGGTTTCCAACTCCCGCGCAAAACGCATCGCCGTCTCCAAACTCTCCGTGAACACCCCGGCGGCCAATCCAAACTGACTATCGTTTGCCAACGCCAATGCCTCCTCCACCGTTTCAAATGGAGTGAAGGCCACCGCCGGCCCAAACAATTCTTCGCGCGAAATCCGCATCGCCGGCTGCACATCCGCCACGATCGTCGGCGCGTACATCGCGCCGTGACGCTCGCCGCCGGTCACCAATCGTGCGCCGCCCTGCACGGCTTCGTTGACCCACTGCTCGACCCGCTGGGCCTCGCGCTCCCGAATCATCGGCCCGATTTTGGTGTCCGCCGCCAACGGATTGCCGGTCGTCAGTTGATCCACCGCCGTCTTCGTCGCCGCCAACAAATCGGCATACACGCGGCGGCTCGCGATCACCCGCTGCGTCGAAATGCAGACCTGCCCGGCGTTGGAATAACCTGTCGCCGCCACGGCCTGCGCGACTTTCTCCACGGACGCATCCGGCATCACAATGATTGGCGCGTTGCTGCCCAACTCCATCGTCACCCGTTTGAGACCGGCGATCTCGCAAATCCGCTGGCCCACCGGCACGCTGCCGGTGAACGTGATTTTCCGCACGCGCGGATCGCGGCACAACGCCTCGCCCAATTCCCCGCCGGGTCCCGTCAAACAGGAAATCGCTTCCGGCGGCAACCCGCACTCCAGCAAAATTTCCGTCAGCTTCAACGCTGACAACGGCGTATTCGATGGCGGCTTGATGATCACCGCGTTCCCCGCCGCAATGGCCGGCCCCACTTTGTGCGCCACGAGATTCAACGGAAAATTAAACGGCGAAATCGCCACCACCACCCCGCACGGCACCCGCAGTGTGAACCCGAATTTCCCGGCTCCACCCGGCGCCCCATCCAACGGCACCGTCTCCCCGTGAATCCGCCGCGCTTCCTCCGCCGACAACCGCAACGTCTGCACCGCCCGGCCCACCTCGAAGCGGCCCTCGGCGAGAATCTTCCCTACCTCCAGCGTGAT
>Ga0105049_10005274_pt1 | contig 15072 bp, 9 predicted proteins | sample MAT06_FD_78087 | JGI IMG/M metagenome (GOLD analysis project Ga0105049, IMG submission 78087) | Freshwater microbial communities from Lake Fryxell liftoff mats and glacier meltwater in Antarctica - MAT-06 | ecosystem: Environmental > Aquatic > Freshwater > Ice > Liftoff microbial mat | place... | reverse complement strand
GGCGGGGAGGGCCAAGCCCATGCGGGCGGTGGGCAGGCCACGCTGGGTCTGGAGGACACGTGCCCAAACGATACCCCAGTAAACGCCCGAACCGACCGCGCATAAGGTCAGGATCAACAGGGATATCCACGCGATCAGAGGCATGGGGCGAACGTTAGGCTCAGGTCTGGTCGGCTGAACCGTCCGCAACGCGGACGAATCCGGGGGTGGCCGGTCGGCGAAAGCAGGCGGGTCTTGGCTGCGCGTTCGCGGATGTTTACTTGCGTACTTAGTCGGCAGCCGTTACTATCTTTTTAAGCCAGCAATGGCCGCCCTCGCACAGCCATCAGAGGCACGGGCAGAATGGAGCTTTCTATGAACATGTTCTCGCTCATCGCTCGCCTCGGACCGGCCGCACTATTGGCGGCTGCTCTGGCCGGCTGCAACACAGCCCCCAGGGGCGACACCGGCGGAATTATCGACCCCAAGGAGCGAACGGGGGCCGATCGCTTCGACGAGCGGGCCGACACGGTGACACTGTTTGAGTTTGCGGAGGATGTCGGGCAAAACCTGGCGGGCGAGTTCCTATCCGTCCCGGCGATCCAGGGCTCTCAGTATCGCGTGGTCATCGAGATCGGGTCGATCCAGAACAACACGCGGACCCCGGCGTCGGACTTCGCGGCGGTGCAGCGGAGGGTGTTCCTTACGCTGGCACAATCGGACCTGGTGCGGAAGGGTGCGAAGGTGGTGGAGAGTCGGGCGCGGGTGGAGCGTGACGCCGGGGCAGCGGGACAAGCGACGGTCGTTCGCGATCCGCTGGGCCGGGAGCGTCCGACCAGCAGCGGCGGGATGACCGATTATCCCCTGGGTGACACGTACTTCCTTCAAGGCACGTTCAGCGAGCTGTCGCGCGGGGCCGGGCGGCAGAGCACGTACCAGTTTGACTTCACGCTGACCAACGCGCAGTCGCGCGAGATCGTGTACGCCAAGCAGATCCTGGCGAAACAGTTTCGCTAGAATTTAGATGCTGGTGCCGACGCCCGAGTTTGCCGGTGACGCATAGACGGCGGACAGATAGCGGATCGGCGACGCCGAGATTTGGCGTTGGCTAGTTGGTCAGGGTGGGCGGGGGGCGTCAGGAGAAGCCATGACTGGATGCCCGTGCTGGACGAAACTGATCGGTGTCGCGGTGCTGGGGGCGGTTGGTCTGCTGGCACCCAGCTGCGCCGCGCCGGCGCGGACGACGCTGCTGAAGCCATCGGACCTGGTGCTCAACACGCAGAAGGTCGTTGAGCAGTTGGCGGGGAGCGATTTCCTACGCGGTCGTGAGGGTGGGAGGGCGACGCCGATCGTCATCAGCCCGGAACCGCTGGAAAATCTTTCGGACAACCGGCTTTCGTCGGGCGATCAATGGGTGGCGATATCGCGAGTGCTGCTGAACCCGCAGATGCTCGAACTTTTGCGTGCGCACAACGCGCGGGTGCAGATGCCCCAGCTCAAGAGCGAGGCGATCGCGCGGGCGGGGCTGACGATCAACGAGCCGCCGGCGCAGGTGGCACCGACGCACCTGTTCCGCGCCACGCTGCGGTCGCTGGCCCGGGCGGCGAGCGCCAGCGGCGGGACGGTGGCGAGCGAAGCGACGCAGCGGCGCGATACGTTCGTGTTCGAGTATGTGATCGTCGAGATCCAATCTCGGCAGATCGTTTGGAGCGGGCAGAGCGAGCTGGCTCGGCTGGCGCACGGATCGTTGATCGATTGAAAAGGCCGCGGGCATCGTGCCCGCGCGGCTGGACGGGGGGCTGACGGTGCTGTTGCACACGGAGCACGCATGGCCAAGACGACCATCGGACGCAGAGTGTCGAGTCCCCGGCTGGTTTCCGCCCTGCTGCTGATCGCGCTGGTCGCGAGCGGGTGCACGCAGGCCTACCGACGTGACGAACAAGTGGTTTCGCTGACGCGGCAGGGGGAGTTCGGGCGGGCGCGAGAGGTGGCGCAGAGCCGGGCCATTCGCAGCGAAACCGATCGGTCCTTCATGCTCGACCGGATGAAGATCGTGACGCTGGCGCTGGCCGACGGCGTTCCCGAGGCGGCCGAGCCGATCGCGGACCGGCTCTATGACTTCCTGCGCACGCAGGGCGTCAATGAAGGCAACGGGTTCGGGGCGTTCGTCCTGGGCGAGAGCAACGCCCGGGTGTGGAAGGGCGAGCCGTTCGAACAGGCGATGGCGCTGGCGTACATCGCGGTGCTAGATGGGATGAACGGGGATTGGGGGAACGTCCGCGCGGCGGCCAACAACTCGCTGTTCCAAATCCAGGATCTGAGCAAGGCGATCGCCAAGGGCGAGGACGCCAAGGTGACGTCGAACGGCGATGAAGACTTGGCCCAGCGCGAACGGCTTATCGCGGGGCTGGCGACGGCGGACAAGGAGAGCAAACGGGATCCAGAGGACGGCTCGGGGGCCGCCATCGCGCAACTGGTTACGCCGGTGCCCTCGAACTTCGCGCTGGGGTATGTGCTCAAAGCGGTAGCCACGCGGCAACTGGCTGGGGCGTTCCCGGGGGAGGCCGAGGAGGTGGCGGCGCAGCTCAACCGCGTGGCGCCCAACCTGGGCGGGCTTGCCGAGCAGCTTCGGTCGGCACAGTACAACACGGTGCTGATCGTCGACTATGGAATGGGCCCGGAGAAGTATCGCAAGGGTCCGGACAACGCGATCGCGGCGTTCCGGCCCACCACCGCGTCGAACAATGAACCGCTGCGGGTCACGGCGGCCGGGCGAACGCAGACCTTCCCGGTCGTAACCGACGTGAACGCTTTGGCGCTCGATCTGCGATGGAACAACCTAGAAGACGTCCGCCTCGCCAAGTCGTACATCGGCACGGGCCTGGTAGCGGGTGGGCTAGCGGTGGCGGCTTTCTCGAACGATCGCAACGCGCAGATCATCGGCCTGGGCGTCGCGCTCCTGGGGGCGGCCATGAAGGCCACCGCCGGGGCCGACACTCGGCACCTGGAGACGCTGCCGCAGCGGACATATGTCGCGTTGCTCAACCTCGCCGGGCCCGGCAGCACCATCGATCTGGCCGTCGAGGGGCAGCCGAGCTCGCGGCTGGTGCTGGTGGGCGTGCCCGCGCCCAAGGCGGGCAAGCTGCAGTTGAAGTACATCCGCCTGACCGACCAAGGTTCGCCAGCGTGGGCCACGTCCGGGCAGGTCTTCTTTGCCAACGACGAGTCGGGGCCGCTCGACCGTGGAAACTTTCCTTATATCCTCGGGGGGCGCTGCGTGCGGACGCCCAACGAGGATGTACTGTCGTCGTATCAGCGTTCAGGATACCTGGCCGGGTTAACGTTCAGTGATCTCACCGAGCTCTACCGGGAGGAGGGGCTGATGATCGCGGGCCGCGATGGTGGCGTGATCGGCCGGCATGTGCTCGAGGGCGGGGATTGGCTCTTTACGCCTCGCGCTGGCACGTCGGGCTACGCGAGGCTCTATGGGATCGATCGCCCGCCGTACGTTGCACGGTCGACGCGGGTGCAGCAGGTCGCCGAGGAGCTCAACAGTTCGAGCCCGGCAAGCCGGGCAGACGGCTCGCGTGGGTCTCAGCCAGCGTCGGCAGCGGCCCGCTAATCGGACTTGATTGGCCTGGTACGACCCGCACGGATTACCCTTATCAGTTCTGAACCCGAACCGGGTTCGGCATCGAATACACCCTTGGAGGCTTTTCGACATGAACAGAACTATTCCCGCCGTTGTTGCTCTCGGAGTTGCCCTTGCCGCGATCACCGGCTGCGATACGGGCCCGCGCCCGCCAGCGGGGATTGGGCAGGATCCGGTGACCTCGGCGGTCTATCCGAACATCACCGTGGACGGCAATCTGCAGCGCTTCATCAAGGTCGATTACGACCGGATCGTGTATCAGGCTCCGACGGGGGAGCGGCCGATCTCTGTGCAGGTGCCGGCGCGCTCGCAGGCCGACAACGAGTTTGCGATCCAGTACAACTTCGAGTTTTTCTCGGCCGACGGTTCGAAGGTGGGCGAGACAGGTTACAAGACCGCCGTCTTTCCTTCACGCCGCCAGCAGCTTTTGACAGGCAATGCCATCACTTCCCGCGCCACGGCGTGGCGCTTGGATGTTCGCTCGGCCCGCTGACTTTTGCACGGGTCCCCGGCCCGCCTCAAACGCCCCACTTGGCGCGGCGAAACGCCACGCCCATCGAGAGGTTCATCTATGCGCCGCTCATCGCTGGTTGTCCTGTTTGGTTGCCTGATCGCCTCGGCGTCGCTCGCGTTCGGGCAGCAGAAGCCCGATCGCCCGCCGCCGCCGCCACCGCCGGCTCCGCCGGAGATCAATGCGCCGGCGTTCGCGGAGGCTTACGAGGCCGCCCGTCGGCCAACGATCCTGACGCTGGTCGGCTTCTCCACCGGCGAGCGCGAGGCGGCCAATATCGAGGACACGCTGCTTCGGCTCGATCCCAACGGGTTCACGTTCCAGCTTCGGGCGTCGTTCAACGAGTTTATTAACCCGCCAGAGGTTGACGTCGAGCTGATCTCGCCGACACAGATCGCCGACGCCACCGCACGCATTCAAAAGCAGCTCGTCGGCCGCAACGAGGTTCAGGCGGCTCAGCTGTTGGCCAACGAGACGCGCGCCGAGATCATCGTGCTGATCCGGCTGTTCGGCAATCAGCAGGCCGGCCGCCCCGACCGGGCCCAGTTGCAGGTGACCAACGCCCGCGGCCGCGAACTGTTCAGCTTCCCGTTCCAGTGGGTGCTGGGGAACGACGCCGCGGACGTGCGCGACGTGGCCCGGCTGCTGGCGATCGAGTTCACCAGAGACTTCACCCGCCGCGGCAACGCGTTCAACCGCTGGACGCTGCGGCTGCTCGATCTGAACGAGCCGGCGGCGCTGCAAGAGCTGCGCGGGCGGCTCGAAGCCTCGGGCGGCATCCGCTCCGTCCGCCCGCGGACCAGCTCAGCCGGAACCAAGGACGCATATCGCGAGTTCGAGGTGAGCGGCAGCCTGGACGCACTGGACCTTGAACTAGCCGTCACGGCGGGGCTGAAGGACCGCGGCCTGCGGGCCGAGACCGTGAGCACCGAGGGCGGCATCGTGAACATCCGGGTGCGCCCCCTGGAGCTGGCGACTGCTGCGCCCGGGATCGCCGAGTGCGTCGAGGTGATGACCGACCGCGATAGCGCCCAAGGCAAGACCCAGCGCTCGGCTTTGGAGAACCTCTACACACGTCGGCAGCAGCCAACGTTCGCGGTGCTGGTGAATCGCCGCCCGTCGACCGAGCGCGAGCAGCAGAAGGCCGTCGCGGCCGGTGGCGGCACCGTCGCGGCGCAGACGCTCATCATGGTCACCGGGCAAGGGATCAACGCCGCCGGCGGAGCGGCAGCACCGGCGGGCGGCGCGCCGGCGGACAAGGGGAACGCCGACGACGAGTTCCGGACTATCGGCGAGATCAACAACATCAACTACTCTCTGGAAACGAACGTCTACAACATGCTCGGCACCGAGTTGCTCAACTTCAATCGTCGAGTCGACGGCGGGGTGGCGCGGGCAGCCCTCGCGGAGAAGGTGCAGAGCCAGAAGTCGATTTTCTCCGATGACGAGCTGACGAACCTGCTCAGGCAATCCAATATCGCGGATTTCTATATCACCGCGACGGGCACCATCCTGCCCAACCCGGAAGTGCCGGACGTGTACGACCTTCGATATAGCTTCCGCATGTTGGGGCGTAACGGTCAGCTGGTCGCTAGCGCGCCAGACGTGATCGGCTTCGCCTCCCGCAGCACAGCCCGTGACGCCAACGTGCGCCTGGCGATCAAGAACGCACCCAAGATCGCCGGGCTCCCGGCGCTCACCGTGGAGGAGATGGCCCAGCAGGCCGTCGCCAAGATGGCCTGTGAGCTGCTCAACGAATGGCAGCGGAATGTCCAGGTCAACGTGACCCTCAAGGGCGTTACCGACAACCGCGACTACTTGGCGATCGACGACGTCTTCAAGAAGGAAGCCAAGGATCTCTCGCTCGTCGGCGACGCGACCGACCTTAACATCGGCGGCAACCAGGGGACGCTGCGTTTCACGATCTCCTACCCCAGCCGACTGTCGTTCACCGACATGCAACGCGAGATTGATCGGCTCAATCCCATGCTGCCCTTTGACCTGGTTTTCGAGGCGGGCGACGCCAACCAGGGTGTGACGATGAGCATCAAGCGTCGCTGATGGCTTGCGGCCACTTCGGCCCGCTCATGGATCTTCCTGAACGCTGACCAGATCCGGGTTGACGAAGTAGCCGCGCACGAGGGTGACAACTTGATCGCGTGTCACAACGTTGGCGGCCTTCGTATCGCGTCGATAGCGGACCACCACACTCGTCACCGCTCCGTCGGGCCGAAGCCAGCGGGTGCCGACATCTACGCGCTCGAGTCCGAGCCCAGTAACGGCCCCTCGGACGAGCCGCTCTACCGCGGCGATGGCGGCGGGATCGCCGATGGCCTCGATGCTCGCTGAAGGATCAGTGGCCTCGATGCGGGCGCGCAGAGCTCGCAGTTCACCGGGTCCGGCGACGACGCCGCGCACGGCGAAGCGGCCGCCGCTGAGCGGCTCGACCTTGAGCTGACGGGGCAACTTCGCGGCCAGCGTCTGGATCAACGGCGTAGGCGCGGAGGGCGGCGGTGGCGCAACTGCCGACTTGGGCACTTTTGCGCCGGTCGGTTCCATGCTCGGGACCGCCAAGCGCGGCGTGGCTGCGTTCTCTCGGCCGGAGCGGCTGATCCAAACAACGACGGCGGAGACCGCGATGATCGCAACCACCAGCAGGATGGCGATCGGGCGGCTCGGGCGGCGGGTCGATGCAAGCACTTTGGGTGGCCCGTTTGGCACGAGCGCCAGCAGCCGCCGGGCCACGTCACCGGCGGACCCGGGCCGCCGCGAGGGCTCGCGGTCAACGCAGGCGGCGATCAGGGCACGCAGCGGTCCTTCGGGAATGTCGCGCTCCCAGCCACTGGCGAGTGCCCGCCCGAGATCGCCCGCGACCACCTGGTAGATGACGACGCCAAGGGAAAAGATGTCGGCGCGGCGCGAGACGGGCTTGCCCTCGAACAGCTCTGGGGCGACGTACATGGGCGTGCCGAGGGCGGTGAAGGCCGAGGGCGTGGCTTTCGGGGACTGGAGCGGAGTTTGGCCCGACCTGAGTGCGGCGGTCTCTTCCGGGTCATCGGTGAGGAGCCCGACGCCGAAGTCGGCCAACTGAGCCCTGACGACGCCGTCGCGGCCTTTGGTGAGGAGGATGTTCTGAGGCTTGACGTCCTTGTGGCAGACGTCGGCAGCATGGGCAGCATCGAGCCCATGGGCGACCTGCGCGAGGAGTGTCAGCCGCTGGCCCAGAGGTACGGCGGCCGCGCCGCCTTGAGTGAGGAGCCAGGACGCGAAGTCACCGAGTTCGCACCACGGCATTTCGAGGAAGACCGGGTCGCCGTCGAGGCTCCAATCGAGGAGCCGGACGATGTCATCGCGGGTGCCAAGGCGTTGTTTGAGGAGTGTCAGGAGCTTGGCCTCGCGGCGGAGTCCGCGGACGCGTGCGTGGTTGATGCAGAACTTGAAGACGCGCTTCTCGCCGGTGGTGGCGTGTTCACCGAGCCAGACGTCGCCGAACGCGCCGCCGCCGAGGCGTCTGGTGAGCTTCCAGCTTTGCCGACCGGGCACGGGCTTGTCCACCGCTGGGAGCCAGTTGAGGCTGAAAGCCTGGGCCGCTGCGGGGTCGGAATGGGGGGCACGCCAAGCCTTGTCGGAGTCGGCGGGCGGGTGGATCACGATGTTGGCGGCCCGCGCGACTTCGATCACTTCGAGCGCGGAGTCCTCGCCTTTGAACATGAACAGGTCATGTGACGTCCACCGGAGTTCGGAGGCCGCGCCTTGTTCGTCGTGGAGCTCGCGGAGGTATTGGCGAGCGCTGTCGGCGGCGGTGCGGCTCATGAGGATCTGCCCGCCGCGAGCGAGGCTCATGATCCGGGCGGCGACGTCGACGGCGAGCCCGCTGACGTGGGCGCGACCGCCGGTGCCGTGCTCGATCAGGAGGCTTTCGCCGACGTGCACTCCGACGCGAACGGCGACCGGCGCGGGCCACGCTTGGGCGGCGATCGCGTCTTGAAACTCGAGGGTCGCGCCGACGGCCTCGGCGGGTGAGGCGCACATCACCAGAAACGAGTCTCCGGCGCGCTCCCAGAATGTGCCACGCTGGGCCAGCACGCGGTGGGCGATGGCGTCGTGCGGGCTGAGCACCTCGCGCTGGTAGCGCTCGTCTCCAAGGCTCTTCTTGAGGTTGACCGAGCCTTCGATGTCGGTGAACACGATGGCCGCGAGTTGCCGGCGCGGGCTGTGCGGGCCGCCGGGTGGCGGTTGGTTTCCGGTCTTCTCCATGCCGCCAGTCTAACGCGACCTTGGGCGGGGCGTCATCAGGCGGGTCGAACGCCCATGTAGAGCTGCCGCATGCGCTCGGTCTGCTGCTTGCGGACCATGTCGAGCACGGGCTTGGGGATGCGGAACGAGGCCTGGTCACTGGTGGTGTTGGAGCAGTGCTCGCTCATGCACTGATACAGCAACTTGAACACGTCGCGCGGCTGGTGCATCTGGTCGAGCGTGTCGACGAGATCCTCGCGGGTGACGTCTTCCCCGAACAGATCCTTGAGCGACACCGGCTGGGCCCCTGCTGGCCGGCAGGCGTTGAGCCGGGCGGTGCAGAGGTCGTAGAGCATGGCGCCGGTCCAGGCGAGGCGTTCGATGAGGTTCTGCTTATCGAGGCGGGCTTCCTGAAAGAACGCCGACGACTCGCGGAAGAGCAGGTGGCGCAGCTCGATGGGCAGCAGCAGCTTGACGCCGATGGCCTCTTGCTGGAGGAACTTGTTGTTGAGCAGGGGCCAGGCGACCGAGCGCATTCGTTCGGGATCGCCGGCGATGGAGGTGGGCTCGTCGAGGCGGTCGACGACGACTACCGCGCCGGAATAGCCGAACGGCGCGAGCACGCGCTTGAGGCGATCGATCATGGCATAGCGGCGGTCGTCGCTGGAGGTGAGCGGGAGGATCTGGTGCCCGCGGCATGAAGCCGGGAGCTGGTCGAGCGTGTCGAGGTACGAGGCTTCGGAGCGATCCAGGGTGCGCAGCTGCTTGCGGAGCCTGCGGGCGGCCAGCCCCAGCACGAAGCGGCTGATCCAGATACGCCGCAGCATAAAGAACAGCCAGATGCCCAGTGCGATGAAGAAACTGGTGTACCACACCGGCTCGGGCTCGCGGTTGGTATAGAGCCAGAAGAGGGCGGCGACGCCCAGGGGCATGAGCCAGCCGAAGTAGGCGAGGGCCGCGTCGACGTACACGAGCCACGAGCGGCGGAGCCCGAGCCGACGCCGCAACGCGATGGTCCGCTCCTCGGCGGTGGCATCGCGGTCGTAGACGGCCTGGAGGATCAGCAGATCACGCTTGAGCCCGCGGTCGAGCGCGCGGAGCTTCCTTTTGAGCCCTTCCGGGCCTGGGCGGAGCTCGATCAGCGACGCCTTGTCGGCCGGGCGAGCGGGCACCTCGAGCACCGCGTCGATCAGGTGCGGAACCACCTGGCCCAGCATGCCGTCTAGGTGGTCGACTAGACGGATGGTTTTGAGCGCGTCGGCGGGCGTGGCCTTCTTGTCCTTCATCGTGGGCAACACGCGCGCGATGTAGCGGTCGAGCAGTTCGTTGAGGCTGTCGTAGGGGACCAGCAATATCTGGGCCTTGGGATGCTCGGCGTTGTAGGCGGCCAGGTGCTCGGCGAGCTGCAGGCGGATGGCCGTCTTGCCGCTACCTTTTTCGCCGAAGACAATGGCGGTGGCGGGGCGCGAGAAGTCGCCGACGATCTTCTCGAAATCGGGGTGCTGCACGCGCGAGCCGGGCCTGGGGATGCCGGCAACAGGGCGGGCGACGGGCGTGCCGTCGGGGATCGCCGAGAGCCGCGTGAGGACGGGGTCCTGGCGGGCCTCCTCGCCCTTGAACGGGTTCTCGAACATCGACCAGTGCTCAAGGAACGCCGCGAGTGTCATGGGCCTCCCGCTTTGATGAACCCGGAACGACGGCGGACTGACGCGACCGACCGCAGCACTCTATACGCGGTACGGACCGATCAGTGATCGACGCGGTGGCCCAGCATGGGGCTGATGCGGGCGAGCATGTCGTCGAGGCGCTTCTTGTCCTTGGCCTCGAGGTTGAGGCGGAGCAGCGGCTCGGTGTTGCTCTTGCGGACGTTGCACCACCACCCGTCCTTGGCGAAGCAGTCGATGGTGACGCCGTCGAGTTCGTCGATCTGGCAGCCGACGGTCTTGGCGAAGGTGTCGTTGAGCTTGGCGAGGGCGCCGTCCTTGTCCTCGATCTGGTAGTTGATCTCGCCCGACTGGCTGTAGCGGGCGATGGGCTTGATCAGCTCCGAGAGCGACTTGCCCGCCGACGCCAGCACCGTGAGGATGGTGCACATGGCGATCGCGCCCGAGTCGGCGTTGTAGTTGTCGCGGAAGTAGAAGTGGCCCGAGAGTTCACCCCCGAACACGGCCTGGTTCTCCGCCAGGGCGGCCTTGAGGAAGACGTGCCCAACCCGCCCGCGCACGGGCCGACCGCCGGCCTTGGTCACGTCTTCAGCGACGGCCTTGGTCGAACGCAGGTCGTAGACGATGGCCGCGCCGGGGCTCTTCTCGAGGAAGTGCTTGGCGAGCAGGGCCGTGAGGTGATCGCACCCGACGATGTGGCCCTTTTCGTCAACAGCCACACAGCGGTCGGCGTCGCCGTCGTAGCAGAAGCCGACATCGGCCTTGTGCTGGAGCACGGCGTCCTGGGTCATCTTGACGTTCGACGCCACCAGCGGGTTGGGCTCGTGGACGAACTCTCCCTTGCTGTTGTCGAAGTTGATCTCGATGATCTCGAGTCCCTCGACGACGTTCTTCCCGCGGCCGAAGACCTTGGGGATCATCGTGCCCGCCATGCCGTTGGAGGCATCGATGACGCACTTGATCGCCTTGCGGCCCTTGAGGCGGGACAGGTCGAGGAACGAGAGGACGTGCCGCCTGTACGCGTCCCAGAGATCGCGCGTCTCGCTCCGGCCTTGGGCGGAGACGAAGTTGTTCTGAAAATCGACCGTCGCGGCATACTTGCGGATCTCGGCCAGGCCCATGGCCTCGCCGACCGGCTTGGCCTTGCGCTTGGAGATCTTGAAGCCGTTGTACTGCGGCGGGTTGTGGCTGGCGGTACACATGACGCCGCCGGCGCAGTCGAGGTGGTTGATGGCGAAGTAAATAAAGGACGTGTCGACCATGCCCAGGTCGAGGACGTTCCCTCCTTGGTCGGTGATCCCGCGGATCAGCGCCTCGGTGAGTGACGGCGAGCTCTTCCGCATGTCGCGCCCGACCACGACGTTTTTCATCATGGGCGAACCTTCGCCCGCCGCGGCCGCGTCTTGCAGGAGGTACTTCGACGAGCCGTACCCGATGTGACGGGCCATGTTCTCGTTGAGAGGGTCGGGATAGGTGCTGCGGATGTCGTAAGCCTTGAAGACCTTGCCGAGCATGGTTGGATCCCGTTCGGTTGAGGGGCGGACCAGAAGTGGGCGAAGGGTAGGCTTCGCGGCCGCCGCTGCAACCGGCCCGAGTTGCGGGGAGCTGTTCCCCTTTTAGATCAACGGCCCAGCCTCAGGCGGCGGCGCTGCCGCGGCCCTCCGCGGGCTCCTCATCCAAGCGGTCGGCCGTCGCCATGATCTCTGGCTCGCAGGCGAGGAAGGCCTCGATCACGTCGGGGTCGAAGTGCCGGCCGCTGGCTTCGACGATGATCGAGCGGGCGGCCAGGTGAGTCGATGGGCCCTTGTAAACCCGCCGCGAGCGGAGCGCGTCGTAGACGTCGGCCGCGGCCATGATCCGCCCGGCCAGCGGGATCTCGGTGCTGCGGAGACGGTTGGGGTAGCCCTGGCCGTCCCAGCGCTCGTGGTGCGTGGCGGCGATGTCACGGGCCATCTGCAGGAACTTGACCTTGGGGTACTGGCTCAGGGCGGCATCGAGCGTTCGCGCGCCGAGCGCCGCGTGGGTCTTCATAATCGCAAACTCGCGATCATCGAGCCGGCCCGGCTTGAGCAGCACGAAGTCGGGGATCCCGACCTTGCCGATGTCGTGCAGCGGGCTGGTGATGTACATCAGCCGGGCGAACTCGGGCGTGACGGTGGCCGCGTGCTTGGGCTGCTTGGCCATGTTCAGCGCGAGCAGGCGGCAATAAGCCCGCACTCGCTCCAGGTGCGCCCCCGTCTCAGGGTCGCGCGATTCGGCCAGCTTGGCCAAGGCGAAGATCGTCAGATCGCGCGTCTCCAGGCTGGTCACCCGCTCGGCGACCGCGAGCCGCACGCGCAGTTCCTCGGGCTTGAACGGCTTGGTCAGGAACTCGTCGGCCCCCGCGCTCATGCCCGCCAACAGGTCCGCGGCGGAGTCGCGGGCCGTCAACAGGATGGTGAAGACGTAACGGTCCACCGCACCCGCGCGGATGCGGCGGCAGAGTTCCAGGCCGTCCATCCCCGGCATCTCCCAATCGCTGATGACCACGCTGATTGCTTCGCGGTCCAGGATGGCCAGCGCGGCCTGCCCGTCGCCCGCAATGAACGGCTGGTGGCCCTGCGCTCTGAGAAAGTTGGCGAGCAGTTCCTGGGCCAAGTTGTCGTCGTCGACGATGAGCACTCGCATCACTGACCTCCTCGAATCTGAGTTCGGCCGTCGGTCGCGACCAACGCCGGGTACACCCATACCAGCTCTTGCACGGCTGCCTTGAGCTCATTGATCGCCAAGCGAACCGATTCTCCATCCGCGGCCTTCCCCGCCGACTCCAGAAGCTTCGCGGCGGCCTGCACCCGCGACGCCGAGACCGTCGCCGCTGTCCCTTTGAGCCGGTGCGCCAGCGAACCCACTCGGGACCAATCCCCGGCACCCGCTGCGTCGATGAGCTCCGCCTGGCTGGGGCCGAGCGACTGAGAAAACTTGTTGACCAGCTTCTCAGCCAGGTCGCGCTGCCCCACGCAGCGCGGCAATAGCGAGTCCCAATCCACCGGATCGTTCGCGAGCGATCGGAGCGGTGCCAGCGAGGATGGGTTCGTCGGCACGACTTGCGGTGCTTCTGTCTTGATCTGGAACTCTTCAACGCGCGGCACGACGCCCGCGAGCAGCTCGTGCAGCCGCTCGATCTGCACGGGCTTGGTGAGGAAGCGATCCATGCCCGCCGCGAGGCAGCGATCTCGATCGGCGGACGTCACATTGGCGGTCAGCGCGACGATCAGCGTCCGCTGGCCGGTGCCCATCGGGCCTGCGCCCTCGGCCTCCAGCTGCCGGATGCGCCGCGTCGCCTCCAGTCCGTCCATCACCGGCATCTGGCAGTCCATGAGCACCAGGTCGAACGCCGACTCCCGCCATTGCTGCACGGCAGCGACCCCGTCGTGAGCCAGTACACACGTCGCTCCCAGGGCCTCGAGCAGCTCGCGCCCGATCATCTGGTTCACCTCGTGGTCATCAACCAGAAGCACACGAGCGCCGGCTCCCACATTCCGGTCCGGCTCGCTTCGCGGCTTGACGGCGGCTTCGCCAGTGCTCCCCGGTTCGCCGTGCGCCGCCGCGTGATCCGCGTGGCTCCCCGCCCACACGCTGATCTCCACCAGTGTGTCCAGGAGTTCGCCGGCGGCCACAGGAGATTCGAGCCGGCCCGCGAAGCCGAATGTTCGCAGCGCGGACGTCCATTCGTCGCCCACCTTCGGGCCTACGGCCACGAGCGCAAGCGGACGCGGCAAGCCCAGCTCATGGAGCCACCTCGCGGCGGACTGGGCCGCCGCTTCATCGGCACAGGGTGCCAGCACGACGCCGAAGCCGCGCTCGTCGGTGAGCAGCGCCGCTTCGGCCGCCTCGCGATCCGCGACCGCGACGCCGTCCATCGACCACTCGGCGAGCATGCCCAGAATCCGCTGACGCTGTTGGACCGAAGGCTCGATGAGCAGCACGCGAGTCGCCCGCACATCCGTTGGTCGCAACGTTGGCGTGCCCTGGGGCGGCACGGCAAAGTCCAGCGTTAGCCAGAACGTCGAGCCGCGCCCGGGCTCGCTCTCCACGCCGATATGGCCGCCCATGAGTTCGACGAGCTTGCGGACAATGGCCAGTCCGAGTCCGGTCCCTCCGTAACGCCGCGTGGTCGATGCGTCGCCTTGGGAGAACGGCTTGAAGAGCCTCTGGCACGCCTCGGGCTCGATGCCGATGCCGGTGTCGCTGACCGACAAGCGCAGCGTGGCGGAGCTGGGGACTCGGTTCTCCAGCACAGCCATCACCGTGATCTCGCCCCGCTCGGTGAACTTGATGGCATTGCCCACGAGATTGAGCAACACCTGGCGCAGCCTGTGCGAATCGCCCACGACCCTGACGGGCACACCCTCGGCGACTCGCAGACGTACGCCCAGGTACTTCTCGATCGCCCGCGGGGAAAGGATCACACGCACCTGCTCCAAGAGCGCGCGGAGATCGAACTCCGTCCGCTCGATCTCGACCGCGCCCGCTTCGATCTTGGAGAAATCCAGGATGTCGTTCACCAGCGCCAGGAGCGCCTCGGCGGCCGAGCGCGAGATCGAAACGATGGACCGCTGCTTCGCGTCAAGGTCGCTGCGGTCGAGGATGGCCAGCGCACCGATCACGCCGTTGAGCGGAGTGCGGATCTCGTGGCTCATCGTGGCGAGGAACTGTCCGCGCGCCTCCGCGTCGGCCTCGGACTTGAGCCGCTGCGATTCGGCCCGCGCGGCATCTTCGGCCGCGCGATCGCCGCGGCGTAGCATCCACAAGCCCAAAGAGAACGTCGCCACGAAGATCCCCAGCCCGAGGAAACTCGCGATCGACAGCAGGAGATTCCGCCGAGCAACCTCGGCCTCAAGCTGCGTCACCGTCGTGGCGACGCGGGCGGCGATCGCATCGAGCCCGGTGGAATAGATCGCCTTGAACCGCTCATACTCCGGGTCGGCCAAGGTCTGCGCCGCGGCCGCTCGATCGCCGGTTTGAACCAGCTCGAACGCGCGGTTCTCCAT
>Ga0105049_10005273_pt1 | contig 15074 bp, 7 predicted proteins | sample MAT06_FD_78087 | JGI IMG/M metagenome (GOLD analysis project Ga0105049, IMG submission 78087) | Freshwater microbial communities from Lake Fryxell liftoff mats and glacier meltwater in Antarctica - MAT-06 | ecosystem: Environmental > Aquatic > Freshwater > Ice > Liftoff microbial mat | place... | reverse complement strand
TTGAAACATTGTTTGCTACTGCATTTAAATAAGAAACTTTGCCAATTTTAAGATTAACATTAGCAAAAATTTCATTTTGAGCAGGTATAACTTTTTGAGTACTATTTTTCTTTGAAGCGTTTATACTCACTATTTTATCCCAAAAATTAAAATATGCCTTTGGTAGATTCTGCACATCTATAACTTCAAAATTTGCTTTTAAAGATGTATTTATTGATATTTTATTGATCGTACTGTCAGAATTATCGATAAATAAATCAAAGTTTATATTTTTAAATTCCGATTGTCGTTCTAAACTTTTGAAACTACCATTTTTAATGTTTAATTTAAGTGTTGCAGCAGGCTTTAGAATAGGTGACACCCTTCCTGCTATACTAATATTTAATTCCGTACTTCCTGTTCCCGATTTAAAATCATCATTTTTAAATCCTTTTGGTAGTAGCGCTTTTAAAAAAAGAACACCTTTCCCTTTTCCTTTGATGGTCATGTTATGCAATCCCCCGTCATTATCGTCTATTTTTACAATCTTACCATTTAGTACTAAATCGAGACCCGCCAATTTAGCTACACAATTTTTTAATTGAATTATTTTACCTGAATTTGTTATTTCAATAAGTCCATTCGCAGTAATTGGTTCATCTTTTAATAAATCTATATTATTCACTTTAAAAAACAGTAATTCTCCTGTTATTTCAGGTGTTATTTTACCTATGTCTTCACTAAAATTTATTGATGATTTCCCTTTAGTGATGTGAAGTCTAAGCTCTTTCTCTTTGTAAAGGTTAGTAACATAAATGTTTACATTAGTAAATATTAAGTTTGATATAGATAATTCTGTTTCTGATTTTTTATTATTTGTGCTAGGCTTAAAGCGAATAGTATGTTTTTTACCAAATTTATCTATGAAATGATTAAAGCTAGCATCTTTAATTGATGCTCTTTTAATTGAAATTTTACCTTTTAATAAATTCATTACTTCAAAAGAAAGAATTAATTGTTTAGCATTAATTACTTCAAACGGCAAGTTATTTAGAGTATCGTGTAATTGTACATTTTTAAGTTTCAAGCTTATTGCAGGAAAATCTTCAAAAATGGTAACACTTGTTTCTCCAATACTTAAAGGCGTGAGTAAGGTAGTATTGATTCTGTCATTTATATAGCTTACTAATTCCTTTTTATAAATTGAGGCAATAGCCCACAATGCAAGTAGTATTGTTACAAATATTCCAGCAATGATGGCTGATATCTTCAAAAATCGTTTCTTTCTCAACTGTTAGGTGTTTTTTGTGTTCGAATTGAAATCCAACTTGGTGCTGTTCTAGCAAATATAGTATTGTCATACATTGCCGAACATTGAAAGGATGGTAAGTAAAATTTACCTAAGTAGGCAGCATTTAATTTGAATTGAAAAGTTTTATTTGCTCCTTTTGATAGCGAGAAATAGGTGTTTACTTTATCGTCTCTAATATCTTGATAATCGAATGCTGCATTTGTTTCTGCGCTCAGGGCGTCATTTACTCTGCTGTTGTTTATTTCCCATCCATCTGCAAACATAGTCATCAAGGCTAAATTGCTTAAGTCTTTACCGCTATTGTTGGCAATGGTAATGCTTGCAGTAAAGTCTGTTCCTTGTATTAAATCGGTGACATTTGCTGCTTTTCCAAAACCATCTTTAAATACTACTTGCATAGCAATACCAGAATTAGCGGCAGCAAAAACCTGATTCGTTCCAGGAATTCCAGAACGAATGATTCGTAAAAATAAAATTCCTTTTCCCTTATTCTTAAAAGTAAGTACGTTTTTTGAAGTAATGGGAAGTTCTAATTGCACAGTTGGCTGCACCGATTGACCATTTAATACTTTTCCTGCAAAAGAATATTCGTAATTGATGTCGCGTTTTATGTTTTCATTTTTTACGAAATCTGCCATTGCCATTAAGCAATTTGCAACAGAAACAGTGCTCATCCAATCTTTACTTCCTAAATATGCGGCAACTTTTCTGGAAACAGAAATTGCTTCTTTCTTCATTCCAACACTTGCTTGAGCTTGCAATAAACGAGCATCAGACAATTGATTGCTGTCGAAATAATAATCGAATGTAGAGGTTTGATTTGTTGAATTTTGAAGCATTAAAGCCAGAGCAGTTTGGTGTTGCCCAGCTAATTGATAGGCCATTGCCAATTGATATTTAGAACTGTTGTTTAACACTTTCGATTCTTTTAGACGATTCATAGCACCTAATTCCGAAGCGTTACTTAATGCTAAGGTGTAAAGTCGGTAACTTTGAATTTGTGGGTCAACTATGTAAATTTTGTTTTGAACAGGGCGCCAAATTCTGGCTAACTTTTGTTGGTATTTTTTCCAACGGTTGAGTGCGTTGGTGCTTACGCTGTAGCCAGATTCTTGTGCTTTTATTAGAAAATGTCCTACATAACTGCTCACCCATTCCTCCGAAACACTGCTTCCTGGCCAATACGCAAAACCACCGTTGCTTGTTTGGAACTGATAAATTCTGTTGATTGCAGCTTTAACGTTTGTTGTGCTGCGTTTCTTTTGAGTTTCAGTCAGCGTTACCAATTGTTCTAAGAAAAGTTGAGGAAAAGCAGCAGAAATTGTTTGTTCTGCGCAACCATGCGGATATTGAATTAAGTACTTGAGGCGTGCATTGAGATTAATTGCCGGCATAGTAGAGAGTTCAAGGCTCGCAGTTTGTGTTCCTGCCATTCCAATGAAATTAACTGCGCCAGAATAGCTTTCGTTTGGCTTTAATTGAATTTCTGAAATTTCAGTTATTTCTGGGTTTGGACTTCTCACTTCAATTTCTATTTCAGCGGTAGCGCTTTCCTTGCCAGAAACAGCAGTTAATTTTACTTTGCCGTTGCCGCTCATCAATGCAGTATTCACCTCAAAATAGGCGAGTGCCTCATTTCCAGTTATAGTAATGTTTTGACTCACATTTCCGTTTAATATTAGGTTTCCATTTGCCACGCAGCTTACTTTTACATTTTTAATTGCTTTATCTAAAGCGAAAATATTTACAGGCAACTTCACGCTTTCTCCAGGACTTAGAATTCTAGGAAGCGTTGCCAAAAGCATTAACGGTTTTTTAATGCTTACGGTTTTTTCTGCAGCGCCATAACTTCCATTTTCGTTTGATGCAACAACCATAACTCTGCAAGACCCAAAATAATTAGGAATTGCTACCATGTGTTTTCCTTTTTTTCCTCCAGATAACTTAAAAGGGCCTAAAACTCTTACCATTGGCTTAAATCTGCTTGCTTTTGCAGTTGGCTTTTTGCCTTTTCCTGAGCCATCTCCACCAATGCTTAATACGCTTTCTAGTTGACCGCCATAAGCACCCATAATATCATCGTATAAATCCCAAGTTATTACACCTAATGGTTCTTTGGCATTAAAATGTTTCCAAGGATCAGGAGTTTGAAATCTGGTTAAGTCTAACAATCCTTCATCTACAATTGCCAAAATGTATTCCATTGGTTTGCCGGTGCTTTCAGAAATATTTATTTGTACTGTGCTTTCAGGACGAATACTTTCGGGCATTTCAATGACTGGTTTAAGATGCGAATTCTTATCTTCTACAAGAATCGGTAACGTGCCATATAAGCGAATCGGTAAATCATTTTTTCGAGAATAGGGTTGAATGATGCTCACGCTTGTGTAAATATTAGGGGCATATTCAGCTTTTGCTTTAAACCTATATTTGGTTTCATTAGCAGTTGTATTTATCCAATAACTTTCTAAAACTCCGCTTCCATCTTCTATGCTTATCAGCGCTTTGGCACCTGCAGGACTTGGAAAAGTGATGCTAATTTCTTCATTGTTAAAATAAGAAGGTTTGGCTGATTTTAAAGTGATGGATTGTGCAGATTTATTAGTATTACCGCCACGACTCATCCATTCATCATTATCTATGTTAAATGTTGCTCCAGCGCAATGACCACTACTTTCATCGCATACACGAAATAGGTAAGTTCCCCATTCGCCGTCTTCAAACTTTAAATTTAAAGATGCAATACCATTTTTACCACTAATCAGTTTTTCTGTTTTCACAGGTTTAGCGTATTCAGCATTGTAATATTCACTAACATTCAACTCTGAGCGTTGCCACCACCATTCGTATTCTAATTTATAGACATTAACAGTTACTGTTTTTCCAGATAGTGGTTTTCCTTTATCATCAGCACAAGCCACATTAAAAGTATGCGCTTTATTGGTTCCTAAAATATTGGCCCAACCTTCACCTTGTGGCACTTTAACACCTGCAAAGCTTGTAAAAGGATAATAGGAAACTGAAAAACGGTCAATGCTAAAACTTCCACCTTGCTCAAAAACTCTCACAGTAAAATCAGCTTTTTGCTTTCCAGAAGGTAAGGTTGAAGATCTTAAAATAGGTTTCACCAAAGCTTCACCATTATCGTTCAGCAAACCATCAAATACAGTAACTTCCTGAGGATTGATATGGCGCGAAGGATCATCAAAAATAAAGTCTTTAAAATTTTTAAATTCTGTGGAGCTTTCACTTAGAACTACAGATACATTTGCTCTTAATTGCTTAGCTGGTGTACCAAAAAGCCAATTAGATTTTAACATCAAATCTTGATTAGAAGAAGAAACATACAATTCATTATTCGGTATTTTAAAATCAATTTTTAACCTATTTGGCATCACAGTTTCGACCTTCAACGTTTTTGTGAAAGTATTACTGCCGATGGAGATAGATGCTGTATAGTTTCCAGTTAAGGCATTATCCTCCGTTTTAAAAGGGAATACATATAACGTTTTGCCTTTTTCTTTAGGATTAACTATTTTCTTAACCAGTTGTCCTTTCGTATTCGTAACTTCAAGTATAATGGGAAAACCATCCTCCAGTGGTTGTTGGCGATCATCTAAAATAAAATCAACAAAAATCGAATCTCCCGGTCTCCAAACACCTCGTTCTCCATATATAAATCCTTTAATTGCTTGCTCGTAGCCTTCTCCGCTCACATCATAGGAAGATAAATTGATGGCATTTCCATCTTTTAAAACTAAATAGCTACTTTGTTTTCCTTTTTTTGCAGATACAAGATATGGAATGGAGGCGGTTTCTTCATTTAAATTAGCAATTCCATTGTTATCAGAATTTAGTTTGGCAATTACCTGATTTTGATAATCTAAAACTTCCAATTTTACATTACTCATGGGTGCTCCAGATTGAATATCTGTGGCAATAAACTGCCAATTATCACCTGTTCCTTTTTTAGTCATTAAGCCAATGTCTGAAACAATTATATTTCTTCCAACCGACCTTTTATTGTAGAAAAATGTATGTTTACAAGGATTTTCTCTATCTCTCCAATTATATTCATAACTTTCTTCAGTATCATAATTATAGGTGCTGTAATATCCTTCCGCGTTTATTTCTTTAATTTTATTGTCTGGCTTTATTTTTTCTAATTCATTTTCATTGGTAACGTTATCATCACAAGGATAAGTAGAGTAAGAAGGCTGCATTTTAAGTGAAATATTATAAATCGCTCCAGGTTCTGTTTTTATAAGTTCGTCAATATTAATTCCATAACCTGCATAACGCCCACGACTTGCATTATTTTTTGTTTCTAGGGGAATGGTTTTTCTGAGAATAATTTTCCCAACTTGTAATAATCCGTCTTGTCCGCCTAAGCTATTACTTTGCAGAAATTGTGGAATGTTACTGGAATAAATCTGAATGATTTGCACATCTACTTTATTCAAATTAACTGCTTCAAAAGGCACCACGACACCTTTCGTTTGGGGCAAAATGTTACCACTTTCTGCAAATCGTACATCAGGTGCTACATCTGTAAAAGCCACATTATATTGAACACTGCCAAGCAATCTTGCACCATTTGAATTTTGAATTCCCTCGTTAACTTGAATCGTAGAAGCATTGAATTCATTTTCGGGTTTGTATACAATTAACGTATGGCCTTCAATCATGGTAGAAAGTTGATTGCTTCCTGCTATACTTACAAGACCTTCAATATCTTGCATTTCTAACAATGGATCTGAAAAATGGAGTGCAATATGAGGTTCTTCTCCATTTACCGCTTTTACCAAATCTACTTTAAAAGTTCCTAAAGCAGGAATAATTCTCACTTCTGTTTTTTTGTCTTCACTGCCAATTCCAGCTCCATCATATCTTATGTTTACGGCAGATTCTACTGCTGTTCTTGCAATATTTTCAATTCTCAGATAATGACTTTTTTGATCTTTCGATTGACTCCAGTTAACCAACAACGATTTATTATTTTGGCGAATGGTAAAGCACTTCTTCACACTGTCTAAACCAACCTTATCAGCAGTGGAAAAAACTCCATCCATGTATTGTTTCGAATAATCGCTTGCGTCATAGGTTTCAGGATATTTCAATTGTAAATCTCCTGATTGTTGAATAGTTTTGAATGAAAATGCAAAGTCTTTTAATTTTTCAGGAACCTTTAGTACGTCCTCTAATTTAAAATGTCCTGTGTATAAAATTCCACTTGGTAAGCGTTGTTCGGGAACAAATTCAATGGTCGTTGCATCAATCCATCTGGTTTTTCCTTTGATGTTAGGTTCGAAGGTAAAGAAATTTTCAGGTAGAAAGGTGCCAAACTCCAACGTGCTATTCACTTCTTGTGCTAATTGAATTTTAATTTTAGTAGCAGTTGATACAATACCACCCGTATAAGCTGAAATATAGGGAATAAAAGCAGGATCTACTTTTATCCAATTGATTTGTTTTTTTCCACAAGAAATGGAGAAAAGTGCAGGAATAAGAAAAAGTGAAAATAGAGTTCTAAAAGAAAGGCGAGGCATAGTTTAGTTTGGATTTTAAAAAGCGATTAAATGTAGTTTTTTGCAAAAATCTAAACGGTGTTTGTTCAAAACTATTTTTCGGTTTTAGGTGATTTCTGTAAAAGAAAGGTTAATTTTGAAACTCATTTAATACGTATCATATGGCAGTTGAAGTACAAGGAAAACTTGTGAGCATTTTAAATCCAGTTACAGGCGAAGGCCGCAACGGAGCTTGGTCTAAACAAGAATTTATTTTAGAAACATTCGAACAATACCCGAAGAAAATCTGTATTTCTGCATGGGGCGAGAAAATTGACCAATTGAAGAGATTCAGAATTGGAGACGATGTAAAAGCGAGTATCAACATTGAATCACGTCCAAGTGCAAATGGAGACCGATGGTTTACAGAAATTCGCGCTTGGAAACTAGATCCTGCGGGACAAGCAACTCAGCAATTCGCGCAACCTACACAGCAATATGCTGCACCACAATATGCTGCACCTGCTCAAAACTTTCAGGCTCCTAACCAAGGAGCTCCACAGTATTCGGCACCAGCACCTAACGGTAATTTCCAAGCAGCTGAAACTCCTGCACCTAACAATTTCTTTTCTAGCGAAGGAGAAGACGATTTACCATTTTAAATTTAATTTTTGAAAGAGGTACTTGATTTTTTAGCTTCTCTTGAAACCAATAACAACAGAGATTGGTTTTTAGCAAACAAGAAAAAATATGAATCCGCCAAATCTACTGTCGCACAGGCAGTAGATTTGGTAATTCAGAATATCACTAAGTTCGACCCATCTGTGGCTGAGCTAACTTCCAAAAATTGTATCTTTAGAATAAACCGAGATGTTAGATTTTCTGCAAACAAGAATCCTTATAAAAACAACATGGGCGCTTGGATTGCAAAAGGTGGAAAAAAATCATATTACGCTGGTTATTACTTGCATTTTCAAGCAGAAAATTCGTTTGTAGCTGCAGGCGTTTTTATGCCAGAACCTCCTCAATTGAATGCTATTCGCCAAGAAATTTACTTTAATCATGCAGCTTTTTCTAAAGTATTAAAAGAAAAATCGTTTCAGCAACATTTTCCTCAACTCGACGATTACCAACTCAAAAATGCTCCCAAAGGTTTCGATAAAGAGCACGAAGCCGTTCATTTATTGAAGTATAAAAGTTATGTAGTTTCTAAGAAATTAACGGACAAAGAAGTATGTTCAGCGGATTTTATAAAAATTATAGTAGAGCAATACAAAAGTGCATTTCCATTGGTAAAGTATATCAATGAAGCCTTGGAAATGAAAGAGGAGTAAAGAAGAAGATTTTCTCCTAAATACGCTACTTTCAATCAAGTATTGAATTTGAAAGTGGTATGTCGAAAGTGCAAGTGGAAGCTGAATTAGGATTAACAAATGGAAAGGAAGTCTTAGGAAAATACAGGCAATTACATTTAGAATTTCGCAAAAACTACAAATTGATTCGTATTACATCTTGTCCAGAATAACCTGATAAGTTGAAAAAAACAAAAATAATAAATTTTGAAAATGTAATTTTGTTCATCACTCTGACATTGCCAGTTATCTTAATTTATTTAGGATTAAGTTAGAAGGAAATTGAGTCAAAACTTCAATGAACCTGAAATTGATGCAGTTGACAATGAACATTTTTCGCACTGTCGCAAAGACATCAAGAGATTTTATAGACAGACTCTGAATAGAATAAAAAAGCCGTCGAATATCAACAGCTTTTCTTAGTCAAAAAATAACAATTTAGAATTCAGGATTAAAACTTGATAAATATCTTTCATCACCTTTTTCAGACTTTAAGGCATAGTAAGACGTAAAATTCAATGCTGAATTCGATGCGTTTGTCAAATTAAAAATTTTATTATCAAAAGTTTGTATAGGCATTTGGCCACCCCAGATTAAGCTTCCGCTTGAATTATAAGAGCAAAGTAATGAGTTATCTGTAAATTTCTTAGACTCTAAGTTATCACTGAATGCCCCAGTTTGTTGGATATAAAAAATACCTTTTATAACTGAAAAACCACTTAGATGACTGCACTTATGTACAATTTCCATAATTTGACGAGGGTCGGTTGGCTGAGTTAATGTTTGAGCATCAGTTAAGTTTACTGGAATTTGAATAGAAATTTTACTCAATTGCTTACTTAACAAGTCATAAGAATAAACTTCACTGCTCAAAGGAAATAGGGCATAGAATGTTTGCCCTTCCATACAAGTAGCAGCATCGTAAAGTAATGGCAAGTAAAACTCATCAGAATAATTCAGCGGCAAAGAAATAGGAATAAATTCAGTTTTACTTGTTTTAAGGTTATAACTTGCAAACTTTGGTAAAGTATATTCATCCTTTGAATTGTAATCTTCTGCGCATTGAATTGGAAAAACCAATGTTTTACTTTGGGATTCAAATTGAATTGCACTTTTAGGATTTGAAGAGATTTGAAAATTTTTGTTGTTAAAAACTAAAGGTAATTGAATTGAGTTTTCTATTTGCCCTAGTGAATTGCAAATAAGTAAAATAGTTGAGTCATTGTGCCATAAAAATTGATTCTCATTTAATACAACACACGATGAAGGTTTAGCACTTAAAATAGAACTTACCTCAGGAAAACTGAAAGTTTCCGTTGATTGCTCCGATTGTAAATTATATTTAAGTACTTTAAACTTTTCATTATTCACCATATAAGCATAATTGCCAATCACTTTTTGAAAACTAAAACCTTTATCTTCATTAATGGCTGAAAAAGAAGGTAAAGTTGTTTCCTTTAAAAACGCAAACGGGAAAGTTTCAGATGTTGTTGCACTTTCTTTTGACTGAATGTATTCCTTTATAGAAGAGTAACTTTTTGAATTTGATTTATTCTTATCGGATGCACAAGATGCCATTAAGATTATCAAGAAAATAGATAAAAAAGTATATTTCATTTTAGAAGTTTTTTAGGTGTGAATAAAATGTATGATTAGGCCCAAGGTGAACATTGCCATTCCCAAGGAGATATGATTTCTTAAAAATATAGGATCATTGCAACTCATATCACAAAAATATTTTGAAAATAAGCGTCCCCTAATATATTCTTATTTTTACAAACAGAGTCATTAAAATAATCTTTAAAATACTCGTTATGTAATAATTATTTTTGGAGTCACTTATTATAACTAATATAATGCTGTAATGGGAATGTATATATTTCTTAAGAAACAAAAATTAATTTTCAAAGCTGTTCTACAGTTTGTTAAAAGTGATAAAATTTTAAAATAATCTGCTCAATATTCAATTTTAAAAAGTTAAATCACTTATTTTACACTAAACCAATCTATCTACATTATTACCTGTGAAAAATAAATTAAACAGTATATCCATCTTTTTTATCTTTCTTTTTCAAATTGCTGCTTCCACTAACAAAGCACAAGTTTATGGTCAACATGGAATGGTAGTTTCTTCCAATGCCATTGCCTCTCAAGTTGGAATTGACATCTTGAAAAAAGGGGGAAATGCAATAGATGCGAGTATTGCGACCGCTTTTGCATTAGAAGTAACGCATCCAAGCGCAGGTAATATTGGTGGTGGTGGTTTTTTAGTGTTTATGCAAGCTTCCGGTGAAGTTACAACCATAGATTTTCGAGAAAAAGCACCCTTAGCAGCTTCTCCAACAATGTTTTTAGACAAGAATGGAAAATTAATAAAAGAGAGCAACCATGAAGGTTTGAAAGCTGTTGGAGTTCCTGGGACAGTTGCTGGTTTGTACTTAGCACATCAAAAATATGGCAAACTAAAATGGGCAGATTTACTGCAGCCATCAGTAGATTTAGCAAAAAGCGGATTTACAATGCCTCGGGGCTTGTATATGGAAGCTTCTAAACTGCTGGCAGTAGAGGATTCTAATCAATTTATTCAAGATTATTTTAAAAGTACTGAAAATAAAATCACCAAACCGGGCAAGATTTGGAAACAACCTGCATTAGCAAAAACGCTCGAAACAATTCGCGATAAAGGAAAAGATGGTTTTTATAAAGGAGAAGTTGCACAAAAAATTGCTGATTTTATGCAGCAAAATGGAGGAATTATAACATTAAAAGATTTAGAGCAATACACTGCAATTGAACGCAAACCCATCAAAGGAAAATACAAAGATTTCGATATTTATTCCATGGGGCCGCCCAGTTCTGGTGGTGTTGCATTAATAGAAATGATGAATATGATGGAATTGGCAAATTTAGACTCCATCCAATTTAATTCTACGGATTACGTGCATCTAATTGCAGAAGTAATGCGAAGGGCATACGCAGACAGGGCAGAGTTTTTAGGTGACCCAGATTTTAATTTGAACATGCCTTTAGACAAATTAACTTCTAAGGAATTTGCAAAGTTAAGATTTGAAAATATTGATAAAAACAAAGCATCTGTAAGCGATTCATCCGCGTTTGGACATCCTTATGACGGTAACAATACCACTCATTTTTCTGTAGTTGATACAGATGGAAATGCAGTTTCCTTAACATATACATTAGAAGACTCCTATGGCTGTCGTTTAGGTGATCCTCAACTTGGATTTATCTTTAATAATGAAATGGGCGATTTTAATCCAGTTGCTGGAATCACCAACAACAAAGGCCAAATTGGAACTGCTGCAAACCTTATTGCTCCTCAAAAAAGAATGCTTTCTAGCATGACGCCCACAATTGTTGCAAAGAATGGAAAACCTTTTTTAATTATCGGCTCTCCAGGCGGTCGAACCATTATCAATACCGTTTTTCAAACTGTTGTGAATGTGTTAGCTTATAACATGCATGTCGATAAAGCCATTGAAGCTATGAAGATTCATCACCAATGGCTTCCTAATGAAATTGTGTATGAAAAACATTTGATGTCGCCCGATACCAAAGCAGCGCTCGAAATGAAAGGCCATCGCTTGCGTGAAGTAAACAATTTAGGTTCGCTTATGGGAATTACTTACGATGAAAAACGCAATGTCTATATTGGTGCAGCAGATTCCTCAAGTCCTGATGGAGGAGCAGTTGGTTATTGATACAGATTTAAACTTCAAACCTTAAACTGAAAAAACGATACCTAAAGAAACAAAATTTCTAACAACTCATCAAAAGGATAAATTGCCGCATAATTGGGTGCATTTACTGCTTCGGCCGACAATTCTAAAAACACGGGCCTATTATCTACGTAGTTTATGGATATTTGAATGTTTCCGTACAACTGTTCGTGCATATCATCTATAGAAAAAGCTGGAACATGCGGTCTTAAAATATGCCTGTCAACTTTTTCGTTGTAACCAGCTCTTGCAACAATTTGCCGCTCGCTCACATACAAATTGTAACCAATGCGCATAATTCTATCCCTAAAATAGTCTTGCAAACGCGGTAAGACTTCTTTACCCATTGGTTCAATAAATGGAATCAGCACGTTGCTTTGGTCCTTATTTGAAAAATAGCGAATCGGTAAATCTCCTGAAACACCCAATTTGCTGAGTGTAAAAGAAGTATAAAGGTTTTTAAGAACTTCCGTCTCTTTTTTCTGTTCTAACCATTTATTGTAATTCTGTTTAAATGCGTGGCTTCTTACCAACATTTCATTGCGCACGGGCTTTTCTTCAGGATGATTCCTTTCGAACAGTGTTGCAACAAAATGTTTTATTGACTCAAACATCTATTTATCAGTATCTAATATTAATTTACTTCAACTTATTAATTACCTATCTCCAATATTTACATAATTTCGAGCCGTTGCTCCAGTATATATTTGACGAGGACGAGAAATTGGTTCTTTGTTCTCAATCATTTCTTTCCACTGAGCAATCCAACCTGGTAAACGGCCCAATGCAAACATTACAGTAAACATATCCGTAGGAATTCCCATTGCGCGGTAAATAATACCTGAATAAAAATCAACATTGGGATATAATTTTCTTTCTACAAAGTAAGAATCGTTTAATGCAGCCTCTTCCAATTGTTTTGCAATATCAAGCATAGGATCTTTAACACCCAATTTGTTTAACATTTGATCGCAAGCTGTTTTAATTAAACTTGCTCTTGGATCGAAATTTTTGTAAACGCGATGCCCAAAGCCCATCAAGCGGGAATTATCGTTTTTATCCTTCGCTCTGTCAATAAACTTCTTCACATTTCCCCCATCTTTTTGTATTTCTTCGAGCATTTCTATTACTGATTGATTTGCTCCTCCGTGCAATGGTCCCCACAAAGCACAAATTCCGGCAGAAGTAGATGCATATAAATTTGCCTGAGAAGAACCTACCATTCTTACAGTTGATGTAGAACAATTTTGCTCATGGTCGGCATGTAAAATCAACAATTTATCTAATGCATTTACAATTACTGGGTCTGCTTCGTAATCTTCTGTAGGCATTGCAAACATCATGTGCATGAAATTTTCTACATAGTTTAAGTTATTCTTTGGATACATGGCTGGATGCCCTACAGAATTTTTGTAAGCCCAAGCTGAAATGGTACTAAATTTAGCCAATAAACGAATAATAGTTAAATCTATCTGTTCTTTACTCTGATTTGCAGTCATCGAATCTGGGTAAAATGTACTCAGTGAACAGGTAATTGAAGCTACAACGCCCATTGGGTGGGCCTTTGCAGGATATGCTTCATAAAAACGCTTCATGTCCTCATGAATCAACGTATGTCTTGTAATAGAGGTAGAAAATGTATCCAATTCTGCTTTGCTAGGAAGTTTACCATAAATTAAAAGATAAGCAACTTCTATAAATGTAGATTTGGCAGCCAATTGCTCAATTGGATAGCCTCTGTACCTTAAAACCCCTTGTTCACCGTCTAAAAATGTTATTTCACTTTTTGTGGCTCCAGAGTTCTTAAAACCAGAATCTAAAGTAATGAATTCCGTTTGATCGCGAAGTTTTGTAATATCAATAGCTTTTTCATTTTCTGAACCAACCACAACAGGCAGTTCAAAAGTAGTTCCATCAAGAGTTAAAGAGGCAGTGTTAGACATATAGAATTAAGTGAATTATTAATTCTGCAAATAAACGAAGCAAATTGGTTTTTAGTTCATTAAAAAAGTAATTATTTATAAAAAAAAATATTTTTTTGGCGGCTTTTCCGGCTATCACTCAAAGTTTGTGTTTCCCACCGCACAGTCTCGCACACAACACAAAGCTTATCCGTTCTATCCGGGCCGTGGCATCAAGGATTAATGGGTTTCTTATAGAGTTTTTACATTCATTTTTGGAAAAAGGAATAAATTTTCTTACAATTGTGATACAACTTTAAAACTTAAAAGTCGTTACGCAATAGTTTTTTCAATAAGTTTTTCAAATGAAGATATCAATAATAGCAGGTATTGCCTTTGTATTTCATCTTAATTCTCTTTTTGCCCAAGATCCGCAATTTACGCAGCACTTTTCAGTGGGCATCTATAACAACCCAGCATTTACTGGAAGTGCAGGCAAAGCTAGATTAACTGCTGCGTATCGAAATCAATGGACTAGTTTAAGCGGAGGCGGTTTTAATACCAGCTTTCTTTCATTCGACATCAGTAAAGAAAAATTACCAGTTGATATCGGAATTTTTTCAATGCATGATAGGGCAGGAGGAGGTACATTAAATACGACTCAATTAGGTATTAGCCTTGGAAGAGGATTTAAAATTTTTAAAAATATTTCATTGCGAATAGGACTCTCTGGAGCAATTGCGAATAGACGCTTAAACACTAAAAATTTAATATTTGCAGGCAATATAGATCCCATTTTCAATTCCCAATTTTACAATTCGAATTATGCAATTATAAATTACGGAATGATTTTGCATAGTCGTACATTTCTTCTTGGATTTTCGGCTAATAACCTCAATGAACCCTATCGAAGTTTTTATTTAACAAACTCAAGATTGCCTATCAGATACATTGCGCAGGGTGCTGTGAGAGTTACACCGGAAAATCCTGAAAACTTATCTGGCCTTTTTCTAACAATAAACTATTTGAAACAAAGCGAGTTTACAAGTTTTTTACCAGGTCTTTCGTATAGGTATAAATCAATAAAAGCAGGTTTGGCCGTAAGAGATGAAGACGCATTCATTGCTAATGCAGCTTTTTCAGGCAAAAAATTAAGTATAGGCTATAGTTATGATTACACTATTTCTAAATTAACCAATCAAACTGGAGGTTCACATGAAATTACCTTAAATTTTACTTTTGGTAAGTTAAATGAAAAGCGACCAGGTATAAGTTTTATTAGTAGT
>Ga0105049_10005272_pt1 | contig 15075 bp, 7 predicted proteins | sample MAT06_FD_78087 | JGI IMG/M metagenome (GOLD analysis project Ga0105049, IMG submission 78087) | Freshwater microbial communities from Lake Fryxell liftoff mats and glacier meltwater in Antarctica - MAT-06 | ecosystem: Environmental > Aquatic > Freshwater > Ice > Liftoff microbial mat | place... | reverse complement strand
TGTAAACACCGCCAGCATTGTAGGTATTGCCATTCCAGCTATAAGGCAACTGACTAAAACATACAGCACTGTTGGTGGTACTGCTGCTGGCACTCTTTACGGTCAATATCAATTTAGCTACAGAATCGCACCCTGCTGCATTCAACAGGGTTACATTGTAAACACCTGCAGCATTGTAGGTATTGCCATTCCAGCTATAAGGCATTTGATTGGAACATCTAGTTGTATTGGTTGTACTGCCGCTGCTGAGGTTTACTGATAGCAGTAATGTGGCAACAGAATCGCAGCCGGCTGCATTCACCAGGGTTACATTGTAGGCTCCTGCTGCATTGTACGTTTTTCCATTCCAGTTATAGGGTAATTGACTGGAGCAAATAGCTCTATTGGTTGTACTGCTACTGGGTAATTTTATGGATAAATTCAAACTGGCGATAGAATCACATCCTGTTGCATTTATCAAACTAATACTGTAAGTACCTGCTGCATTATAGGAATTGCCATTCCACAGCAATGGCAATAGATTAGCACAAATTGATCTGTTGTAGGTGCTGGTTAAAATCAGGTTGGTCGTTAAAAACAAACTGGCAACTGAATCGCAACCGGCAGCATTTACCAAGGTAGCAACATAAGTACCAGCAGTATTGCAGGAAATGCCGTTCCAGCTATATGGCAACTGGTTGATACAAATGTTTCTATTTGTACTGCTGATACTGGCAGATTTTACTGTCAGTACCAGCTTGGCAACTGAATCGCAGCCTGCTGCATTTAACAAGGTTACGTTGTAAACACCGCCAGCATTGTAGGTATTGCCATTCCAGCTATAAGGCAACTGACTAAAACATACAGCACTGTTGGTGGTACTGCTGCTGGCACTCTTTACGGTCAATATCAATTTGGCTACAGAATCGCAGCCTGCTGCATTTAAGAGGGTTACATTGTAAACACCTGCCGCATTGTAGGTTTTTCCATTCCAGCTATAAGGCAATTCATTGGAACATATAATGCTATTGGTTGTACTACTACTGCTGAGGTTTACTGTCAGCATCAATGTGGCAACAGAATCACAGCCGGCTGCATTCACCAGAGTTACATTGTACGCACCAGCTCCATTGTACGTTTTTCCATTCCAACTATGGGGCAATTGACTGGAACAAATAGCCCTATTGGTTGTACTGCTACTGAGTAATTTTATGGATAAATTCAAACTGGCGATAGAATCACATCCTGTTGCATTTACCAAACTAACACTGTAAGTACCTGCTGTATTATAGGAATTGCCATTCCACAGCAATGGCAACTGATTAGCACAAATTGATCTATTGGAAGTGCTGGCTAATATCAAGTTGGTTGTTAAAAACAAACTGGCAACGGAATCGCAACCGGCAGCATTTACCAGGTTGGCAACATAAGTGCCCGCCGTATTGCAGGTAATGCCATTCCAGGTATAGGGCAACTGGTTGATACAAATGTTTCTATTTGTACTGCTGATACTGGCAGATTTTACTGTCAGTACCAGTTTAGCAATTGAATCGCAGCCTGCTGCATTTAACAAGGTTACGTTGTAAACACCGGCAGCATTGTAAGTATTGCCATTCCAGCTATAAGGCAACTGACTGATACATACAGCACTGTTGGTTGTACTGCTGCTGGTACTCTTTACGGTCAATATCAATTTGGCTACAGAATCGCAGCCTGCTGCATTTACCAGGGTTACATTGTAAACACTGGCAGCATTGTATGTTTTCCCATTCCAGCTATAAGGCATTTGATTGGAACATATAGCTGTATTGGTTGTACTGCTGCTGCTGAGGTTTACTGTTAGCATCAATGTGGCAACAGAATCGCAGCCGGCTGCATTCACCAGGGTTACATTGTAGGCACCTGCTCCATTATACGTTTTACCATTCCAGCTATAGGGCAATTGACTGGAACAAATAATCTTATTGGTTGTACTGCTGCTGGGGGAATTTATTTTTAATATCAGAATTAATACCGAATCGCAACCATCTGCATTTACTAAACTGGTAGAATAAGTACCAGCAGCATTATAAAAATTTCCATTCCAACTAAGGGGTAACTGGTTGGAACAAATAAATAAATTAAAAATGCTACTCGTTGTTTTCTTTAGTTTTAAATCTAAAATTGCAACCGAATCGCAACCGGAAGTACTGGTTAGCGAAACAGGATATACACCCGCACTATAGTATAAATTTCCATTCCAGTTAAGTGGCAACTGGGCAGGACAAATATTTTTATAAGTAGTACTGGTTGCTACAGCTTTTACAACAAGTGTTAAAGTTGCTATGCTATCGCATCCGGTACTGCTTGTAAGGGTATCATGATAAATACCTGCAGCGGCATAAGTATTGCCATTCCATTGATAGGGTAATTGTGCCCCGCATATATCCACTTTTGTAATACTGCTTTTTAATGGTTTTATTGTAACAGTAAATGATGTTCCGCAACCGGAACATCCTGTTTCAATTGAAGCAGAAATTGTGCCTGTATAAGTACCCGGCTGCGTACCAGCAGGAATTTTTATGGGGATAGATCCGGGAGGATAAAACTCATTGATAACTGGTTGGAAACTGTTAGGGGGCAAGCTATTCCAGGAAATACTAACACTGGTTAAGGAACTGACAGATGAAAAATTAATCAGTTGAGCTACCTGGTGTGCTGTGGCATTAAAGCAACCAGAATCTGTAGCAGGAGCAACTGAAAGTGCAGGTGTACAACAAATTTGTGTACCGCTATTTAAGCTGTTGCCATAACCCGGAGTTAAACTGGTTTCAGTTTGATAAATACCCGATACATCAAGGTATATCCCTTGGTTATTGCCAGAAGAAAAACTTCCATTAACGTTATTGGGTGATGGACCGCTATCGCTTAAGCCACTGATTGAAGTACAACCTGCAGCAGCAGTAGAAAAACTACCTGGATATGATAGTGAATTATTTCCTGAATTGTATGATACAGAATAAACCAGTTGCCCCGACGCATCATACAAATTAAACTGACCATTAAAATCTATAATTTTACCCGGCTGCAAACCTTGTAAGGCTGAGTTATTGGATGTAGAAATATCCAGATCAGCATTTCTGCCATTGGTACCGTAAATATTAACCAAGGGGTTTCCACCAGTTGCGGTTGTTGCCCATCCGCTTGAAGAACTATTTTTACCGCTACCTCCAATTAAATAATACGAGCAGGGAGAAAGGATGGTATGTGATGGAATAGTAATGGTATAACCTGTAGCAAGGCCTGCCAAATTAGTACTGCTGTACATTAGCACATAACAACTTATATCAACCCCCTGTGTACAACCTCCCTTATTAAATAATTCTACAAATTCACTACCGCCACCTGAATTTCCCAGGCTGGGAGCAATACCAACTTCATTAATTACAATTTGTGCTGGTAGCGTTAAAGCATTTAAAAGAAACAACAGTATAAGAGAACAATAAAAGCGGCGGCTATGTCTATAAAAAAACAAAATAATTAATAATGGCATGTTAGAAGAGGTAAGCTTCATCTAAAAATATGGAAAAAACCTGCTTTTGGACAGTTTATTGGCGATAAAATAAAAATAAATATAACTAGTATAATTTAGTATTCAGTTTTAATAATTAAATAAAACCAAATTGATCAACTTAACATTAAGGTGAAAGAATGCATATTAAATTGTCGCTTTTGCGCCTATACCCTAAAGACGGATTTTAGCACTCAAATAAAAGCCTGCCCTAAATAATGTAAAAATTCCAGGATGGTGGCTTGCCACATCCGATAGCCATTGGATGTTGACTACACCTTGTTGAAAACAGGCGAAATAAATTATTAGATTTAATGTACGATTGTATTAAATGAATAAACTATCTATAAATTAAATTACTGTTCTAAAACCGTAATCAGTCAAGTAATCGCCCAATTCTCACTGTAATGGCTGATTTCCATCTTAATCCGCACGAATTTAATTTGTAAAACTATATATGTAATAATCGGTAAAAGTTGATTTACTGTAAAACAAGAAGAAACTAAACGGCATTTTTTATCCAGGCCTGATTAAATAATAACACTTGCTTTTACACCTTTAAAGCCAGCTTTGAGCAGCATTTTTTTAAATATTAATTTTCTGTGAATATAAATTTAGCAGGGGGCTTAATGGCAAGGGTAAGCAAATAAAAAATTTGCTTTGCGCACATTACCTGCTTGCTGAATAGCGATTAAGAAAACAAACAACACTACTGTTGATAAAAACTAATATTATTTAAAGTAAGGAATTCTTTGATAATGTCAACATGCACACAATGCCCCACATGCAAAAATGGCTGATTGGTTACTTTTATTTTCTTCCCTTCACTGGTTATCTCCTTATTTTTCATATCAAAACCTAAATGAAGATGATTGGTGGCATATTGCATTCCATAAATCAATCCATTGGTATCAAACAGTGGGCCACCGCTTTGTCCTTTAAGACCGGGTGTACTCATTTCTATACCAACAATTTTACTGCCATCTCCTAAATGCCTGGTAACAATACCATCCAACGGAAAGGCTGGTGTGCCTGCATTTCCTGTTGTAGTAAACCCTATATTATCCGTTGATGGATCGTACTGAAAATTATTGAATTCAGGAAATGGATACCCATACCTGCATAAGTATTTTCCTTGCTTGATATCGCTACTATTTTTTATGAAAGTAGCATGGGAATTATATAAAATTTTATTGTACCCATGGAATTTTAAAATAGCTAAATCAAGTGTTGGATGGGGAATACAATCAATCGTTGTTATTGTGTCAAAAGAATCCATAAACGTATTCTTTATTTGAATTACACTCTCCTGTTTTATCAATCCGTATGTTGCCTCAAGTGCAACAATTTGCTTTTTGTATTTGCCGTCGGTTTTTGTTCCAAAAGAATCTTTTTCTTTTTTAATTAAACTGTACCGCTGGTTGATAGCTTCCGCATTAATGATATTCTCTGCAATATGCCGGCAGGTAATGGCCATTCCCTGGTCATTTACAAAAAATAATGTACCCGTCCAGGGAGTTGCAAAGTCGTTACCATAATATCTTACAATGGTATGAATGGGCCTTGTAAATTGTTGAATAGCTTCAATAGCATTTATAAACATGTTGCAATTTTAGGTGCAAAGTTATTGTTATCCAATTAAGTTTTTAAAACGCTAACTACACCTGTTACCAGGGAAGTCTATGCCCGAATTTGTACACAGCCCTTGCAGTGCCTGCCGCCTTGTAAGGCCGATTGCTGTCTTGGCAGGTTTTTCAACTCATCCACTTCAAATAACAAAGCAGTAATTGTAAAATTCCAATTTTGAATACAGTATCTGCTTAAAGGCAATTTTACCCGGATTTGAAAACAGGTAATTTTAAAAAGATGAGTACTGTTACTATTTAGTTTCTTATGCGTCGGTATCTAGCAACAAAAGTTTTTATCTTTAAAGTGTAAAATTCAAAATCCCACCGGGGTAAAAATTCCTTACAACAACAAAAAAGACCACCATACAAATCAAGAATACATCAACTTTCTGCCAATGCAGCAAACAATCATTAGTCCTATATTTGGCATCAAGGAATACAATGAAGTTGTAAAACAATTTGAGTAGCTTTTTGCAGTAACCAATCGCAACGGTTGACGGCAGCGACCTTGCTTATGACAGTGGAATTTTAAATTGTATCAGATGAAATATTCTTAAATAAACAATTTTATGCAGGCAGACAATTACAAGGAGGCCTTAAAGGAAGCATTGGAAAACCTGATCAGCGTTAACGAAAGTATTTTTGATTCGCTCGTTTACATTTCAATGCAAGGTGAGCTTAAAGAATGGAACAACGCAGTGCCAGTCGGCGAAACACAAAATTTTGATTTTGATATATTTAAAACCAGCAGTGACACAAATATTCAGTTTGCTCGTAAAAATGATTGAGCAGTTAGATGAAACTTTTAACAGCATCAAAAATATAAACAGCATCCAACTTGACGAATAAAACCGCGGCCTAAAAAGATAGTGGCCTCTCGGAATTTAAAAACCCCCGTGCCGACCAACCAACTGATGCCACAGTAAAACCTATGAATGAAATAGATATTGTTTGGGGCAATGCACCGCCATCTTTACCCAAAGGTGCTAAAATGGCTGTACTGGCTGGCGATCCTTCTAAGGAAGGGCCGGTAACGCTAAGGGCGATTTTTCCGCCTAATTATAAAATGGCGGCCCACACCCATTTAGATGTAGAGAATGTAATCGTTTTGAAAGGCACTTTATATGTTGTTATGGGGGGATAAGATAGATATGAAAACCGCAACCCTACTTAAACCCGGAGGTTTTTATGCCATCACTACCACCGGCCCGTACTAAGCCTTTACTAAAGAAGTATGCACCTTTGAGGTGTATACTATGGAGCCATTCGTTGTAAACTATGCAAATGCTGCCGACGATCCCTCCAGGCATTAGCTGTCTCGTCAAAACCCGGTAGCTAAGCCTTTGCAGTGGTACCGGGTTTTAATAAATACAAATGAGTTTCACTTCGCCTCGTGTCAATAGAGAAAAAGCAGTCCATTTTTAACAGCATTTTATTCTTTACCCACTAATGTCTGGGATCACAAATACTTTAGGCCTAACACTTTGCGCAGGTGAGTCAGCCTTAAACCTACTATTCAAATAATAAAACAGTAACTATAAAATCACACCGTTCAATACTGCTTGTGATGAAATATACTTATCCATGGATTTAAAATACTGGTGGTTGATTAAAGTTGGCATACTGTTACTTTTTAGTCACTTATAAGTGGGATTTTTGCTACTGAAGTTTTTATTTTTTCAGCGTCAAATACGAAAACAATGCCTGGGCACAGTTACTCGCCAAGATTGGCAGCGGTGTTTGAGTTCCGATACTATAGTTTCATTTTTTGCGGGGAGTCCTGCATTCCGGCAAACGAGGTAGTTGCAAATACAAAGCCTGAATAACTTGAGACAAGGCTTCGAGCAGAAGAAAACCAAATTACTATTTGGAAAAGTTTAAAAAAATAAGTTCCATATTACGAATTGGAAAATAAGGGACCATTATCGGAATAATAATTTAGTAATTTGATTGGAATAGGGTTACTACTAACCACGGCGGCTGCGTATACCCTTATGGCTCTCTTTCTAAAATTCTTCAAATATTATTCATATTTGAGGAATCTGGTTTTTGGCAATAAATACGCTGCATATCTCCAGCATTTATATAAATATTTAATTTATTAAAAGCCAATGCTGAGCTCAACTTAAAAAGGATCTTCTCTAAAAATTTACTTTTAAACATAACAGTAAAATTCCAACACAATCTTTCCATTGAGAGTGAACGACCAACCCGATCATGTCTTAGTATTTTCATGTTATTTTTACAAATAATGGACTTTAATGTTTTTTTAGTAAAAAAATAAAAATGCCCATCGCACCGGATACTCCTTTCCTTATTGCGAAGAATTTTAAATGTTGCTGTATCATAAGTGGGGGTTTCCATTACCAATATACCTCCCGGCTTTAAATATTTGTAAAGCATATTAATAAATTCAGATGGTTGTAAAATATGTTCAATAACATGAAATAAAAAAATTACATCAAAACTGCTTTCTGGTAAATTTGTATCCTCAAGTTTATCAGGCACAAAATCATAACCAAAAATCCGCTTAGCTTCATCTCTTCTGGCTTTTGCAGGTTCAACTCCGTAAACTTTCCAACCTCTTACTTCAAGCTCATGTAAAAAATAACCTCTTGATGGCCCTACTTCAAGAACATTTCCTTTATCAGGAAGTACTTTTTCAACATATTTAATTGATTTGCTAAAATCCTTAATTTGTAATTTTTCCTTTTGATCTATCATATATTTCATCTTATCCGAAAAAAAAGCTTTCTTATCCAAAACAGCCTGCTCTTTAGTTTTTCCCTCCCAATATTTTTCGTTATTTTCAATCTTAAGTGGATACACATACATAAGTCCACAATTCTTGCATTTTACAATTTGTTGATATTGTGCTTCACCCTCTTTAAATATTATTTCATAATCTAAAGAATGACAATTATTACATACTGCCTTTCCCATATTTTTCTAGTTTTAAATATTTCGTTATTGGAATCAATCTATAAAATATTTTCAATAAATAATAGTTTATTTTTAAAATAAAAATTGTATACTCATAGGTTTTATATGTTGGCGCCGTTTTCACATAACTCTATTCAAATACCAAAGCCGAAACTGTAACCACCCGCCGTTGAACGCTGCTTTTATTGAAAGACCAATCCCATCTTTGTAAAACAAGTGGTTTTTAAAAGATGAATATTTTTATTTGATGACTTTTATACGCAGTGATTTTGCAACAAATTTTTTATCATTCCCCATGAATTATTTTACGGCTTCGGTACAACCTGCACATTAAAAAAGTAATTGAACAATTAGAAAATGACATGCAAACACAGAACCAACCCTTAGTAAAATGAGAAATTTATTTTTGTTTACAATGCTACTGCTTTTGATTTGTTCTTATTGTTCAGGTCAGCATCTCAAGAGTTTTAATAATGGTTCCTTAAAATTATACTACGAAGAATATGGAAAAGGGCGGGCACTTTATATTTTATCTGGTGGACCTGGAGAAGCACCCGAACACCCATATCGACAAATAGTTGATAGTCTTAAATCTTTTTATACCTGCATTTTAATACATCAAAGAGGTTCCGGGAAATCAAGAAATATCCCCATTAACCAAACAACAATCACCATCAAAAACTACACCCGGGATATTGAGTTATTACGAAAGAAACGTGGTGATAAAAACATTACGCTGTTGGGAATATCATGGGGTGGTTTGCTGGCAATGAATTATGGGGCGCTTTATCCAGCTTTTCTTGATAACCTAATGCTGGTTTGTTTGGCCCCTCCATCCCATTCAGTTTGGAATGTACTGTATGATAATCAATTTGCGAGACGTTCTCAAGTTGAGTTGGATTCAATGGATATCTTACAAAAGCTATTCTCAACAAAAACAGAAAAAGAACTGGATTCTCTTAAAATAGTGAATCCGACCTGTAAAGAAATCCTTGCCTACAAAGAATTTATTTCCCTGCATGTAAGAGCTATGTATTACGACAGAAGCAAAATATCGAAGAAAAATTTTGACGACCTCTTTTACAGTTTCAATTTTCAACCAATCCCATTAATAGACAAGGAAGTTATAGAGACTAAGTGGGACATTACAAATGAATTGAAAAAATTAAAAACAAAAGCTCTTATTGTTTACGGCAGACAAGATGATCAGGGTGGATCCACTTTTTATTTGCAAAAAGAAAGTTTGAGATTTAGTGAAACACACGTTATAGAAAAATGTGGACATGAAATTTTAGAAGAACAGCCAATTGAGTTCTTTAAAATACTTATGGACTATATTAAGAGGACAAGAAATTAAAATCGGAAAATATAATCCAATGTACACACAGGAAATAGTCGTTGAAGCAAGTAGATTTTCACCCCAGCCACTTCACAGAAAGTACGTCTACTATATCATTCTTAAAAGGGCTGACTAAAAATCAATAAGACAAGTAAGCTTCTTAAACTAAACACCCAATTTATTTCAAGTATTTTCCAAACCATTTAATATAACGCTCAAAGCGATCTACCTGGTAAGATGGTTTGCTGATGCCATGAAATTGCCCGGGATAAATAATCAGTTGAGTAGGAACACCCAATGAGCGCAAGGCCTGGTACATCTGTTCTGACCCTACTGTTGGTACGTTAAAATCTTTTTCACTGGCCATAAACATGGTAGGTGTTTTTATTTTATCTTCATTAAAAAACGGATAAGAAAGATCCATCCATTTCTTTGGATTTTTCCATGGCTGTCCCAGTTCTGTTTCGTATTGTGTTACATACTGATCTACTCCGTACATACTCAATTGCAAAGAACTTCCTGCACCACTTGCTGCGGCTTTAAAGCGGGTGTCGCTGGCAATACTGTAGTTGGTAAGTATACCACCATAGCTCCATCCGCCAATGCCTATATTTTTTTCATCAGCTATTCCCTTTTGTACCAGGTAGTCTGCTGCACCTAAAATATCCATCACTTCTTTGTTGCCCCAATCTGCATAGATAGCCTTTGTAAAGTCAATTCCCTTGCCGCTGCTGCCACGGTAATTAACACCCGCTACTGCATACCCTGCAGCTGCCAGCATCTGCCTGGACATATCAAATCCATAATCATCCTGACCAACAGGCCCGCCATGAATAAACAGAATAAGTGGTAATTTTTTATTGATATCAACATTGGCAGGCCGATATAAAATTCCTGAAACTTTAGTGCCGTCCTTACTGGTAGATTCAAAACCTTCTACGGTAGCAAACTGAATTTTATTTATGAAAGAATCTTGTACATGGGTTAATTGACGAGGTTGATTATTTTCGATAGTAAAGATTTCACTAGGCTTTTGCGGTTCCGTCATAATAGTTATCAATGCATTGCTGTTTACATTGGAGGCGATGTCAGAAAAGCTTCGCTCACCGCCTGCTACCGTTGTGATAGTATTGGCTGCAATATCTATTCTGCCAATATAGTTTTTTCGGTCGTCGGCCACTACACACAACATACTTTTACCATCCTTCGACCATTGCATTTCATCTATGTTGCGGTTTACAGAGGCTGCTAATAAACGGGTAGCGCCATCAGCAGGGGTAACCAATGCAATACCGTTTTGCCCATACATGGTAAAATTAAGATCGCTGGAAGATCGGGTATAGGCAATGGTTTTTCCATCGGGACTCCATTTGGGGTTTTTATCTTCACCAGCCCAGGTTGTTAACTGTTTTAATGCAGCACCTTTGGTTACATCCATCAGCCAGATATCGCTATTGTCATTCCTGTCGGGCTCTGCAGTGCGGTTGCTAACAAACGCCAATTGTTTGCCATCCGGGCTCCATGCAGGTGAGCTTTCGTCAAAATTACCTTTGGTAAGTGTATCTGTTTTTTTACTGCTGATGTCGAACAAATACAAATGTGTGTACCGGTTTTCTATCCATCCGCCAATATCCTGTTTAAAGTGATACCGATCCATTACATAAGGTATCCTTGTTTTTGTTTTGGCTGTATCCGAAAAATCCTGGTCAAGGATGGACATTGCAATTTTCTTACCATCCGGGCTCCAGGCGTAATTTATCAACTCGCCTTTAATATTGGTCAGCATTTTGCCCTCTCCTCCCCTAACATCCATCAGCCATATTTGTGCTTGCTTTTGCCCGTTTCTTGCAGAAAGAAAAGATAGGTATTTTCCATCAGGACTCCATCTTGGACTTGATTCGCCCTCTCCGCTGCTGGTAAGTTGTACAGATGCTGCTTTATCATCCAGGCTTACCATCCAGATATCGCTGTTGCGTTTGTCTTTAGCCGTATCAACACTGCTCACCGTGTATGCTACCCACTTACCATCCGGAGAAATTTGTGGATCATCAATATTTTTTAACAGGTAAACATCCGTTGGTACCAGTGTTCTTTTTACAGGAGCCTGTCCGTTTGTAGTGTAAAAGCATGTAACGAAGCAAAGTGTTGAAAAGAAAATTCTCATACAATTATTTTTTATAAATTATTTTTAAAAATAGCTTTATTGCTGGAATAAATAGTCGATAATTGAAAAATAATTATCGACAGCCAACAGCAGTTTCCGAAAAAACAGGAAGTAAAATATGAACATAGCATTTATTAAAAGACAGGATCGATAAAAGAAAAACAGACTCATATAAAAACGGGTTCTTATTTATACAATAGCATGCAATACTGAATTTATAACTGCTAAAAAAATTACAGCATTTTTTAAACCTTTTTGCGGCTCACCAATGCGGCAACATAGGAAAGAATCTTTAAACTTTTAAAAAAATATTATGAAAAAATCAATTCTCCTGCTGTTGTTTCCCTTGCAGCTATTGGCTCAGAACAATGCCTTTACTGCATTTAAATCATATCCTTTTACAACTGAATTATGTGCTGCATCAAAAGGCTCAAAAATAGCATGGGCGCTCGATGAGCAGGGTCAACGAAATATATACGTAGCAGAAGGACCGGATTTTAAAGCAAGAAAACTTACCGGATTTTTAAAAGATGACGGACAGGAAATCAGCAGCCTTTCAATTTCGGATGATGGTAATTGGGTGCTATTTGTTCGTGGGGGCGATCATGGTGCTAACTGGGATCCCGGCTTACCCATTAACCCCTTATTTGATGTAAACCCTTTTAAAGTTCAGGTAGCAAGCATACCTTTTTCTGGGGCTGAGGTAAAATATTTATCGGAAGGTGACTACCCTGTTTTGTCTGCTAACAATACCGTTGCATTTATTAAAGGCGGGCAGGTTTGGACGGTACCCATCGATGGCAGTGCGGCGGCAAAAAATGCATTTACCTGCAGAGGTACAGTTGATGATTTACAATGGTCGCCGGATGGAAATAAACTGGCATTTGTGTCGAACAGACCAGAACATTCCATGATCGGTATTTACAGCATCGATGCAACTAATATAAAATGGGTGGCGCCCACATTTAGCAAAGATGATTCTCCGCAATGGTCGCCGGATGGCAATCAAATAACATTTGTAAGAAGACAGGTAACAGGCGGTACTCCAGATTCAATATTGACGAAAAAACATATACCCTGGAGTATTTTTGTTGCAGATTTTGCCAGTAATACCGCAACTGTTTTATGGAAAGCCCCTGCTACCTTGCGTGGCTCTTTACCAACCACACATGGATCGGTAAACCTGCACTGGGGAGCCAATAACAGCATCGTTTTTTTATCTTACCAGGATGGGTGGCCGCATTTATATTCGATCCCTGCAAACGGAGGCAAAGAAAAATTGCTGACTCCCGGCAATTTTATGTGTGAGCATATTGCATTAAGTGCAGATAAAAAATATCTTACGTTTAGTGCCAACACAGGTAACCACCCAATGGATATTGACAGAAGACATGTAGTAAAAGTAAGTGTAGATAAAGAAGATATGCAGGTGCTCACACCTGGTACCGGATTAGAATGGATGCCGGTAATTACAGGGGATGGCAACACGATGGCCTTTATAAGTGCCACCGCACAACGACCTGGCTTGCCTGCCATCTTACCATTAAACAGTAATAATTTTACATTGCGCTGCAGCGATTTAATACCTGCCGATTTTCCTCAAAACAAATTAGTAACACCGAGGCAGGTAATTTTTAAAGCAGCAGATGGCACTAACGTACATGCTCAATTGTTTGAGCCGCTAAACGGTAAATCAAAAAAGCCAGCCATTGTTTATGTGCATGGCGGGCCGCCCAGGCAAATGCTATTGGGCTGGCATTACTCAGATTATTATTCAAATGCATATGCATCCAATCAATACCTTGCCAGCCTGGGCTTTGTAGTTTTATCAGTAAACTATCGCCTGGGAATTGGCTATGGTTACGAATTTCATCAGGCTGCCCATGCCGGGTTAGCAGGTGCTGCAGAATACCAGGATATCAAAGCAGCAGGTGAATGGCTGCAAAAACAATCTTTTATTGATGCAGGCAAAATTGGTATTTATGGCGGATCTTATGGCGGTTATTTAACAGCAATGGCTTTGGCAAGAGATTCAAAATTATTTGCAGCGGGTGTTGATATTCACGGCGTACATGACTGGGCTGGCAGATCATCTTTATTAACTGCTTTTGCAGATAAATATGAAAAGGCACCTGATCTTGAAAAGGCCATTAAAACAGCCTGGCTATCGTCCCCGGTATCAGCTGTAAAAACATGGAAATCGCCTGTATTAATTATTCATGGTGATGATGACAGAAATGTGTATGTACATGAAAGTATTGACTTGATAAGCCGTTTACAAAAGCAGGGAGTACCTTATGAAACCCTGATGATTGTTGACGACACCCACCATTGGATGAATTTTAGCAATGCGGTTACTGTTTACGCCGCAGTAGCCGGCTATTTTGTAAAACAGTTTATGAAATAGAAAAAGACAATAAAAGTATTGGATATGTTTCAATAATTTACGCATGAAATAAATTGAGTTTTGCCAGCAGAAAAAATAATTAAATGAGTGTAGATCATAACAAAAATGAAGACAGCCTAAAACTTGCCTGGAGCCAGGTAAGGCAGCGCCTTGAAGTAATCTATGAAGGCGGCGGAAAAAAATCCATCGAAAAACAACGGGAAAGAAATAAACTTACTGCAAGAGAAAGGATAACCTACCTCTGTGATAAAGCAAAACCTTTTGTAGAAATTGGTGCTTTTGCTGGTTATGAAATGTACCCTGAACAAGGTGGTTGCCCTGCAGGAGGCACGGTAAGCGGCATTGGTTATATCGATGGCAGACAATGTGTTATTATAGCCAATGACCAAACTGTAAAGGCAGGTGCATGGTTTCCCATTACCGGGAAAAAGAATTTGCGGATGCAGGAAATTGCCATGGAGAATAATTTACCGGTTATTTACCTGGTGGATAGTGCGGGTGTTTACCTGCCGATGCAGGATGAAATTTTTCCGGATAAAGAACATTTTGGCCGCATCTTTCGCAACAATGCCAGGATGAGCGCCATGGGTATTACGCAGATTGCGGCAGTAATGGGCCCCTGTGTTGCAGGGGGTGCCTATCTCCCCATTATGAGCGATGAAACACTGATGGTGGAAGGCAATGGTTCTATTTATTTAGCAGGCCCCTATTTGGTTAAAGCCGCCATTGGTGAAGATATTGATAGTGAAACATTGGGAGGCGCATCTACCCACACCGCCATCAGCGGCATTGCCGATTATAAGTTTGAAACAGAGCAAGCTTGCCTTGACCACATAAAAAAAATCATCAGTAAACTGGGTAAAGCACCCGACGCCGGCTTCGACAGGATAGCAGCCGTTGAACCGGCAAAAGGAGTCAATGGAATTTACAGCATTCTCGCCGAAGGCAATGCAAAGCCCTACAATATGGTGGAAATTATTGAATGCATTACCGATTCCAATAGCTTCGATCAGTTTAAAGAAGATTATGGCAAAACTATTTTGTGTGGCTATGCAAGAATTGATG
>Ga0105049_10005265_pt1 | contig 15083 bp, 11 predicted proteins | sample MAT06_FD_78087 | JGI IMG/M metagenome (GOLD analysis project Ga0105049, IMG submission 78087) | Freshwater microbial communities from Lake Fryxell liftoff mats and glacier meltwater in Antarctica - MAT-06 | ecosystem: Environmental > Aquatic > Freshwater > Ice > Liftoff microbial mat | place... | reverse complement strand
GTCTTAACTGACTATTCTCGAACAAGTTGCGTCAATTCCGCCACTCCTGCTGCTAAAGTCTCCTTTTTGACACCGGGAATTGCTGATAAATTACCTCGCCGCCGTCGGATAAGGGCGGCCGTAAGTCCGAAACTCTAGACAGAGACACAGAGCAGAAAACACAGGATAGAGGACAATCTGCAAAGTGCAAACTGCAGAATACGAAGTGCAAGTTGTCGAAGAACTGTGCAGTACGGAGCGCAACGCCGTAACCCCAGTTCCTTGCCTTGATTTTCATTTTCGTATTTGCAGTTTGCAGATCATCTTATGCTCTCTTGTTTTCTCTGTTTCTCTGTGCCTCTGTGGTTAGAACTCTTCCTCTTGCCCACATCAATCGCCCATGCTGTAGAACACGGCGGGCATCGCGGTGGCCGGGAGGGCGTTGATCTTGCCGAGCGCGGCCTTGAATCGGCCGGTTTCGGCGTAGTGCGTGACGATCACGAGCGGCACCGGCCCGCCACCGTCTTCCGCTGCCTCGTGTTGCACCACGCTGGAAATGCTGATCTGTTCGTCGGCGAGGATGCGAGTCACGTCAGCGAGGACACCGGGCTTATCCGCGATGAGCAAGCGCAGGTAGAAGCGGCTTCGCACCCGCTCGGCTGGTTCCACGGTGAAGCCGCGACCGGCGGTCGACCACAACCGCGCCGCCGCGAAGGTTCGTTGGGCGCGGCCGACGGCGATGTCGATCAAATCCGCGACAACGGAACTGGCGGTCGGACCGCGACCCGCTCCCGGCCCCTGATACAGCGTCTCGCCGACGATGTCGCCGTGAACCAGGACCGCGTTGTAAGCGCCGCGCACTTGTGCCAGCAAATCCGTGTGCCGCAACAGCACCGGCGCGACGTGCAACGCGACCCCCGAGTGCGGGGAACGCGAATCGCTTACGCCACGTTTCCCACGTTCGCCGATCCGCGTTTCTTCACCTGTCCATGCTTCAGCCAACAGTTTGATCGTGTAACCGAGTTCGTTGGCGAAACGGATATCCATTGCGTCCAACTTGTCGATGCCGTGGCGTTCGATCTCGTGCGGCTTGGCGGCAACGCCGAAAGCAATCTGAGCCAGCACGGCGAGTTTGTGGGCGGCATCGGAGCCGTCTACATCAAGGGTAGGGTCGGCTTCGGCATAGCCGCGTTTTTGTGCTTCGGCGAGCGCGGCCGCGTAGGTCATGCCGCGTTCGGCCATCGCGGTGAGGATGAAGTTCGAGGTGCCGTTGAGAATGCCTTGAATCGCCGTCACCTGATTCGCGGCAAGGCTCTCCCCGAGCGCCCGGATGATGGGTACGCCGCCCGCCACGGCCGCCTCGAAGCACACGGCTCGTTCGGCCTTGCGTGCGGCCTCGAAGAGTTCGTGCCCGGCGTCCGCGAGTAGCGCCTTGTTCGCCGTCACGACGTGCTTTCCAGCCGCGAGCGCATCGAGAACGACCTTCTTCGCCACGGTCGTACCGCCGATGAGTTCGACCACGACGTGAACACTCGGGTCGTGAATCGCGCCGGCCAAGTCCGTACCCAGGAGTTCGCGTGGCACCACGGGATCGCGCGTCTTCGTGAGGTCTTTGACGACGACGCGGCGCAGTGTCAGGGGCCGACCGGCACGTTCCGCGATGCGATCCTTGTGCCGCATCAGGACGTCCGCGACCCCGCCGCCAACAGTGCCACAACCCACGAGTGCGATGCCCAGCGTGTCGCTCATAGTGCCATGCTCCGGATGAAGTCAGGCTATTATCGGCACACGCGCGATGTCGGCCACACGGCTTGGGAACGCGAGGCCACGCCCGTTGGGTGTGCCGCTAAACTTCCCACCCACAACCCCCAACGCGCAACATCCACAACCCACAACTTCCCACCCGCAATTTACTATGCACAATCCGCATTATCCCTACAATCAGATCACTTGATCTGCCGGGTTCGATGGACGGCCCGGGATCAGCGTGTTTCAGGAGGAAGCATCATGAAGCGGTTTCAGTTCGCGGTCATCGGGGTTCTGTTCACATCGGTGGCGAACGCCCAAGACCCCATCACGGTCGCAGGCCCCACACCTGCCTTCACCGGCATCTCTGGCACCACAATCGGCGGATTCAGCCCGGCCCCCGTTGGCAATGTGATGATGGCGGCTCCGGGTCGCGTCAGCACAAGCCGAACGGGCCTGTTCGGCCGGCTCCGCGGCCGCAACTCGGGCAGCGCGATGATGAGCGCACCGGCGATGATGGCCGCGCCGTTGAGCGTGCCATTCACCACCGGCGGCGTTCCCAACGTCGGCACCGGCACCATCATCATCACGCCAGGGTCAGGTGTCGCGCTCCCGCCGGTCACCGGACCTGTCATTGGTGGCACGATCACCCCGGGCACCATCATCCCGAACCCGATGCCCACGCCAGGCAAGGGCGTTCCGATTCCGGTTCCCATGCCGCCCATCACCAAGCCGGTCGGCATGAACGTGCCAATGGCGATGCCTGTCGTCACGGGAACTCCGATTACCGTTGTTAGCGGCATAGTGACCCCCGGCACTGTGATGACCACGGGCGGAACCACCACGCTTGGCACCGTGGTTCAGGCCGGCGGCGTGATGACCACGCTCGGCAACTTCACCGCCGTGCCGACCACGCTGCCCAGCGCGATGACCACGATGTCCGCCCCGGCGATGATGCCGGTCAGCGTCATGAACACGAACGCCTCGACGGAACGCATGGGCTTCTTCGCCCGCATGCGCGCTCGCCGCTAAACTCGGTCGGGTGCCAGGGTCTCACGACACCTGGCTACAGACTGTCGCCCTTCCAGGGCTTCAAGAGACGCGGGATTGGTCTTGGTTTTAAGCCCCGGATGGGGCGTTAGTCTGTAGCCAGGTGTCGTGAGACCCTGGCTTTTTCTTCGCGCTCCACGAGTTATGATGCCAACAATGCCACCTACCCTCCTGCTCCGCAACGGCCGCGTGATCGATCCCTCGCAGCAACTCGACCGGGTCACCGACCTGTGGGTTAGCAACGGGGAAATCGCCGGCATCGGGCCGCAATCCCGCACGGCCGACCGAACCCTCGATTGCACAGGGATGATCGTGAGTCCCGGCCTTATTGATATGCACGTTCACCTGCGGGAACCGGGCCGCGAGGAGGACGAAACCATCGCCACGGGCACGGCGGCTGCGGTCGCGGGTGGGGTTACATCAGTAGCGTGTATGCCGAACACGGAGCCGGCGCTCGATACGCGAATGGCAGCGGAGTTCGTGATTCAGCAGGCACAGCGGGCGGGGTTCTGCAATGTCTTCCCGATTGGAGCGGTGACCAAGAACCGCGAGGGGAAGGAACTCGCCGAACTTGGCGGCCTCGTGGAAGGCGGCGCGGTCGCGTTCACCGACGACGGCGCACCCGTGTATTCCGCCGAGATCATGCGGCGAGCGCTCGAATACTGCAAGATGCTCGACCGGGCTGTTCTCGTTCACGCGGAAATCCTCGAACTCACGCAGGGCGGCGTGATGAACGAGGGCTTCGTTAGCATGCAACTCGGTCTTCGCGGGATGCCCGGAATCGCCGAAGACATCATGATTTACCGCGACATGGTACTCGCGGAACTAACCGGCGGTCGCTGTCACATTCTGCACGTCTCCACGGCCGGTGGCGTGGACTTGATCCGTCAAGGACGCGCGAAGGGCATCGGCATCTCGGGCGAAGCGTGCCCACACCACTTCATCCTGACCGACGAAACCCTGCGGGCCTTCGACAGCAACTTCAAGATGTCACCCCCACTCCGCACGCAACGCGATGTAGATGCAATCCTCGCCGGTCTGAAGGATGGCACGCTCACCGTGCTGGCGACCGACCACGCCCCGCACGCCCCCGAGAAGAAGGAACGCGAACTCGATCAGGCCCCCAACGGCATCCTGGGGCTGGAAACCTTCCTGCCGCTGTGCGTCACGTTCCTGATCGAACCCGGCCACCTGACTTGGCCGCAAATGCTCGAAAAGATGACGATTAACCCCGCGAAGGTGCTGGGCATCAACCGCGGCACGCTGCAGGTCGGCCGACCCGCCGACGTGACCGTGATCGACCCGAAAGCGCAATGGGTGATCGACAAGAACGCCACGAAGTCCAAGAGTCGCAACACGCCATTTCACGGGTGGAAGGTCACCGGCCGCGCCGTCGCCACCATTGTGGGCGGCGACATCAAGAAGAACGAGTTGAACTGACATCGATTTGCGCCGTATTGCGGCAATTCTGTTTGGCGCAGTCCCCAACGGAGACGTGCTTTCCACACACAATCGCCCCATTGGGGCTTCAGCTAAACAGAATCACACCTCTCCAAACCAACTCCGGGATACCCGACTTGGCGGGCGCAGTTAGAATGAGTGAATGAAACCCACCGAATCCATCACCACCGAAAACCCAGCGGAGCCAACCCTCACCTTTTGGGGGGCCGCTGGTGGCGTCACCGGATCGATGCACCTTGTCGAGGTCGGCAACCACAAAATCCTGTTAGATTGCGGCCTGCAACAGGGCCGGCGCGAGGAATCCCGGCAGCGGAACGGCCACTTCCCGTTCCACCCGAATCAGATTGATGCCGTCATCCTGAGCCACGCCCACATCGACCACTGCGGGAACCTGCCGACACTCGTTCGACAAGGATTCACCGGCCCGATTTTCTGCACGCCACCCACCCGCGACCTGCTCCGCGTCATGCTCGCGGACTCGGCCAAGATTCAAGAGGAAGACGCGGCGCACCTCAACATCGCCCGGAACTACGCCGAGCCTTGGGTGCAACCGCTCTACGCTCACATCGACGTGGACAAGACGTTCCGGCAAGTCGTGCAAGTGCCCTACGGCCGCGAAATGGACGTGACCAAGACCGTGCGGTTCCGGTTCATCGAAGCCGGGCACATCCTCGGTTCCGCGATGGTTCACCTCACGGCAATGGGGCCAGACCGCGAACGCACGCTCTCCTTCAGTGGCGACATGGGCCGGCGCGGCTTGCCGATCCTCAAGCCCACGGGCGACATTCCGCCGGCCGATGTGCTTGTGTGTGAAAGCACTTACGGGAACCGCCTGCACCGCTCCTTCGCCGAGACGGTGGAGAAACTCTACGCGACCGTCCGCAACACGGTCGCCAAGGACGGCAAGGCGCTGATCCCGGCGTTCAGCCTGGGCCGCACACAACTAATCGTTCACCTTTTGCAAGTCGGGCTGCGTGAGAAGAAGATTCCGGCTGTCCCGATTTATGTCGATAGCCCGCTGGCATGTGAAGTCGCGGAAGTGTATCGGGCGCACCCGAATAGTCTGTCGCCCGAAATCGCTCAGGCACTGAAGGAAGGGCACGGGCTGCTCGGCGGCGACGGCGTTCACTACGTCCGCGAGTTCGACCAAAGCACGCTCCTCGCCACGCGGCCCGGCCCGGCGGTCATCATCGCTTCGAGCGGAATGTGCGACGCGGGCCGCATTCAGCAGCACTTGAAGCAACTCGTCGATGACCCGCGCTGCACGATCATTCTGGTCAGCTATCAGGCGTCGGGCACGGTAGGCCGTAAACTCCTGGAGCCGAAGCCGACGGTGCGGTTTCAGGGCCGCGATTGGAACAAGTGGATCGAAGTCGTTCACCTCGACGGGTTCAGCGGCCATGCCGACCGCGACGATTTCTTGGCATATCTCCGCCCCGTCGCGGGAAAAGTCGGCAAAGTCCGGCTCATCCACGGCGAACGCGAACAAGCCGACGCCCTCGCTGGCACGCTCCGCGACATGGGCTTCGACGATGTCGCCGTGCCCGCCCCCGGCGACCGCGTGATTTTGGGGTAGGACGACAAGCGGCAAAACACAGCGATGCCACAAGCGGCAAAACTCCCGCGATGCCGCAAGCGGCAAAACACTCTTGCCGCCGCTTGCGGCATCGCGGGTAACCTGACGAATCTCCGAGAAAACGGTTGCACCCGCCACGCAAGCGGTCAGAATACACATCTCGGCCCATCCTCTATCCTCGCAAGGCCAACTCCCATGACTGAACCAAGTGAGCGCCGCACCTTCCTCAAAGCCAGCGCCGCGAGTATTGCCGCGAGTAGCGTTGTGCTGCCCGGTGCCTACGCTGCCGCCGCTGGTAACGATGTCCTGCGCATCGGCCTCATCGGCTGTGGCGACCGCGGCACCGGGGCCGCCAAGCAAGCCCTTCGTGCCGACCCGAAGGTGAAACTCGTCGCGATGTGCGATGCGTTTCCAGATCGACTCCAGGACAGCTTGAAGAACCTCCGCAACATCAAGGACATCGCGGGCAAAATCGACGTGACCGAGGAACGGTCATTCAGCGGGTTCGATGGCTACAAGAAACTCCTGGAATGCGGCGTCGATGTCGTGCTGCTCACCACACCGCCCGGCTTCCGCCCGATTCACTTGCGAGCCGCCGTCGAAGCCGGGAAGCACGTTTTCTGCGAGAAGCCCGTGGCGGTGGACGTGCCCGGCATCAAGTCCGTGATGGCGACGGCCAAACTCGCCAAGGAGAAGGGCACCGGCCTTTGCTCGGGCTACTGCTGGCGCTACGACAAGCCGAAACGCGAGACCGTGAAACGCATCCACGGCGGCGAAATCGGCGACGTGACGGCGATTCACGCGACCTACTTCGCCGGCCCCATCTGGTGGCGCGGCAACGACAAGGAATGGACGCCGATGGAGTACCAGATGCGGAACTGGTACTACTTCACCTGGCTCTCGGGCGACTTCATCGTCGAGCAGCACTGCCACAACTTCGACAAGGCGAATTGGGTTCTGCAAGGTGCGGAGCCGATTGCGGCGTCGGGCGTCGGCGGCCGGCAAGTTCGCACCGAGGAGAAGTTCGGCAACATCTACGATCACTTCGCCTGCACGCTCGAATTCCCCGGCGGCGTCAAGCTTTTCTCCGCGTGTCGCCAGATGGGCGGTTGCCCGTCGGATGTGAACGACCACGTCTTCGGCACCAAGGGGCAAGCTCAGTTGATGAAGCACACCGTTTCGCCCACCGGTGGCAAGGTCTGGGAATTCGAGGGCGAAGGCAAGGACATGTATCAGGTCGAACACGACGAACTCTTCGCCAGCATCCGCGCCGAGAAGCCCATCAACGACGGCCTCAGCGCCGCGCACAGTTCCGCGATGGCGATCTTCGCCCGTGAGGCGGCCTATTCGGGTCAGCGCATCACCTGGAAGCAGTTCATGGCTTCCGAGAAGTCGCTCGCCCCGAAGGCTTACGCATGGGGCGAAAACCCCGTGCCCGGCGTCCCCATGCCCGGCGCGTACAAGTTTGCTTAGTCGTGTGTAGTGTGTAGTGTTTGGCGGCAGTTCCAACGGGACGCTGTGTGAGGCGTCCCGTTGGAACTGCCGCTAAACGGAACCAAACCTCAACCACCAACCACCAACCACCAACCACCAAGATAACCATGAATAGTCCGCTCGGTCGCCGCGATTTCCTCCGCGTCACCGCCGCCGTCACCGCTGCCGTCGTGACCGGTTCGGCGGACGCTGCCGCTGATAAGAAACCCAAGCTCAAAAAAGCTGTGAAATACAGCATGGTCAACATCAAGGGCACCCACGCTGAGAAGCTCGCGCTCGCCAAAGCGTGCGGGTTCGTCGGTGTCGAGATCGACAGCCCTGGCACGGATAAACTCGACGAACTCGTGAAGGCCAGCAAGGATACCGGCGTCGCCATTCACGGGGTCATCGATTCGGTTCACTGGAACGCGACACACGCTCTCTCGCACCCCGACGCGGCCGTGCGGGCCAAGGGATTGGAAGCATTGATCGGCGCAATCAAGGACGCCAAGACCGTCGGCGCGGATACCGTGCTGCTCGTGCCCGGCGTTGTCCGCGACGAAACGTTCGAGGGGAAGAAGCAAGCCGTGACCTATGAACAGTGCTTCGAGCGGTCGCAGGCCGAGGTGAAGAAAGCGCTGCCCGCCGCCGAGAAGGCCGGGGTGAAGATCGCCATTGAGGTTGTGTGGAACGACTTCATCACGAAGCCCGAACAACTCATCGAGTACGTCGATAGCTTCAAATCCGAGTTCGTCGGCGCGTACTTCGACTGCTCGAACATGATCAAATACGGCGTCGCGCCGGCCGACTGGATTCGCAAACTCGGCAAGCGCACGCTCAAGTTCGACTTCAAAGGTTACAGCAAGGCGAAGAAGTGGGTCGGTATCGGCGAGGGCGACGAGGATTGGCCCGAAATCGTGAAGGCACTCGGCGAGATCGGTTACGACGGCTGGGCGACGGCTGAGGTCGAGAAAGGTGGCGAAGACTGGCTCAAGAAGGTTTCCGCCCAGATGGACAAGGTGCTGGGGCTTTGACCGCTGTTGGTGGAGAGTTTAGCCGCTTGCGGCTTAGCGGCTAAACCCCAATGAATACCGCTCACCAGCGTGGACTACTCGGCGAGGGAGACACAGACAATCTCGGCGTCGTTGCGGACGAAGACACACTTCCCCGCGAAGGCCGGGTGGCTCCACACGACTTTGCGCCCGGACGTGGACGCGGTGGGGTCCAGCACCTTCGCCCGGCTCACCTCGTCGTACTTCTCCGCCGAAAGCTTTGCGATAATCAGGTCGCCGGTTTCCGCGAAGATGAAGTATCGGTCGCCATTCTTGACGACGAAGGCCGTCCCTGAACGCGAGCCTTTGAAGTCTTCCTCTTCTTCTTTGCCGATCACGGGCTTGTGCGTGAACCACAGCCTCTTGCCCGTTTCGAGTTCGACCGCCCGGAACATCCCCGGTTGATCGACGCCGTAGATGACGCCCTTATCGATGAACGGGGTCGCGTTCACCGGGTACAACCCGCGTGCCTTCGGGACCATCTCCTTGCCCTTGGCCGACGCTTCTTGCCAGATCGGCGTGACCTTCTCACCCTCCAACTTGAGCACGACGCCCACGCCGCCAATGCCGGCCGCGAAGAGTCGGTCACCGGCTTGCCGGGGGGCCACGATGGACATCTTGAACATTGGCTCGAGCGGCACGCTCCAAAAGACCTTGCCGGTCACTGGGTCCAGCCCGTTGATGGCCTGCGAATGCCAGATCACGAGTTGATCTTTGCCCCCGGAGGTGATGAGCGTGGGCGGCGAGTAGCCGGGTTCTTTCGCGGTGAGCGCCTCCCACTTCTCGTCGCCTGTGTCCTTGTCAAACGCCACGGCGACCGAACCTTCGCCCCCGACCAGGCAGATGAGCAAGTTCTTGTACACCAACGGGTGACCGCAGAAGCCCCACATGGGAACCGGCGTCTTGTAGGCTTTCGGGAGGTTCTTCTCCCACAGAACCTTGCCGGTCGCAGCGTCAAAGCAAAAAAGATCGCCCATCGCGCCGAGGGTATAGACTTTCCCGCCGCTCACCGTGGGCGTGCAGCGCGGCCCGCCGGGGTAGCTGATCTGATACGGGCAATCGTACTCGTGCTTCCAGATGCGTTTCCCGCTCTTGGCGTCGAGGCACAGCACGCGCTCGCTGCTGGCGATCTTCTTCGTGGTATCAAATGGGTCCGTCGGGTTGACCGCGCCTTCGCTCAGAACGCGGTCGGTCACATAGACCAGGTCGCCGACCACGGCTGGGCCAGCGTAGCCGGCGGCGATGGGTGTTCGCCATACGATGCGGGACTTCAGGCCGTCCTTGGGGAATGTTTTCAAGACTCCTTCTTCCGGCCAGACGCTGTCGCGGTTTGGCCCCATCCATTGCGGCCAGTCCGCGGCCCGCGCGACCGTGCCAGTGGCGAACAGAAACGTCAGCAGGCAAGCAAGGATGCGAGGCATGGCAGTTCCGTGGGAACAAGGATTCACTCCGAAGATACCCCTTTCGCTGCCGGGGCTTACGGCCAATGCCCGTGAATTAAGGGCGTTGCACGAAATAAGCCCCCGGCAAGCGGGGGCTATACTTCACGCGGCCGGGATTGATACATTTGTCGAGCTTGCAACATCATTCTGACGCCCACTGTTGCATGTCTCTGAACGCCTCTCACCAGGGGTTGCGCGAAGCGCTTCACCCCTGGCTACCATCCGACGCCCATCCGGGCTAAAAGAGTGTGAATGAGCCTTGTCTTTGCAGCCCAACGGGCGACCGGCGTGTAGCCAGTGGGTGAAGTGAAGCGCAGCGAAACGCAACCCCTGGCGGGCGTCACGAGAATCTCTGGACCCATCGCACTTAAAGCAAGAACGAATCATTCCACACCGCGCGAAGTATAACAGCAATCAGCCAAACTTTGGCCGCCTATTTGTTTGGCTGTTAGCTGTTAGCTGTTAGCTGACAGCCACCGCGGAGCGGTGCTTACCGCATCGGATTCTTGCCTTCGGGTTTGCCCTTGGCGTCGAGAATCTGGAAGGTGTGGATGCCCGGCTTGCGGTCGTCGGTGTAGCTCCACACGATCTTCTTCTCTCGCGTAATCTCGGTGAGTTTGATCTGCCCGGCGGTGGCGCGGTAGCTCGTGAAGACCGTGTTGCCGTTCTCGAGACGTTGAGCGCCGCAGGCGTCGCTGATGGGCTTGCCCGTCAGGTCGTCGTTGGTCACGCGCCAGACTTCCTTGCCGTCCTTATCGACTTCGATAATCAAGTTACCGTGGGTGCAGGCGATGAGCGTGTTTCCGTCCGGCAAGCGAATCGCGGTGAACGGCATATGCGGCGTCTTTACTTCCCACACGATCTTCCCTTTCAGGTCGTATTCCCGCACCACGCGGTCGAGCAGTTGCGGCACCAGATAGTTGCCGCTGGGCAGCTTACGAGTCATGCGGGTTTGCAGGTGGATGTCTTTCGTCTGGGCTTGCAGCGGCACGTCGGCGATGATCTTGCCCGCGCGATCAACTTCGAGGATACGTGGCTTCTCACCGGCTTCGGTGAGCATCACCTTCCCGTCGCCGAGCGATTGAACCGTGTTCACCTCGGCCTGCGTTCCCTTGAACTCGAACACTACTTTGCCGTCTTTGTCCACTTCAACCACTGCGCCGTTCGGGTACGTCTTGCTCGTCGAAAGTGCAAGTAACACGTTGCCGGTGTCGAGAACCCAACCGTCACGGGTCGAATGCGGGTATTTCCAGGTCGCTTTGCCGGCGTCGTCGACGATGAAGGTCTCCCCGCCGGTAACGAGGAGACCGTGCTTGATTGGGTCCGCCGCGAACACGGGCGAGAGAAGCACAGAGGCGAACAGGGTTGCATATGCCAATCGGGAGAGAAAGCGAATCATGAGGGTGCTCTGGGAGGGTGGGACGGGTTGATTCTCGCGGGCGGCCACCATTTGGGCAAGAATTTCGCGCGATGGCGGCATCAGGGAAGGCGTAAGCCACGTCATGAGGCGTCAGTATAACCCGATACCGCCGGCCGCACGGCGGGCAACACCTTCAGCGAGGCGAGAACATGGGCCTGGTTCAAAATGGCCCGCCGTTGGGTAACAGGCACGGAGGGCAGACGCGACCGCACGAATGCAGACTTACGTCAGGTGCTTTATTATGTGAGATCAATTTTGCTTGAAGCGTTGGTATCCCAAGAGTTCGAGCCAGTGTGGATGACTGCGGCCCTGAGCAACTCAACCGGACTCTTTCCCACACGCTCCGGATGCTCGCTACGCATGAACCTTCGATGGTTCAAAAAGAACCGCAGCAAATCCAAATATGCACCAGCAATTCCCGGCCTACGCGAACAAGCTGGAATACAAGGAGCTTGTCAATCGTCAATTCGCAAGAGTCTTCAGGATTCTGGCTCGCGGTGCTGCCGGATATTCTCACGAAACGCCAGGAATTTGCGTTATCTGCTTCAAAAACAAGCTATTTTGACGCCGGGAATTGCTGCTTGCGGGGTGACAATCACCTCGAATTGAAGGGTGTTGTCGGCCATGCGCTCCTCGTCCGAACTTGGGTAGAATACTGCTGGCAGCGCGGGTGCGAGTGTTGACATGCCCAATTCATAACACAGAGACCTAAATCAGTGCAATGGCATCGGCGATGCCGCATGCCACGAAGCCGCCGTTTACATGCGAAGCCGCAAGCGGCGGCGATCACTTCGCCAGCCCATACGCTTTGATTTTGCGGTCGAGTGTGGAGCGATCAATGCTCACAGAATCGCGGAAGCTGGGCTTTGCGCACCCTGCCACGGAAGCGCCGCTCCACTGGACAATGCCACTGCCCGGCGACCTCGCGAAGTTCCTGAAGAAACTTCGTCGCATAACGCCCCAGGTTGACCTTCGCGCGGTCGGCGTTGAGACTCGACGTGGGGCGGGCCTGAAAGGTTGTCCCCTGGGCTGGAGGGGAAACGAAGACGTTGATGAATGTCTCGCTGCCGGCGGCGCCGTCTGTCAGCTTTTGGTCGCCTGGCTGATCGTGGCGAGGCACGTCAGTTCCGCGTCGGGCCGCGTGAGCAAACTCTCGGGGTTCGCCGGGTCTGTCTCCCGGCCGTACTCTTCCAACTCGTGGCCGGTCAACTCCTTCCCGACGAAGGCCCGCAAATACTCGAAGTGCCGTGAGAGGAACTCGCGCTCGGCGGGGCCGAACGGGGCGGCACGGTCGGCCGCGATGGTCGTCTTTCGCGTCGGAGTCAGCCCGGCTTCGACGAACTCGCCCCGCAGTTTCCGCGACTGTGCGAACTTCGCCCCGCTCCCGTACCGCCGCTTGCACGCACTGCGGATGGCTTGTTGCAGTGCGAGTTCCAGGCTGATCGGCCAGGGCAGCAGGACGTGATGGTATTCGTCCGTTTCCAGCACCGCGACTAGGCCGCCGAGCTTCACCACGCGGGCCATTTCGCGGAGGGCACGAACGGGATTATCGAGCGAAATCATGCTCTGCGCGCACCACACCATGTCGAACGAGTTGTCATCGAATGGCAGGGCATAAGCATCGGCGCGCGTAAACTCGACCGCGATGCGGGTCGCGCGCGTGCGAACGGCATCGCGGGCGCGCGTCAGGTAGTAGTCCGAGATGTCGGCGACCACGAGTGTACCCGACGACATGTGGCCGGCGAACATCGCGGCGTAGAAGCCATCGCCACACGGGCAATCGAGTACCCAGGCGTCGGGTGAAAGCGGTAAGCGCCGGATGGCGTCTTCCAACTCTGGGGCGAACGCGGCGTGGTACGCCTTCAGGTAGGGGTCGTACTCGGGGGCTTTGTCGGTCGGGGTGGGCATCGTGAAAGCCGGTGGGGACGCGGGCGGCGTGGCAGCCTATTCACAGCAGCCCGCGTGCCGCGAAACCAGAATCCGGCTGATACTTCATGAGTTGAGACGATTGGCGAGCCGCGGGAAGGGCGGCCGCATCCTCCAGTGTCTCGTGACGCCTTACGCTGTGGTTGCGCTGCGTTCCACCCCTGGCGGGCGATCAGAGGGTTTCCGACGCCTCACACCGGATCGGGTTAATTCGTAACGATCGGTTGTGTGCTGCAACGCCGCAAGCGGCGAAGACACGCATCACGTTCCGGAACTTGGGAGTGCCTCCGTTTGCGCAAGTGTCTCCCCGGTTGCGTTGTGATCCCAGACCCGACTCCGTCCCCACCAACAACCCGCAACCGTCACGAGGCACACCGCACCAACCAGGGTGAAGGTGAACCATGCGGCGTCCTGGCAGGCGTAGAACCCCCAATCCGACGGTTGCCCCGCCCCGTCCCCAAATCGCGGGTACATGATGCCGACCGACTCTCCGACTTGAAATGCTTCCGAAGTTCCGGAAACCCGAAAGGAACCCCGGCGTTCGCCCCCGCCGTCGTCGGTCAGCACGAATTGGAATTGCGTCTCGATGAGCGGGAAGGCTTGCCCCGCCGCGGCGCTGCGTCGGGTATAGGCATAGCCGACGATGTGTTCTTGCCGCTGGGTGATTTGAGCCTCTCCACGTCGGCCGGTCATGGCCAGCCACCGGAAGCGGTGTTCGACGGCGAGGCAGAGAAACCCGACGAGCAGACAGATGACGGCGAGCACGGCGAGCGTCCGCCGCAGGGCCACGCGGCTGTGACCCGGCGACCCGGCGACCGTTGGTGGGAGCGGAGTTGGCCAGAGTTGAAGTCGAAGTCATCCACGCGATGGCCCTCCCCGGTCTGAAGAATGTCCTCACTCGGGCGAATCAGTGGGTGGCTCGCGCGTGCGGACAGGAGGGTGATTGCCACCGCACCGGGTATCGCACACCAAAACGCAATTTCTGGTGCAGTTCGCCCGACAAGCCGGGGGTCTTCTTCCGATCCGGCGTAAACGCCGGGCTATATGAACCATATAGCCCCCGGCTTGCCGGGGTCTTCATCCGCGTTCACTTCGCCAGCCCATACGCTTTGATTTTGCGGTCGAGTGTAGAGCGTTCGATGCCAAGAATCGCGGAGGCTTGCGACTTGTTCCAATCCGTGTGGACGAGCGTGGCGAGGATGTGCCGTTTCTCCACCTCATCCATCGATTCGGGCTTGTACGGCGCGTTGCTCGCGCCGACCACGGGAGCGCCCACGTCGAGGCTCGATAGCCAGATGTCCGGGGCATCCAGGACCGCGCCGGAGCCGAGCGCGACGGCCCGCTCGATCACGTTCTTGAGTTCGCGCACGTTCCCCGGCCAGCGGTAACTTTTGAGTCGGTCGAGGGCCGCAGGGGTGAAGCCTCGCATCTTGCGGCCTGTTTCCTTGGCGAAGCGGCGCAGGAAGTGTTCGGCAAGTAGCGGCACGTCGGTCGGGCGGTCCCGCAGCGGGGGCACGTCGAGTTGCACGACTTGCAACCGGAAGAACAGATCGCGGCGGAACGTGCCTGCCCGCACGGCCTCTTCAAGCAGCCGGTTCGTCGCGGCCACGACCCGCACGTCCGCCTTGATGGCGATGGTTCCGCCGACCCGCTCGAACGGGTGGCCTTCCAGTACGCGGAGGAACTTCGCTTGCGTGGTGAGAGCCATTTCGCCTATTTCGTCGAGGAAGATCGTGCCCTGATCGGCGGCCTCGAACTTGCCGATCATGCGTTCCGTGGCACCCGTGAACGAGCCTTTCTCGTGGCCGAAGAGTTCGCTTTCGAGCAGCGTTTCCGTGAGCGCAGCGCAATTCAGACAAATGAACGCGGCGTCCTTGCGTGGGCTGCTCTGGTGAATCGCCCGCGCTACCAACTCCTTGCCGCACCCCGATTCGCCGCGTATCAGCACGGTGGCTTTG
>Ga0105049_10005262_pt1 | contig 15083 bp, 11 predicted proteins | sample MAT06_FD_78087 | JGI IMG/M metagenome (GOLD analysis project Ga0105049, IMG submission 78087) | Freshwater microbial communities from Lake Fryxell liftoff mats and glacier meltwater in Antarctica - MAT-06 | ecosystem: Environmental > Aquatic > Freshwater > Ice > Liftoff microbial mat | place... | reverse complement strand
GCGAAACGGAATCCGGGACGATCACCGAGTGCGGCGCAGTGATGGACGAAATGACGGTCGGTCCCGTCACTGCGCTTGGTTTCGGAGTGGAAGGACCGGTCTTCGATGTCGATGCGCACGGTCAGCGCGACCGGATGGTGGTCGGACAGGTCACGTCCGGTGCGCGTGGCGCTCTCCGGTCGGCAGAAACGCAGTACGGTGGTATTGCAGCCATCAAGCATGTCCGCTTCCATACTGATGGTCACCGTGCGGTTGTCGCCAGCGTTGGCGACAAAGGTCCAGGTTGCTGGCGGTCCAGCGGTGAACTCGACCAGGTTGTGGGCATTCAGTGGTGTGATGAAGCCGTCGGCGTTGATCCACACACGGGCGCGTTTTGCCAGCACATGGCGATCACTGGGAACGCGCGGATGCAGGTTGGCGCCCAGCAGGCAGTCGTACTTAGAATGGATGGTGCCCAGGTCGATGCACACACGCGCCATGCCGCCGATGCCGTTGGTCAGCAGCACTAGGCCGTCGTCGGGTTTGCTCGGCGTCACGCAGGGTGTGGTATCGAGAAAGCGCAGATGACCGACGGCCTGCCGGCCCTCATCGGCGTAGCGTTCCACCAGCAAGGTGGCGTCGCCGTGGAATGGCGTCCTGGGCACACAGGCGATGTGGCCGTCGATCACCGGCACCGAACGGTCGTAACAGGTGCTGTGGCCGTCGGCGGTGCGCAAGCTGATGCCGAAGGGTGAATTGTCGTGGATCAGCAGCGCGTGGTTGTCTGGCACCGGGGTGACTCGTTTGAGATCACGCAGGCTCCAGGCCACCGCCTGCGGTGGCGCAGGATGGGACATGGCCTGTTCCAGGGCCGCCAACAGATCACGCCGCGCCAGCTCACGATCGATGCGCGACAGGCAGCCGACGAAGCCGCGCGCGCGGGTATGCAGCAGCTCGGCCAACGCCCGCCAATCGAAGGGGCCGATGTCTTCGACATCGAGCACGTGACCGATCATCCAGATCGCCGACGCGGCGCGGGCACGGCTGTCGCGGTAGACCTGACCGGCCAGGCCGTGTGGTTCGGCGCTTACCGACAGGCAACGGCATTCCCCTGGGGCGAGGTCGATCACCACCTGATCGCCGTCGTCGCGTCCGCCGACGGTCTGGCCGGTGAGCAGATCCAGCGCCGGCCGTTCCAGGCGCTCAAAGTCCGCGCGCGGCAGAGAGGCCCGACCGGCTTTGCGCACATCAAGATTCGCCAGCACCAGCACATGGTCGAGTCCATCGAAACTGTCGCGTTGCAGAGCATATACCTGCGCATCATCGCCCGACAGCCGCGTCAGGCGCGCGCCGTCGAAGAAGCACGGATGATCGCTCACCAGCCGGCTGAGGTGGGCGAGTTCATCAACGATGTTGTCGTGCGCGCCCCAGTTGAGGCCGCGGCATTCGTGAACGTCGATCCTTTCGTTCGCCAGCCATTCGACGCCGCAGGTGAAACCGAATGCGCCACAGGTGCTGGTCAGCGCGCTGAGCTGGTTGCGCAGCAGTGACCATGCTTTGCCGCCCTTGGCCAGACGGTCGTTGTCGTGGGTTTCGCTGTAATGCACCAGGACGCCGACCCGTTGTGACTGGGCGTTGGCATGGTCGAGGTAGGTGGCGACCTCACGCCCGGAATAATTCTGGAACAATTCGCTGTAGGCCCACTGCATGCCACCTTCGGTGAGCAACGCTTCGGTCGCTGACCACGCGCCCCCCAGGCCTTCGAGCAGGAATATGGTGTCCGGGAACTCCTGACGAACGCGCGCGGTGATGTACTGCCACGCCTGTTTCGGCACCATGTAACCCGCATCGCAGCGGAAGCCGTCGACACCACGGCGGCACCAGGTCAGGAAGGCTTCGGCGCACACTTCCCACAAGGGCACGTTGTGATGCTGCTCCAGTTCGACCAGATCACCCCACACGGTTCCCCACGCCCCCGGACTCTTGAAGGTGCCGTCGGGATTGCGCAGGAACCATTCCGGATGGTCTTCGAGCAGCCGTGATCCCCACCCGGTGTGGTTGATCGCCAAGTCGATGATCACCTGCGCACCTTTGAGGTGCGCGGCGTAGGTCAGTTCGCGGAACTGGTCGACCGCAGTGGTGCGCTGATCAAACACCACCAGCGCCGGATCGATGCCGGTCAGATCAAGCGCGGCATAGGGACTGCCGTAACGCCCCATGCGCGCGTAGGTGGTCGGCGTCGGGCACACCGGCAGCAGGTGGATGATCTTGCAGCCCAGGCGATCGACGATGTGCGGGATCTGCGCGGTCAGATCGCGCAGGGTGCCCGATTGTGGAATCAGCGTGTAGCCGTTGCGGTCGAAGGCGGCGTATTGTTCCTCCAGCAGACCATGACGAGTGGTGCGGTGGTGCTTGTTCGCGCCGAACACGCGGGTGAAGGCACAGTAGATGGTGTTGGCGCTCCGCAGGTTGTCGGGGTGAACGCTCAGTCCGATGTCATCGCCGCCGGGCCACTGCTGTTTGCCGCGTTCATCGATGGCATAGGGCTTCACCCGCACATAGCCGACGCGGGTGAGCGCCAGTTCCAGCACCCACTCGTCACCCTGCTTCACCATCGGGATGTCGCGCCACGACGCACCACCGTAGAGCTGGCCACCGCCACGCGTCGCCACCAGTGCGTCGCGTTCGCTGATCGCACGACCCAAGTTGGTGCGCACCATGCCGCGCCAACCCGTGGGCAGACTGCCCTCGGCGATCTTCAAGGTGAAACGGATGCGGTCGCCGATGAAGCCCACCAAGCGGGCACCTGGGGCGGGAGACATGATCAATCCGGGCATCGGCAGGCACTCCCTGCGAAACGGTCATGAACGACCGTCCGCTAGGAGTCTGAGTGTGGGTGGCTACCAAGGTCAGCAAGTCTGCAACAATCGACAGCAGTGCCCTGTCGGGTGCACCGGCTATTGCTGGGCGGCGAAGCTTTGCGGCAGCGTCAGATTCCGAGCAAATTCCCCGATGCCGTCAAAGACGTGGGCGCGGGCGGTAGTCACCGCAATCTGGATATTCTCACCCACGCTCACCCGGTGGTGCGAATCACACTTCATCGTCAGGGTGGCATCGCGTTCGCCGTGGCGGAGGTAGACGTACTGATGGTCGCCCATCAGTTCGATCAGTCGCACTTGGGCGGCAAGGACGGTGGCGCCGGCAGCCGGTGGCACGTAGGTGGTATTCGACAGGTGTTCCGGACGCAGGCCGAGGCTCACCTGTCGACCGAGTTGAGCATCGAGCGCGGCGGTGTGCGGTGTGTGCAGGGCGATGGCCTCGCCACCGTCCGGCACGAATGACCAGCCGTCGGCTTTGCGCAGCGAACCGTCGAGGAAGTTCATCACCGGCGTACCGATGAACCCGGCAACGAAACGGTTCTTCGGGAAGTCGTAGATCTCGGTCGGCGCCGCGACCTGCTGGATCTCGCCGTTCGACATCACGGTGATGCGGTCGCCGAGCGTCATCGCCTCGATCTGGTCGTGGGTGACGTAAACCATGGTGGTCTTCAGGCGCTGTTGCAGGGTCTTCAATTCGTAGCGCATGTCGGCGCGCAGCTTGGCGTCGAGGTTCGACAGCGGTTCATCGAAGAGGAACACCTGCGGCTCGCGCACGATCGCACGGCCCAGGGCGACGCGCTGGCGCTGACCACCCGACAACTGCTTCGGACGTTTGCCGAGTTGCTCGGTAAGCGTCAGCAGCTTGGCCGCCGCCTGGACCTTTTTCTCGATCTCGGCCTTGGGGACTTTCCGCAGTTTCAGGCCATAGGCCATGTTCTCGTACACCGTCATGTGCGGGTAGAGCGCGTAGTTCTGGAAGACCATGGCGATGTCGCGGTCCTTCGGCTCGACGTCGTTGACCAGACGCTCGCCGATGCGGATCTCGCCAGAGGTGACTTCTTCCAGGCCCGCGATCATACGCAGCGTGGTGGTCTTACCGCAGCCTGATGGCCCGACCAGGACCATGAACTCCTTGTCACGGATCGCGAGGTCGATGCCCTTCACCGCACGGAAACCGTTGTCGTAGATTTTTTCCAAACGACTGAGGGCAATGCCGGCCATGGGCGGGACGATAGTGTGAGCCGGCGGCTCCGGAAGTCCGATGTCCGATGTCCGATGTCCGATGTCCGATGTCCGATGTGCGATGTCCGATGTCCGATGTCCGATGTCTGGCTCTCCGACATCGGACATCGGACATCGGACATCGGACATGTTCAGGCAACCGGCAGTTCCAGCACGAACGCCGCGCCGCCGTCCGCAGGCGCTTCGCAGCGCAGATCCCCGCCGAGTTGCCGTGCCAGTCGCTGGCTGAGGGCGAGCCCCAGGCCGATCCCAGGCGCGCTGCTGGCGGCCTCGGCGGCGGATTTGGCAAAAGGCGTGAACAGCCGTCGGCGCAGGTCAGCGGCGATGCCGGGGCCGTGGTCGCGCACGGTGAAAGTCATCAGTCCGGCTTGCCGCGTGATGGTCAGGTGCAGGCGGCGATCGCTGGCAGCAGCGGCGTACTTGCAGGCGTTGTCGACCAGATTGACCAGGATGCGTTCGATCGCCTGCGCTTCACCACGCACGGCCAGCGGGCGGACGTCGGCGGCGACCTCCACCACCAGCTCCAGGCCGACGCGCTGGGCGCGTTCCTTCAGACGGTCATACATGCCGTCGACCAGCACGGCGATGCCGAGCGCGACGGTCGGCATCGAGGCGCGTTCCAGCCGGGCGTAGCCGAGCACGTTCTCCACCAGATGTCCGAGGCGTTCGGCTTCCGAGCGCAGCGTATCCAGGCAGCGTTGGCGCTCGGCCTCATCGACCACGTGGCCACCGGCGAGCAGATCGGTGTACAGGCGGAAGGTGGTCAGCGGCGTGCGCAGTTCGTGCGTCACCGCCGAGACGAACGCGCCGCGCCGTTCGCTCAGCGCCAACGCGCCACCCAGCAGCACGCCGCCGGCGATCAGTGCGGCGATGACGCCGGTCCACGCACCGATGAGCGGCAGGTTTGAAGCAGCAGGCGGATCCTCCCAGTCCGGCAGGGCGGTGCCTGGGTTCAGCAGCAGCGGCAGCGTGGCGAGACGATGCGGTTGCGCGCCCGCCGTGGTCACTGGCAGCAGATCAGCCTCGGGCAGAAGATCGCGGACGCTGCCGAGTAGTTGTTTGCGGATCAGTGGCCAGTCGAGCCAACAGGCTTGTAACCAGTCGCTGGTGCCGATCCGCACACGCCGCGCCAGCACCAGCAGACGTCCATCGCCGTCGCCGAGCCACAGCGGACGCATGATCTCGGCATGCAGGGTGGTCGCCGCATCGGGTTTCACCGGAATGCCGTTCATGCGTGCGGCGTCATTGAAGATCGTGGTGTAACCGCGTTGTTGGATCTCTTGACGATTCGCCTCCTCCTGGGTCTTGCTGGTCATCGATTGGATACTGCTATTGCGGGCGACCAGTTCCTTGCCGCTGCGTGAACCGAATGATCCGGAGCTCTGCTGGGGTGGTGGTTGGTTTTCCGGCGGATTCATTTGGCCACGGAATATGGCCAACCGTTCGATGGTGGTCTCGCTCAAGGTGGCGGGATCCGCCAGCAGGGCGGCATCCAGGCGTTTGCGGTCGACCCGCGTCATGAAATCGTTGAGGCGTTGCGACGCGGTGGTCACCTGGATCGCTGAGCAGAGAGCCGGTACCGCCGCCTGACGCAGGTCGCCAACCGGTACCTGCGGTGAGGTCGCCTCGCCATCGGTCCCATACTGCACGTGCAGCAGGACCTCCTCGGTTTCCAGGCCCAGCAACGGTGACGGGACGATGACCTCGCCCTGACTGTAGTTGGCCAAGCCTTTGCCGAGCGCGCCGGCGGCGGGATAGAACGCGTTGTAGGCAAGGTACGGTCTGCCGGCCTCGCGGGCGATCACCGTCGCCAGTCGCGAATCCATACGCCAGAGCGCCAAGCGTGCGGTCTCATCGGCGAACGCCGCACGTTCTGCCCGGCGTTCCACCGCCAGTCCGGAGCGGACCGTGGCGGTGAACCAGCCCATCGCCGCAAGCACCACGGTGACGGCGAGCGCATAGCCGATCCACCACCAACGTGCGTTCATGCCGATCTCGCCGCGAGCATGTAGCCGGTGCCGCGCACCGTCAGCAGTACCACCGGCGCATCGCTGGTATCGCGCAGTTTTTCGCGCAGGCGCGCCACCTGCATGTCGATGGCGCGGGTCGATAACCCTTTGGGATCGAGCCGCCAGACGCGCGTGAGGATTTCTTCGCGTGAGATCGCCCGGCCGGGATTCGCCGCGAGGTAAGCGAGCAGTTCCGCTTCGCGTTGTGAAAGTTCGCTGCGTTCGCCATCGCTGAAACGCAGCTCCCGACGATTGAAATCAGCGCAGCCTCCAGGAATGGATAACTCCGCCACCGGCGCGGCACGTTCCGGCGAACGCCGCAGCACGGCCTCAATGCGCGCCAGTAGTTCCTTCACGCTGAAGGGTTTGACCACGTAGTCGTCGGCGCCGAGTTCGAGCCCACGCACACGATCACGTTCATCACCCAGTGCAGTAAGGATGATCACCGGCAGTGTCGGCCGTTCGCGACGGATCTGCGTCAGCAGTTCAAGACCGCTCGCTCCAGGCAGCACCAGATCAAGCAGCACCAGATCACAGGTCACCTGCGTGATCAATGTCCGCGCCTTGGTGCCGTCGCCGCATTCGACCGCGGCGTAGCCGCCGGAACGCACCGCCATCACCACGCCGTGGCGGATGGCGGCATCGTCTTCGATCACCAACAGGGTGCGTGTGGCCATCGTCGTGTCCTTCAGTTGAACTCGAACATCATCTGGACGTTGGCACTGACGGCGATCTGTCCAGGGGCCAGACGACGGGACTCATCCCGGTGTTTGCGCAGTTCGGTGGTGCGGAAGTCGACATCGAGCACATGAGTGGCACCGGCGGTGAGCGTGGCTGAGATCAAGCGATCGACCAGCTTGGTGTCCTTGAAGGTCACCGCCATCACGCGGTTGATGCGGTAGTATTCCGGCACCAAGCGTGTCGGTGTGGAATTGCCGTGGTAATAGGGAGCGATCTCCAAGCAGTCGGTGCGCACCTGATCAGCAGTGATGCCGACGGCGGTGATGGCGGCGTCCACCTGTTTGGCGACGGCGTCGAACTTCTCTTGCGCGCCCGCCAGGTGTGGTTCGCACACTTCGATACCGAGGGTCACCACCACTTGGTCCGGCGTGACCAGGATGACAGCTTCGCCGGTGACCGGCAGGTGGCCGCCGGCATCAAGGCGTTGGACGGTGAGCGGCAGGATGAGCAGGAGCGGGAGCAGCAGGCGCAGTGGTGACATGGGATGATTCCTTGGTCGGAGGACAGGTGAGCGTGAGCACTCGGCGCGACGGACGTCGGCGCGGACTGGACCGGAACGGAGGCGGCATCACGGGAAGAGGAAGCCGCGGCGCTTCGCTTGGTCACGTACACTGGCGATGATCGCGTCATCCAGCGCAGGTGCGTCGACGCCACGTTTGGTCGCTAAAAAGCGCTCACGTTCGACCGTCAACAACTGGATGCGTTCCTGGATCTTGCGCCGCTCTGCCAGTTTACCGGCGATATAGGCGGCGCGTTGTTCCGGTGTCAGCGGGCGCAGGCCTTCCGGCAGATCGGCCGCCGGCAACGCCGCCAGATCGACCGCCTTGCATTCAACCGCATCGACCAGATCCCAGTGTTCGTTGCGGTAGTTGGCGCTGGCCTTGGAACCGGCGCGGCTGGCGAAACTGCCGGCCGACAGGCTGGATGAGTTCCCATCCTGCACCACCTGCCGCTGCGCGCCTTCCTTGCCGGCGTGGCCGTAGGGCACATAGGTGCGGTTGATTTCCAGACCCAGGCGTGCGAGTTCATCATCCTGCGGCGTGGTGATTACCACCAGCGCACGTTCCTGATTGATCGCGTTGAAGGTACCGCCGGCAAGTTGGGCGCCGTCCGACCAGCCGCTGGCCAAGCCTTCACTGCGCCCACCGCAGAAAATGGTGTTGATGATGATACCCTGGCCGTTGGCCGCATCGATCACCGCCGGGCGGTAGTCGATCATGCCCTGAGTGAAGGGCTCGTTACCGGCGACGATCATGACCTTGAGATCGGCTGCACGCGTGCTCCACGTCAGCCCACGACTGGCGGCGCGGATGACCGAACCGCAGTATTCTTCGCCGCCTTTGGTGGTCAGGGCGAACAGCCGTTCCGACACGCGGTCAAGGTCGGTGGTGAACGGCAGCACCTGCCGCAGGTGTTGTTCCGCCGCGGCGATGTTGGAATTTCCGTATTCATAGAGCGCGACCTGCAGCACCGGGCGGCGGCCGTCACGCGTCGCCGGCCCCAGGCTATTCACGATCGCCCACAGTTGACTGCGCGCCTGATTGATCAGGCCGTCCATGCTGTTGCTGGTATCAAGCAGCAGCGCGATCTGGATCAGTGGCGCTTCATCGACGACCGGGACCGCGGCAGGAGCCGGAGGTGGATCCTGCGGCATCAGGACGAATCGATGCGGCTCAAACTGGATGCGCATCATGACGTTCGCCGCTGCCCGTTGGGCAGGGGTGACGGAGCATGAGTCCGGCATCTGGTCCGCAGCGATAACTCCATTCAGCGCGGCAGCGCTGAGCAGGAGTGAGGGGAGAAGGGCGATGGCGCGCATGGCGAGGCCTCCGTGTTGCCTCGCATGCTGTCACCGTCGTGGGGTGCTTGTGTAACGACCTTGTAATCCTGGGGCGGGTCTCATCCGCCGTCGTGGTCGTCACGCCGGGTGAACGGAACCGCCACCACTTGCAGATCGTCTTCGTAGGTGATGTAGCCGGGATTGGTGCAGGTCAGGCGGTCGACCTCGACGCCATGGGTGCGCAACAGATCGGCCATCGTCTCGGCATACTTCACACAGTCGATGGCGTCGGAACGGAACCAACTGATGGCAATCGGTCGACGTTGCCAGCCGTAGGAACTCCGGCGCCAACCGTCCTTCCAGTGCGAGAACCGCCGCGGTTGAGTGAGGTTGGCGTTGAACCAGGCGCGCAGTCCGCTCAGACGCCGGTGATCACCCGCGGGCAGGCGGCGGTGGTTAATCATGTCTGCCGCCAGTTGAAAAATGCCGAGCGGTTGCCCGGAGTTGGGATCACGTTCCTTGCCAGCGAAACGGATCAACTCACGTGGCCGGTCATAGGCCAGGTGTGGTACATGACGCCAACGGAAACGTGAGCGCCGCGACATCGTTCAGCGGTCGGAGGCACGCGGTTCGTTGTACTTGCGGTTCGAACCCTTGAAGGCGTCGACCGGATACTTCACGCGTGCCTTAGCCAGTTTGCGTGCGAAGGCCGCGGTCAGGTCGACCCCGCTGCGATCGGCAAGACGAATCAGCAACGTCAGGACATCGGCGAGTTCATCCGCCCAGTCGTCTTCCTTGCCTGGGGGGATCGCCGGATCGTTGTCGCCCTGCCAGCGCACAATTTCCGCCACCTCGCCGACCTCGCCGACCAGGGCGAGCAGCAGGTTCCGTGGTGAATGGAACTGGTTCCAGTCGCGCTCTTCGGCGAACTGGGCCACTTCTTTACGGAGGTCTTCAAAGTCACGGGAGGTGAAGGGCATGTTTGTGCTCGGATCTAGCATGAGGCTGGTCGTCCGATTGCCGGTGCAACGTGCGAACGTAGCGTGGTCCAAGCGAGGATGATCCATGGCACCAAGCGCAACCACCATCGTGACCTTTGGCGAACTGATGTTGCGCCTGAAACCCCCAGGCTTCCTGCGCCTGCCTCAGAGCATCAGTCTGGAGGCGACCTTCGGTGGCGGCGAGGCCAACGTCGCGGTGTCGCTGGCGTTGTTTGGTCATCAGACGCGCTACGTCTCGGCCTTCCCGGCTAATCCCATCGGCGACTGGGCCATCGGTGAACTCCGCCGTCATGGCGTCGACACCAGCCACGTGCTGCGTCAGGGTGAACGCCTCGGCGTCTATTTCCTGGAGGCCGGCGCCAGCCAGCGCGCGTCGAACGTGATCTACGACCGCTCGGGTTCCGCCATCGCGGCGATCACGCCTGGGCAGGTGCCGTGGGCGGCGGTGTTTACTGGAGCACAGTGGTTTCATCTCACCGGCATCACCCCGGCGCTGAGCGACAGCGCGGCGGCGGCCAGCCTGGAATCTCTGAAGGCAGCGAAGGCTGCCGGACTGACCACCAGCATGGACCTCAACTACCGCAAGAAGCTGTGGTCCCCAGGCAAGGCCGGACAGGTGATGGCGACGCTGATGCCGTTCGTCGATGTCGCCATCGCCAATGAAGAGGACTGCGAAAAAGTCTTCGGCATCAAGGCCGGCGCGACGCAGGTGGCGAGCGGAGAACTCCAGCACGCCCAGTACCTCGATGTCGCGCGCCAGATGTTCGCCCGCTTTCCCAATCTGACGCACGTCGCCATCACGTTGCGGGAAAGCCACAGCGCCAGCCACAATGGGTGGAGCGGCGTGCTGGTCGACCAGGCCGGCCATTCCTTCAGTCGCCACTACGACCTCGCGATCGTCGATCGTGTCGGCGGCGGCGACAGCTTCGCGGCAGGGCTCATCCATGCGCTCGTCACCGGCAAGGATCGCGCCCAGGCGATCGGCTATGCCGTAGCCGCCAGCGCGCTGAAGCACAGTATCAGCGGTGATTTCAATCTGGTGTCTCTCGCCGAGGTCGAAGCCTTAGTAGGCGGCGACGGGAGTGGACGCGTCCAACGCTGAGCGAAGCGGTTCCGCTCTGCCTGGCAGTGCCGGCTTCAGCGGCTTCAGCGGCTTCAGCGGCTTCAGCCGACCTGCAGTGACGAGAGAAATTATTTGGCGCGCAGGACGCGCAGCGCCGACTGCGTCACCGGTTCGACGTAGCGCGACAGGGGGCCGGGCACGCGCTGATAAAGCACGTAGACCGCGGTCTCCAGGAAGATGCCAATGACCGCGGCGGCGAGCAGGAATTCCTCGCCCTTCGCTGGCTTGGGAATTTCCGCCTTCGCCGCGGCGTCGCGCACTAGGTCAGCGACCACATCCTGCGGCATGCGCATGTCCGGCGGGATGCTCTTGGCCAGTTCATGCTGCACCAACAACACGAAACGGAAGACTTGCGGGTGTTCGTCGTAGAGCTTGTACGCCGCGCGGCAGGCAGCGCGGACCTTGCCTTCCAGCGTGGTCTCCTTGGCGATGGCGTTTTCCAGCAGGTCGCGCACATCGTTCATGTGCTCTTGGAAGAGCGCGGTCACCAGCGCCTCTTTGTTGGCCCAGTGGCGGTAGAGTGCGGCTTCGCTGCAACCCGCGTGTTTGGCGATCTCGCGGATGCCGGTGCCGTGCACGCTGCGCTCGACGAACAGTTCGAGTGCGGCCTGTTTCAGCGGTTCACGTGCTTTCGGCGGACGGGCCATGGGTGAGGAGTATGGGTTGGGTAGTTATCGCCACAAGACGCTCGCTCACATACCCCAGGGTGGTAGACCGTCACCATGCGTTGGTGCCTGTTGTTGGCGATGCTGCTGTGCGTCCATCCCCTGCGTGCGGCGGAGGTCCCACAGGAACTGGTGGTGGTGAGTTGGAACGTGCTGGCGGATCCCAGCGAACGTGAACGTCGGTTGCCGGTGTTGCTGGCGACCTTGCGTGAGGCCCGTCCGGATGTCATTGCCGTACAAGAGACCACTACCTGGTTCAGCACGGCCCTTACTGATGAACCGTGGGCCAAGGACCTGAAGCGCGTGGATGTCGTAGCGGACCATGCATTCCCAGGTGGTCTGGCAGTGTTCACCCGTCTGGCGGTGGCACGCGCCCAGGTGGTTGAGATCCCCAGCGACATGGGGCGTCGTGGCCTGCTGGTCGAGTTGTCAGTGGGACAGTCGTCATTGGCGATCGGCGTGGTTCATCTCGACAGCCACCTGGAGGACGGGCCCGTACGCAGTCGTCAGTTGCAGGCGATGGGTGGTGTGTTCGCTGCTCACCAGCACGCGGTGCTGCTGGGCGATTTCAATTTCGGTCACGGTGCTCGTGAAGAACAAGATGTGCCACCTGGTTTCGTCGATGTGTGGAGGATGCTGCATCCGGGCGAACCCGGATTCACCTGGGACATCGAACGCAGCCCGATGGCGCAGCGTGGATCATTCCCTGATGAGCCGAGTCGCCGGCTGGATCGCGTGTTGGTCCGTTCCCCACACTGGCGCGCGACGGCGATGTCGTTGCTGGGAACTGAACCGGTACCGGACACCAATGGCCAGGTCTTCCCGTCGGATCACTTCGGCGTGCGGGTGGTGCTTCGCGCCCCGTGAAAATGGATGTCCTCACCGTGCAGGTTGAACCGGCCAGCCGGTTGCATCTGCACATCCTGGCTGTCATCAGCTGGGCCGGATAGCGCGGGTTCGACGAAACAGCGGTCGCAGAGCCAGCAAATGCTTGTCTTTACCTTTCGCGCTCGGCACCATTAATCCGCCTCGGTCGCGCTCCTATGGTTTTTTCTCCGTCCAAGGGAAGACGCATGTTCGACTTTTTCCGAAATCCCGAACTGGTCGAAGGGTTGCTCCTTGGATTGCAGGATGGTTTGGCGATTCTGGACAAGCGCGGCGCCAAGGTATTCGTCAATGATGCCCTATGCCAGCTCACCGGCTTTACGCGCGAGGAATTGATCGGGGCCAGTGCGCCCTTTCCGTATTGGCCGCCCGAGGAATATGCCGCCATCGGCGCGGCGTTTCAGCGCACACTTGCGGGTGAGGCCACGACCTTCGAACTGGTGTTCTTACACAAGAACGGCGAACGCTTTCCGGTCCTGGTATCTCCGTCTGTTCTCAGGGGTAAAGATGGCTCACCAGTTGGGTACGTAGCGACCGTCAAGGACATCAGCGAGCGGAAACGGCTTGAGAACGCGGTGGTCGAATCAGAACAGCGGTGGCGCTCCATCGCCGAGAATCCATTCGATTTCGTCGTGGTGATCGATCGTGACTACCGCTACGTCTACGTGAATCACACCGCGCCGGGCATTTCACACGAGTCGCTGATCGGCAAAGCGACGCCTTTCGACTTCACGGCGCCTGAGCACCACGCGGTGATGCGCGAGGCCTTCGAAATCGCCTTCAATGACGGGCGGGCGGCCAGTTACGAAGTGTACGTAACGCAGCTTGACCAATGGTTCTCGACCATTGTCGGTCCGATCCGGGAGCAGGGTCAGATAACTTCGATTTCTTGTCTGACGCGCGAGATCACGGCACAGAAGCGTGCCGAGGAGGCCTTGCGCCGGTCGGAGCATCAGTTGCGCGAGTCGCACAAGATGGAAACCGTGGGTACGCTTGCCGGCGGCATTGCCCACGACCTCAATAATATCCTGACGCCGATCCTGGCGCACTCGGATCTGGCGCGTCGTGCGGTGGCGCCGTCCCACGCCTTGCAGCCCTCTCTGGTTGCCATCTACGACGCTGCGCTCAGGGCGCGCGATCTGGTGAAGCGGATTCTGCTGTTCAGTCGCAGGCAGGAACCCCAGAAACAGGTGATCGATCTGGGCGCACGCATCCATGAGAGTGTGAAGCTGTTCACTGCGACCTTGCCGACCACGATTTCGATCACGCTCGATCTTCCGTCGGCGCCGCTGTGGGTGCTGGCAGATCACACCCAGATCGATCAGGTGCTCGCAAACCTCGCAACCAATGCCCATCACGCCATGCGTGATTCCGGCGGCAGGCTTTGCTTCTCGGTGCGTGAAGTATCCGTGTTGGCGAGCGCTACGGATGTCATGCCACCAGGTGGAGGTGGACGTTATGCCGCGTTGGCCGTGACGGATTCCGGAGTGGGTATGGATGAGGAGACGCAACGACGCGCCTTCGATCCATTCTTCACGACCAAGCCGACAGGTTCGGGCACGGGGCTGGGACTGTCGATTGTGCACGGGATCGTGCGTGAACATGGTGGCGATGTGACGGTGTTCAGTGCTCCCGGCAAAGGCGCGACCTTCACCGTGCGGCTACCGATCACTGAGGTCGCGGACGCTCGTCCTGCTGCCGAGGTTGGACAATCGAAGGTTGATGGACGGCGACTGCGGGTGCTGTGCGTGGACGACGAACTCGCAGTCGCTCAGGTCGTGCAGGATGTGCTCGAGTCCTGCGGCCACCAGGTGACGGTGCTGACGAATCCCGTTCAGGCGCTTGACGTATTTCGCCGTGATCCGCACGTATTTGATCTGCTCATCACTGATCAAACGATGCCGCAGATGAGAGGGACTGATTTGATTGCGGCAATCCGTTCGCAGCGACCGGAACTGCCCTGTGTGCTGATGACTGGATTCGACGACGACGATACCATTCGGCGTGCGCGTGATCTGGGCGTCACTGAGATCCTGACCAAGCCGTTTCCCATGGACTCACTGGAGGCTGCCGTGCACCAAGCGGGTCACCCGCGTGAGTGAATGAGCACGAGGCGCGAGAAGAAACCAGGGTAACTACGCCTGGACAGCAGCCTCGATGACGGCGACCTGTGCATGGTCGCTCTCATCTGCAACAACAGCATCAACCTCGGGCCAGTGGCCCTCAATTCAGAATCAACGTCTTGGTCTTATTCGCCATCATCCGCCGATTCAGCATCGCCAGGAACTTGTTGTCGAGGTTGGTGGTGTTGCCGGCCAGCAAGCTGATGATGCCCTGATAGATCGACGGCTCACGGTTCTCACTGAAGAACAAGTTGTCGATGAAGTGGCCGTCGTACCACAGGCGGATGAAGCTGAAGAACGTCGCCAGATCGTGGTTGGTCTGGCCTTTCCACTCGCTCAGGTCGCCGTCGGCACCGAATTTGTGCACGGCATTGCCCAGGCGCCAGCCGGCGCGGGTCGCCAACAACACGCCGCTGGAGAAAATCGGGTCGATGAAGCCACCGGCGTCGCCGATCAGCGCCCAGCGGTGGCCGACGCGTTCGCGTACGCGGTAGCTGATGTTCGGCGTTGAGCGCACCGGGTCGGGGACCTGACCGTTCAGGCGGCCCTTCAACTCAGGGAAGTGCGAAAGGTTGGCGCGGAAGACCTCGGCCGGTGTACCGCCCTTGATCACCGCGTCGCGTTTGAGCACCAAACCAACCGACCACTTGGTGTCG
>Ga0105049_10005261_pt1 | contig 15084 bp, 14 predicted proteins | sample MAT06_FD_78087 | JGI IMG/M metagenome (GOLD analysis project Ga0105049, IMG submission 78087) | Freshwater microbial communities from Lake Fryxell liftoff mats and glacier meltwater in Antarctica - MAT-06 | ecosystem: Environmental > Aquatic > Freshwater > Ice > Liftoff microbial mat | place... | reverse complement strand
GCGGCGCCGGGCAACGGCCGCTGATTCCGTTCAAGAGCGTCGCGGTGGATCCGCGCGTGATCCAGATCGGCGAGCCGCTCTACATCCCCGAGTTCGACGGCCTGACGCTCCCCGACGGCTCGATCCACGATGGCTGCGTTCGCGCCGACGACACCGGTGGCGGCATCAAGAAGCGCAAGATGGACTTCTTCGTCGTCACCTACGGCAACTTTCGCTTCTTGCTCGAGCAGCTGCTCGGGGTGTCGTGGATCACCCCGCATATCGAATCACCGCGTTGTGAATACCTGCGAGACCTGTAAGCTGCGCTATGCTCGACGGCCTGTTCGTGGCTCCCGCAGTCACCGCGATCACCGAGGCGCTCGGCGATCTCGAAGGCGCCGTCGCCGTGATCGGCGATGCCAAGATCGCGCGGGCGCTCGCCGCGAAGCGCACGGTGATCGCGGTCGGCATCACGGGGGGCGCCGCGAAGAAGCTCGGGCCCCTCACCGACACCGCACTCGCGGATCTGTCGACCGTCGAGCCCGCGTCGCTCGCGTCCGTGGTCGGCGCAGACGTCGCCACGGACGAGGGGTGGGCCGACACGCTCCGCCGCTGGACCCGCGCGGTGCGTGACGGGGGCGCGGTCGTGTTGATCGACAAGGGACACGCCGCGGAAGCGAGCCGGCGAGCGTTGTGCGCGGGCCTCACCGAGCTCGAGCAGCGGCACGCGGGACGTGCCGTGATCACGAGCGGGCTGGTGACCCATCTCTGAGTTGCGCTGCCCGATCTGCAGCATCGCGTGGCCGGGTGCTGTCCGTGCGGCTTCGCGCCGGCGTCGATCGATCACTTCATGGTGCAGCTCCGGTTGCGGCGCAAGCGAGGGTTCGCGAAGCAGCTGCTCGGCCTCGGGTTATTCGCGATGACCTTCGTCGCGTGGCTCGCGGTGCGCGGCATCGAGGGCGGCATGGTGATCACGGTGATCTCCGGTGCTCTAACGACGCTCGGCGGGGTCGTGGTGTTCGCGCGCGGCATCCTGGAGGTCGCCCGGACGACTCGCCATCTCCGCACGGTCACCGCGATGCGGCAGTTGCCGGTCGCGCGTGTGCGCTAGCCAGGGCGCCGAGCCCTCGCCGAGCTGCGACCAGCACCAGCCCCTCGCCGAGCTGCGACCAGCACCGAGCTAGACCGGCGGCCTGGAATCGTCGGCGTCGTCGGGCTGCTTCGGCGGTGCGGCCTTGTAGATCAGATCCATGCGCGGGCCCTTGGTGCCCTTGCTGTGATCGCCGCGGTCGTCCTTGCTCACGCCGGGCGGCACGTTCCACGGGAACGGCGGGTTCGGAAAGTTCTTCGCGGCGTCGTTCATGTAGCGCGCCCACAGCGGCACCATCGTGATGTATGCGGCGTCGGTGCGGCCGATCGCGCGCTCGCGCTTGTCGTCGCCCATCCACGCGATCGTGGTGAACTGCGAGGTGAACGCGATGAACACGGTGTCGTGGGTATCGCTCGACGTGCCGGTCTTGCCGCCGGCGTTGATGTTGAGCGCGCGGATCATCTGCGTGAAGCCGTGCAGGACCTCGAGGTTGAGCAGCTTGCTCATCAAGAAACCAGCGCGCGCGGGGATCGCCTGCGGGCCTTCGATCCCCGCGAGCGCCGCCACTCGATCGAACCGATCGCCAGCAGCGAGCTGCGGATCGTTCGCGAGCGTGTTGTCCTCGATCGTGCCGCCGTTGCGATCGATGATCCGGCGTACGTAGACCCAATCCTTGTGTTTGCCCGCGGGTCGCGGCCACCACGCGCCGTTGCGTGCGAACACGCTGTAGGCGCGTGCCATCTCGTGGAGGTACGTACACGACGCACCGAGGGCGAGCGCGTCGTCGGCGTAGATCTTCGTCGTGATGCCGAGCTTGCGTGCCCACGCCTCGACGGTCTTCGCGCCGAGCCGCTGGAACAGATCCACCGACGGGATGTTCTTCGAGTAGACCAGCGCGTATTCGAGCGACACGGCGAAGTCCATCGTCGCGCCGAGGTTGTTCGGCGACCATTCCTCGCCGGTCGTCGGGTCGACGATCGTGATCGGCACGTCCTTGAGGATGGTGTCGAAGCCGTAGCCCTCCTGGAATCCGAGCGAGTAATAGATCGGCTTGTACGACGATGCAGGCTGCCGGCACGCGCGCGTGTTGGTCACGCGGTTGAACACCGAGCGGTCGTAGTCGTAGCCGCCGACCATCGCGACGACGTGGCCGTTCTTGTAGTCGCCGGTGAACAACGCGACCTGCGGGTGCGGCACCTGCTCGAGCTTCACGAAGTCGGTGTTCCTGGCATCCCACTCGTGCTGATCGTCGGCGGACATCCAGCTCGGGTTCTTGTTCTTGTCGAGCGCCCACTGCTTCCAGCGCTGCACCGTGCGGATCTCGCGCGACACCCAGATCACGTAGCCGGCCTTGAGCGCCTGATGTGCGCTGCCGATCTCCTGATCGTTCTCCGCGTTGCCGGTCTGAAATGGCGCGGCCCATCGCATGTTGCGCATCGGTAGCTTGAGGCGGCGATCGCCGATCAACACCTCGGCACCTTCACCGCTGACCTTGTCGACGACCGCGAGGTAACGCTTCTCCGGCGTCAGCGGGCCACTGCCGTAGATCTCCTTCTGCCGGGCGATCACGCGCTCGCGCGCCACACCCTCGACGCGCCACTCGGGACCACGCCAGCCCTGGCGACGATCCTGATGGTGCGCGCTGTAATCGGCGCCCTCGTACGCGGCGGCTTCCCATGCCGGCTCGACGGCCGTCTCGACGCGCCAGCCACCACTGCGGAAGTTGTCCTCGCCGTACTTCTTGCTGAGCGAGCTCTTCACGAAGTCGGCGTAGTACGGGTCGCGCTTCGGGAACTCCTCGGTCTCGACGTGGATCGCGATCGGCTCTTCCTTCGCCCTGGCCACGTCCGCAGCGGAGGCGAGCTCGTAGCCGAGCATCTTCTCGAGCACGACGTTGCGCCTGTCGACGGCGAGCTTGGGTTGGGCGACCGGTGAATACTTCGTGGGTGCCTTCGCGAGGCCCGCGATCATCGCGCTCTCGGCGAGCGTCAGCTGCTCGAGCTTCTTGCCGAAGTAGGTCTGCGCTGCCGCAGCGACACCCCACGCGCCGGAGCCGAGGTAGATGTGATTGAGATAGACCGCGAGGATCGCGCGCTTCGAGTACTTCGATTCGACACGCCGGGCACACACCGCTTCGAGCCCCTTGCGCCACAGCGACTTCTCCGCGCCGAGGAACTGCTTGCAGACCTGCTGCGTGATCGTCGAGCCGCCTTGCGCGAAGTCGCCGCTCGCGAGGTTGCGCCACGCGGCGCGCACGATGCCCTTGAAGTAGATCCCGCGGTGCTCGAAGAACTCGTGATCCTCGGTGGCGAGGAACGCATCGATCAGCGGCCTGGGGATCCGCTCGTACGGCACGATCTCGCGGCGTTCTTTCGCGAACTCGCCGAGGAGTGAACCATCGGCGGCATACATCCGCGTCACGCCCGAGGCGGTATCGGCGTACTGCGTGAAGTCGGGGATCGGCGGGGCGTTGATCGAGACGTACGCGTAGACCGAGGTCACCGTGACGAGCACTGCCGCGATGATCGTCAACGCCGCGAAGCCGAACAGCTTGGCGGTCCAGTAGAGGACGCCGCCATCCGCGGGATTCGCGATTATTACGCGCGGCTTGGCCAAAGGATCGACCGCCTCGATCCGCAGCGAGTCCTTCGCGAGTGCCGGCGGTGGGATCAGCTCATCGCCTCCGCCTCCCGCCTTCCGATTGTGGACAGTCCGATCGTCCTCGCCGGGGGTCGGGGTACTACTGGGCACGACGCATCTTATAGACCAGCCAACGGGGCGACCAGCAAGTGCTAGGCTGACGGCTCACATGCGCTGGGCGTTCGTTGTCGCGATCTTGATGGCTTGCAAGGGCGATAAACCGCCGACGCAACAAGTGGTAACGGGTTCGGGCTCCGGCGAGGAGAAGCCGGCCCTGAAGGTGGGTGTGCCCGAGCGCCCATCACTCCCGGTGAAGCAGCCGGGCAAGGCGTCCAACGACGTGTTCGAAGCCGAAGCGCGCGATGCCGAGTGGGCGCCCACGGTCGAGTCAGGGATCAAGCAGCGCTTCGAGAAGGTGCGCGGCGCCAAGCTCGAGGCGACCGAGTGTCGGCGCACGCAGTGTCGGCTCACGATCGTGGGTGTTGAAGGCGATCTCGCGCAGACGATCGCCGACCTCGAGGGCAGCCGCGGGTTGCACGGCTATGCGAGGTCGATCCTGCTCAGCGCGCCGGTGCCGAAGTCGGACGGCACGATCGAGCTCCGCGCGTTCGCCCAGTTCGATCGCTGACTCGGATTGGATCAGGCGGCGGCGGCGGCAGCGCTGGCGAGATCCGCGATCGGCGAATCGCCGGTGATGTTCTGCAGGCAGCGCACGAGGTGCGCGCGGATCTTGTGCTTCTTCGAGTAGACCGTCTTCAGGCTGATCTGCATCTCGGCCGCGATCTCGTCGGCCTCCATGCCCTTCTGGTAGTAGAGCTCGACGAAGTGGCGATCCTTGTCGGTGAAGTCCGAGAGGAGCTCGTTGAGGTGGTCCCAGCGCTCCTTCTCGATCAGCTCGTCGAGCGGCGTGCGATCGCACTCCTCGTGGGGATCGAGGTTGCCGTCGACCTTGTCGAGCATCGGGCGGCGACCGGCGCTACGCAGGAAGTCGTAGGCGGCGTTGATCGAGATCATGCCGATCCACGAGCCGAGCTTGGTGCCGCGTGCCGGGTTGTAGATGCGGAGCTTGTGCATGTCCTCGCGGACCAGCTGCATCATGACGTCGGCGTAGATCTCGTCGAGGTCCGCGCTCGAGAGTGTCGGCGCGTACTTGAGGGTGACCTTGGTGATGCAGCGATAGATCAGCGGGCGAAAGCGGCGAATCAGCTCCGCCCAGCCACGCGCATCGCTTCGCAACACGAACTTGAGCAACTCGCGGTCAGACCAGTCAGCAGAGTTCTTCGAGATTCGGGTTGCAAGAAGTGCCATGCAGCCAACTAAAGCAACTCCTCTGCCACGCCTAAGTGCCTGAAACAATAGAACACACTCCCGGTAGCAGAGGTTTTAGCCACCATTCGTTGGTGGTTTCGACCAAGCGTGAGGGAAGCCAGGTCGGGATCGGTTCGTAACCCGCTCCCGCTCCCGCGCTCCGATGTAGGTCATCGCGTCGCGTTACGGTCGCTGCATGTTCGGTCCGCACGACGGCACGCGGGTTCGCCCGCATCCCTACCGCCGGATGATGGTGTTCCTGATGCGCGGCCGGAACGAATCGGCCGTGTACTTCGAACAGCACCTCGATCTGTCGAAGACGCTCCCGTGGCTCGCGGCGTGGAGCGCCCGCACCGGCACCAAGGCCACGCTGTTCCACCTCGTGCTGCACGGGCTCGCTGGAACCCTGCACGAACGTGACCGGCTCAATCGGTTCACGATCGGGCGTCGGACCTTTCAGCGGAAGCACGTCGCGTTGTCGTTCGCGGCGAAGAAGCAGATGTCCGATGACGCACCGCTCGCGACGGTGAAGCGGCGGTTCGCGCGCGAGGAGTCGTTCGGTGAGATGGTGACCAAGTTGACGCCGGAGATCGGCGGGGCGAAGTCAGCCGAGCCGTCGGCGATGGACAAGGAGCTCGGGATCCTGCTCGCGCTTCCCGGCTTCCTGCTCGCGTTCTTGATCGGGATGCTGAAGCGGCTGTACGCGATCGGGCTCGCGCCACGTGGGTTGATCGATACGGACCCGCTCTACACGAGTGCGTTCGTGGCGAACCTCGGATCGATCAAGATCGATGCGGCGTATCACCATCTCTACGAGCACGGGAATTGCCCGCTGTTCGTGACGATCGGCCAGGTGCAGCAGGTGCCGGTGGTGGAGGGGGATCAGATCGTGGCGCGACAGCAGCTGACGATCCGGTACACGTTCGACGAACGGGTGGAGGATGGGTTGTATTGCGCGAAGGCGCTACAGGTGCTGCAGCAACGGATCGAAGATCCCGCGGGCTGGATCTCCTCGATTTGACCAGGCACGGGTCCGGCGCAAACGGAAGCTCGGTTGCGGGTGCGGTCGTCTCATGCGACCTCGGTTGCGGGTGCGGTCGATCGATTGACGACGCTGGATCGCGTGAAGCAGTTCGCCGCATCGGAGAAGCTGGATGATGCGCGACAGCGTTGAAACCTATCGCTCGAACGCCCCGAGATCGGCACCCGCGCCCTGTGGGCGAGCTAGCCCATCGAACGAAACCTTCAGCTAGAAACCAGCGCCGTTGGTGTCAGTGCACTTCGCGACGCCTTCGTTCTGCGCCGGATACCGGTAGAGGCCCGTGAAGCACATCTCCTGGTTCGAGCTCTCGCCCCAGCGGACTGCCGAACCAGTCGTGTTGTTCCACGTGCAGGTGGTCTCGAGCTTGTCACCCGGCAACACTGCGATCTCTGGAGTCTTCAAGTAGTAGTTCTGCTCGCGGAAGTCGTACGCGTCATCGTGAAGCACGTTCTCGGCGCCGTCCCGGGTGACCGTGAACTTGTGGTGGGTGCCGAGTTGATGCTGATGCGGCCACACCGCGAAGATGTTCCACGGTGCGGTGGCCGTGCAGCCACCCTTCTTCTCCAGCGTCTGACCAGCGGGGATGTTGAAGATGAACGCGCCGGCGAACACCATCTCGGCGAGCATCGGTGGGGGTGTGGTCGCCGCTTTCACCAGGATTGCGGTTTCGCTGGAGAGTGGGTTGTCGGTGGCGTTGAACAGGTGAAGGTTCAAGTGCAGTTGCTGGCCAGCCATCACCTTGACAGCGACATCGAGCGGAAAGTCGAGCGGCTCTGTGCCGATCCCCGACGCGTACAGCATCACGCGACCGATTGTATTGACGCCGCAGTTGTCCTGGTCGCCATCGGGGCCCGCCGTGTCGTTGCTACCGGCGAACGTCAGCACTGTGTGATGGGTGCCCGTCGGCGCCTGCGCGACGATGTTCGTGATGTACATGTCCTCGGGCACAGTGATCCGGGCGCAGCGATAGACGTCCGGGGTGCCACCCGTCGGCGCCGGCAAGCTCCACGTGCGGCCGATCAGCTTCGTGAATCCCTCGGGGATCACCGCGCCATCGGGATCGGCATTTGGACCATCCGGGGTCGTGTCGTCGTCGCCGCCGCCACTCCCACCACACGCCACGAGCAAAGCACAGCAGAGGAGGGCTCTCATCACCCGGGACTATAGAGGAATCGCTCGGAGCAGATCCTGGAAAAATTGAATCTCGCGTCAGGTTACGCGAGCAACGTCACATGGCGCTCGGCGGGGTCCCGCCAGAAGGCCCGGCAGTTCCGCCAGTTGGGCCCGAAGAATTCGGTGACGGAATGCGAGGGCTGTGTGCACGAACCCTTTGAAACCTGGAGGTCACGATGCGCGCCGCACTCTACGGAGTTGCGATGCTTGCCCTGGCTGGCTGCCCCGATCGCACGATCGCGGAGGTGCCGGTGGATCAGGACAAGATCGAACAGCTCGACATTCCCGCCGTTCCCAAGGGCTTCGACCTCCTGTTCGTGATCGACGACTCCGGGTCGATGGTCGACGAGCAGACGTCGTTGCGCGCGAACTTCCCAAAAATGATCGAGGTGCTCGAGCAACTTGAGGGTGGGCTCCCCGATCTCCATATCGGCGTGCTCACGCCGAACCTCGGCGCGAGCGCGATCGACGGTTCGGTGGCCGCTCCGATCGGTGCGTGCAACGGCCAGGGTGAGGCCGGGGCGCTGCGCGCGCTCGACGGCGTGCGCTTCCTCAGCGACCAGCCCGATGGTGTGGGCGGGCGGATTCGCAACCACGGCGGCACGCTCGCGGAGGCGTTCGGCGAGCTCGCGAACGTCGGCTCGAACGGGTGCGGCATCGAGCAGCACCTCGAGGCGATCAAGCGCGACCGACGGCTCGCAAGCGCTCAACGCGGGGTTCTTGCGCGAGGACGCGTACCTCGCGGTGATCGTGATCGCCGACGAGGATGACTGCTCGCTCGCGAAGAGCACGCTGTTCGATTCGTTGCCGCGGACGGATCCGGGGTGGGGCGTGAAGACCAACTTCCGGTGCACCTCCCAGGGTGTGGTCTGCGAGACACCGGCGACCGATTTCTTCACCGCCGACGGGCCGCGCGAAGACTGCCACCCGCGCGAGGACGCGACGGAGGTGACGAACATCCAGCGCTACGTCGAGCACCTCGAGTCACTCAAGTTCGATCCGCGCGACCTCGCCGTCGCCGCGATCGTTGGCGATGCCGAGAACTTCACGATCACGAAGGAGGGCGCGGTGACCGTGCTCGGAAACGCCTGCACGGCGGTGCGCACCGATGCGCTGCTGCAGCACTTCGAGCTGTCGACCCGCGCGACGATCTGCGAGGGCGACCTGTCGGCCGGGCTGCGGCAGATCGGCGAGCTGATCACCGAGCGCGTCGACCCGTGCTTCGATTCGAACCTCGCGGATGTCGATCCCGTGGCGGCCGGCCCGCAGTACGAGTGCTCCGTCACCGAGGTCCGCCGCACGCCCGGCCAGGCCGAGCAGGAGCTGGACGTGCTGCCCTCATGCGACCGCGACGCGCCACCCTGTTGGAGGATCGAGGAGGACCCGGTCCAGTGCAGCTACACGGCCGCGAATCCGCACCTCAAGTTGGTGATCGAACGCAGCGCGGCGATCGATCCGAACCTGCACATCAAAGCAGCGTGCGTGACCGCGACAACTGCGGGCTCGCAAGCTCGCCCCACCATCGCGGGACCAGTCTTGTAGTAGGGTGCCCGAGCAGTGCCGAGCCCGGGCCGTCCATGGATCACCGCGAACCAGGTCACCCTGGCGCGCCTGATCCCGATGCCGCTGCTGAGCTGGCTGATCTACGAGGGCGCGAAGACGGGGTACGAGAACAACCCGTACATGTGGGGCGCCCTGATCGCGGGCGTGATCGTCGGCTCCACCGACTGGGTCGACGGCATGCTCGCCCGCAAGTATGGGCCCACCGTGCTCGGCGGCCTGCTCGACCCGATCGCCGACAAGGTGTTCATCGCGTTCGCGTACATCCCCTTCGCGGATGACGTCGGTGGCTCGAGCATGGTGCCCGCCTGGGTGGTCGCGCTGATGTTCACGCGCGAGTTCTTCATCACCGCGCTGCGCTCGGCGTACGAGCAGCGCGATCTGACCCTCAAGACGAGCTACCTCGCGAAGGTCAAGACGTGGACCCAGATGCAGGGCATCGGCGTGATGCTGCTGTTCCCGCTGATCCCGCAGAGCAAGCAGCACATCCTGGTCTGGTTCCTCGGGATCCTCGTCGTGTTGCCGTTGCCGCTGGTCGCGTACCTGTCGGTGAAGCGCAAGAAGCTGTGGCGCGGCGGCCTGATCATGTCGGGGTCGGTGCTGCCGATCTTCGCCCTCGCGTGGCACGGCGATACCGAGCTCACGCTCCGCTGGATCATGATCGCGGTCGTCGGCCTGACCTGGATCTCCGGCATCGACTACATCGTGGTCGGCTGGAAGCAGCTGCGCGGCCGCGGCGATCTCGCGAAGGCCGATGTGGTGCGCCTGCTGGGTGGGCTCGTGCTGCCGGCGCTGGTGTTCGCCGTGCTGGTCGAGACCGATGCCGCGCCGTGGCCGGTGTTCACGATCATGGCGTTCGAGCTCTCGGTCGGCGGTCTCGATAACCTGCTGTCGCACCACAAGGTGGCGACCAAGGCACTCGCGTGGGGTGGTCGGGTCCTCGGCGTGTCGGCGCTCCTCGGGGCCGCGCTGTTGCTCCCCGCGTACGCCATGTGGTTCTCGGCGGCCGCCGCGGTGATCTCGGTGATCGGGGTGTCGGCCGAGTTCTGGCGCGGCCGCGACTACTTCATGGACAAACGGATTCGCGACAAAGCCGCCCGGATGGCGGCTGCCGCCGAGAAGGAGTAGCGTTGACTCCGTGGGCGAGCAGCTGAAGGAGCAGACCGGTGACAAGTCGCCGGCCTACTCCGCCCGCTCGCAACCACGCCTCGACGCCTGCCTCGATCCGCTGATCTCCGTCGTCGAGCTCGACTTCAAGACCAAGGCGTATCGCCGGATCCAACCCGACGAGGTCGCCGCCTCGATCAAGGCCGGCAAGTTCGTCTGGGTCGATGTCGACGTCACGCAGACCGATGACGCACGCACGGTCCTCACCAGACTCGACCTCTGTGCACCGGAGATCGTCGAGGACGCGCTGACTCGCGAGCCCGCGACCCAGATCGCTCGCTACGACCACTACCTCCACCTCGTGCTCTCCGGTTGTCGGCTCGCCGGTCACAAGTTCGACCTCGAGCGCGTCGACGCGATGATGGGCGAGCACTTCCTGCTCACCCTGCACAAGGGGGCGCCGGTGTTCCTCGAGGCGGTTCGCAAGAGCTACCTCGCCGACTTCGTACGCTTCGCCCAGAGCCCGAGCTTCTTGCTCTACGAGCTGTGGGATCACCTGATCGAGAATTACCTCGGCGTCCACAAGCGGTTCGAGGAGCGCGTCGAGCAAGTGCAGAAGCGCCTCGTCGGCACGTCCGTCGACGAGACCATCTTCGGCGAGGCCAGCGAGCTCACCGTCGATCTGCTCCACCTCCGCAAGGTCGTGCTGCCCGCGCGCGCGGTGCTCACCGATCTCTCGACGCGCAAGTCGCCGTTCGTCAGCGAGGCCACGCAGCCGTACCTCGCCAACATGGTCGGCACGATCGAGCGCGTGCTGCAGGACGTGCTCGTCGATCGCGACATCCTCAACGGCTCGCTCAACAACTACATGTCCCTGGTCGCGCACAAGACCAACAAGGTCATGGGCCGGCTGACCGTGGTCAGCATCATCTTCCTGCCGTTGACGTTCCTCTGCGGCGTCTACGGCATGAACTTCAACGCCGACCTCGGCAATATGCCCGAGCTCAACTGGGAGTACGGCTATGTGTTCTTCTGGCTGCTGACCGGCGCGATCGTCGCCGGACTGGTCGCGCTGATGAAGTGGTTCAAGCTGCTTTAGCGTTGGCTCAGCCCTCGTCGAGGATGTCTTCCTTGTGAATTTCCTCGGCGTCGGGCGCGATGATCTTTGGATGCGCGATCTCGAGGTCGATGTGGCGCGCTTGCGGGATCTCTCGCGTCACCGCCTTCTCGATCGCCGCGATCTCCGTCGCGATCAGATCGGTCGCGAGTGACGCGATCCGTTGCAGCATCACGTCGCGCCGATGCGAGCTCATCACCGTTTCGGAGAGCGAGCGACCGAGCGACCCGGCGATGTAGTCGTTGTCGAGCGTGATCTCCGCCTTGAAGGTCCACTCCTCGGGAGTCAGCTGGCGCGTCTTGACGTCGCGGATGCTGCGTACGCTCGGTTGGTTGACGACGATCTCGGTGAATTGATCCTCGATACCGATCGGCACCGAGCGTCCGAGCAGCAGCTCGCGATTCTCGCGAACCAGGTACCACGCGACGCCGCCGAGGATGACGCCGACGACGATCGAGCCGATCGAGTCCCACGTCGGATTGTGGGTCGCATACGCGAGCAGGATGCCCGACGCCGCGATCAACAAGCCGAGCACCGCGGCGCCGTCCTCGAGGAGGATCGCGACGGTCGCGGGATCCGCGCGGGTGCGGACGTAGCGGAAGAACGGGATGTCGTCACGCTGCTTCGCGATCGAGTAGACCGCGAACATCAGCACGCTGCCTTCGATCACGAAGGACACGCCGAGCACCGCGAATGTCGTCACCGAGAGGTGCGGCATGTGCGGCGAGACCAGCGTCGAGATGCCGTGATAGATCGTGATGCCGCAGCCGATGAAGAAGATGCCGGCAGCCGACAGCATGCCGAACACGAAGCGTTCGCCGCCGTAGCCGTAGTGGAAGCGATCATCGGCCTCGCGCTCACCGCGCCGCAGCCCGATGAGCAGCAGCAGCTGATTGCCGGTATCCGCGGCGCTGTGGATCGTCTCCGACATCATCGCGCCCGAGCCCGACCCGAGGAACGCCACGAGCTTGATGATCGTGACGAACGTGTTGCCGAGCAGGGCGGTGATCACCGCCGTCGTAGAGCCTGAAGCCATGATCCGGTCGCGAGCCTAACCGATGACTCGCCACGGCGGCGTTAGCCGACGACTCGATTGCGGCCTTCGCGCTTCGCTCGATACAGGTTGTCGTCGGCGAGCTTGATGAACGCCGATATGTCGACGTCCTCGCCTTCGACGGTGGCAACCCCGACCGACACGGTGACCTCGAACGTATCTCCCTCGTACTCGAACGGCTGGTCGCAGACGATCCTCCGCACCTGCTCCGCGAACGTGCGCGCGCCGGTGAGATCGGTCTCGGGAAGCACCGCCGCGAACTCCTCGCCGCCGTAGCGCGCGAGCAGCTCCTCGCGACGCACGCGTCCGAGCAGGCGGCGCGACATCTCGCGCAGCACGTAATCACCGGTGAGGTGGCCGTGCTTGTCGTTGATCGCCTTGAAGTGATCGATGTCGAACATCAGCAGCGAGAGCGGGCGGCGATAGCGCGCGCAGCGCGCTATCTCGCGCTCGAGGAACTCGAGCAGGTAGCGCTTGTTGTGGGCGCCGGTCAGGGCGTCCACGATCGTCATCTTGTAGATCTCTTCGTGATAAGAGGCCTCGACGCCCGCGCCCATCAGGAACTTGAAGATGGCGGCGCCGATCTTCACGAAGTTACCGTCTTTCAGCACGCTCTTGGTCACCGGCACGTCATCGACGTACGAGCCGTTGGTCGACTGCAGATCCTCGACCGACCAGTTGTCCCCGGTGCGGAACACGCGCGCGTGACGGCGGGACACCGAATCGCGATCGACCTGGATGTCGCAATCCGCGCCGCGGCCGAGGACCGTCTCGCTACGCGCGAGCGGGAACCGCTTCCCCATATCCGGACCAGGCGGATAGATGAGCACGAGGCATGCCTCGCCCGATTCCTTGGCCGGTTTGACGACCTGGACCTTGGTGATACGTGTTTTCCACTCGCTCATGAATCGAGAGCTGCGCCCCGGAGGATCGATCTCAGCGCGACTCCCCCGACGTGTCAATGTGTGCCGCGGTGTGATACAGGCGATTCGTGCGCGCGGGGAACCAAGCGTTCGACCTCGATGGCGATGGGGCGGTCGGTGTGGTGCTCCTGCACGGGTTCACGGGCAGTCCGTACGAGGTGCGATATCTCGGAGAGCGGCTGGCCGCTGCAGGATTCCCCGTCGCTGCCCCCCTGCTACCCGGCCACGGGACCCGGATCGAGGACCTCGACGGCACCCGCTGGGAGGACTGGGTCGACCATGTCGAGCGCGCCGCCGACGGGATGGGGCGGCGGTGTGATCGGGTGGCGATCGTCGGGCAGTCGCTCGGCGGTTTGCTCGCGCTGTACATCGCGTCGCGCCGGACGGCCCTGACCTGCGTGGCATCGCTCGCGGCACCGCTGTGGCTCGACGGACTCCCGGGGCGCGTCGCCGGCTGGGCGCATCGGAGGTCGGGCCGGCCCGACCTACCGATCAAGGCGATCCCTAAATTCGGCGGCTCCGACGTCCTCGATCCAATCAGCAAGGCGGAGAACCCGTGTTATCCGGCGATCCCGATCAAGGCGCTCGCGCAGCTCGTCGCGTTCATGACCGTGGTCGATGCATCGCTCTCGAAGGTCACGCAGCCGACGCTCGTGCTGCACGCCCGCCAGGATCACACCGCCCCGGTCGCATGCGCGGCGCGGATCGCGGAGGCCACGCGTGCGAAGCGGATGCGGATCCTGCCGCGCAGCTATCACCTGATCGCCGTCGACGTCGAGCGCGACATCGTCGCCGCCGAGGTCATCGACTTCGTTCGCAGGTACTCGGTGAAAGGATTGTCATGCGCCACGTGATCGCGATCGACCAAGGCACCACCGGCTCGACGGTGCTCGTCCTCGACGAGGCTCTCGCCATTCGCGGTCGGGGCTACCGAGAGTTTCGCCAGATCTATCCGCAGCCCGGCTGGGTCGAGCACGATCCGGAAGACATCTGGACGTCGGTGGCCGCGGCACTCGGGCAGGCGATGCAGGGCATCGAGCCATCGTCGATCGCGGCGATCGGGATCACCAACCAGCGCGAGACGTCGGTGCTGTGGGATCGCAAGACCGGCAAGCCGGCGCACAACGCGATCGTCTGGCAGGACCGCCGCACCGCGGATCGTTGCGCGGAGCTCAAGGCCACCAACCAGGAAGCGCGCGTCAAGCAGCTGACCGGCCTGACGATCGACCCGTACTTCTCGGGCACCAAGATCCACTGGATGCTCTCGAACGTCAGCGGGCTCTCCGCCGCGGCGCATGCCGGCGAGATCGCGTTCGGCACCATCGATACGTACCTCGTGTGGCGCCTCACCGGCGGCGCGCACGCGACCGACGTCACCAACGCGTCGCGCACGTTGTTGATGGATCTCTCCACGCTCGCGTGGTCGGACGAGCTGCTCGAGACGATCGGCGTGCCGAAGCAGGTGCTGCCGGAGATCGTCCCGTCGTCGGGGGTGATCGGCAAGACCAAGGGCATGCCCGGGTTGCCCGACGGGATCCCGATCGCGGGCATCGCGGGCGATCAGCAAGCCGCGCTGTTCGGGCAGGCATGCTTCTCGCCGGGCGAGGCGAAGTGCACGTACGGCACCGGCGCGTTCATCCTGATCAACACCGGCGATCAGCCAGTCGCGTCGAGGTCGGGCCTGCTCACCACCGTCGCGTGGAAGCTCGGTCCGGGTCAGAACAACGAGCTCCGCTACGCGCTCGAGGGCTCGGCGTTCATCGCCGGCGCCGCGGTGCAGTGGCTGCGCGATGGGCTGCAGTTCTTCAGCTCGGCAAAAGAAGTCGAAGCGCTCGCGACGTCCGTGCCCGATTCCGGTGGCGTGATCGTGGTCCCCGCGTTCGCCGGCCTCGGTGCACCGCACTGGCGGCCCGAAGCGCGCGGCTCGATCACCGGCCTGACGCGCGGCACCACACGCGCGCACATCGCCCGCGCGACGCTCGAGGGGATCGCGCTGCAGAACGTCGACATCCTGAATGCGATGGCGCGCGACGCGGGGCGTCCGCTCGCCAGGCTCAAGGTCGATGGCGGTGCGGCGGCGAACGATCTGCT
>Ga0105049_10005257_pt1 | contig 15085 bp, 5 predicted proteins | sample MAT06_FD_78087 | JGI IMG/M metagenome (GOLD analysis project Ga0105049, IMG submission 78087) | Freshwater microbial communities from Lake Fryxell liftoff mats and glacier meltwater in Antarctica - MAT-06 | ecosystem: Environmental > Aquatic > Freshwater > Ice > Liftoff microbial mat | place... | reverse complement strand
TGTCAAAGTGTCAAAAAGGCACTTTGAATTTTAACGATTATGTTTATGAAATCAATTTCAATGTCGTTTCGGTAAGAGAAATTCAATTAACCAAGTTCAATTTTAGATTTGCCAGACTATTACGTGTTAATTAGAGTCTGTCGATAGAGTCTCCTGATGTCGTTGCACTAGTCTGAAAAATGCTCATCCCGTCCTAAAGTGAGACTGCGCTTTTTCAGCCGTCGTGCGCCTAATCAGAAGCTTCTTTAGTTCAGACTCCTGACTCTGTGGACAGGCATTAATTAACTCGACCCAGGCCGCCATAGCGTACCAACCGTTCGTGTGGTTAACTGGCTGTTTGTCTACAGACTCTAACATTGCGCCTTACTGGGCTTGTTAAGGCTTAACCAAAGCGATTGCATTAGAAAAAAACAAAGCCAGGAGAAAGCACAATCTGGTAGATAGAATTAATAATACCCAGGTTTTCCCGCTAGTAATTTTAAAACTTTATCTAAACCGCATGGAATTACATTTCTGAAAAGATAGCCTTCGTGTTTTGGCGACTTTGGCGGCATCATCACGAATAACATTATCATTAACTATTACAGGTGATTCTCAGTTATTGATGAATCCAACGGATAACTTCCGAATTTTGATCTGAAAGTATCTGAATTACAAAAATTCCTTTCGGAAGTCCTTCCGTAGATATTTCCACCTGATTTCCACCGCCGTCTGTTGACTTTATCAGCCTTCCCTGAACATCATACATTAAAACCTTTCTGATGTTCTCTCTGCCTGATTCTATAAAGACCTTGTCTTTCCCGGGATTTGGAAAAACATTGAATGCTTTCGTGCCATCCGCTAATTCTTTAATCTGGCTTGCAAAAACGCCTTTAAAATAATTCAGCCCGCCAGCATAATTACCTATAACAGCATCAGGAAAATCATCTCCATCAATATCGCTGATCGTTATACTGGTTCTTTCCCCGTACCTGTTTCCAAGGAACGTTGAATCAATATCTGTAAACGCGCCGCCGAGATTGCCGTCAATATCTCCGTACAAATGAAAATAGCCCGCCTGGCTTCCGCAAATCATATACCTCACGCCGTCTTTGCGGAAAAGAACAGGAGTGGAAAAACCATTGGGTTCTCCTGTTAAAGCCGTGGTTATTTCACCAAAATGATCTGTTTGAAGCTCCATCACGGGAGATGCGCCATTGCTGGTATTGCGGTAATATTCCACCTTTCCTTCTCGGGTTCCGACAAGGACATCAATTCGTCCGTCCAGATCAACATCAACAAGAAAAGGAGCTGCGTAAGTACCTACATCAATGCCTTCAAAAGTGGGCGTTACCAAAGAGAAATTTGCTTCTGAGCCAGGACTTGCGATATTATCGAAATGGAAAAGTCGCCCGTCTGAGCTTCCTGCAAGCATATCCTTGTCGCCGTCGCCATCGATATCGCCAAATGCTGGTGTGTAATTTACTGAAGTGCCAAACAGTTCACCAAGGTTTGCGTAGTTGCGGTTAATCAACTGATAGGCAGGCTCTTCATTGGTTCCAATATTTTTTAACAATGCGATCTGGGCTTTATAATCGCCGTTTGGTGTGAAATACCCATAATTTCCAACCACCAGATCCATCCTGCCATCGATGTTGTAGTCTATAAATGCTGGTATAGCACCTTCTCCGAAATCCAGCGTTTCTTCTACGAAAAGGCTGTTTTTTATAAAACTGAAAACCGGTACTTCTGCAGTTCCGATATTGTTGTAATACCAGATGCAGCGGTTATTTTCCGAACCGGTTTCGCTGTTTGGGGAGACGATCAGGTCCTTTTTACCGTCATGATCAACGTCAACATAAAATGCTCCTGGAAAAATTGAAAGGTTCACAAAAGAGGTATTCGGCGGAAAGTTGGCGATCTGGCCCGTTATCCTGTCTTGTCCGTTGGACGGCTCGTTCACCAGTAGTGTAAGTGTTCTGTAGGAAATATCTCCAAGGAGAAGTTCCTTGTCGCCGTCGCCATCAGCATCAAAAACCAACATCGAAGATCCGGCATGCCGGTCGACTGGCGGACCGTTAAATCCCACATCCACGCAGGTATCATTGAGCGACACAGTGTTGGTGGAAAAATCCTCCGTAAACCTTCCCCAGCTGGTTCTTTCAAGTTGCATAATCAGCGTATCGCAACGTCCGAGTTGTTCCTGGGCCATATTCCGGTGAAATTCGACGCAAGAACCGGTAATGTTAAAAACCAGGAGGTCAAGATCATCGTCGTTATCCATGTCCTCAAACGCAGAGATATCAACCGGAATTGTAAATATATCCTGATTCAGAGGATTGGTAAAAGAGGCGAGCCTATCCATATACAGGGAAAACTGCAGACCATTTTCCGCAGAGCTCGTGTTTTTGTATACACGGAATGCGGTGTTATTAAAGGTGAAGATATCTTCCTTTCCATCACAGTTGAAATCCCGTAGGATCATAAAGTGTTTTAGCGGAGGAAAAGCTGCTTCGGCCTGGTAATTATGCCTGTAAGAAGGGTTTCCAGGAGTTCCGGTAAATTCCATTGCAACAACTTTATCACCGCTACGGTCGAAAACGACGATATCCTTAATCCCGTCATTATTTATGTCCATTTCGCCGAACTGGCAAAAGTTAAAGCCTCCGGTCCAGGGGAAAGCCAGTTCAACGCTGTCTTCGTTAAAAACGCTGATATCATTGCTGCGGTCGAAAGCAATAATTGTCTGCTGCCCGTTTGACACTCCGGAAAACAGGACGACAAGGAGAATCACAACCTTAAAACACTTCATATAAAATCGTAAGCTGCAAATGTGAGAATTTTAAGCGCAGGAGCGGGAAAAAAGGTGTTTATGGTTTCGCTTCGGATTCTTTTTTTGTTTTTTCTTTTCAGATTATTGTAACCACAGTTTGTTCAGAAACGTTATGTCTTGGCATTTATAAAGGGGTTGAGAGGTTGAAAAAATCAGTGAGAACTCGCAGAAAATCACTGATTGTAAATATCCTTTGAAGTTCTATATTTGCCGTCCGATTTTTTGATTTTTTAACAAAACCCGATGCAAAACAAAGGTGCAATAACTTTTTTCGCAATTCTTCTGGCGCTGGTATGCGTTTTTGAACTTTCCTTCACATGGGTGGCCGGCCACGTTGAGGACAATGCTAAAGAGTATTCAAAAGGCGATATTAAGAAGGAACGTCAATATCTCGACTCAATAGCAAGTGAGCCTGTGTTCCTGAACTATACATATAAGCAGGTAAAAGACAAAGAGATCAATCTCGGTCTTGACCTTAAAGGCGGAATGAACGTTACCCTTGAGGTAGCTGTTTCTGACGTCGTTCGTAATCTTGCCAATAACAGCACCGATAAGACTTTCGTGGCTGCGATGAATCAGGCAATGGAAAAACAAAGAGCAAGAGGGGGCGATTTTGTGGGCTTGTTTGCAGATGCGGTAAAGTCAATTGATCCTAACGCAAAGCTTTCATCTCCTGCTTTTTTCGGTCATAAAGACAATCAGAAGAACATCAATTCAAAAATGACAAATGAGGAAGTCCTCAATGTCGTCCGCGATCAGGTGAAATCTTCCATAGATAATGCCTACACGGTTCTAAGAAACCGTATCGATAAGTTTGGGGTTACTCAGCCAAGTATTCAGAAGCTTGAAGGCTCCGACAGGATTCTTGTTGAACTTCCTGGAGTTAAAGATCCTGAACGCGTTCGCAAGCTTCTTCAGGGGGCTGCTAACCTTGAGTTCTGGGAAACCTACGAGAATGGCCCCGAAGTATGGAACTATCTTGAAGCTGCAAATACACGCCTTCGTGAACTTGAAGGACTTGTAAAAACAGATACCGCTGCTGCTGTTGACACTTCAAAGGCAGCGGCTGATGCGACTGCTGCAATCGATACTACTAAAAAGGATTCAACAAAACTTTCTCTGGCCGATCAGCTAAAAGCAAAAAAAGACACCGATACAACCGGGAAAGCTGCGAAAGGTTCTGCGGCTGATGCTGCCAACCGTGATAAATTCATGAAGGAGAACCCGCTTTTTGCAGTTCTAAATCAGAATGTTTACCAGGAAGGTCCTCAGGGACCATACAAGTATAAAGAAGGAGCTGCGATTGGGGTTGCTAACGAACGGGATTCATCAAAAGTTAATGAAATTCTTTCCCGCGCGGAGATCAAATCGGTGCTTCCGCAGGATATCCGCTTTTTCTGGGGTGTGAAATCAAGTGATGATAACACGCCGATCATTGAGCTTTACGCTATTAAAGTTCCGCGCGATGGAAAACCTAAGCTTACAGGTGATAACGTTACGGATGCTGTTCAGAAGTTCGGTCAGCTAAACAATAAGCCTGAGGTTTCCATGACAATGGACGATAAGGGCAGCACCATCTGGAGAAAAATGACTGGTGATAATGCAACAAAATGTATTGCCATTACCCTCGATAATTTTGTTTACAGTGCTCCTCGCGTTAGCGGAGAGATTGCCGGTGGTGTTTCTCAGATTACTGGAAACTTTACCATTAAAGACGCTCAGGATCTTGCAAATATTCTAAATTCCGGTAAAATGGATGCACCGGCGCGGATTGTCCAGGAAGCAGTTGTTGGACCATCACTTGGGCAGGAAGCGATCAACGCTGGTTTAATTTCTTCTCTTGTCGGGCTTTTACTTGTATTTCTTTTCATGGGCTTCTATTATAGTGGAGGAGGCCTTGTGGCTGACATTGCCCTTATTGCAAATATCTTCTTCCTGATGGGAATTATGGCTTCCTTTGGAGCTGTATTAACACTTCCAGGTATTGCAGGTATCGTGCTTACTATCGGTATGTCGGTGGATGCGAACGTACTTATTTATGAGAGGATTCGGGAGGAACTTGCGGCAGGCAAGGGATACAAACTTGCAATCGCGGATGGTTATAGAAACGCATATTCTGCAATCATTGATTCGAACGTAACTACCTTTCTAACAGGATTGGTGTTATTCATTTTCGGAACTGGTCCTATCCAGGGATTTGCAATTACCTTGATGATTGGTATCGTTACATCTTTGTTTGCTGCGATTTTCGTTACCCGTTTGATTTTTGAATTTATGATGAGCCGTGGGAAAACAGTTAAGTTCTCGATCCCGGCAACTGCAAAACTTTTCTCAGGTAGTAATTTCGATTTTATCAGCCAGCGTAAACGTTTCTACATCGTTTCCCTTATCATAATCGTGCTCGGTGTTGGATCAATGGTGGTGAAAGGATTTGGCTACGGTGTTGACTTCTCAGGAGGAAGACAGTACGTATTAAGATTTAAAGAAACGGTTTCCCCTGCAAAAGCGAGTGAAGTGTTGTATGCTGCATTGAATGAAAAACCGGAAGTTAAGGTTTACGGTGCTGACCAGTTGCAGATTACGACCGATTATATGATGGAAAGTACATCTATTCAAACGGATTCCATTGTAGAGGCAAAAGTGATCGGAAGCCTCGAAAAGGCAACAGGGCAAAAGGCTGAGATCATGCAGTCGAATAAGGTGGTCTCAACAGTTGCAAGTGATATCAAGGAATCGGCGATTCTTTCAGTTTTTTCCGCACTTGTAGTATTGTTTCTTTATCTGTTGATCCGTTTCCGCAGGTGGCAATATGGTGTTGGAGCAATCGCTGCAGTTGCCTACGTTGTATTATTTATTCTTTCGGTGTTCTCGATATTCAACGGAATTCTGCCGTTTTCACTCGATGTCGACCAGGCTTTCATTGCGGCTATCCTTACTGTGGTTGGTTATGCGATCAACGATACGGTGGTAATCTTCGACAGGATCCGTGAGTACCTTGGAATGCATAAGAGCAAAACCGAAGATCTGCCAACAGTGGTTAACAACGCCCTTAACAGCACGCTAAGCCGGACAGCTGTTACCGGTATGAGCACGATCGGTGTATTGCTTATCCTCTTTATCTTTGGAGGTGAAGTGATTCGTGGATTCTCGTTCGCGATGCTTCTCGGAGTTATCGTAGGAACTTACACTTCACTTTTTGTTGCGTCTCCGGTTGTGGTGGATTTAACCCGCCGTGTCGTTGCCAAAGATTTGGTTAAGGAAAAGGAGAAGGTTTAAACAATTAAAGCTATAAATTTGATGCGGATTTCGGATGATACCGGAATCTGCATTTTTTTATGATTAATTCTGTATTCCTTTTCTTAGATATCGGCGGCGGTGAGATGATGCTGATCCTCATTGTAGTGTTGATTTTCTTTGGTTCTAAAAAAATACCTGAACTGGCAAGAGGACTTGGTAAAGGAATGCGAGAGTTTAAAGATGCATCAAACAGCATCCGTAACGAAATAACACGGGAAACCCAAAGCATCACACAGGACGTCAGGAAGGTAGCCCAGGAAATAAAAGAGCATGCAGATTTAGCAGATATAAAAAAAGAAACACAATCTGTGACGGTCGAGTTGGGCCAGATGAAAAATGACATAGAAACGTCAGTCGCTGATTCTGGTTCATTAACAGAAACAATAGCTTCAGACGTTACGACGCCTCTTGAACTGAGTGAAGACAAAAATGTTACCGACATGAAAGATGAGGTTTCATCATCAGAAAAAAGCATTTCAAAAGGTCCGGTCGCACGCGTTGATCCTGATGATTTAGTTAAGCCGGAAGAACCTGGTTTGCAATAGAAATTTGTAGGTAAGAATATATGGACAGACACTAAATAGTGTCTGTCCATAGAGTCAGGAGTCTGAACTATAGAGGCTTCTGATTAGGCGCACGACGGCTGAAAAAGCGCAGTTTACTTTTGTAAAAGAGCATTTTTCAGACTAGTGCAACGACATCAGGAGACTCTATAGACAGACTCTAAATAGCGATCTCTTCTCGTTGAAGTCCAAAATTAAAAGTCAAGGGCGGAATATCTTGGGCGGAAAACATCCTGAGGAAACCCATGACTTCGCTATAAATTTCCCGTTCGCCTCGATATCTTACTTTCCAGTGATTCCACCAAAAGCGTTGAGAATATATCTCCCCGTTTTTTTAATTAATACCGATATTCAAATTTCATTCAATTTAATATTGGATGAGATTTTATTACAGTAAGTATTGCGCAGTTAATGGGTAGTTATCGGGAGTGCTTTTTCCAAATTTACTCTCTTAACAAATCTATTTGTATGAAGACATGTGTAACCCAACCGCGAAATCAACTTCTAACGTCATTTTTCCAGGCAATCCCGGTATTATTGACGCTTCTACTCATCGCTTTTCAATCCAACGCTCAAACTTTACCAACAGGTTTTAGTCAGGTTTTAGTCGCAAACGGAATCAGTAGTCCTACAGTTTTTGAGTTTGCTCCTGACGGAAGAATTTTCGTTGCAAAACAAAATGGCGAATTAAGAATTATTGACAATGGTGTGCTTCTTCCCACTCCCTTTCTCTCACTTAGCGTAAATTCGTCAGGAGAGCGTGGCCTTCTCGGAATAGCGTTCGATCCGAATTTTGCGACGAACAATTTCCTTTACCTGTATTATACACCAACAGGAGCAGCCAACAACCGCATTAGCCGTTTTACTGCAAATGGAAATACAGCTGTTGCTGGCAGCGAGTCTGTTGTTCTGAACCTTGATCCGTTAAGCTCGGCAACAAACCATAATGGTGGGACAATGCAATTTGGCCCCGACGGAAAATTATATGTTGGAGTAGGGGACAATGCAAATTCAGCAAATGCACAAAACCTCAATACTTATCATGGCAAAATTCTGAGAATCAATTCCGATGGCTCCGTGCCCGCCGGAAATCCTTTTACAGGTGGAGCTCAAAGGTCCCGGGTCTGGTCTTACGGACTGAGAAATCCTTATACACTTGCAATACAACCTGGTACCGGGAGGATCTTTGTAAATGATGTTGGGCAAAATTCATGGGAAGAGATCAACGACTGTACCGTTGGAGGAGGCAACTACGGCTGGCCTGCAACAGAAGGCGCTACTAACAACCCGGCGTACGTTAGTCCCGTTTATGCCTATGGTCACGCCTCAGTAACTGGCCAGGGATGTGCGATTACCGGGGGAACGTTTTTCAATCCTACGGCTACAAATTACCCGAGCGATTATATTGGCGATTACTTGTTTTTCGACTTCTGCGGAAGCTGGATGGATCGGTTAAATTATAGTGGCGCAACATTTACGAGAGAGAATTTCGGCACTAACCTGGCAGGAAGCAGGGTGGCGTTAGAAACAGGTCCTGATGGGAACCTTTATTTCCTTTCCAGATCAAATGCCGGGTTGTATCGAATTACCTACACAGCTGCAAGCTCTCCTGTAATTACTCAGCAGCCTCAGGATCAAAGTGTGGCGGCGGGAAATCCTGCTTCGTTTTCGGTAACTGCTACTGGCACTGGCCTAACCTACCAGTGGAGAAAAGGTGTGAATAATATATCAGGTGCAACTTCTCCTGGTTATTCTATTGCATCCACCGTTCCAGCAGATGCAGGAACATATAGCGTAATTGTTGGCAATTCAGGCGGAAGTGAAACAAGTAGCAACGCCATTCTTACCGTTACCTCTCCAAATCAGCCGCCAGTAGCAACTATTACTACTCCGGTGGTAAATGCAACTTATGGTGGTGGACAGACCATTCAATTTTCCGGAATGGCAACAGATCCTGAGCAAGGAAACCTGAGTGCTTCTGCTTATCAGTGGTACGTTGTTTTTCATCACGCAGCACATGACCACCCTGGCCCATCGGTAACAGGAAATGGAAGCAGTGGTTTGTTTACTGTTCCAACTTCGGGCGAAACGGCGACGGATGTGTTTTATCGACTCTACCTTGTTGTGACTGATAACCAGGGAACGCGGGACACTGCCTTTACTGATATTCAGCCAAGAACGTCAACTATAATCATTAATACTAATCCGCAGGGTTTGCAAATCACGCTTGACGGCCAGCCATTTATTTCACCTTACACAGTAAACAGCGTTGAGGGAATCCAACGGGCAATCGGAACATCTTCACCTCAGTTATTGGGTGCAACGAGCTACCAGTTCTCAAACTGGTCAAATGGAGGTACAATCATTCAAACGGTAAGCACGCCGGTGGCTGATGTTGGTTACACCGCTACCTTCACACCAACTCCAGCAGGAGCCATCAATCTTAGCCCTGTTGCCGATGCACATGTTCAATCCGGCTCAGCTGCTGGAACGAATTTCGGCGCGTCTACTGTTCTGGTTTCAAAAGCTACGAACGATAACCAGTGGAGGCGGGAAATCTACCTGAAGTTTGATATCAGTACAGTGCCTTCAGTTTCAAGTGCGAAGCTGCGTGTTTTCGGAAGCTTGTTGAATACCCAGAATCTGTCTGCTGTGGCGCAGGTGTTTCCCGTTACCAATACGGCATGGCTTGAAAATACTATCAACTGGAATAATAAACCGGACGGTGGAGCAACAGCCTTGTCCAGCGTAACGGTGAACGGTACGATAGATCAATACTACGAATGGGACGTGGCTTCTGCGGTTCAGGCTGCAAAGGCCGCTGGTGCTTCATTCGTTTCCCTTAAAATCATTAATTCGACGCTCACTCCAGCCAATTATACTGATTTTAATTCCAAAGAAGCTGCAGCCAACAAGCCGGTTCTTATCATAAGGCCTGCAGGTTCGGTCGTCACCCTAAATCCTGTTGCAGACGCATATGTTCAGGCAGGTAGCTCATCGAATTCAAATTTTGGAACGGCAGCGACATTAATTGTAAAGAAAACGGTGGACAATAATTACCGCAGAGAGACTTTTATACGTTTTGACATTTCAGCGTTGCCGGCCAATGTTCCTTCTTCGAAGTTACGGATTTACGGTAGTCTGCTAAATAACAGCAACGCTACAGGCGGAATCAATTTACATGGAGTTGCCAGCCAGGCGTGGGGAGAAACTACCATTACATTTAACAATAAACCTGTGGCGCTGGCAGAGATAATCGGAACGAAAACAATTACCGGTGCATCTGACCAGTATTATGAAATTGATGTAACTGCCTATGTGAGCTCCGCCAAATCGGGTGGCGCCACTGCGGTGACTTTTCAGATCGTGGGAACCACCGAATTCGGGAATAACTATACCGATTTCAATTCAAGAGAAGCTGCCACAAATAGGCCTCAGCTAGTAGTTGGTGGAAGTCCGGCGGCACGATTGGCGGGAGAGTCAGAACAAGAACTTGTTGCAGGGCAATCGCCTGAATTATTACAAATGCGCGTCTTCCCAAACCCAGCAACAGATGTTTTATACATTGACATGCAGGGTTTCTCCGGCGAATTGAATGTGACAGTTTTTGATTTAAGCGGCAAGCTATTAATTAGCAGGAAAATTTACGCAGACGACCTGTTTATTTTACCAGTTTCAGAATTAAGACCAGGTTTTTATTTTATCAGATCTGATTGGGAGGGCGGCTCGAAAACAGAGAGAATTGTAATTCAGTAATTGCCTTTTTATGGTTAGAAATAGGAGCTTTCGGGCTCCTTTTTTATTTTCTTACGGAGCTAGTTTTTATTTCATTTGCTCAACTGGCTTGCTCCGTTCTCCCTTAAAAAAGAAATGGTTTAAAGCGATAAAAATGTCGGCACCCGCCTTTCGATTTTAAATTTTTCGTTTCGTGTTAACGATGAAATGTAAAAAGAAATCTCGCCCTATTTGGGATGATTTCCGCAGAACCTCCGAGAGTATCTGCGAAATCAGGGGGCAAAATTATCCGGCACTTCATGTTTAAATAGAGTCTGTCTATAGAGTCTCCTGATGTCGTTGCACTAGTCCGAAAAATGCTCATCCCGTCCTAAAGTGGGGCTGCGCTTTTTCAGTCGTCGTGCGCCTAACCAGAAGCCTCTATAGTTCAGACTCCCGGCTGTGTGGACTGACACTAAATAGCCCTGGTGTCGGTTGCTTACCTTGAAGTAATGATTTCCACATGTTTCAATTGATGGTTTAGATTCAGCCAATTTAAATCGTTGAATCAGTTTTTTAGAAAAATTTTGCGGTTCAAAATAGAGAGGACAAAAATTTTCAAAGGGAAACGATTACCGGGTCGGGATAAAAACTTTCTGAAAATAAATTTGGTAATACCAACACGATCATTTTACTTTGCATTTCAAAGTTCTTTTTAATGCTAAGGTGATAATTTGAGTGATGTAGGGCTAGTCTGACCATTGTAACCAGACATCTACTTCGTGAGATGAACCGCTTTGCATGTTTCCAGTCGTTCATTTTTAACACCGAAATCTTAACTATTCTATGGAGTCGCAGAAAAAACCAGTCTTTAAAAGCACAATCTTCATTATCGGGATAAGCCTCGTTGTTTTGTCAGCGTTGATTTTCCTTTTACCGGTTTCAGATCTGACCGATTCCAGACAGGATCGTTTTTTTGAAATTTTTGTTGTCAACTTTGTCATCGCCGTACTATATATGGTAATTCTGATAACCAACGGCTTGATAAAGCTGCGGTTTCGATTTTTTAAAAGCAATATTGAATACACACTTATTTTCCTGGTACTGACAATGATCAGCGCCTTTTCGTTAAACCGCGAGGTAGCGGTTTTCCAGCAATCAGTAAACTGGCTTTGCGTTTTACTTGTTGTCCAATGCATAACGCTGCTGGCTTTCAGTTTTGTTAGCATCCTGCCTGAAATTGTGAAGCATGTGCTTTATTTTTTCCTTGGCGCCGGGAGTATCCTTTATCTGTATTTCACAATCTATCTTTTTCCATTATATGCTTTTGGCTTGCTGGCAGCGCTCTTTTTCGGAATGTCGTTGCATGTATTCGTACCATTTCTATTCCTTGTTTTTACAATTGTATTGATCCGCAAGGTTATAAAAGAGAACCGCTATGCGTGGGTGACTCTGCTTTCAGGAGCTGTTGTTCCATTGTTACTCTTTATAGTTTTTCTTATCCAATGGATTCAGCTTAAAAATGAAATCAATTACGCGGTTAATAAAAGTTTGGTAACTGAACGCAACCTGCCCGAATGGATTTCTATCAGCCAGCAAATAGAAAAGAGTGACGTTGCCGAAAAAATGATCAAATCTGATCTGGTGTACAGTACGCCAGCAAAGGGAGATTTCTTTAACTGGAGGGCAAATGCAGGATTATTTGATGAGGTAAAAAAACATGATCCGTTCGTGATGGCAGCCAGCTTCATTTCCGGTAGTCCTGACATAGAATTAAATGACCGGATTAAAATTCTAAAATCTATTTATGACTCCCGCCATCAGGCCCAGGAACGCTTATGGGAAGGTGAAGATCTTACGACAACAAATATCATTAGCAACGTAAAAATATTTCCCGAGTACCGAATGGCGTACACAGAAAAAACATTGTCTGTAAAAAACAATAATACGACCGGAAGAAATGTACAGCAGGAAGCCATTTACACCTTTCATTTGCCTGAAGGTGGTGTTGTAACGTCACTTTCGCTCTGGATTAATGGAAGGGAAGAAAAGGCAATTCTCACAGCAAAGAGCAAGGCAGATTCTGCTTACAAAACCATTGTAGGCGTACAACGTAGGGATCCGTCTTTAATTCACTGGCAGGAGGGAAATACCGTTTCTGTGAGAGTGTTTCCTTGCACTCCGGATGAAAACAGAAGATTTAAAGTTGGAATTACTGCACCGCTAAAAAAATTAGCCAACGACCTTATTTATCAGAATATTTACTTTGATGGTCCGTCAGGAAACGGTTCAACGGAAACGATACAACTGCAATTTAATGTAGCACCCGAAAACATTGATTTTCCATTTGATTTTGATGAAACAGGTAATAACACCTTTGTTTCAGAAGATAGTTACGCGTCTTATTGGGAAATCGGAATGAAAGCCCCTGCACTTTCTGCTAACCCTTTTACTTTTGATAGCTGCAGCTATAAGATGCGCGATTATTTAAGAGTATTTGAACGCTTTGATCCAACGACTATTTATATTGATCTGAATAAATCCTGGGAGAAAAATGAATTCATGAACTTATGGAGTGCTTTTAAAAGCAAGACGGTTTATGTTTACCAGGATCAGCTTGTGAAGGTAAATGAAGGAAATGCTGATGCTTTATTTGAATCATTAAGCAGAAATAATTTCAGTCTTTTTCCATTTTATGAAATTAACGACAGCGGAAATTCCCTGGTAGTTTCGAAAAGCACCGAAGCATCGCCAAACTTAAGAGATGTTGAAAGAAGCAGGTTTTCGGAAAGGCTGAAGAAATACCTTAAGGAAGAAAAGCAGATCAGGTTTTTCAATATTAGTGAGGAAGTTTCGCCGTACCTCAAAACATTAAAGGAGCTTCGTGTATTCAACTATGATAAAGGTTCAGTGCAGGATATCATTAACCTGGCGGAAAAAAAGCAATTTGTTAAGAATCCGGAGAATGACAGTGTTGTTTTAATTGAAAATGCCGGAATAGTAATTCAAAAATTACAGCAACAGGTGGCCACGACCACACAAGCACCGGACCATCTGCTTCGTCTTTTTGCATATAACGATATCATGAGAAAAGTAGGGCCGCTTTATTTTGAAGATAATTTTATTTCTGAAGACATTGTTCAGGAGGCACAAAAAGCATATGTCGTTTCGCCCGTTTCCAGCCTGATCGTTCTGGAAACGCAGGAGGACTATGATCGGTTTGACATTAAGAAATCAAAAAATAGCCTCCAAAATGCCTCACTTAAATCGGCCGGTTCTGTCCCTGAACCTCACGAATGGTTGCTGATAATCCTTGTTGCTTCTATTGTGATCTATTATTCCGCGAAATCCTGGTTCGCCCGCCAAACAGCATGATAGGGCTAGCAACAACCGGCCGAAATTATTATTTACCAGCCACCGTTTGCTTGTTGGTTATTTCGTACGTAGGTATTTCGTTTTATTTTTTATCGGAATATTTCATCACAGACCTCAACGTTTACCTTGGGCTGCTGCTTGCTCCGTTTATTCTTAAAATTGAAAAGGGAACGTATTCAAAACGTTATCTACTGCCGGCTTTACTATTACTGTTGCTCGCTTTTATTATACCAATAAAAACGATCTTCTTTCTTACGCTGCTTGCTGCAATACTGCTGCTTCTGGAAAGTACGGTTGGGAAAACAGGCTATTATTTTTTGTTTTTATTATTGCTGCTTTCCCCTGTATTTAAATATTTTAGCAATGTTATCGGTTTCCCGGTTCGCTTATGGTTGAGTGAAGTGGCAGGAAAGATAATTCAGCTTGCAGGAAATGATGTTGAAGTATCAGGGAATTTAATAGTTGTGAACGGACTTGATTTTTCCGTTGATCCTGCATGTGCCGGTATTAAAATGATGGCGACTTCATTTATTGTTGCTCTGTTTATATTGGGTTATAACCACAAAAAACGCAAGAATGAATTTTCATTATTATTTGTAACCGTAGTGTTGGCAGGAACGTTCGTGCTGAATGTTTTTGCGAACCTCGTGCGAATCATTATCCTCGTGTTGTTTGATATCGGGCCTGAATCGATTTTACATGATGCAATCGGAATTGCCTGTCTCGGTTTGTATGTACTCTTTCCTTTGATAAAGACGGTAAACCACTTTTCCGGAAAAGGTATATCAGGTTTAATTAAGCAGCAGAATCTACCAGCGATTCCGCTAAAGAATGTACTGCTTAATCTTGCTTTAATTGTAATCATGGTTCCGGCAGGCATTAAAATCAAAAATGCTGTAGCTCGAAATTCCGCGGTTGAAGTAGCGTGCTCAATACCTGATTTTAAAAAGGAAGTGTTGAAATCCGGAGTTATTAAGTTCACGACGAAAACTGTTCTCGTATATGTAAAACCAGTAACTTTCTATTCTTCCGAGCACAATCCGCTGATCTGCTGGACGGGCAGCGGTTACGAGTTTAAGCATGTGAATAAAGAGTTGCACGGTAACGTTAAAATTTATACAGGAATTTTGGAAAAGAATAGTGAGAGCATTTACACAGCCTGGTGGTTTGACGATGGCATCATTAAAACAACAAATCACCTGGAATGGCGATGGCAGGCCTTAACCGGTAAAAGAGATTTTAGTCTGGTAAATATAAGTGCTGTGTCACCAATAGAACTTCAATCGGGAATAAGCAGGCTTATCAATCAAAACATATTTAACTA
>Ga0105049_10005256_pt1 | contig 15088 bp, 9 predicted proteins | sample MAT06_FD_78087 | JGI IMG/M metagenome (GOLD analysis project Ga0105049, IMG submission 78087) | Freshwater microbial communities from Lake Fryxell liftoff mats and glacier meltwater in Antarctica - MAT-06 | ecosystem: Environmental > Aquatic > Freshwater > Ice > Liftoff microbial mat | place... | reverse complement strand
CGCCATCTCGGAGATTCGCAAGCTCTACATCGGCGCGTTATTCTCAGGCGAATACGCCATCGAGTCGGCCGCCCTTTTCAATCCCTCAATGGTTCCGCATCCGGATCAAACCGGAGTCGAGCCTGGAGCACTCAGGTTTGTCATGAGCCTGCGTGCGACGGGCGAGGGACATATCTCGTCGATCGAGTTTAGATCGGGTCTTCTGGATTCCGACGGCAGCATCGATGTGGACGAAGTTTCGCGCCTCGTCGTGGCACCGGAGGTCGTGCGCAATCCCACGTATCTCAAGCATGTCTTTGTCGATAAACTTAACGAGATGGGTTTTCAAAACCCGTGGGCCACTCAAGTGATGGACTCGCTTGGCAACACGTTCACGCACGAGGAGCTGGGGCGAAGTCTCGGCGACCTCTCCGCCGGAGATGGTTCGCGTGAGGTGGATCGCACACGCGAGTGTATCGACTGGCTCGCCCGCTCGAACTACGAGATTCATTTCCCGGCGTCCGTCCCGCTCTCACAGCGCATTATCTTTCCTGTATCGGCGAATGAAAGCAACGGCATCGAGGATGCACGCTTTGTGAGATTCTGCGACGATGACGGCAGCGTTTGTTACTATGCCACTTACACGGCCTTTAACGGACACGCGATTCTTCCGCAGTTTATCGAAACCAAGGATTTTCTTAGCTTTCGCGTCCGAACACTTAACGGGCGCGCTGTGCAAAACAAAGGCATGGCGCTCTTTCCACGAAAGATCGACGGCAAGTTTGCAATGATTTCGCGGCAGGATGACGAAAACCTTTTCCTTATGCTCTCCGACAATCTCCACTTCTGGAGCGAGCCGCAACTTCTCATGCAGCCGGAAAATCCGTGGGAGTTTGTCAAAATTGGCAACTGCGGCTCGCCAATCGAAACCGAACACGGATGGCTCGTTATTACGCACGGTGTCGGGCCCATGCGGAGGTATTGTATCGGGGCAATGCTGCTGGATTTGACGAACCCCGGAACAGTTCTCGCCCGCCTGGCTTTACCGTTAATCGAGCCAAGCGACGAAGAGCGCGAGGGGTATGTGCCCAACGTGGTGTATTCGTGCGGATCACTCCTTCACGGCCGCCGCCTCCTTCTCCCCTACGCCCTCAGCGACTCCAGATCAACAATCGGCTGGGTCGATCTCGACGAACTTCTCAATGCGTTGACATCCCGCGTCGAATAAGTGGGATATGCCTCCATGAGAAAGGTGCAAGTGCCTGTTGGTGCGGTGCATCCCGCTCAAGAAATACGGAATAAATGGAGCAGACCAGAATACGCATTGCTGTTTTAGCAAAGTATTCTTGACTCCTTTCACAGAGAAAGCCAGTTTAGCCTAAGATGAGTTTTTCCCCCTTTGATTGGATTCTGCTGATCGTGTTGTGCCTGTTTTTTTTCGGAGCGGCGCTGTGGACGCGGCGGCTCACGCGAAGTGTTTCGGATTTTCTTGCCGCCAACCGGTGCGCGGGGCGCTACTTATTGACGCTGGCTGATGGGGCGGCGGGATTTGGGGTAGTAACGCTGGTCGCGAATTTCGAAAAGTTTTATCAAGCGGGATTCGGGGCCTTCTGGTGGGGGATGCTTTTGGGACCGTTAGGATCCATTGCGGCCTTGAGCGGGTGGGTCGCCTACCGTTACCGGGAGACGCGGGCGATGACGATGGCGGAGTTCTTCGAGCGCCGCTACAGTCGGAAGTTCCGGGTTTTTGCCGGATCACTCTGTTTTATCTCCGGTTTGCTGAACTACGGAATCTTTCCCATGGTGACAGCCAACTTGCTGTCTAACCTCTTCGGGTTTTCAGAGACCTTCGCTGTCTTTGGGTGGGATCTTTCGACGCGGGCGGCGATCATGATCGTGCTGCTGAGCATCGCTGCCACTTTCACGCTGGGTGGCGGGTTGATCACGGTGATGGTGACCGACTTCATTCAGAGCCAGATTCTGTTTCTGGCGCTTTTGGCTATCACGCTGGTGTTTGTCTTCCGATTCGAATGGCCGGTGGCTGCGGAAGGGCTCCAAATGGCTGCCGCCGGACGCTCAATGATCGACCCGTTCGACCAGAAGCTTGTCGATAGCTTCAACCTCTTTTTCTTTTGTGTCTTTGGGTTCAAGATTTTTTATAACTATCTCGGATGGCAGGGCAGCCAGGGATATTTTGCCGCGGCCAAATCGCCGCACGAGTTCCGCATGTCGCGGATCCTGGGCGAATGGCGTGGCGCCACCCTCTACCTTGCGGTTCTGATCGTACCCATCGGAGCCTTTGTTTTTATGCTGCACCCCATGTTTGCGGAGCAGGCGGCAGGGGTGAAGGAGGCGCTGGGCCTGATCAAGGATCCCCAGCTCGTGAAGCAGCTCACCGTGCCGACCGTGCTGGCGTGGTTGCTTCCGGCGGGAGTCCTCGGGCTGTTCACGGCAGCATTGATTTTTGCGGCTATCGCGACAGACGATACACAACTTCATTCCTGGGGAAGTATCTTCGTGCAGGACATCCTCATTCCGATTCGAGGGCGACCGCTCTCCACAGAAGCGCACATGCTGGCGCTGCGCCTGGCCGTGGTCGGGGTGGCGGGATTCGCCTTCTTCTGGTCCATGGTCTTTCCGCTGCGCGACTATGTGCTCATGTATATGCTTGCGACCGGCACGATCTATTTGGGTGGATCGGGTGCCGTGATTATCGGCGGACTCTACTGGCGGCGGGCCACAACGGCTGGCGCCTATTCAGCGATGGTCACGGGAGCAACGATCGGAGTGGTGGGCGTGCTGGCCCAGGGGTTCTGGTCTTACATGACATTTTTTCATCAGTGGATTCCCAAATTTCCCCTCAATGGCGTGCAGATCGCGCTGAGCTCCTACATTGTATCTATCGTCGTTTTTGTGTCCGTTTCGCTGCTCACGTCGCGCGAACTTTTCAATTTGGAGAAGCTGCTTCATCGCGGGGTATACGCCCTGCCTGAGGAGGGGGATACCACCCCGCACACCGCCGGTGAAGGACGGCTCGTGCCTACATGGCAGCGCCGGCTGGGCATCAATCACTTTTTCACGAAAGGTGACAAAGCGATCTATTTTCTACAGATGGGCTGGGTGGCTTTCTGGTTCATCGCCTGCATTATCGGCACGACCTTGGCGCTGACCATTGGGATCTCGGCCGACAGTTGGCTCAGTTGGTGGAAACTGGTTATCATCATCAGCATTCTTGCCGGGATGGTTACGCTCGTCTGGTTTATGATCGGCGGCATCGCCGACTTCCGGGAACTTGTGCGCAAGCTCATGACAGAAAAGCCGGATGCCCGTGACGATGGGTGGGTCAAGTAACCATGGACGCTTCGAGTAACCCCGGCAGAACGTTCCGTCCTGCAATTCACCCGATCAAAACCCGCCAAAGTTTCCCTCCCCCATCACGAAATAAGGAAGACACCTGACCACTACACTAAATCATGAAAATTCTCGACCTTCAAATCCTCCGAATTCTTGTTCCCGCCTGCATCGTTGGTCTTTTCGCCCTATCCGGCTGCAAGCCCGGCGCTCCCTCCTCAGGGCCGGTGGTAGAGGCCGTGGCACTGACGACCTATTCATTGGCTCCCGCACTTTCGTGGAATGGCACAGAGGCGGCGGATCGGTATGAGATTGAGATCGCGAGGAACTCCGATTTTTCCTCACTGTTTCTTAAAGACTCCAGTCCGGTGCCCCGATACGTGGCTCCTAACGGGATGGCTCCCGGGAAGTATTTCTGGCGGGCATTTAGCACGAGCGCCGGGCTGCGGCTTCCCGGAGAAACTCGCGGCAGCCTTGAGGTTCTGAGTCCTGCCAATGTTTACGAGGTCCCTGTGGGTGCCGATGCGGATGCAATCCTCGAAATGATCTCTTTAGCTTCTAAAAACACGCCGGCCCGCGTGAACTTTCCGCCTGGCGGCAAGTTTCGTCTTCCCGCGAAGCCGGTATTCCTGGAACTCAAAGGAGCCAGCCAATTGGTCATTGATGGACGCGGGAGTTCGATCACGTTTACGAATCCGATGACCGGCTTTGCACGGCTGCAGGATTGCTCGGAGGTGTCGTTCTGCGATCTTGTGATCGACCATGATCCCACACCATTTTCTGTGGGAGTCATCACGTCGGTGAACAAAGAGACCGGTCTCATCACACTTGAGGTGGAGCCTGGGCATCCGGATTTCGACGCCCCCCACATGCTGGAGAACTGGAGTTTCTGCATGTTTCTGGAACCGGACGGCAAAGGCCGGATTCTGGATGATTCGCCGCTGGTTCCCATGATCAAAAAAGAGACTTTGCGGCGTATGGAGAAAGGGTTTGCCGTGGAGGTCACCCAGGCGTCCATGCTGCGGGTGGTGAGTGTTGGGGACCGCATCGTGCAATATAGCAGATCACCCGGCGGGCGGTCGTTGTTTGCGGCCGAGCGGAGTGCGGACCTTGCGTTTTTGCGGATTGTGAACCACTCGATCTCGGGCGGCCACTATATCCTGCTGGAGTGCGACGGTGCGCGCATTCTGGGATGTTCGTCACTTCCTAGGCCCGGAAAAAGCTACGGCGCAAACGCCGACGGAGCCCACATTCGCAGTTCAGCGGTGGGGCCATGGATCGAAGGTTGTTACTTTGAGGCTGTCGGTGATGATGGGGTGGCCATTTTCGCCAAGGGCATCGCGGTGCTCGCTCACCCCCTTTCGGAGCGGGTGCTTCTAGAAGAGCAATTCTTCAACCTGAAAAAAGGAGATCGGATGATGTTTTTCAACCCTCGGGATGGGCGCAAAGTCGGCGAAGAGGTCACGATCACCGAGGTAAGCCAGCGGATGAACGGTCCTGAAGGCAAACCATTCCGGGAGGTGAGTTTCACTCCTGGCCTTCCAGAGCCGCTCCAGTTTGGTTTTCCAGACGTTTGGAACAATGATCAGGTGTTTAACATGACCGCCAGGCACCGGGGCTTTGTTGTGCGGCGGAATACTTTCCGGGACATTCGCCGCTACGGCGTGATCGTCCGTGCCGAGCAGGGGGCCATCGAGGACAACCAAATCATCGGTGCATCGGATTCGGCGATCACGCTGCAAAACGAGCCCAATGTCTGGCGCAATGGCCTTCACAGCGTCGGGGTTCGCATCACTGGAAACCGTATCGAAGATTGCAACTTCTCGGCCAGCGCCCGGGACCGAGGCGCCATCCACGTGGCGCTCCGCGCGCTTGAAAGTGTTGACCAACGCTGGGGCAACAAGCCGACGGAGTGGAAAGGACATCAGGATCTGACAATTTCTGGAAACTCCATTTCCGATTGGAGGGGCTGCGCGATCAGTCTCGTAAACATCAATGGACTCAATCTGCAGGGGAACCGCATCCTGCGTCAGTTGCCATCACTGCCCGGGGTCGGCCCAGCAAGCGCCGTCTTCCTCGATCACATCACCAATGCGACGATCTCCGAAAATACGTTCGAAGACCTCCAGCAAGGAACCGTTCCCGTGAGCAAGGGCGAGGATGTCAAACTGCGCCCCACACAATAAAAATCGAAGAATCTGCACGACCACATCTCCCTTTTTCTCCCGCCGCTAAACCAGCAGGAATGAGGGGTCCTTAGCTTCTGAAAAGCGAGAAGCTCCCGTCGATTTCAGCAGCGCTGGCAGTGAGCAGCGGAAGCAAATGCGGAACGGAGGACGAGTCGAAACGACCTGTCACTCCCAATGCGAGCGAGTCATTGACCTCCAATGCAACCGCCAAAGTGGCCTCGGTCTTTATGGTGTGCACGAAGACATAACCTTGCCTGCGAATTTTGGCTAAGGCCTCGCAGAGGGCTTTCACGTTTTCAAAGCCAGGAATCGGATGGCCCGACATGATCGCCCGGACTTGTTCATCCGTTTTTCGTGAGAGGATCAGCAAGCCCAGGCCGGATTTTGAAGCCGGCCAGAGTTCGTGACCCCCGATGCCCTTGGATCCCTTGCCATGGTAGAGGTAGGAAACCGAGCGTTCCCACAGCACTCCTAGGGCCACATTTTGTTTCGTGGATCGCCCCAACCTCTGCAGCTCGGGCAGGACCTTGTCGCCAAAATGAGTCGCGTGCAGAGTTTGCGCCGCGAGAACCGGTATTGCCGGACCTGGTCCATATTTCTTCCCGTCCGTCTGCTTGATGAGGCCAAGATGCGAGAGCGTCCGCAGCAACCGGTGCACCCGTGTGATCTCCATCCCCAATTCCTCCGACAGAAACGTGACCCCCACCGGTTGCTCCTGCGCGACAACAAACTGCAGACAGCGAAACCCATCGATGACACTTTGATTCGGTTGGCGCGGCAACATTGGTATTGTTTGGCAGAGTTCACCCATTCATTCAAGTTTTGACTGAAAAGCTGAGAAAAAATAGCGCACAAATCACATGCCCGAGGCAAGGCGTTAGGCGCACGAGCGCATCATCGAGGAACGCCAAGTTGCCAGCCGGGATAGAATCCTCAGCCTCTAGGAACCGGACGTGCATGTGATCGTTCGAGGCAAAGGCACGGCGGATGTGGAATTCGGCAACAGCCTGTTTTTAGCGGAGAACGCGGAAGGCTTTATGGATCATGAACTAAAGCGCGAGATGAGCCCGGGCAAAGCGAAGTGGCTTCATCAGCGCTATGCAGGGATGAAGGAAAAAAGCGGTGAGCAACTTTGAGGGGTCGTGATCGACCGGTGGTTTGAGAGCAAAGCCACTGTGGGAATGCTGGAGCGCGATGAGGTCTTTAACGGGATTTGCCCGAATGATCCCAATAAGCTCTCACACCGCATGGAAGAGGATGAAGTTTTTCAAGCGACCATGGTCCGGCGTTCGCAAACGGAAGGTCGCGTCGACATCATCAAAAAAGTTTTCCTTGGCGGCACGCCGTTGGCGAAAGGCTTTGAGAACCGCCAACTTCAAGTGGCTTGGGCGGTGCTTTCCCATAACCTTTGGGTCCTCGCGCGACGGCCTTGGGGCTGTGATCAGCAGGCCGTCGCCGCCTGACCTCTTGCGCTCCATTCCTGCTCAGAGCAAGACCACAAGATAGATGTGCCTTTTGACGTAAGTTGTTGATAATTTGATGCTCAAAAAATGATTTTCAAAAATGTCTATATGTTGTGGTTTTTGCCGAAACAAAACGGGCAAAAAATTAGCCGCCTTTTTTTAGTCTGTTTTTAAAGCCCTCTTCCCGGATGGGCTCTAGGTTATTCCCCCTATTGCTACTTGAATCCTCGTCGGGCTTTGCTTTGCTGGCGAGATGCGAAGACAGGTTCACATTGAGCATACCGGGCCATTTTCCATGCTGCGGCGCCGGGGGATCGGCGCGAGGCAATTCTGGTGATTGACCCCACAGGCCTGACCCGACTAGGCAGACCCAACAAGGACTCCGGTGCGATTTGATAAGCCGGGCGAGGAAAAAGCAAGGATGCGGCGCTGAGGCGAACGGACTCGTGATCGAGAAATGTCCGCTGCGGAAGCATGATTGTTTTAGAGTGGCTTTCTTCTGAACATCATCAAGAGTTGAAGGTTCCCCCAACCCGGCTTATACCAAGGAGGTCCAATGCAATCCCCTTCACAGTATCCGTCTTCTTTCATTCGGAAGAGCCGCAAGTCGGCGCCGGAGTTGTTCAAGACCCGGGGAGTGACGCTCGAAGCGTTTCCCATCTCCGGAACAGTCGTTCCAGATCATCCGGAGTTTTCCGAGCATTGGCACCGGTTTGTTGAAATCGGGATCATCATTGGCGGGACGGGTTTGCATGTGATCAATGGGCGGGATGTTCCCATCCACTCCGGCCATGTCTTCGTGCTGCCTCCGGAGTTAAAACATGCCTACCGGGAAACCGAGGGATTGCATCTGATCAATATCTGTTACGACCCCGCAAGGCTCCAGCTTGACGAGAAGGAATTGGATGATCTGCCGGGTTACAACGCCTTGTTTCATTTCGAGCCACGACTGCGCAGCTATGGAGAACTGGAACATATGCTCAAGCTGGAGCCCGCCGAGCTCTGCCGAATCGAATCGCTGGCCTTGAAAATTGTGCATGAATCGCGCAAGCAACCCAAAGGATACCGGATGATGGCGCGCGCTTTTGTGTTTCAACTCATTGCCGAACTCTCCCGGCTCTTCGACAAACCGTATTCCGCTCCCAACGCCTTGGTGCAACGTCTGGCGGGAGCCATCAAACATCTGGAATCCCACAGCCAGGAGGAGATCGATTTTGATAAATTGCCGCAGGCATTCCACTTCTCAAAGCGCAGCTTTTACCGGCTCTTCAGCGCGGCCACCGGCCAGTCTCCGCTCGCTTATTTGCGGATCTACCGCCTGCAACAAGCTTACAGGTTGCTCCAGGAGTCCGGAAAATCTGTGACCGAGATCGCATATGAAGTCGGCTTTCAGAATTCCAGCCACTTTTCCCGGCGATTCCAGGAATTGTTCGGCCACCCTCCTTCCCACTTTCAAAATCAAAAATTGGCTATCAGAGGCAGATGATTGGCCAAGGTTTTGGTTCAGCCAACGCTGAAATTCTTGCCGAGCTCCGTGATTGCGGGCTGACACAGTTCACCACTCTTAATCCTTGTCCAGTGTGATCAGAAGTTTTGGGGCACGGCCATCTGTGTTGCTGCGCCCAAAGAAGGCAAAGTTGTGGAGGTCGCCTCTTGTGGATTCGGCCACGATGGCGAGCCCATGGTTTGCCATGCTTCCGCTCAGCCACTTCCTGACCAGCGGTGTGATGTCAATCTCCCAAGGATTCCATTCATTCGGTTGCTGTGGGATTTCGATCTCAAGAAAATTTTCGTCCCATGCGGGCTTCGTATTCCACGTCGCGTTCTGCTCGCTCCATTCGGTTTGAATGGGATGAAGGCGGATTACGGGTCTGGACTCGGTTGAGCCAATCCCATAGGGAACCAGTCTCAGGATAGCTTTCGAAACCTTAGAACCCGGGGCAACTTCGGTCAAATCAAACTCAATCAATGGAACGTCGAATGTGGCACTGTCACCCGGCATCCAACTGCGGTTGCACAAGCCAAGAAGAATCTTCGATGCTGAAACATCATCCGGCTTTTCAAAGCCCACCGAGGTGGCCTGCATGGGAGCAATTTCCAGAACAGAGTCGGCGTGTGCGGGAGGCGCGGAGAAAACGACGAGACAGGAGACAACAGCGATAGCCGGGAGAACGCAGTTCATAAGTTGTGATTTTAGCTGGAGCGCACAGTTCTTCAATCGTTATTTGGCCATAAATTTGTCTTTTCTAATGATTTCTGCCCGAGCCCCCTCTCCAAAAATCCATATTCCACTTGGCGCTCAGCCGCTCGGTCTGTTTCACCGTCAGGATTGCATCACCGGCCTCGCCCGGGATGTTGGCCCGGACTTTGAACTTGGGAACCGGCACCTCTCGCGGCGTCTCGCCACGATGGTGGTGATTTATCCGGGCTTTTTGTTCACCCGGAAGAGTCTGGTGTCATTGTTTTCCATGGTGAATTCAAACTGCCCAACACCCGCTTCACCGCCTCCAGATAGCCATAACCATGCTTGCTGCAGGGCTGGAGGTAGCTTGTCTCCGTCCATTCATTCCAACTGTTGACGGTGATCAACGGTGCCTGGCCGGGGCGGGCGTCCACAAACGCCTTGGCCTGCCGGAGGGCCTGCTCAAAATTTGCCGGTGTGTTGTTTGTGGTGATGGAACCTTTCCAACTCACCGTTCTCGGACTGCTGTCCCAGCCCACGGAAACGTGCGGGTAATAGGGAACGGTGTAGTTCTCGGCCACCGTCTCCCAGTCCGCGACCACATCCTTCACGATTTCGTTGTAGTCCCGGTTCACATCCGTAAAATGGCAGAACTGGTAATGGGTGAGTGAGTCGAACCCGATTTTTTCAACGACATCCTTTTGCGTGCCAATGTTGTCGCTTGCCACGGCGGACAGGCTTCGATCGCTGTCCTTGCGCAGGGAAAGTTGAAGTTCGAGCCCCGGAAAACCGGCTTTTTCGACCTCCGCACGAAACCAGGCGATGGCGTCCACTGCCTGCTCGACGCCGCCCAAACCCTCAACAAAATTCCGCAAGGCGTAGATCATGAACACCGGCCTGCCGTCCATTTTGTAATATGTCGGCTGGGAGAAATATTTTTCAATCCAGCGGTGCGCGATCTTTTCAAACTCCGCCCGGTCGACATCGCCCTTCCAAATGACCGAATTGTTTTTCTGCGCGAACGCATCGTCCGCATTGCGCTTGTCCCAGCCGAGCGTCACATCGTGGTTCGCCCACATTAGATAAAACTTCATCCTGCTGTTGTTGCGGGCCTTAAGAAAACCGTCGTTCAGGCAGGCTTCCAGCAACGGCATCCGGTCATACCAATACCAGTCGTAGATGAAGACATTGACACCGTGATCGGCGGCAGCAGCAATCTGCATTTCCATGACATACGGGTCGGCTTCGTTGACGCAGCCCCAGAGTGGGAGACGCGGCTGGTCATGGCCATCAAACTTGGGTTTGTTACTCATGATGGTCTGCCATTCCCCGATTCCGTCCGGCCAGAAAATCTTTGCCCGGTCGTCGGGGTGATACGACGGCCACACGAACGCGGCAATGTCATATGAATTGGCCCGCGACTGCGCTTCCGGCACTGATTTTGTTTTCATATTTTGTTCCTGCCGTCTTTAAAGGTTTTCTGTGACAAGCGGCGTGACCAACCCCAGCGCAGAAACTGGAGCGGTGAAAGAGATCATTTTGTTGTCTCCAGCCATTGGATATCCGAAACGTTTTTGAGAATGACCTGGTTGGCCGTGGACTCCCCGAGCGGTTGACCGTTCACCGTATTTCCGCGGAGAACGATGCCGCGGGTGCTCCAAAGTTCCAGTGCCGGCCGAAGACTTCCGGAAATCCGGTTGTTTTCCAAGAGAATGCCGTGCGGGCCGGCACTTCCCGCGGGCTCGGTCCCGCCAAGACGCTTGAAAAGGATCGTGATGACAGCGGTGGGCATCGTGTCAAACGCGCAATCCCGGATCTCATTGTTACGGATGATGATCTCCGAGGGATAGAGGCCGTTGGGATACTGGGTTTCGTTGAGCGAGATCACCGCGGAGGCACTGGTTCCCGAAAAGAGATTGTTTTCGACAATACCGCCCTTGGCGCGGAATATGACGCCAAAGCGACGGATATTTGTCAGTCGGTTGTTGCGAACGACAAAGTCACCGGAGGAAAGGCTCCGGTTCCAGATCTGGTCGGAATCAACGAGCGTACCGGCGATGTTCAATCCCGCAGGAACCGGAGCCTCAAATTCCACGGAGAAGTTTTGCCCAGCCGGGAGGATGCTCTTCACTTTGGTCTCCATGAGAACCGTTCCGCTCTGCGGGCGGAAGAACGTCACTTCGTCACCCGCTTCGGCGGCAAAGAAATCGGCTTTGACCATCAGGCGGTGGGGATCGCCGGAGGGATCGGGCGAAGCAATGGTCATCGGCCGGGAGTAGAGAGCAATCCCGTCATCGCCGATGCCGTTGATTTCAAGCCCCTCGATCCATGGACCGATCCGGTTTCCGCGACAATGAACCCCGTCGGCCAATCCGTTGAACCAGCGTCCTTCTTTGAGAACCAGTGCGCAGTGGAGCACGTTGATCTCGGAACACATCAGACCCCAGAAGTGCCGGATGGCGGCATGGTTTATGATTTGGTAGTAAGTGAGTGCCTCCGAATCCATGGCGAAAACGAGGGCGCTGGAAGGACTGCCCAGCGCATAGACAAACCGATCACCGACCTCGAAGTGTTTCACGAGGTCGGTGGGTTTGACGTTGGAAAGCGCGACCTTGCCCCGCTCGACCTGATAGGAGGGGGGCGCAATGGCCGCCCGAAAACGGCGGTCGCCGGTTTTTTCAATGTTCGAAGAATCGATGAGAAACCAGCTTGTCACACCGGTTTTCAGCCGTCCGTCGATTTTGGGATCCAGCAGCTTCACCGAGCCGTTGGCTGCTCGAAACCACTCGTCGTCAAATGTTGGAAACCCCTCCTCGAAGAGCACCTCCACCGTTGCATTTTCGCGGTTCACGGCAAGCACCCGTCCCTGGCTGAAGGGGAGCTGCGCCGGCATATCCACTGTAAAATCGCGCACGACGACATTTTTGCTGTTTGTGATATGGGCGAACGTGGCGTCAAACGGTTCGAGATGGATGCTGGCTCCGTTCCCATTCACGACAAGCCCGTTAGCCCCTTTGATTTGCAGGAAAATCTTTTTGGGACTTCTGGCGATGTAGACGGCTTTGGGAAAGATGACTTCAACTGACTTGCCAAGTTGATTGAGTGCAATCGCCCTGTCTATAGCCTCTTGTGCGGACGGCTGGTGGTCGGGGAGTGTGGGATCATAGTCGACGTGAACGGTCTCATCGCAGGGCGTGATGGCAAGATGTCCGGTTTCACTCCACGGCAAGGCCCCCCCGTTGGCGGGAGACACGCGAACCCGCCACCAGAGTTTTCCCTCGGGAAGCGGACGGTCCGGCACGTAGCGGCTGAGAAAAACGTTATCCTCATCGACAATGTCGCGGAATTCCGTATCACGCGCGATCTGGATCTCGTAGCGAACAGGTCTCGCCGGATCGGAGAAGCTGTCCGGGTGCGGCGTCCAAGTGAAATGAGGGAAAGGAATGGCGGTCGCGGCCCCCTGCGCGGGGCTCAGGAGAGACGGGCTCTTCGCTGGTTCGACGGTAGCCGAATCCGGGCGGGTGCAACCTGCAAGGATGACACCCACTGCAAGCAGAGGGAGAAGCAGACGGAGGGTTTTCATAGGTCTTGGATTGGCGGAGGATTCCGCAACATGAACTTACTGCGGCGGGGTGGGTTCGCATTCACGCCTCGGCCAAAAACTTTGCTGCCTTGGCCAAGGGGCCTGTGAGGTCAGCAGGCTTTGTTGCGGTATTCCGAAGGAGACAAATTGCAGATTTTTAGGAAGTTGTCTTCTCCGTGGGCGTTGACCGATGCGGGAACCCAGGAAAGTTATTCTGCTCATCCAAGGTGCCAAAAACGGGTTGAGTGTGAATCGCAGCCTGTCTTGCGGGCAATTCGTTGTTCGCAACAATAAACTGGAAGGAATCCGCCGTCATGGAACGGTGTTCCGACATCAATTGGGCACCGGGTCAGCAGTCGCGAACAGGCCGCTGAGTATTCATTTGTAAAAACGCGCAAACGTGAGATTCTAAGTGTTTGATCGCCCTGGCCAGCCGGTGAACTATCGAACCTGTTGACGGATGCTAGTGGTCGTAGAGGCGGGAAAGATCGGTGATCAATCGCAGCAGGAGACACTGGGACATGGCGCGGGAGGGTTCCAAATGACTGCCGCCGGACGCTTAATGATTCAGGCCTCGTCCACATCTAAAAAAAATAGCACGCGCAGCACATTTTGTTTGACTTCGCGGACCGCGTATTCTAGTTTTGCTGTATAAGCAAGCCGTCCTCCCGATGCAGCAGTCTCCTACCCTTAAAGTTCTTTTTTCGCTACCGTTGAATTTTTGCGCGGCGGTGCGGGCGGGTGAGGACGGTAATTCCAAGTTGACGTTGCTTAACAGAGACCCTGCGGATCCAAATGCAGAAAGAGAGACTGAACAAGCCGGTGTTGGTTACAATGCCTTTGGACTTCCTCGTTCTCGGACACCGGTTAGAATTCAGGGTGCATTTTCGCTGGTTGAGTTGCTTGTGGTGATCTCGATTCTAGCCGTGCTTGCGACACTGCTCGTCCCGGCCGTGCGCAATGTCCTGCAATCCTCACAGATCGTAAAATCCGCTGCAAATCTCAGAACTCTATCCCAAGGGGTGAGCCTTTATGTCTCCGAGAATGATGGACTGCTTCCCTCGCCCGCGGGAATTCCGGCAGAAGGAATTCGACCTTGGTGGGAGGACGTTTATAGGATGGTGTATCAGAAGACCGCCGATCCTGCATTTTTTGTTCCGTTCGATACGGCAACCAGTTTGCGGGGCACGGTTTTTCAATGTCCTTTCGTTGAAAAATCCGGTGAGGGAACTCCCGTGCGCTCCTATGGACTTAACACTTTCCTCAAAGACGGTGTTGATATGCCTCCCGTCCCGCCGCTCCCGTCCGTCCCTGCACCCCGCATCAAATACGCGAGACTCATGCAGCCTTCAAAAACCCTGATGCTTGCCACATCCAAGAACAGCAGCACAGTGGGATGGGGAAGCCAACCGTTGGACTTGGCATCCTCTAAACTCAGCACAAGGGCTGGCGGAAAAATCCTTGTTGTCTTTGCAGATGGGCATGCAGACACGCTGAGCAGCACGAACATCCCGCCCTCAAACCAAGACATTTTTTGGAAGGGATACCAGTAGATATTGTAGGCAGCATCGATTTATAGCCGCTGTGCCACTGTAATGATCGACCATCGCCACGAGTGCAACGATTACTATCCATTCTCCGAACCGCAGGTTTATAAGCATCAGCGATTGCCATCGTTTGATCGTTCGTGGACTAACTTTGGATTGGAATCCCAAACCTTATTCGGATGGCAGGACGGATCGCGAGCGGAAATCCGCCAACGATAAAAGAGGGCGATGATCTACAAACTCCTCAACCACGACGGCTCGAATACACCGACCCCCTATCTTTTGACCCCCGAAGCCGGAGACATCCCGCTCTACAACGGACCGGCTGTCTTCGGGGTGCGGCCCGGTCACCCGGTTTTTTTGCGCCTGCCCATTTCTGGAAAAAGACCGCTGCATTTTTCGACCGAGGCACTGCCGGAGGGGATCTTGCTGGATTCCGAAACCGGTTTGCTCACTGGTCGCCTGCCGGACGCCGGCACCCGCACGATCCGATTGACCGCTGCGAATCAGGTCGGTGAAGTCGCATTCGATCTGAAACTTTGTGTGGGCGAGGAAATAGCCCTGACCCCGCCGCTGGGTTGGAATTCATGGAATGCCTGGGCCGGCAGCGTGGACGCGGAGAAAATTCGCGTGGCGGCGAGAGCCTTCATCGAGTTAGGTCTGGCCGACTTCGGTTGGAGTTACATCAATATTGACGATGGATGGCAGGGCGAGCGCGGGCCCGACGGCGTGCTCCAACCCGATCTGGCAAAGTTCCCCGACATGCAGTCGCTCTGTGACGAAGTTCATGCGAT
>Ga0105049_10005255_pt1 | contig 15090 bp, 13 predicted proteins | sample MAT06_FD_78087 | JGI IMG/M metagenome (GOLD analysis project Ga0105049, IMG submission 78087) | Freshwater microbial communities from Lake Fryxell liftoff mats and glacier meltwater in Antarctica - MAT-06 | ecosystem: Environmental > Aquatic > Freshwater > Ice > Liftoff microbial mat | place... | reverse complement strand
GCCTCAACACCTGATAGCGTTCGGTTTCCCTCGGACGTCCGCCAAATCGGCGTCATTCCGAGCCAAACTGCTGTAAAAACTGACACAAAGTGCCCGGTCGTCTGTTCAGGCCACCCTGCGGATTGACGGCACTCGAATCAAAAACACCTTGAACAAGCCTTGAATCGAAATGCCCCCCGAAGGACTCGAACCTTCGACCCGCTGATTAAGAGTCAGCTGCTCTACCAACTGAGCTAGGAGGGCGTTTGGCCGGCGGGTTGCCCGGCGCTGGGGGGAGTTTAGCCGCTCGGCCGCCCGTGTCTATCGGACGCAGCCGCCATCTCAACTGCCCCGACACCCTCTCAGCGCCCTTCTACCTACAACGCTTCAGCTCACACGCTTGACCCCTCACCCGTCTAACTGGCTACCTGGTCACCTGCCCACCTGGCCACCTGCCCACCTCCGATGTTTCCTGCTTACCAACCTGCCTGCTTCCCCACTCCCACCTGCTCATCCCTTCACCGCTCGAACTCGTCTCCCAACACTCCTCCCCATTGACCCGGCCTCCAAGGCCCCGTATCGTTGCGGTTCCCGTCTGGAGCGATGCTCCGGCGGCGTCCTTGCCCCCGCGTGGGGCGTGTTCGGAGATGGTGGCCTCGGTCTCCAAACCGCGGCATTTTGTAGAAGGCCCTTTACCATGAACCCTCCACAGAGAATCAGCTACGGCCGGTCTCGTCGCCGCCGCACGCATCACGCCCTCACGCCCATCCACCCCACGACCGATCCGCTCAGCGGCATGCCCAAGCTGCATCACCGGGCCTGCAAAGAATCCGGCTACGTACGCCCGGGGCTCAAGATCAGCGTTCCCAAGCTCAAGATCGGCATCGACCAGGCCTGATCTGTCGCACCGTCTGCAGGACCAAACCATGCGTCTAGCCGTCGATGTCATGGGCGGTGATCAGGCCCCGGACGCGATTCTTTCTGGTTGTTTCCTAGGCCTGGAGTTGCTGGCCCCGAGCGATCAGCTTGTGCTCATCGGTCCCGGCCCGCTCATCAAAGATGTTCTCTTTGAACGCGGCATCAAAGACCCGCGCATCGAGGTCGTCCACGCCGAGGAAGTCATCGGCATGGAAGAGTCGCCCGTGGACGCCGTTCGCGGGAAGAAGGGCTCTTCCATCGTCCGCATGGCGATGCTGGGCTCGGCAAAGGCGAGCGCGGCCGAGCACTGCGACGTGATCCTCTCCGCCGGGAACACCGGCGCCTGCGTCGCCGCCGCCACCATGCACATGCGGCGTCTGCCAGGGATCCACCGGCCCGGCATCGCCGTCACCATCCCCACGTTTCACGGTCCGGTCGTGATGTGCGACGTCGGCGGCAACCCCGAGCCGCGATCGAGCCACCTCTGGCAGTACGGCATCATGGCCGAGGCCTTCGCGCGGCAAGTTCACAAGATCGCCAACCCCCGCGTCGCCGTCATCAACATCGGGTCGGAAGAAACTAAGGGCACCGAGCTGATCCGCCACGCCGCCGACATGCTCAAAGCGACGCCCGGCATCAACTACATCGGCTATGTCGAAGGCCGCGAAGTGTTCAACGGCGGGTGCGATGTCGTCGTCACCGATGGCTTCATCGGCAACGCCCTCCTCAAGATGATCGAAGGGATGGCCAAGGCGATCGTCGAGGCCATTTTCCGCGAACTGATCAGCTCGAATCCCGCCGCGCTCCTGGATCTGGAGCCCACGTTCAAGGTGCTGGCTAAGAAGATGGACTACCACGAATACGGCGGGGCGCCCCTCCTGGGCGTCAACGGCGTCTGCGTGATCGCCCACGGCTCCAGCGAGGCCCGAACTATCCGCTCGGCCATCCGCAACGCCAAGCTCTTTCACGACAGCCAGTTCAACCAGGTGATCGTCGAACGAGTGGCCGAGTTGGATAAAGTCATGGGCAAGCAGGCCGCGGCGGTCTGAGTTCTGTTTTCGCCGCCTTGGACGCGTGAAGCGGGCGGTCTATACTCGAAGTTCCCAAACCGTCGCTCCGGGCGCTTGACCCGGGGCCGATGACCAAGACGGAGATCAGTGCATGTCGCAGTTCAATCGTTTCGCTCCCGTGGCCAAAGTGAAGGCCTCCAAGAAGACCGCCGCCGGCAAGATGTTCGTCGACTACAAGGATGTCGACAAGCTCCGCCGGATGATGTCGCCCAACGGCAAGATCTTCGCCCGCAAGCGCCTCCAGACGACCGCTCTGGAGCAACGCATGGTGTCGATCGCCATCAAGCGCGCCCGCTTCCTGGGCCTGCTGCCCTACACCTCCGCCACACTGTAATCGCCGCCTAACGTTGGGCGTGATTGCACCTCAAAGCTCGCCTCCGTCGGCCCAATCCGCCCGTCCCGGCTATCTACCGCGCGATTACGCGCCCTTGCTCGACCTACCCCTCGGTGGTGCCAGTACAGGTGGGGTTGGGGGTGCTGATCGCGGCGCGGCCATGCGGCTGCTCTGCGACCGCGCGTGGGAGCTGTTCGCTAGCAAGGGCGTCTCGTGGATCGGCTTTTACCTCTGGAACCGCGCGCGGCCCGAGCAGATGACCCTCGCCTGTTGCCGTAACAAGCCAGCGTGTTCGCCCATCGGTGTTCACGGCGTCTGCGGCCAGGGCTGGAAGGCCGCCCGGTCGATCGTCGTGCACGACGTCGCTGTCATGGGGCCCGGTTACATCGCCTGCGACCCGCGCGATCGCAGCGAGGTCGTCGTTCCCTGCTTGAATCCCGACGGCTCGTGTTGGGGCGTGCTCGACGTTGACAGCTTCGACCTCGCAGCGTTCGACGAGTTTGACGCCTTGTCCCTCGTACGCGTCATGCAGCACCTGGGTCTGACGGCCGCCGGGGCCGCGACCCCGCAAGACGTGATTGTAAAGGGCTGAAAACCGCCAGCTTCGGCGGCCTCCGCCCGAATCACGGGAGGCCCAACATAGGGTGATAATTCGCGGTTTGCGGCGTGAGTGTGTAGATTGGTCGGCACCTAAGTCCGACCACTTCTATGGAGTTACGCATGTCGCACGCCGCCGCCGACCTCGCCGTTCCGGGCCTTAAGACGGACGCCCAACGCCGGACCGAGCAGACCGCGATCAACACGATCCGTACGCTCTCGATGGACGCCGTCCAGGCCGCCAACTCCGGCCACCCCGGCACGCCCATGGCCATGGCCCCCGTCGGCTATGTGCTCTGGAACGAGTTCCTCCGCTTCGACCCCGAAGATCCGATCTGGCCCAACCGCGACCGCTTCGTCCTATCGATGGGTCACGCGTCGATGCTCATCTACTCCCTGCTCCACCTGGCGCAGGTGAAGGCCGTCAACAAGGAATACGAGCAGGTCGGCGAGCTCAGTGTGCCGCTGGATGACATCAAGCGCTTCCGCCAGATGGACTCGCGCTGCGCCGGCCACCCCGAGTATCGCTGGACTAGCGGCATCGAGACCACCACCGGCCCCCTCGGCCAGGGCTACGCCACCAGCGTCGGCATGGCCATCGCCGGCAAGTGGATGGGCGCCAGCTACAACCGCCCCGGCTTTGAGATGTTCGAGTACGACGTCTACGCCCTGGGCGGCGACGGCTGCATGATGGAAGGGGCCGCTTCCGAGGCCGCCTCCCTCGCCGGCCACCTCAAGCTCGACAACCTCTGCTGGATCTACGACAACAACAAGATCACCATCGAAGGCAACACCGAGTGGTCCTTCAGCGAAGACGTCGCCACCCGCTTCATCGCCTACGGCTGGAACGTACTCCGCGTCGGCGACGCCAACGACCTCGACATGCTCCGCCGTGCCTTCCGCGTCTTCAAGGAAACCACCGGCCGACCCACCCTGATCATCGTCGATTCCCACATCGGCTACGGCTCCAGCAAGCAGGACACCCACACCGCCCACGGCGAGCCCCTGGGCGAAGAAGAGATCAAGAAGACCAAGAAGTTCTACGGCTGGCCCGAAGACGCCCAGTTCCTCGTCCCGCCCGAGGCCATCGCCTCGTTCAAGGACGGTATGGGCAAGCGCGGCGCGCAGCTCCGCGGCGACTGGATGAAGCTCTTCGACCAATACAAGGCCAAGCACCCCGAGCTCGCCGAGCAGACCGTCAACATCCAGAAGCGCCAGCTGCCCAAGGGCTGGGACAAGGACATGCCCAGCTTCCCCGCCGACCCTAAGGGCGTGGCGGGTCGCGATGCCAACGGCAAGGTGCTCAACGCGATCGCCAAGAACGTGCCGTGGCTCCTCGGCGGGGCCGCCGACCTCGCGCCCAGCACCAAGACGCGCCTCACCTTCGAGGGTGCCGGGGAGTTCAGCCCGCCGCGCGAGGTCTTCGATCACCACGCCCCTAAGTCCCCCATCGGCTGGGCCGGACGCAACTTCCACTTCGGCGTCCGCGAGTTCGCCATGGGCTCGGTCCTCAATGGCATGAGCCTCACCAAGCTCCGCCCCTTCGGCGCCGGCTTCTTCGTCTTCAGCGACTTCTCCAGGCCCGCGATCCGCCTCGCGGCCATCATGGAAATCCCCGTCATCTACCTCTTCACACACGACTCCATCGGCGTCGGCGAAGACGGACCCACCCACCAGCCCATCGAACACTTGATCGCCCTCCGCGCCATCCCCGGGCTCATCACCATGCGCCCCGGCGATGCCAACGAGGTCGTCGAGGCCTGGCGCATCGTCATGCAGCTCCGCCACGAGCCCGTCTGCATGGTCCTCTCGCGTCAAGCCATGCCCACCCTCGACCGCACCAAATACGCCCCGGCCAGCGGCGTCGGGAAGGGTGCCTACGTCCTCGCCTGCAACGCGCCCGACGGCAAGCCCGACGTCATCCTCATGGCCACCGGAACCGAAGTCGGCCTCGCCGTCGAAGCCTACGAGAAGCTCAAAGCCGAGAACGTCAAGGCCCGCGTCGTCAGCATGCCGTCCTGGGAGCTCTTCGAGCATCAGGACCAGAAGTACCGCGACAGCGTCCTGCCGCCCGCGTCCAAGGGCCGCGTCGCGATCGAGCAGGCCGGCACGTTCGGCTGGGAGCGCTATATCGGCATGACAGGCGCGATGATCGGCATGAAAACCTTCGGAGCTTCCGCGCCGCTCAAGGAACTCCAGAAGAAGTTCGGCTTCACCGCCGAGGCCGTCATGGCCGCAGCGAAGGCCCAGGCCGCGATGAAGTGAATCAGCCCTCACCCCAGCCGCAATCTCACCCTCGAGCCACGCCGACGATGAGGACCGCCTTGGGCCCTCAACGTCGCGATCGGTCAACGCCCGGACCGCGAATAATCCCGTGATGCCAACATCGCTGCTCGTCATCGGTGCAGGAAACATGGGCGGCGCCATCGTACGCGGCGTCGTTCGCGCCGGGCTGTTGCCCGCCGCGGCTATCGCCGCCGTCGACTCCGATGCCTCCAAACTCGCCGCTTTGGCAACGCTCGGCGTCGCAGCAACCACGGACTTGGCCGCCGCGATCGCCGCTGCTCGACCCGACGCGGCCGTTTTGGTCGCCGTGAAGCCGCAGTCCTTCGCCGCCCTCGCGGGTGTGCTGGCGAGCAGCCGCTGGAGCCGCCAGGGCCCGGTCGTCTCGATCATGGCCGGACTCTCGACAACCGCCATCGCCGCCGCGATTAACGGGCCCGATGGCGCGAGCAGTGGGGGGGCCGGCGGCGTGCGCGTGATCCGCGTCATGCCCAATCTGCCCGTATCGGTGGGGATGGGCATGTCGGCCCTCTGCTCCGGCAATCGAGCCACGTCCGAAGACCTGGCCCTCGCCGAGCGGATCTTCGCGACTCTGGGCCAAACCATTCGCATCGAAGAGCGCCTGATGGACGCCTTCACGGCCCTCGCCGGAAGCGGTCCGGCGTACCTGTTCTATCTCGCCCAAGCGATGCGCAACGCCGGCGAGTCCCTGGGCTTCGACGCCACAACCGCCGATGCGGTCGTCCGCGCCACCCTCCGCGGCTCCGCCGAGTTGCTCGCCACCTCTCCCGCCACCAGCGCCGAGGCGCTCCGCGCCGGCGTCACCAGCCAGGGCGGCACCACCGCCGCCGCCACCGCCGTGCTCGACGAGGCTGGCGTCATCGATTCGTTCCTTCGCGCTATCACCGCCGCGCGCGACCGCAGTGTCGAACTGGCCGCGCTCGCCGCGCCGTCCGCGCCACGTTAGAGATCCAGGTCCACCTCAACCGCGCACTGCCGAAAACCCTGCCGCGCGAAGAACGCCAGGCTCCGCGCGTTCGCCGTCGCCACAAGGGCCCGCAGTTGCGAGACGCCTCGCGCCCCGGCCCAAGCCCGCGCCCTCGCCAGCAACGCCGCCGCGGCCCCCGTGGCACGGGCTTCCGGCTCCACATAGATGTCATGCACATACACACACGGCCCCGACCAATACTCGGGCTGGGACTCAAAGTGCTCCGCCACCAGATACCCCGTGAGCCGCCCGCTCGCTTCGCCGTAGTCTGCCGTGAGCACCAGTGCCAGCAGGTCGCCCCCCGACGTCGCCCGCGCCAGCCACGGGCCATACACCGACTCCAGATCCTCCGGCGGCACAAACCGTGCCCCGTCGTACTCCACATGCGCAGCGCTCAACTCCCGCAGCATCTTCAGAATGGCCGGCAGGTCCGCCGGCGTGGCGTTCCGCACAATCAAACTCGGCTTGGTCGGCGACGGATCTTGGGCGCTCATGCCCGCATCATTGCCCCGGTGCCGCCGCCACGCGGCACCGTCACCACCCCCGCATCGGCACGTTCAGGCCCTTCTCGTCCGCGCAGCGCTGGGCCTCCTCATACCCCGCGTCGGCGTGTCTGAATACACCCATCGCCGGGTCGTTGGTCAGCACACGCTCCAGCCGCGCCGCTGCCTCGGGCGTGCCGTCGGCCACCACCACCTGCCCCGCATGCTGCGAAAAACCGATGCCCACGCCCCCGCCGTGATGAAAGCTGACCCACGACGCCCCGCTGGCGATGTTCACCATCGCGTTGAGAATCGCCCAGTCGCTGATGGCGTCGGTCCCGTCCTTCATCCCTTCCGTCTCACGGTTGGGGCTGGCCACGGATCCGCAATCCAAATGATCGCGCCCGATCACAATCGGCGCACTCACCTTGCCCGTCCGTACCAGCTCATTAAAGATCAGCCCCGCCTTGGCCCGCTCGCCCTGGCCCAGCCAACAGATCCGCGCCGGCAAACCCTGGAAGGCGATCCGCTCCGCCGCGAGCTTGAGCCACCGCTGCAACCCGGCGTTCTTCGGGAAGGCCTGCATTAACGCACGGTCGGTCACGGCGATGTCCGCCGGGTCGCCCGACAGCGGCACCCAGCGGAACGGCCCACGCCCCACGCAAAACTGCGGCCGGATGTACGCCGGCACAAACCCCGGGAACGCAAACGCGTCGCTGAAGCCGTGGTCGTATGCCCGCTGCCGCAGGTTGTTGCCATAGTCGAAGGTCACCGTCCCGCCGCGCATCAGTTCCACCATCGCGCGAACATGCCGCGTCATCGTGTCGAGCGAGTGCTGCTCGTACTCCGCCTTTCCCGCCCGACGAAGCTGCTCCGCTTCCTCGACCGTCAGGTGAAGCGGCACATAGCTCTGCACATCGTGTGCGCTGGTCTGGTCGGTCAGCACATCCACCCGCTCGCCGCGCTCGATGAGCCGCTCGAGCAGCTCCACCGCGTTGCACGCCACACCGATCGACACAGCTTCGCGCCCCCGGGCCGCTTCCACGGCACGGTCGATCGCGGCGTCCAGGTCATCGATCACCTCGTCGAGATAGCGGTCCTTCTGCCGCCGATACAGCGCCCGCGGGTCCACGTCGGCGATCAGGCACGTCCCCTCGTTCATCGTCACCGACAGCGGCTGCGCCCCGCCCATGCCCCCGCACCCCGCCGTCACGCACAGCCGCCCCGCCAGCGTCCCGCCAAAGTGCTGCCGCCCGCACTCGGCAAACGTCTCGTACGTCCCCTGCACGATCCCCTGCGTCCCGATGTAGATCCACGATCCGGCCGTCATCTGCCCGTACATGATCAGGCCCTTGGCCGCCAACTGGTCAAAGTGCTGTTGCGTCGCCCAATGTGGCACCAGATTCGAGTTGGCGATCAGCACCCGCGGCGCATCCACATGCGTCCTCACCACCCCCACCGGCTTGCCGGATTGCACCAGGAGCGTCTCGTCGGCCTCCAGCTTCTTCAGCGCCGCCACGATCGCGTCAAAAGCCGGCCACGAGCGCGCCGCCTGGCCCCGCCCGCCATACACCACCAGCGTCCCCGGCTTCTCCGCCACCTCCGCGTCAAGGTTGTTCATCAGCATCCGCATCGCCGCCTCGGCCTGCCACGTCTTGCAGACCCGCTGCGATCCACGCGGCGCGCGGATCGATCGCCGCTCCCCGCTGCCGGTGTTGATGCCCGTCGTGCCCGCCGTGCTCGCTGTGGCCATAGTGCGTTCCTCTAACCTCGGCCCGGGTTCAATCTTCGACCCCAGTTCTCCATCCACCAACACCCAGTCGCTCTGTTCTACGCCGATCCGCCCCGGCGCTCAAGCCCCCGCTCTCGGCATCCGTCACCATCTCTGCATCGGCGAATCCGCGCAGGTTCTCCAACTTCCGCCCGCTCGCCCGCCCTTTCACCCGTCCCACCCAAACCCACCCCGATCGCCCCGCGGGGCTCATCCGGCCTCCGCCGCAAACGCGCCGTCGGCGATCAGCGTCGCGATCGCTTCGATGTCCGCCGTCAGCGGACGGTCTTCCTTCAACGTCGGCACCACTTCACGGATCTGCTTTACCGCCCGTTCCACCCCATCGCCCGACCGCAGCGGCCGGTGCCCCTCCAGGCCCTGCGCCGCGCACAGCATCTCGATCGCCACCACCCGCCGCGCCAGTTCGATCCCCCGCCGCGCCTTGGCCGCCGACCGCGGACCATACGAGTTGTAATCCTCCATCCCCGCACACGTGGGCACATTCGCCACGCTCGCCGGGTTGGCCAGCCCGATCAGCTCGTTCACACACGCCGCCGCCGTGTACTGCGCGATCATCAACCCGCTCTGCAAGCCCGGTCGAGGCGCCAGAAACGGCTTCAAGTGGCTCTCCGGCTCGAACGCCCCCGTCATCAGATACGTCCGCCGCTCCGAGATCCCCGCCACGTGCGCCACCGCGATCGCCAAGTGATCCAGCGGCATCGCCAGCGGCATCCCGTGGAAGTTCGCCCCCGAAATCACCACGTCCGCGGCGCTCTTGATCGCCCGCACAAAGGACCCGCCTTTCACCCCGTTAGACCCAGCCCCCGCCTTCGCCACCAGCTCAACCACACCCTGCGGAAACACCAGCGGGTTGTCCGTCACGGCGTGCAACTCGCGCCTGAACGCCCGCTCCACCTGGTCGACCGCCTCGATCACCGCCCCCAGCACCGTCGGCGCCGCCCGCAGCGAATACGGATCCTGCACCCGCGGGTCGTTCTCCACATGGCTCTGGGCGATCTGGCTGTGATCGAGCAGGTCGCGCAGCGACATCGCCACCGCTGCCGCTGTCTCCAGTTGCCGGGCGTGATACAGCCGCACGTCTAGAAACGTGTGCGTCGCCCGGCACGCGTCCATGCTCATCGCCAGCGCTGTGATCGCGGCGGTCATCAATGTTCGCGCGTCCGCACACAAGAGCGCCCCCTCGGCACACATCAGGTGCGTCCCGTTGATCAGCGCCAGGCCCTCCTTGGCTTCAAGCGTCACAGGCTTGAGGCCTGCTTGAGTCAGAGCGCGAGCGGCGGGGATCCGTCGACTGAAGTCGGCGGCTCGGAGGCTGGGCGTTCGGAAATCTGGATCGAGGATCGCTTCGCCTTCGCCGATCAACGCCAGCGCCAAGTGCGCCAGCGGGGCCAGATCGCCCGACGCGCCCACCGAACCGATCGACGGGATCACCGGCGTCACCCCGCCATTGATCATCCCGCACAGCGTCTCCACCACCACCGGCCGCACGCCCGACAACCCCCGCGCCAGCGACCCCGCCAGCACCACCATCATCGCCCGCACAAGCTCCGGCCGCAGCGGCTCGCCCACACCCGCCGAGTGCGACCGCACCAGGTTCCGCTGCAACGCCCGCAGATCATCCGGCCCAATCCGCTGTTTGGCCAACGATCCAAAGCCCGTGTTGATCCCGTAATGCGGCTTGCCGTCGCCCAGCGCCCGCTCCACCACACCCCGCGACCGTTTCATCGCGGCCTTGGCCTCCGCCGTGACCTTCACCGCTGATCCTCGCCGCGCCACCGCCTCGATCTGACCGATCGTCAGCCCCCAAGGCCCCAGTTGCACCGCCGCATGCGTTCGCTTGCCCATCCCCGCAGTCTCCCCGCTCGGCCATGAAAGGGCAACCCCCGGCCCCCCCGCTTCCTGCCTCATGCCTCTTGCCTCTGGCCTCTGGCTTTACTCAACCTCGAACAACACCTCAACCTCCACCGGGGCCCCCAGCGGCAACGCATTGGTTCCTACCGCCGCCCGCGCGTGCCGACCGGCCTCGCCGAAGATCGCCACCAGCAGCTCACTCGCCCCGTTGGCCACCTTCGGCTGCTCGCTGAAGTCGTTCGCGCACGCCACCCAGACGCCGACGCGAACGACCTGCTTGATCCGCCCGAGGTCGCCCAGCGCCGCCTTGGCCGCAGCCAACGCGTTGAGCACGCACTGCCGCGTGCACGCGACCGCTTCCTCCATCGACACCGCGCTGGGCACTACGCCCTTCCCCATCAAAACCCCATCTCGAAACGGCACCTGCCCGCTCACAAACAGCAACGCCCCCACCCGCTTCGTCGGCACATACGCCGCCACCGGGGCCGACGGTTTGGGCAGTGTCAGCCCTAACTCGGCAAGGCGGGTTTCGGGATGGTCGGCGGCGGAGAAGGATGGCATGGAGGCAGGGTAGGGAATCGGGGGAATGAGGAAGGGAAATGGCGAAGTGGCCAAGTGGCCAAGTAAAAGGCATGTGGAATTTCCCACTCCGCCACTTCCCCGCTCCTGTCCCGACCCAAAAAATAATTCACGACCACGCAACCGCCCCACGTTGACAGCCGTAGAGAATGGGGTAAAGTCTCCTGGCTTCTGACGGGCGAGCATCGATTCATTCATTCGCCGGATCACTCGCACTTATGGCCGGCCCCAAGCCGTGCCCCGCATCGTTCCGATGCGACCCCGCCCCAAGCCGACAACCTGAGGATCCCAGCGTGTGCCGCGGAGTGTCTCTCTTCGCAGGCGAACAGGCTGATCGGGTCCATCGGCTGGCGTGCCCCGCCCATCATTCTCTTGCCCCCGCTCTAGGCCTTGTGCCGTGAGTCGTCGGCAACCGATGGTCAGCCCGTCTGATGCTACGACGCTTCACCCGACGCACCTACAGCGCCGGGCGACCCGCTCGTTCCCGCTCAGCGAGCCCTTGGGAGCTTCTCACCTCATCGCCGCGAAGGCTCGTTTCAACGGGCCGGGCGATCGGCTCGAACTCCCTTGGTTCCGCCCCCCCCTCTCCGCGGCGGCACCAGCCTGAATCCCCCTTGCGTTTAAGTATTCCGGGCGTTCCGGAACACTTCATCGATGTCTGGCTCCATCCGCATGTGAATCATGCGGCTCTGGAACCTCTTTATTTGGAGATACGGTCTATGAAGAACCGTGCGTTCACCCTGATCGAGTTGCTGGTTGTGATCGCGATCATCGCGCTCCTCGTCGGCATCCTCCTCCCAGCTCTGGGCAAGGCTCGCGCCTCCGCCCGGCAGCTCAAGGACGCCACCCAGGTCCGTAACCTTGTTCAGGCCTCCTTGACCTGGGCCCAGAACAACCGTGAGTCCTTCCCCCTGCCCAGCGCCCTCGACAGGACCAACCTGACGCTTGGTTCCGCGAGCACCTCGGTCAGTCAGCAGTTCCTCAAGGACAACACCGGCAACATTCTCTCCATCCTCATCTGGAACGGCTCACTCAGCCCCGAGATCATGGTCTCCCCCGCTGAAGCCAACGGCTCGGTCAAGGTCGATACCGAGTACCAGCAGACCAAGCCAGAGATGGCCTCCAACGCCGATCAGGCCCTCTGGGACCCCGGTTTCGCTGGCACGGCCCTTACGCAGGAGTCGGGCAGCAAGGGTGATCTCAAGATGACCCCGCGCCGCAGCACTACCGGTAACGGCAGCGGCACCGGCAACAACTCCTATGCCCACAGCTTCCTCATCGGCTCCCGCAAGTCCCGCTGGAGCAACACCTTCCAGTCCACCGACGCCGTCTTCGGCAACCGCGGCCCAATCTACACCGACAAGGAATGGAAGAACACCGGCTGGAAGCTCGCCCCCGGCGCCGGTGGCGAAAACTCCAACACGCTTCTGATCCACGGTGCCCGTAACACCTGGGAAGGCAACATCGGCTACAACGACGGCCACGTGACCTTCGAGACCCGTCCCGACCCCATCGAAATCACCTACCGCCGTAATGCAACGACCGTCAGCGCTACCAACCCCGGCACCGTGCCGGACAATCTGTTCTGTGACGAGGCTGATGATGCCAACGGTGGTGCGAACGACGCAAACTTCAGCACGACGGGCAAGTTCCGCGCGGCCAACATCAACCAGTTCCTCGTGGCGATCGGCCCGATCTCGGGTGCGACCGAAGCAGCTTGGCAGACCACAAACTCCGCGGCTTCGCCTGGTGTCGGCTACCTCGGCTGGCACGACTAAGTTCATTCCGAGCACCCTGATCTGAAAAGATCACGCTCGTTGACAAACTCGTGGGGCTGGCTGGGTAAAACCAGCCAGCCCCGCTTTCGTTTTGCAGAACTTCGACCGTCCTAACAGTGTGGCTCTTCACAGGCTTGGGGACATCTACCCGCTCACATACGAATCCGTATCCAATCGCGATTTGGTCAGCCCATCGGGTAATTCGACCCCAGGCTCGCAAGTGCTCCCGGCTTCGGCTTCAGCCGTGGGTCTGTTGGGCCTCGGTCACCCTTCGCGCGACTTTCCCTCTCCCAAGGCGCGGTTCAGAGAGAACCCGTACCAGCTCACGCTCTGTGCCACCGACCAACAACCCCACCGCTGCAAAGCGCAAGCAGCCACGGCTGTGCATGCCACGACCGCCGTTCCAGTCCACTTGGCGATCGTGATTTGTCAGGTATTTGAGTGCCGTGCGTCCAACCCGCTTCCCCCACATTCTCGGCCGTGCTATACTCCGGGCGAATCGCTAGGGGTCTCGGATGTTCCGCAGGTTTCCCTCCCGTTTCGACCGCGCTGTCTCTGCCCGAGTCCAAGCACGGCCAACCTCAGTTTCCGTTTCGGGCAGAAATGAGTCTTGTGATGAAGCTCTACGTCGGTAACCTCTCGTTCAGCACTTCCGAGGACACCCTTCGCGCCGCTTTCGAGCAGTTCGGCGCCGTGACCTCCGCCCAGCTCGTCATGGATCGCGAGACCGGCCGCCCCCGCGGCTTCGGTTTCGTTGAAATGGCCGACGACACCCAGGCCAAGGCCGCCATCGATGCGATGAACGGCAAGAACCTCGATGGCCGTGACCTCACCGTCAACGAAGCCCGTCCCCGCGAGGACCGTGGCGGCGGTGGCGGCGGCGGCGGTCGTGGTGGCTTCGGTGGCGGCGGCGGTGGTGGTGGCGGCGGCCGTAGCCGTGGTGGCTTCGGCGGCGGCGGTGGTGGTAGCGGCGGTGGCGGTGGTGGTAGCGGCGGCGGCGGTCGCAGCCGCGGCAGCTGGTAACCCCTCGCTTCTACAACATTGATTCCAAACGGGCCCGCGCTTGTCGCGGGCCCGTTTCTTTTTTGCTCAGCCGTCAAGTAGCGCTTTGGCCCAAGTGAACCCCGGCGCGCGTACCGTTGGGCCTTCAACCGCCGCCCCCGCAGCCGGCCCTGCCCTCGCCTGTGTTTGAGCAAGGAACGACATGCCCAGCAAGAAGATCGCCCTCGCGTACTCCGGCGGCCTCGACACCTCCTGCATCGTCCCCTGGCTCAAGGAGAACATCCCCGGGGCCGAGGTCGTCTGCGTCGTGGGTGACGTCGGCCAAGGCGAGGAAGAACTCGCCGGCGTCGAGCAAAAAGCCAAAAACTCCGGCGCGGCGTCTTGCCATGTCGTTGATCTCAAAGAAGCCTTCGCCGAGGAGTTCGTCTTCCCCACCATGATCGCCGGCGCGATCTACGAAGGCCGCTACCTGCTGGGCACCGCCATGGCCAGGCCCATCCTCGCCCGCGGCCAGGTCGAAGCCGCGCTCAAGACCGGCTGCACCGCCCTCGCCCACGGCTGCACCGGCAAGGGCAACGACCAGGTCCGCTTCGAGTCCGCGTACGCCGCCCTCGCTCCCGAACTCGAGATCATCGCCCCCTGGCGCATGGACTCGTGGAAGCTCTCGGGCCGGCTGGCGATGCTCGACTATCTCAAGGCCCGCAACATCCCCACGACCGCCAGCGCCACCAAGATCTACTCGCGCGACCGTAACCTCTGGCATATCAGCCACGAAGGCGGCACCATCGAAGACCCCGCCAACGCCCCGCCCGAAGATGCCTGGATGCTCACCGCCGACCCCGCCAAGGCCCCAGACAAACCCGAGCTGGTCACGCTCGGCTTCGAGCACGGCCGCCCGCGCACGCTCAACGACCAGCGCCTCCAAGGGCACGAGCTGATCCTCAAGCTCAACCAGATCGCCGCGCCCCACGGCGTGGGCCGCGTTGATCTGGTGGAGAACCGTCGCGTGGGCATGAAGTCGCGCGGGCTCTACGAGACTCCCGGCGGCACGGTGATCGTCGAAGGCCTCCGCGCCATCGAGGAACTCGTCCTCGACCGCGAGACGCGGCACTATCGCGAGCACCTGGGCCTCACCTTCGCCGAGCTGGTCTACGACGGCCGCTGGTTCACCCCGCTCCGCGAGAGCCTGTGGGCCGCGGCCGAGCACATGGCCAAGCCGCTGACGGGCAGCGTCACGGTCCGTCTCTTCAAAGGCACCGCGACGGCCATCCAGCGCACCAGCCCGCACTCGCTGTATGCCGAGAAGATGGTGAGCTTCGAGGGCGAAGAGATCTACAGCCAGAAGGACGCGGGCGGGTTCATCAAGCTCCTGTCGCTGGCCGAGCGGATCCGCGCCATGAAGGCCAAGGGCGGGGCTCACTAGATCGCCGCGGTCGT
>Ga0105049_10005254_pt1 | contig 15092 bp, 10 predicted proteins | sample MAT06_FD_78087 | JGI IMG/M metagenome (GOLD analysis project Ga0105049, IMG submission 78087) | Freshwater microbial communities from Lake Fryxell liftoff mats and glacier meltwater in Antarctica - MAT-06 | ecosystem: Environmental > Aquatic > Freshwater > Ice > Liftoff microbial mat | place... | reverse complement strand
TCAGCTGCTCGCTGCTCGTCCTTGTCCTGTTCAGCGGCAGCGGCGCGGGCACGGCCGCCAGCGTGAAAGGTTGGTTGACGATTGGTGGGGTGCGTGTCGGTCAACCGGCAGAACTTGCGAAGCTTGCGACAACGTTGATGCTCGCCCGTGTGTTGGCCGCACAACGGGAGACTCCACGCTCGCTATTGGAGCTGTGGCGGCCACTTGTTGTCGTCGGCATCCCGTGGTTGCTGGTCATGGCGCAACCGGATCTCGGCACGGGCATCGTATTCATCGCGATCTGTTTCGCGATGTTGTTCTGGTCGGGCGTGCCATGGCCGTTGCTGCTGATGCTCGCGAGCCCGGGGATCAGCTTGGTGCTGGCGTTCAGCACGGGCATCTGGGGCGCGTGGTTTCTGATTCTCGTCGCGCTCGTGCTCTGGTCGCGCACCTATCTGCGCGAAGGTGTCGCCCTGTTGCTGACCAACGTCGCCATGGGTGTTGTCGCCCCTTTACTGTGGGAAAAGCTCAGACCGTATCAGCAGCGACGCCTCCTGGTCTTTCTTGATCCGTCAGTTGACACGAAAGCATCGGGCTATCAGATCACGCAATCAAAGGTCGCCATCGGCTCCGGTGGCCTCTTCGGCAAAGGGTTTACCCTCGGCAGCCAAAAGCGGCTTCAGTTTCTCCCTGAGCGGCACACCGACTTCATCTTCTCCGTGGTTGGTGAAGAACTCGGGTTCATCGGCGTGTCGATTGCGCTCGCGCTGTTCCTCGCCCTGTTCCTGCGCAGCACCCGCGTTGCCACGCGCGCCAACGACGCATTCCCGAGTCTTGTCGCGTTCGGACTCGTGTCCGCCTGGTTTGTCCATGTGATCGTGAACGTGGGGATGACGCTCAACCTCATGCCGGTGACCGGCATTCCGCTGCCGTTCTTCAGCTACGGCGGCTCATTTCTGCTGGTGTGCTGGGTGGGTGTGGGGATGCTGCTTCGCATTTCCGCAGAAGGACGTGGCCAACCGGACGCCATCGGTCTCTAGCTCTGCCGCGGTGTCCTTTTTCGTTCGGCGTGCCTTCGGGCCAGAGGGATTCGCCGAGTCGGCACCAACGCAAGGTCTAGCCTTGCCCGCCGAGACCGTCGATCTTTCGCGCCTATGGCATGGTTCCGGAAAGACAAGAAGCCGCTGCAGCCGAAGCGTGAACGCCTCGAGATCCCACCTGATACCTGGGAGAAATGCGAGGCGTGCGGGCACACGGATATTCGGGCGAAATTCCTGCGCAACTTCAACGTTTGCTCGGAGTGCGACTTTCATCGTCGCCTTCGCGCGTACGACTACGCGACGATGTTGCTCGACGATGGCACGCTCGGTGAGGTTGGCGGCGAACTGCGGTCTGTCGATCCACTTGGCTTTCCCGATTATCCGGCGCGTCTCAAGCGCGCGCTGGGGAACGCCGGCGACAGCGACGCGATTCTGACGGTCACCGGCTCACTCGAGGCGCTGCCCGTCGGTATCGGCATCATGGACTTTGCGTTCATGGGCGGTTCGATGGGCTCGGTCGTTGGCGAAAAAATCGCGCGACTTGGCCAACGGTGCGTGGAAAAGAAGCATCCGCTCGTGATCATCTCGGCCTCCGGCGGTGCGCGCATGCAGGAAGGCGTCTTGTCACTGATGCAGATGGCCAAGACTTCAGCCGTGTTGTCGCAGCTCGCTGAACGGCGTATTCCGTACATCTCCATTCTCACCAACCCGACGACGGGTGGTGTCAGCGCCAGCTTTGCGATGCTTGGCGATGCGATTCTCGCCGAACCCGGCGCCGTCATCGGTTTTGCAGGGCCACGCGTCATCAAGCAGACACTGGGACAGGACCTGCCCGAAGGATTTCAAACGGCGGAGTTTCTGCTCGATCACGGGATGGTTGATCAGGTCGTGCATCGCAAAGAGCTGCGCAAGACGTTGTCGCAATTGCTACGACACATGACGGGACGCCCTGCTGCGGCGGGGCACGAGCAGGGAAACTGACCATCGATCCGCTGGCGCCGCGGCCGATCGCATCGGCGGCCGCGCCTTCGCCCGATTCCGCGGCGTATCATCACGCCCTCGCGAAACTCTTTGCCCGCACGGGCGGTGCGTGGCGATTAGGGCTCGAGCGCGTCACTGAGTTGCTGTCATTGCTCGGCGATCCGCACATGCGCTATCCCGTCTTCCATGTCGCCGGTACGAACGGGAAGGGGAGTACGGTTGCGACGCTCGATGCGCTGCTGCGAGGCGCTGGATTGCGCGTTGGTCGGTACACGTCACCCCATCTAGTCGATTTCTCCGAGCGTGTCGTTGTGAATGGCGTGCCGATGCCGCCCGAAGCGATCACATTGTGGCTCGAGCGGTGGGAGCCGGAGTTAGTCCGACTTGGCGCGACGTTTTTCGAAGCCACGACGGCGATGGCGCTGGCGCATCTGGCTACGGCCAACGTCGATGTGGCGATCGTGGAAGTTGGACTGGGTGGTCGTCTCGACGCGACGAACATCGTGCGTCCGGTCGCCTCAGCAGTGACGCAGATCGGCTTCGATCACATGGAGTATCTCGGCGATACGCTCACCGCGATCGCGGGAGAGAAGGCGGGAGTTTTCAAATCCGGTTTCGCTGCGGTCATCGGCGATACACGTCCGGAAATTCGCGACTTCCTCGTCGCGCGCGCGACGGAAGCTGGCGCCTGGCCCATTTTGGCGACTGGTCGCGAGTGGTCCGTGTGCGACGTGCAGGTCAGCGCGGCAGGCACACGGTTCACGCTGCGCGTCGGTGAAGAGGAGCGCGTCTTCCTTACTCCGTTGATCGGCGAGTTCCAGGCGCACAATGCGGCCGTCGCGCTGGCAATGCTCCGGGCCGCAGGTGGGCGCTGGGCCGACATCGAAGGGCGCGCACAACCGCTCTTTGCGGGTGTTCGTCTGGCCGGGCGTTTTCACCGCTGGGGGCGATGGTTGTTTGACGTCGCGCACAATCCCGACGGCGCAGCAACGGTGGCGGCGAACCTGTTGGCGGTGGGGATGCCTCACCCGATCGTTGCCGTTGTGTCGGTGCTGCGCGACAAGGATTGGCGTGGGATTCTGCAGGCGGTTGCACGGACCGCTGATCGAGTCGTGCTGACCTTGGCGCCAACTGCGCCGGCCTCTCGCGCTTGGAATCTCGATGAAGTCAGTGAGTGGGCGACTGGAGCTGGGCTGCCGACGGTGCGCGTCGATGATTTTGACGCGGCGTTGCGCCACGCGGAGGCTTCTGGTGCCACGATTCTGGTCACCGGCTCATTTCATACCGTAGGCGATGCGATGGAACGCTTGCAGGTGGATCCTCTCGCCCGGTAGCTTTCCCCAATGACACCGAAGCCACTACCGGGATTTCGAGACTTCTACCCGGAGCAGTTTGCAGAGCGAGCCCACATCTTCGAAACCTGGCGCCGCATCGTGCGGCGCTATGCATTTCAGGAGTATGATGGGCCGCCGCTCGAACCCCTCGATCTGTACACTCAGAAGAGTGGCGAGGAGATCGTCACACAGCTGTACAACTTCGTTGACAAAGGCGATCGCCCCGTGGCGATGCGCCCCGAGATGACGCCAACGTTTGCGCGGATGGTTGGTGCGCGCGCGCAGGCGTTGCGCAAACCTGTCCGCTGGTTCACGATCCCGCAGCTCTTTCGGTATGAGCGTACGCAAAAAGGCCGACTGCGCGAACACTTTCAGCTGAACGTCGACATTGTCGGCGAAGTCGATGTTTTGGCCGACGCCGAGTTGTTGACGGTGGCCGTTGATATCATGCGTGGCTTCGGATTGACCTCGGACGATGTGCGCGCGCGCGTGTCGGATCGCCGCCTCCTCAATGGCTTACTCGAACATCTCGAAGTCGCCGAGTCCGCGTGGACCGATGTGTACGCGGTGCTCGACAAGCTGGCGCGTCAGCCACGTGACGTGTCGGCCGAGAAGCTGGCTGCGGCAGGGATTGCATCCGCCACGGCAGAGGTGATTCTCGGTCTCGGCGCGCTCGACTTTGAGACGTTGTGCAAGACATACGGTGACGCACCTTCTGTCGCCTCGCATGTTGCACGGTTCAGCGAGTACCTTGCCCATGCCGATGCCCTCGGCAGCGCAGCGTGGATCTCGTTCGATCTCACGATTGTGCGCGGGCTCGCCTACTACACGGGGATCGTGTTCGAGCTGTTCGATGCCCGTGGTGATTTCCGCGCGATCTGTGGAGGTGGTCGCTACGACAATCTGCTGGGTTCGCTCGGTGGGACTGATCTGCCTGCGCTTGGATTTGGTATGGGTGATGTCGTACTCGGTGAGTTTCTGCGCGAACGAGGATTGATGCCGTCGTTCACGACCGGTCTCGACTTCTGGGTAATGGCCGCGGAGCCTGATGCCGCGGCGGTGGCGCGCGTGCTGGCGTTCAGCCGCCAATTGCGTGATGCGGGCAAGTCGGTGGAGTATGCCTTTCGCCCCATGTCCTTCAAGAAGCAGTTGGAAGCGGCAGAGAAAGCTGGCGCGTCACAGATCATTGTGTTGAAGTCGGGTGCATCGGCATCCGATGAGCTGGTTGCACGGGTGATGACGCTCGCACCACGGAGTGAGCGTACGATGTCCGTATCCGCGTTTCTACAGGAACTACAGGCGAATGGCTGACGACAAGAAGCTCCCAACGCGCGCTGAGAATTTCAGCGACTGGTACAACGAGCTTGTACTGCGCTCTGAACTTGCGGACTACTCGCCGGTGCGCGGTTGCATGGTCATTCGACCGCATGGCTACGGTGTGTGGGAGCGCATGCAGCGCGCGCTTGACGACATGTTCAAGGCAACGGGACATGTGAACGCGTACTTCCCGCTCTTCATTCCGGAAAGCTTCCTGTCGAAGGAAGCGGAGCATGTCGAGGGGTTCGCACCGGAGTGCGCGGTCGTCACCATGGGTGGCGGCAAAGTGCTCGAGGAGCGACTCGTCGTGCGTCCGACATCCGAGACGATTGTGTACTCGATGTTTGCCAAGTGGGTACAGAGCTATCGTGATCTGCCGTTGCTGTACAACCAGTGGGCGAATGTGGTGCGTTGGGAAATGCGCACGCGTCTGTTTCTGCGGACGATGGAGTTCTTATGGCAGGAAGGGCACACCGCCCATGCGACGCATGATGAAGCGGAGATCGAGACGCGCAAGATGCTTGGCGTGTATCGCACGTTCATGGAGGAGTACATGGCCATGCCGGTGATCACGGGCCAAAAGACCGACTCCGAAAAATTTGCCGGGGCCCTTCGCACGTATTCATGCGAAGCGATGATGCAGGACAACAAGGCGCTGCAAGCGGGAACGTCGCACAACCTTGGGCAGAACTTCGCGAAGGCGTTCGATCTCAAGTTCCAGAACGAACAGGGGACTGAGTCGTTCGCATGGAATACGAGTTGGGGTGTATCGACTCGCATGGTCGGTGGATTGGTGATGACGCACGGCGATGATGCCGGTTTGCGCCTGACGCCTCGTCTTACGCCAATCCAGATGGTGATCGTGCCGATCTGGAAAACTGATGACGAACGCGAGGCGGTGTTTGCAGAAGCACACCGTATCAAGGAAGATCTCGGCAGCTTCAAGCGTCCCGATCACGAGCGACTTCGCATCCATGTTGACGATCGCATCGGTGTGAAGCCGGGCGCCAAGTACTACCACTGGGAGCTGCGCGGCATTCCGCTCCGCATGGAGATCGGTCCTCGCGATCTCGCATCGAGCTCCGGTATGCTGGTTCGTCGCGATACGCGCGAGAAGCGTTCCATCGCGATTGATGCGCTGCGCACCGAGCTGCCGGTTTTGCTCGACCAGATCCAAGCGGACATGCTGGCGGCGGCCCGCGCGCGGCTTGAAGCAAACACAATTCGCGAGCGGATCAGCTACGATCGTTTCAAAGAGATCATGGAAGGCGAAGGCGCCTTCGTGTACGCTGGTTGGAACGGTGACCCAGCAGTCGAACAGCGTGTGAAGGAAGAGACCAAGGCGACAATCCGGTGTATCCCCGACCCGGAGTTCCGTTCTCCGGTTGCGCCGACTACGTGCATGGTCACGGGCGAGCCGGCCAAGTGTGAAGTGATCTGGGCCAAGGCGTACTGACCATGGAATCGGTGCGCTCCGACGCCTTTGCGACGGTCGACGGGACCATGCATGCGGAGGGTGTCGCGCTCAGCGACATCGCTGCAGCAGTCGGTACTCCCTGCTACGTGTACAGCGCCAACACTATTCGTGCACGGTTTGCCCGACTCACGCAGGCGTTCGCCGACGTCCCGCACCACATACACTTCGCGATGAAGGCCAACTCGAATCTGGCAGTGTTGCGTTTGCTGCAGGAGTTGGGGTCGGGCGTGGATATCGTCTCGGGCGGTGAGCTCTTCCGCGCGCGTGAAGCAGGTTTTGCGGGACGCGATATCGTCTTCAGTGGCGTTGGTAAGACGGTGCGCGAAATCGAGCAGGCGCTTGATGATCGTGTCCTGCTCATCAACATCGAGTCTGAAGCGGAGTTGCTTACGATCGAGATGGTCGCGGCGCGTCGTGGTGTCGTGGCGTCGGTCGCCATCCGTGTGAACCCGGAAGTCACCGTCGATACGCCCCACGAGTACATCAAAACTGGCGAGAAAGGCGGGAAGTTCGGCATCCCCCGTGATGACGTCGAACGCATCGCTGCACTCATTCTCACGCTGCCACACGTCGAGCTGAAGGGGCTCGGCATGCACCTTGGCTCGCAGATCAGCAACGCAGACCCAATGCGGCAGGCACTGCCGCGTCTCTTGGCGGTTGTTGCGGCGGCGCGTTCGCAGGGGCATGCGCTTGAATATCTCGACGTCGGTGGTGGGCTCGCCGTACCTTACGAGGCGACCGATCCAGAGGCCGACGTCGATGATTACGCGCGACTCGTGCGGGCGGCCGTGCGTGAGACGGGCTTGCAGCTGATGCTCGAGCCGGGTCGCTTTATCGTTGCCGAGGCAGGCGTATTGCTCGCGGAAGTGCTATATCGCAAGCATTCGGCGGGCAAAGACTTTGTCATCACCGATGCTGGCATGAACGACCTGATACGCCCGTCGCTATATCAGGCCTTCCATCAGATCGACCCCGTGGTCGAGACGAGCGCGTCGCTCGTTGCTGATATTGTCGGACCGATCTGTGAATCGGGTGATTTCTACGCGAAGGATCGAACGGTGGCCGACATTCAGGCCGGACAGCTGTTGGTTGTTCGGACGGCTGGTGCGTACGGCTACACAATGGCGTCGAATTACAACTCGCGGCCTCGCCCCGCCGAAGTCCTGGTTGATGGCGATCGCTTTGCAGTGATCACGGAGCGCGAACGGTACGAAGACCTGGTGCGGCTGGAACGCGCGCACCTTCAGTGGAGAACTGCCTGATGCGGATCGGTTTGTTGTCGGACACGCACGATCGGGTGCCAGCCGTTCGCGCCTTGCTTGAGCAGATGCTCGCAGGAGGCGTATCGCTGGTGATGCATGCGGGTGACTATTGCTCGCCTTTCACGCTGCAGCCGTTCCACGATCTCTCCATCCCGGTGCTGGGCGTGTTTGGGCGCAACGATGGCGATCGCGATGCGCTGCTCGCGAGCGCCAAGGCTGGCTTTGGGGCGGCCGAGTTGTACGAGTCTCCGCACAGCTTTGACCTCGGTGGAAAGTCGGTGCTGCTCATTCACGATCTTGGCGACGTGCATCAGCGTTCGATCGACGGTCACGAAGTAATCGTGCATGGCATGACGCATATCCCGGAGATGAAGGCGCGTGGTGATTCGCTCCTTGTGAATCCCGGCGAAGGATGTGGTTGGCTGCATGGTGCGCCTACTGGCGCAATTCTCGATCTCGAGACGAAAGCCGTCGAGTTCATCAAGCTCACTGGGCCGGAGTGGAAGTTCTGATGGGTAGTCGCATCCTGATTCTCGACTGTGGTTCGCAGTTCACCCAGCTCATTGCGCGCCGCGTTCGTGAAGCGCGTGTTTTTTCGGAAATCCATCCTCCCACGCGTTCGCTCGAATGGATTCGCGCGTGGAAGCCCGATGGAATCATTCTGTCGGGTGGTCCGAGTTCAGTCAGAGATGAAGGAGCGCCCACGGTGCCGCTCGAGTTGCTGGATGTTGCGCCGACGCTTGGCGTTTGCTACGGCATGCAACTCATTGCGCATCTCGAAGGCGGCGCCGTCGTTGGTGGCGGACGTCGCGAATATGGACGCGCGGAAGTAGAAATCAGCGAAGCAGCTGGCCTGTTCGCCGGCTTCGAACGCGGCGAGCGCACAACCGTCTGGATGAGCCACGGCGATCATGTGGAGACGGTGCCGCCAGGCTACGTGCCAACCGCCACGACTGTCAGCGGTGGCAATGTCGTGGCTGGCTTTCGACACGAGAGCAAGCCTATTCACGCTGTCCAGTTTCATTCAGAAGTGGCACACACGGCGCGCGGCGCTGAGATCATCCAAAACTTTCTTTTTGGTGTTTGTCACTGCACGCCGGACTGGACCCCAGGCCACTTCATCGATCTTGAAGTCGCGAAGATCCGCGCTCTTGTCGGCGACGCGCAGGTGATTTGTGGGCTGTCCGGCGGTGTCGACTCGAGTGTCGCGGCGGCACTCGTACACAAGGCTATCGGCGACCAGCTCACCTGCATCTTTGTCGATACGGGATTGTTGCGCCTGCATGAACGCGAGCAGGTTGAACGTACGATGGGGCTGCACCTTGGCATCAAGCTCATCACCGTGCGCGCGGAAGAGCGTTTCCTGACTGCGCTTGCTGGAGTGGGCGAGCCGGAACGCAAGCGCAAGATCATCGGCGAACAGTTCATTCGCGTGTTCGAAGCGGCGTCGGCCGAGGCTGGGCAGAACGCCGCGTTCCTGGTGCAGGGAACGCTCTATCCCGACGTGATCGAGTCGGTGAGTGCGACGGGCGGGCCGTCTGCGACAATCAAGACGCACCACAACGTTGGCGGTCTGCCGAAGGACATGAAGTTCGCGTTGATCGAGCCGTTGCGCGAACTGTTCAAGGACGAAGTGCGTAATGTCGGCCGCGAACTTGGCCTCCCTGAAGAGATGGTTGGGCGTCATCCGTTTCCGGGGCCCGGTCTGGCCATTCGCGTATTGGGCGAGGTCACGCCGTACGCGCTCGATATTCTGCGTCGCTCGGACGCGATCTATCTCGAAGAGATTCGCGCCGCTGGCCTGTACAACGAGATCTGGCAGGCGTTCGCCGTCTTCCTGCCTGTGCGTTCAGTCGGCGTGATGGGCGATGGCCGCACCTACGAACACGTGATCGCACTGCGCGCGGTCACGAGCACTGACGGCATGACCGCCGACTGGTTCGCCTTTCCGCCGGATGTACTCGGCCGCATATCCAGTCGCATCATCAACGAAGTGGATGGCGTGAACCGCGTCGTCTACGATGTGAGCTCCAAGCCCCCCGCCACCATCGAGTGGGAGTGAGCCAGTACGGGGCACTCTTGCTGGACCCTCCCGCACCGCGGTTCAGGAGAAGTGCGATGTCCCGTTCTGTGTTGTCTGCATCAAGGACGCCGTCAGTGCTTGCGAGCGTCTGCGTCGCCATCGCGATGCAGTGCGATGCTCCGTTGCTCGCTGCGCAAGGTTCGGGCGCTGCGCCCGGTCGTGCAGCGGCCGTGGTTCGTGCACCAGCGCCGACGCACGGAATCCGCGCGAAGCGGATTGTCATTCGCGGTGCGACCGTGATCGAAGGCAACGGCACCCCGGCAGAAGGGCCCAAGGACATCGTGATCGAAGGGAACCAGATCACGGAGATCGCATCAATCGATCCGGTTGCCATGAAGGACGGTACTGCGCGCCGGCCGCGTGCCGGTGATGTCGAGATCGATGCCACGGGAAAGTATGTCATGCCGGGGCTCATCAACATTCACGGCCACGTGCAAGACGAGCGTGCTGGTATTGCGCAGCCACTCGACTATCAGATGAAGCTGTGGCTCGGGATGGGCATTACCACGGTGCGCGACGTGTCCAGCGAGACGCCGAAGACACTGCAACTGCGCGCTCGCTCACTGTCCGGTGAAATCGCCGCGCCACGGCTGTATGTATACGCGCGTTATGCCTACATGCCGGTGCCGCGTAATGAGGTGGAAGCGCGTCAACGGGTGCGCGACCTCAAGGCCATGGGTGTCGACGGGCTCAAGCTCTTCGGCATGGACAAGGATGTGTATCTCCCAGTGCTTGATGAAGCGAAGAAGCTTGGACTGCGTACGGCGCATCATATGGCGGTCGATGAAACGAATGCGTGGGATGCCGCAGTGGGTGGGCTGACCAGTATTGAGCATTGGTACGGCGTGCCCGATGCCGCGATGCTTGATGGGCTGCAGCACTTCCCGTCGAACTTCAATTACGCTGATGAAGGCATGCGCTTTCGCTGGGCGGGCCGGCTGTGGCGCGAGGCCGATCCGGCGCGCTTGCAAGACGTATTGCGCGCAATGGTGAAAGGGAACGTCGCGTGGAATCCCACCCTCGACATCTACGAAGCGAGTCGCGATCTCCAGCGTGCCGAGTCGCAGCCGTGGTTCAGCGAGTATCTGCATCCGACGCTCGACAAGTATTTCAAGCCGGATCCGTCGAATCATGGGTCGTACTTTGCGAACTGGAGCAGCACCGACGAGGCGTTCTGGAAGGAGAATTATCGCATCTGGTTCCAGGCGGTCCGGGATTTCGAAAAGCTTGGTGGAACAGTCGGTGTTGGTGAGGACGCAGGCTTCATTTACCAAGTGTATGGCTTTGGTCTGATCCGCGAACTTGAATTGCATCAGGAAGCGGGCTTTCAACCGCTCAAGGTGTTGCAGCATGCGACGGCCAACAACGCGCAAATTCTTGGCGAAGGGGCGCGGCTTGGACGCGTCCGGCCAGGGTATCTCGCAGATCTCATTGTGCTCGACGGCAATCCGCTTGAAGATCTGAAGACGTTTTATCCGCCGCGCGCCGATGCTGCAGCAGGTTCAGGCGGCGGCGTAGCATGGACCATCAAGGACGGCATCCCTTACGACGCGCAGCGCATGATGAAGGAAGTGCGTGAACTCGTGGCGCGCGCGAAGGGAACAGGATCGCGTTGAAGCGACTCCTCGCGTGGGGGCCAGACCTGCGCGATATGGCAAAGTTCGCAGCACCGATCGTTCTGGTGAACGTCGGCATGCAGGCGATGGGCGTTGTCGATACGCTGATGGTCGGGAAGCTTGGCGGCTCGGCGATCGCGGCTGTGGCGTTAGGAAATCTGTACTTCTTCAACGTCAGCGTGTTCGCGCTGGGCCTGCTGCTCGCGCTCGATCCGGTCATCGCGCAGGCCGTCGGTGCCGGCGACGCGGACGACGTTGCTCGTTCGGTGCAGCGCGGACTGTTCCTCGCGGCGATCCTTGCGGTCGTTATCTCGCTTGCCCTGATGCCGGGCGAGTGGTTGCTGAACGCGTTCGAGCAGCCGGCGGACATCGTATCCGATACCGCGATGTACACGCGTCGTCGCGCCCTCGGCGTACTTCCGTTTCTGATTTTCAATGTGTTGCGCCAGACCCTGCAGGCGCTGGGCACCGTGCGTGATGTCGTGGTGGCCGTCGTGATCGCGAACCTCGTGAACGTGTTCATGAATTGGCTGCTGATCTTCGGCCACCTCGGCGCGCCGCCACTTGGTGTCGTTGGCTCGGGCTACGCGACGGCGTCGGCGATGTGGGTGATGGCAGCGACGCTCCTATTCCTGGCCTGGCCGAGGCTGCGGGTGGCGCTGCGCCCGTGGCGTGAGGAGTCCATCCGCTGGCTCCCGATCGTGCGCACGGTTCGCATTGGTGCACCGATCGGCGTGCAGTGGTTCTTCGAGAGCTTTGCCTTTGGTCTCACCGCGCTGCTCATGGGCCGGATGGGTACGGCGTCGCTCGCCGGGCACGAGATCGCGCTGAACATGGCGGCGCTCACGTTCATGGTGCCGCTGGGGATTGCCGGTGCAGCGAGCGCCGTGGTGGGGCGGGCGATCGGGCGTGGCGACATGCCCGCAGCGCGACGTGACGCTGTGGCGGCCATTGTGTGCGGGACCGGCTTCATGTGCATCAGCGCCACCGCCTTCCTGGTGGCGCCCGAGTGGCTGGCGACGCGCTACACCACGGAGGCTGCGACTGTGGCGGTGGCCGTCGCGCTCATCCCACTCGCCGGTTGGTTCCAGGTCTTCGATGGCTTGCAGGCGGTGACCGGCGGCGTGCTTCGCGGGACCGGTGACACGCGAGTGCCAGCGGTCCTGCACCTCATCGCATTCTGGGGTGTCGGGGTGCCGCTGGGCGCATTCCTGGGGTTTCGCACGCCGCTTCGGGAGCGTGGCCTGTGGATTGGCCTGGTGGCCGGACTGGCCGCGGCGGCGATGTTGCAGAGCGCCCGCGTGGTGTTTCGACTTCGTGGCGATCTCCGTCGGGTACGCGTCGATCACTAAAGAGTTGGCAAGTCCAGAGTTGTGACCGTACACTCACAGACTATGGCATTCGAAAAGCCGGCATTTCTCCGGCCTGGTATTCAGCGTCGCCTGTTTGTGCTCGCGGTGAGTCTGGCATTGCCACTCGCCGCGATGGCTGGTGCGCGCGCATTGGAAAAGTTCAACACCGAGCAAGCGTTGCTCTCCGAACGGAGTCTTGTCACGTCACGGCGAGCGGCGCAGTTGCTCGACCAGGATGTGTACTTGGCGCGCACCCTGCTGACGTCGATGGGGCGCCTGCTGGATGTCAACGATCCGACTACGCGCAATGATTCACTGATTCGGTCGCTGTTCAGGGAGAGTTCGCCCGCGTTCTCGAATCTTTGGATTGCCGATACCCTCGGCGCCATCCGCGGATCACTGTTCCCGACCCCGACCGCCCCTATCAACTCAGCGGCTTCGCTGCGCAGCCGGGACTACTTCCAACGTGCTTTGAGTACGCGAACGTACACCGTCGGCGATCCGGTACGTTCGCGAATCGTTCCTGGCTCTCCATACGTTGTGCCGTTCGTCTTGCCGATTCTTCGCGACGGTGATCGGAGAGTGGTGGGAATGGTTGGTGCGTCGATCGCGGTGGATTCGCTCGCGGCGATTCAAGTGGTGCGCGATCTGCCGCCGGGTTCGGTGTTGACGGTACTACGCGCTGACGGCCGCGTGTCACTGCGAAGTTCGGCGATGGACGACTGGGTTGGCCGTTCGTTCGCCGGAAGCCCGTTTCTACAGCGGGACCGTCGAGAGCCGGATTCAGTGAGGACCGTCCGCTCTCTTGACGGTACCGAACGCCTCGCGTCGAGCGCGACGCTGCGCTCGTACGACGGTTGGCTGTACATCGGCATCCCTGTAAGCGCGACGCTCACGATGGCGCGTCGACAATTCGTGCGTGATGTCGCAATCGGCCTGCTGCTGACGCTTGTTGTCGTGCTCGTTGCGCTGGTGATTGCACGCCGTATCGCGGATCCTATTCTCGCACTCACGGAGTCCGCGCGCGCGTTGGCGCGTGGTGACCGCGATCGGCACTCGCTGGTGGGAGGTGATGACGAAATCGGTATTCTCTCCGGAGCGTTCAACCAACTCGCTGACACGGTGCGCGATCGTGAGCGTGCGCTTGAAGAAAGCGAGACGCGCTATCGGCAGCTGTTTGCCACCAATCCGCTGCCAATGGTTACGTGGATGGTGACAACAGGTCGCATTGAGCAGGCCAACGATGCGGCGTGCGCGTTCTACGGCACGGCTCGTGTTGAGCAGAAGTCGTTGCGCATCGTTGAACTGATGGTGATCGAGGAGCGCGAGCGGTTTGCCCAATTGGCCATGCCGTCGATTGGCGGAACGGTGCGCGCTGGCTTGTGGACGCAGTCGGACGCGACCGGTGAGCAGCGACAGGTGGAAATGTTCATCGGTGCCGTAGAGCGTGAACAGCAGACGATCGCTGTCGCAGTCATGCTCGACCAGACTCAGCGGATGCGCGCACAACGGGAGCTTGAAGCGTCGCGCGAACAGTTGCTTCACTCGCAAAAGATGGAAGCACTCGGCTCATTTGCCGGCGGCATTGCGCACGACTTCAACAACTACCTCTCGGCGATCACCTCCAACGCGGAGATGCTGCGCGACGATCTCCCCACCGGCTCACCGTTGCGCGAAGAGGCCGCTGAAATTCTTGGTGCGAGTCAGCGCGCGGCGGCGTTGACGCGACAAATTCTTGTCTTCAGTCGGCGCCAGGTGGTGCAGGAAGAGCGTGTTGACGTGAACGTCGCGCTGCGTGAGCTCGAACGACTGCTGCATCGATTGCTTGGTGAGCAGATCAGCCTCGTGCTTACCTGTGGTGAGGACATAGCACCGGTGTTGTTCGATCGCGGTCGACTCGAGCAGGTCGTGATGAACCTTGTCGCGAACGCGCGCGACGCGATGCAGGCTGGCGGCACGCTCCGCATCGAGACTCGTCGCCCGACACCGGACACTGTGGCATTGATCGTCGAAGACGATGGCGACGGCATGGACGATAGCGTTGTGACGCGCATCTTCGAGCCGTTTTTCACGACGAAGGACCGTGGGAAGGGCACCGGGCTTGGGCTCGCGATGGTGTACAGCATCGTCACCGGCGCCCGCGGGCGGATTCACGTGACGAGCGAGATCGGTCTCGGTACGCGCTTCACGATCACGCTCCCGGTTGCCGGTGGCAGCACGCTCGTTCGCGAAGCGGAGGAAGCCGAGCGTGAAATGATCGGCGGCTCGGAGCAGGTGCTGCTTGTAGAAGATGACGATGCCGTGCGCACAAGTACGGCGGAGGTGCTGACGCGTGCGGGCTATCGTGTCACCGCGGTTGGTTCGGCGTCCAAAGCGCTCGCGCTGCTCGAAGGCGGAAGCGGGCTACCGGACTTGTTGGTGACAGACGTCGTGATGCCAGAAATCTCCGGGCCCATGCTCGCAGAGCGCGCAACGCGGCTCTACCCGGAGTTGCAGGTGCTCTATATGAGCGGCTATGCCGACGATGATCTGCTCATGAAGGGACTCCAGCTTCACGCCGTCAATTTTGTCGGCAAGCCGTTTTCCAGAGGCGAATTGCTACGGGCGATTCGGCGTGCGTTGGAACGCGGGGCCGCGAGCTCGGAGTAGGG
>Ga0105049_10005251_pt1 | contig 15095 bp, 17 predicted proteins | sample MAT06_FD_78087 | JGI IMG/M metagenome (GOLD analysis project Ga0105049, IMG submission 78087) | Freshwater microbial communities from Lake Fryxell liftoff mats and glacier meltwater in Antarctica - MAT-06 | ecosystem: Environmental > Aquatic > Freshwater > Ice > Liftoff microbial mat | place... | reverse complement strand
TTAAAGGAACACGAGTAGATGGAATTTATACTGCTGACCCTGAAAAAGATCCAACTGCAGTAAAATACGAGACAATTTCATTTACCGAAGTTTATGAAAAAGGACTCAATGTAATGGACATGACCGCATTTACGCTCTGTAATGACAACAAACTTCCCATTATTGTTTTTGATATGAATAAAAAGGGTAACCTCAACAAACTCATTACCGGCGAAAAATTAGGTACCCTCGTAGAATTTTAGCCTTTTGAATTATTAATGAATTCACTTTTCTTTGCAAAAAAATAGATTATGAACGAATTGGTTAAACCTAAAATAGATGAAACTACTGCTTTAATGGATAAAGCTATTTCTCACTTAGAAACAGAACTTGCTAAAATCCGCGCTGGTAAAGCCAGTGCTGGAATGCTAGATGGAATTTATGTAGACTATTATGGAAACAACACACCATTAAGTCAGGTAGCTAATATTAATACTCCCGATGCTAGAACATTGACCATTCAACCTTACGAAAAGCAATTATTGGGACCAATTGAAAAATCAATCTTTGCCTCCAATATTGGCCTCACACCCATGAACGATGGTTTGGTTATTCGTATCAACATTCCTCCATTAACAGAAGAGAGAAGACGAGATTTGGCAAAAAATGCAAAGGGAGAAGCAGAAAATGCGAAAGTAAGTATACGAAACATTAGAAGAGATTCTAATGAAGCCCTACGCAAAATGGTAAAAGATGGACTTGCGGAAGACTTAGCAAAAGATGCAGAAACGAAAGTGCAACAAATTACAGACACCTACATTGTTAAAACAGACAAACTTTTAGAAGTGAAGGAAAAAGAAATTATGACCGTATAATCATTTCCAATAAACATGTATAATACCCTGCGAACCAATACTTCTCAGGGTTTTTTTATGCACTTATTTTTTGGGCACGCCCTTTCAGGTCGCGTCTTCGCCTGCACAAGGTGCTTGGCTCACCCACTCGTGCGGGCATTACTTTTAAAGTGAAGATTAAGTTTCCTTTTAATCTTAAAAATTTACAAAACTCAAAGTGTAAGTCTTATTCCAATATTTATTTTTCAACTTTCTTAAAATCTATTTGGTTTTCTTAAATTAACCTCCTTCGTTTACAGAACAAAATCGCTCTGTTTTTTTTCCTTTTTCGCAATTTTTAAATTCTGCAACTTTTTGCCCAATATAATACCTACAAAATTGTTTTTAAAAACTGTGCTTGTAATTTTTGAAAAAGGAATATTTTCACATACCTCATAAAAGCGATACAATTGGAATCGGGTTATGAGTTTAGGTCTCGTTTTTATTTTGAAAATAATTAATTAATCTGCTGTATTATGTCCTCATTTTTTAAAAGTATCACTTTTATAGTAATTAGTTTTTTTACTATAGTCAACAAAGCTCTATCCCAACGCCAGTCTGATATTATTGTAGATGGTAATAGTTTTTTCTCTATTCCTTGGGAAGCTCCTGGTCAGAATTTTTTAATGGTTTTCAATGAAGACTCATTAGAATTTATTGACAATGAAACACCTATTAACATCTCTGGTATAACAAGCCGTTCGGCATATGCAGATAAATATGGGAATTTGAAGTTTGCATCGAACGGTTGGCGCTTGGTAAATGGTTTTGGAGAAGTTTTATCTTATAAATTATGGAGTCCAAATATGCCGTGGCCTAATGATTCCTACGATACAACAATGGTTCTTATTTCAAAAGGACCATTGTTTTTAGAAGCTCCAGGCGATAGTTCAAAAGTTTATTTATTTTACGGGGAATATAAAGCTGTTACCCCCAATCCGCCTTCTATTTTTAGCAGTATTAATTATGATTTTAATTTTTCCTATGCTTTATTAGATGTTGCAACCCAAAGTTTAATTAGCCAGAATAATACAGTTTTAACAGATACAACTTCACTATCAGACGCTGTAGCAGTTCGTCATGGTAATGGAAGAGATTGGTGGATTATAAAACCTGGTATTTTCACTAATGAATATTATATTTCTTTATTAGATCCAAGCGGTCTTTCAAATATGGTAAGAATAGTAATACCTGGATTAATTCCTCATGAACAAACAAATACAGTTTCTCATTTTACACAAGATGGCAATAAATTTATACACTTTACAGGTTTAGGCAGTAAATGGGTACAAAGGTTCGATTTTGATAGGTGTGCGGGTACTTTAAGCAACCCTATAGAAACAGATTTAAATCCAATATTTAGACCTTTGGACCCCTGTAACTTTACCATTAGTCCTGATGGCAGTAAATTTTATGCTGTTAGGTTGAATTATAATAACGATCCTACTTACCAAGCAGGAATTTACCAATATGATTTTAATACAGACACCTTATCTCTTTATATTCAACGAACTGGTTTGTCTTTTTTAACTCCAAATTTTAAAGAAATACTTTTCTTTACTAGATTGGTTCCAAATACAACAACAGACCTTTACTATAGTAGTATAAATAATCCAAATGGTTTAGGAGTAGCGTGTGAGGTAGAAATGTTTAAATATGAAGTTTTAAATTTACCATACAATTTATACTCTCCCAATATTGTCAATTACCGCTTAGGACCTTTAGTAGGAAGCGCCTGTGATCCTTTAAGCAATAATTCGTTGGGTTTGCAACAACAAATGAAAATTGGTATGGATGTTTACCCAAATCCCAACCAAGGTTTGCTTAATATTAGGCTCAATAATTCAAAAAACAAAGTAACCACCTTACAGATTTTCAATAGTTCTGGTCAGAAAGTTATGCAGGATCAGCTCATAAGCAATAGCAAACAAATAGATTTAAGAAGCTTAACGTTACCTTCTGGCGTTTATTGGGTAGAGGTGTTGTGCAAGGAGCAATTGCTGAGGCAGAAGTTTGTGTATTGTGGGTTGTGAATTGTGATTAAAAAAGGTAAAAGTTGAAAGGAAAAAGTTAAAAGGGAAAAGGTGAAAGCGGTGCGTTGCGGTGCGGCGCGGTGAGCTTGTCGAACCGAGCTTGCCGAACCGAGCCTGTCGAACCGAGCTTGCCGAACCGCTTCGTGGTGAGCTTGTCGAACCAAAATAACGTTGACCGTTTTTTGTTTGAAGCATTTTATATAAGGGCTGCATAGCCGCGGGTTTTGACCCGTGGAAAAGGGGTTTTAACCCATGGAAATGGTTTCAACCCATGGATTTAAAATATTCCTAATTTATAATAAATCCATTTTTATAAAATTCTAGTGTTATTTTCCTCAATAGCGCAGAAAATGGATATCTGCTAATATGCGCTATATCAGAATGTATGTATCTTAGCTTCATGAAACATTATTCTGAAATAATTACAATTAACCCAAATATTAGATTTGGAAAGCCTTGCATAAGAGGAATGAGGATTTCAGTTTATGATATTCTAAGTTGGTTAGCAGCTGGAATGTCCAATGCTGAAATTCTTGCAGATTATCCTGAATTAACAGATGAAGATATTATAGCAACATTATCTTATGCTGCCGATAGAGAACATAAAATTAGTAAAGCATCGTGAAACTCTTGTTCGATCAAAATATTTCCTTTCGGGTTGTTCAACAAATAATTAGTATTTTTTCAGAAGCAAAGCATGTTAAAGATTTTGAACTTCAATTTGCTACCGACCAACAAATTTGGGCTTTTGCTAAAACCAATGAGTTCTCAATAGTTACATTCGATTCAGATTTTTATGATTTAATGACCCTTAAAGGATATCCTCCAAAAATTATTTGGTTGAGAATAGGAAACACTTCAAGGCTTAATTTAGCAAATGTCATAACTAAACATCAACTTATTATTCATAGTTTTATAAATGATGAAAAATATAGGGAAATCGGTTGTCTTGAAATTACTCAATAGTTCGAAATCTTATCATTAAAATAGAACTGTTTTTTCTTTTGCTGGTATATAAAACCTAAAAATTCATACTACTCAACCGTAACAGACTTCGCCAAATTTCTAGGTTGATCCACATTACAACCACGCATTATCGCAATATGGTAAGCTAAAAGTTGCAATGGAACTACACACATCAATGGTGTTAATTCTTCATCCACCTCTGGTATTTCAATAGTGTGGTCAGCTAAGGAAGATACATCTACGTCGCCTTCGGTTACAATTGCAATAATCTTTCCACCTCGCGCTTTAACTTCTTGTACATTGCTTAATATCTTTTCATAAGCACCTTTATTTGGTGCAATAACAACAACAGGCATCTCTTCGTCTATGAGCGCAATTGGCCCGTGTTTCATTTCTGCTGCAGGATAACCTTCTGCATGGATATATGAAATTTCCTTCAATTTTAAAGCTCCTTCCAATGCAATCGGGAAGTTATAGCTGCGACCTAGATATAAGAAATTATTGGCATCTTTATAAATTGAACTGATATATTTAATCTTATCATCTAGCTTTAACATACGCTCTACTTGGTCTGGAATAGAATCTAAACCTATTAGTAACCTTCTGTATTTTGCTTCCGAAATAGTCCCTTTTTTGTGGGCAAACACCAATGCCATTAGTGTTAATACGGTAACTTGAGCCGTAAAAGCTTTTGTAGATGCCACACCAATTTCAGGACCAGCATGGGTGTAGGAACCAGCATGTGTTGCACGTGCAATAGATGAACCTACAACATTACAGATTCCAAATATTGTTGCTCCTTTAGATTTTGCCAATTCAATAGCCGCGAGCGTGTCTGCTGTTTCTCCAGATTGAGAAATTGCAATTACTAAATCATGCTCTGTTATGATTGGATTTCTATACCTGAATTCAGAAGCATATTCAACTTCCACTGGAATTCTAGCTAAATCTTCAATTAAATACTCTCCTACTAAACCGGCATGCCAAGATGTACCACAAGCAACAATAATGATTCGTTGCGCATTTAGTATCTTGTTTTGGTAATCAATAATTCCGCCCAAAGTAACTTCACCCAATTCTAAATTCAATCTACCACGCATGTTATCTCTTATAGAACGTGGCTGCTCGTATATTTCTTTTAGCATGAAATGATCAAAACCACCTTTTTCTATCGTCTCCAACTGCATCTCCAATGCATGTATGTAGGGCGTTTTGTCTTGGTTCTTAATGGTTTTAATTTTCATTTCTTTCCCACGCTCCAAAATCACAATTTCTTCATCATCTAAATACACCACATCCCTTGTATACTCAATAATTGGCGTTGCATCAGATGCAATGAAATGTTCATGATTTTTGCCAACACCAACCACCAAAGGACTTCCTTTCTTTGCACCAATCATTAAATCAGGATTATTCTTAGAAAGTATCACAATTGCGTAAGCTCCAACAACCTGATTCAAAGCCATTTGAATTGCCTCAACCAATTCTACCTTTTCATTTTTTCTAATGTTTTCAATTAGATAAATCAATACTTCGGTATCAGTATCACTTTTAAAAATATGGCCTCTATTTATTAATTCCTTCTTAAGAGAGGCATAATTCTCAATAATGCCGTTATGAATAATAACTAACTCCTCCGTTTCTGAGTAATGAGGATGCGCATTTTTATCATCAGGTATTCCATGTGTAGCCCATCTTGTATGCCCTACACCGATAGTTCCACTTGTGTCTTTACCTTGTGTAAAAACTTCAAGATCAGCTACTTTACCTTTACATTTGTAGAGCCTAATGTTTTTGTTTTTTTCAACAAGTGCCACTCCAGCACTGTCGTATCCGCGGTATTCGAGTCTATGAAGCCCTTTAATTAAAATTGGGTAAGCTTGCTTGTCACCCATGTAAGCTACAATTCCACACATAATTCTATTAGTTAGATGGTAAAATTTGGTAAAGTAATTCTAATCGTATTGGTTTTATTGCAGTACTGCCTCCATTAATTTTCACTCTAAATGAAGAAACTCCAGTACCTTTTGCTTGAATAAATAATCCACGGTCAACTGCCTTTCCATCTAAAATAGATTGAATGTATCTCGTGATATTAAATTCATATTGCTTCGTGGCTGGTTTATAAGAACTTCCTGCATAATCTTCACCTACAAATAAATCTGGAATCACAGAAAGTGTTCCGTTTTCAGTCTTTGTGATGATATTTAATTGCGGATTTACAGGATAAATTCCAATTGCCGAAGAATCAATTGGAACAAATAATCTTGCTTTGTTCACCAGTATGTTTCTTCCTGCTTTCCATGCCATTAAATTCGGGAATTGAATTTTGGTGCGCAGTCCTCCCATTGTTTGCACAAAAGAATAATCTTGCCCTAACCCTGGATTGCTAATTAAATTTTGAATTTGCTGAGAATATTGATGTTTAAATTGAGTAAATCGAGCTGCATTTTCATTCACAACAAATGAAATTCTTAAACTATCATTTGTTGAATTCTTGTAAAATAAGTCAATTCTAGCACCAGATAATAAATTCAAATCCAAAATGGCACCTTTCCCATTTTGAACAATAGGTAATTCAGAAGAAATCATTAATCCTTTAAAAAGTAAAAGAAACGCATTCGCACTTGTTAAAGAACTAGGGTTGGCAGCAATTTCATTGGCTAAGTTTAAGTCGAGAGGAATTCTAAGTTGTGCGGCTTCCTTTTTGCCCGTAACTTTCACACTGTCAGATAATAAAGGTAGAATTGGACCTAACATTCCTATTGGATTAGCAGATACAGCAACAACTTTATTACTATAGTATGCATCACTCAAGGCAAGACTTTCTTCTAATCTGTATACCTTAAACGTTTGTAAACCATTAAGTTTGGTTACATCTCCGTAAGCACTTCTTAATGGTAAAACTAGGATTAAAGAATCCGCCTCAAATCCTTCTCCAAGAATTATATTACTTATGCTTGGCCTGAATTGGCTTACAACACTTGCATTGATAAGTCCTAAATAAGGATCTTGATACGATCCTAACAAATTAAAAACTAATTCATCGCTTTTAACAGAATCCTCTTTTTCTAAAGTAGATTGTACAGCCATGCTATCTGTTCTTAACAGGCTAATTACATCTCCTGGATTTTGGACTTCTAGACCTAAATCTGGTTGTTTGCAACCTTGAATAAGGGCAATAAAGAAGAAGATAAATGATGCAGACCAATGATTAACAGAGTGCCCGCCAAAATGGAATTTTTTCAAGAGGTTTTAATAAAACGTTCTTTATTCAGCCATTTCAGCTACCGACTCCCCCAGTAATACTTCGTCATAAAATGCATCGTATGCACTAGCGTAATCTTCGATGTTAGTGCTCAAAATCAAAGGTTTCTTAAGTGATGCAGCAAAATCTATGAGAGACTTATCAATTCCATCGCTTCCAACAATAACACCATCAGCAAACTGTATAGCATGCTTGCATAGGTTTTCGTAGGTCGGGTTTTTTAAAATTTCAACACTTTCAGCATCAATGCCATCCAACATTAATTTTTCTGGCAATCTATGATTTAATGATGCTGGAAAATTATCCTCATATAATGAATAAATTACTTTGCTGTCTGCAAACAAAGGGTCGTCCTTATAATTCTTCTTAATTAAAACAGGCAATAAAGCAGTCATCCAACCTTGGCAATGAATTACATCTGGAGACCATCCTAATTTCTTTACTGTCTCAATAACACCTTTGCAGAAAAACAACATGCGCTCGTCGTTATCTTCAAAATACTGTTCATTCTTGTCTGTTAACACATATTTGCGAGAGAAAAACTCTTCATTATCAATAAAATACACTTGCATTCTTGCTGCTTGAATGGAAGCAACTTTTATGATTAAAGGTTGATCATTATCGTCAATTATAAGATTCATGCCTGACAATCTAATTACTTCGTGCAATTGATTGCGTCTTTCATTAATACAGCCAAAGCGAGGCATAAAAGTTCTAATCTCTCGTCCTTTTTCTTGAATAGCTTGAGGTAATTCACGTGCAATTTTAGCAGTATGTGAATCCGGCAAATAAGGTGTTATTTCTTGTGATACAAACAAAATTCTTGTTTTGGACATAAGCAGATTTTTAGTTAAAATTATGAGAAGGTCAGCATGCAAGGATTTTTAAAATAGAAACCCAAAAAGAAAACAGTAAGCTGATTTGATAGCATGCAGTATTATTTGAAAAAACAAAATTACGAAAAAAAATCGGAGAATATCAAGAACAATCTATTAGCTTTGCCGACTGTTTCAACCTAAATAGCGGATTTTGCGCAAATTAACTCCGAATTATTCTTGCTTATTTCTGTAATTCATCATGAAAATAATTCGATCTGCATCTGAAATACATCAATTCTGCTCCCATTTAAAATTTTCTGGTCATAAAATAGGATTCGTTCCTACAATGGGAGCTCTTCATAATGGTCATCTTTCTTTAATTGATTCTTCTCTTGCCGAATGCGATGCTACTATCATTAGTATCTTTGTAAATCCTTCTCAGTTTAATGAATCGCTTGATTTTAAAAATTATCCGAGACAAGAATCTAATGACCTTGCCAAAATTGGAGATAGAAAAGTAACTGCAGTATTTATTCCTTCTGTAGATGAAATGTATTATACCAATGAAGCACTACTCGAATTTGACTTGCAAGGTTTGGATGAAGTGCTGGAAGGAAAATGCAGACCAAGTCATTTTAAAGGCGTTATAACTGTTGTAGATAAATTGTTTAAATTGACTATGCCTGATAAAGCATATTTTGGGCAAAAGGACTTTCAGCAACTTTGCATCATTAAGAAAATGAGCGCAACGCTTCATCCTAAAACAGAAATTATAAGTTGTGAAATAATTCGTGAGGAAAACGGATTGGCAATGAGTTCAAGAAATGCGCTTTTAACTGAAAATGAAAGATTTGATGCTTTAATCATTCCACAAACACTCTTCAAAATTAAAAATAGCTGGACACATGCATTTAAAGATGCGGTTTTAGAAGATGCAATAAGGAACTTCAATAAAAGCACCTTACAATTAGAATACCTTGAAATTGTAGATGCAGACACTTTACTTGCAGTTTCAGAAGCAACAAACAAGAGGTCAATTGCTTGTATTGCAGCTAAATGCGGTACTGTTCGGTTGATAGATAATATCATACTTTAGTATCAATTGCTTGTCTAACAGATTTAATGTACGTTTGCGCCCTGTATGCAAATTCAAGTTCTCAAGTCAAAAATACATCGTGTAGTAGTAACCGAAGCCGATTTGAATTACATAGGTAGTATAACTATTGATGAAGATTTAATGGACGCTGCAAATCTTATAGAAAATGAAAAAGTCCAAATTGTGAACGTAAATAATGGAGAACGGCTAGAAACCTATGTCATTAAAGGTTCAAGAAAATCTGGAGTTATTTGTATGAATGGGCCAGCAGCGAGAAAAGTAGCAGTAGGAGACATCATCATCATCATTTCTTATGCTTTGATTGATTTTGATGAAGCCAAAAATTTTAAACCATGGATAATTTTCCCAGATTCTAGCACCAACAAACTATAAATGAAGAAAATCTGGACTTCTACAAAGTATTATTTATTTCTCCTAGTTGGAGTGCTCTTATTATATTTTGTATTTAAAGGTGTTGATTTCAGCAGAATGTGGCTAGAAATTAAAGGAGCTGACTTCAACTGGATTGGAGCTTCTTTCATCAGCGGATTACTAGCGTTAATTTCAAGAGCAATGAGGTGGCAACTTATTCTAGCTCCTTTAGGTTATAATCCCTCTTTTAAACATTGCTTCTATGGAGTTAATATTGGTTACCTAGCTAATATCGGATTTCCTAGAATGGGTGAAATTATTCGTTGCACAATCCTCAACCGTACAGACGATATTCCAGTTAGTAAACTTATCGGTACAATAATTTTAGAAAGGGTAATAGATGTGGTTATTCTATTGACGCTTATAGTGACCGTAATTTTTGCTGAATTCGACCATTTCGGCAAATTTTTTCTTGACTTCTTTTCTGTGAAGTTCGCTCCTATCTATCATAAAATCATTTCTATTGGATGGATTATTTATCCAATAATTCTAATTGTTTTGATTTCCTTATTTTTCATTTCAAAAAGTTTATTTAAAAAATTTCAACATACTGCAATTGTACAGAAAATAAGAATGTTTCTTCTTGAAATTGGAGATGGATTCGGTACTTTATTTAAAATGAAAAAGCGTGGACTTTTCATTGCCCATACACTTTTTATATGGATTAATTATTTTACCATGACATGGTTTTGCTTTTTTGCATATGCTCCTACCAAAGCATTAAAAGCTATTGATGGCTTGTTTATGACAGTTGTCGGGGGACTTGGAATGAGCGCTCCTGTGCAAGGTGGTTTTGGGGCGTATCATTTTCTGGTAGAGAAAGCACTCATTTTATTTAATATTACACCTACCCTAGACCCTATCACTGGAAAGCAATTTAGACCAGGTTTAATTTATGCAACCATTGTACATTCTACACAATTTATTCTCATTATTATTGTTGGGACGGTTTCATTAATCGCATTTTATTTTATTAAAAAAGGAAACAATGAAACGAAGCAACTTTAATTATTTAGAAAACAAGATTTTTACAGATATGGCTTCCTTTTCTAGGCTTTGTCATCTTTGGAAACTAAAAGATGAGAGAATAGTATTTACAAATGGCTGTTTTGATATTCTTCATAGAGGTCACATAACTTATTTAGCTGCGGCGGCCGATTTAGGAACAAAACTAATAGTTGGTATAAACAGCGACGCATCTGTTAAAAAGCTAAAAGGGGCAACAAGACCAATAAACACTTATGAAGATAGAGCGCTCGCATTAGCTGCTTTTGGATTTATTGATGCAGTTGTGGAATTTGGTGAAGACACCCCTGAAAAATTGATAGAATTAATTTCTCCTCAAACATTAGTAAAAGGAGGAGATTATAAAATTGAAGAAATTGTTGGCGCAAATTGGGTTGCCCAAAATGGAGGGAAAACAATCGTAATTCCTTTTATTGAAGGATATTCCACCACAAACTTTTTAAATCATTTAAAAAAATAAGTAGTCTTACAATTGTTTATTATAGATTTGTGCATTATCCTAGTAAAGATAGAAATGTTTAAAAGAAGTCTCTTATTATTTACCCTCCCTCTTTTGCTACTAATTGCTGCTTGCTCTAAAAATCAGGAAAGCAAAATAATCGGTTTATGGGAATTGAAGCCTTTAGTTTATCCACAAGAACAATGGGAATTTACCGCAGAAAACTACTTACTTAAATATGAAGTTACAGAAATAGAAAAAAACCTTTTAACAGTTGGAAGGTGGACACTTACAAAAAATAATCGCTTAAACATCGAAAATTTTGACGTAGGATTTAATGGTGAATGGACCATTGAAATACTTAATAACAAAGAAATGAAAATAATTTTCCCATCTTCTGGAAATCTCTCCCTAAGTTTTTACCGATAAAATTTACGCCCATTTAATTTGTGGATTTCTCTAAATTAAGTTATTGAGGAGAACATGAAATTAAAAAACGAGGCATGATTAAGGTGCGAGACTACCATAATTTTGAAGTTCAACCAAGAGTAGTGGCTTTTTTTAGAGGTCTTTAAAATCATTTCCAGATAAACAAACCAATTATTGGTTTAAAATGGGTATCCCAAAATGGAGGAGAAACGATTGTAATTCCTTTTATTGAAGGATATTCCACCACAAAGTTTTTAAATCATTTAAAAAAATAAGTTGATTGACAAATAATTATTATAAATTTGTACATCGTTCAAGCAAAAATACAAATGTTTAAAAGAAGTCTCTTATTATTCTCCCTTCCGCTTTTGATGCTAGTTGCAGGTTGTTCTACAAATCAAGAAAGCAAAATAATTGGTGTATGGGAATTAACCCGTATGGATGCCTTGCCAGGAGAATACCCGCTTGAACAATGGGAATTCACTGCAGATAATGACATTCTTAAATATGAAGTTACAGAAATAGAAAGAAACCTTTTAACAGTAGGAAGGTGGGGAATTACCAAAAGAAATCGTTTGAACGTCGAAAAATTTGATGTTGGATTTAATGGCGATTGGACAATTGTAAAGCTCGACAATAATGTAATGAGAATTGTACTTCCGGTTGTTATTGAAGAAAGAAATGCTGGTCAAGTGCTGAAAGAATTTTCGAGAGCTTTTTAACTTTTACTCAATATATATATTTTAGTCCTGCTTATGCAGGATTTTTTATTTATGGCAAAAACTAAAACTAATTTCTTTTGCCAAAGTTGCGGGCATCAATCGCCTAAGTGGCTTGGCAAATGTCCTTCTTGCGAAGCTTGGAACAGCTTTAACGAGGAAATTGTTCAAAAAGAAGTACCCTCAAAATCGTGGGTAACAGGAGAGAAGCAAGCAAAAGCACCTCAACCAGTAAAGCTAAATGATATTGAACAACATAGCGAAGTAAGAATTGACACGGGCGATAATGAATTAAATAGAATTCTTGGCGGAGGTATGGTTCCTGGTTCTTTAATTCTGTTGGGCGGAGAACCTGGTATTGGTAAGTCAACCCTAATGCTTCAAATTGCAGCAAAGACAACGCGACTTAAGGTTTTATATGTATCTGGAGAGGAAAGCGAGCAACAAATTAAAATGCGTGCAGAAAGAATTGGAATTTCTAATGAATCTTGTTATGTACTCGCTGAAACTGGGACACAACGTATTTTTCAACATATTTCTCATATTAAACCTCAGTTAGTTGTAATCGATTCTATCCAAACGCTTCAAACAGATACAATTGAATCTTCACCTGGCAGCGTTTCACAAATCAGAGAATGTACAGCAGAGCTTTTAAGATTTGCAAAAGAAACAGCAACTCCTGTTTTATTAATTGGTCACATCACAAAAGATGGCCAAATAGCTGGTCCTAAAGTATTGGAACACATGGTTGACGTGGTACTTCAATTTGAAGGCGACCGAAACCATCTATTCAGAATTGTTCGTTCAGTAAAAAATAGGTTTGGTTCCACTGCTGAAATGGGTATCTATGAAATGGCTGGTGAAGGCTTAAGAGAAGTGTTAAATCCTTCACAAGTGCTCCTCTCTCAATTAGAAGAACCTTTTTCAGGAATTACAATTTCTGCAACAATGGAAGGCGCTCGACCTTTATTAATTGAATCTCAAGCATTAGTTAGTACTGCAGTTTATGGCACACCTCAGCGTTCTGGGACTGGTTTTGACCTCAGAAGACTAAACATGCTTTTAGCAGTTATTGAAAAACGATGCGGTTTTAAATTAGGTCAAAAAGATGTTTTCTTAAACATCACTGGAGGCATTCGTACGGAAGACCCTGCGGTTGATTTAGCTGTTATTTGTGCTATTCTTTCTTCTGACTTAGATATGCCAATTCCTATGAAAACTTGCTTTAGTGCCGAAGTTGGTTTAAGTGGCGAAATAAGACCTGTGAGTAGAATTGAACAGCGTATTGCAGAAGCAGATAGAATGGGCTTTTCTCAAATTCTTGTTTCGGAATACAGCACGAAAGGATTAAAAACAGATAAATTTGGAATACGAATTATTCCTGTTAAAAAGATAGAAGAAGCTTTTAGAATTCTTTATGGTTAATTGTATTTTGTGTTCTTAAATAATAAAAGTTAAACTCCAGAAGAACACAAGATTGCAATTCCTTTTTCATTCATCAATATCCTTTCTTTATCTGCATTTGCAAAATAGGAATGTTCTGAAGAGGCGTGAGCCATAATCCCAATTAAATCAATCGCATTGTTTTCTGCATAAATAAGTGTTTGCTTAGCAAAGCCGAATGAAACAACAGAAGAAGGTTCTGAAAACTCCAAAAATTTTACACCCATTTCTATAAAGAGTTGCTTCGCATTCTGCTTATTTACATTCAATTCTTCACTAGTTTCTTCCATAGGTCTATTAATACAATAGAGCACAACTGTTGCATTTGAAGCTAAAGCAATGTGTGCAACAGAAAATGTAAGCGACTTGAATTCTGTATGCGAACCGACAGGAAGCAATATTTTTTCAAAATGATCAACTGGTCTTGAAGTCTTTTGTACAACTATACTTGGACAAGGATTACCTTTTAATAGTTTTAAAATATCAGTACCAAATAAGGTTTGTCTTAAGCCTTTTGCACCATGAGTTCCAACTATCATTAAATCAAACTTACCTAAGAGTGCATAGTCATTTATTTCTGACAAAACACTCCCTTTTATAATTTTTGGGAATGCAATTATGCCCTTTTCTGATAGGGTTTCAGCGATTTTCTCTAACAGAAATTGCTCTTTACTATGTTCCTCAGAATTTACAATGTGTAGCAATTCTAAATTTACGTGAAGCGTATCGTTGAGTAATGAAGCTTGAGCAACAGCAGTATCTGATGCTTCTGTGAAATCTACTGGAACTATAATTTTGAAAGGTGAAGTTGTCATAAATAGCGCTTTAATCAATTGTTGCTATAACTTTTAACTCAATAGCAATAGGTGTTGGGAGACAATTTATTTCTAATGTAGTCCTGCAAGGTAAGTTTTCTTTGAAATATTCCGCGTATATGCGGTTGTAAACTTTAAAATCGTCTTTCATATTCGTAAGAAAAACAGTAACATCTACTATTTTATTCCAAGATGAACCACAATCTTCCAAAATATACCGAACATTATTAAATACCGATTTACATTGAGTTTCAATGTCGTAACTCACAATGTCTCCGCTTTCATTCAATTCAACACCTGGTATTTTTTTACTGCCTTTTTCCCTTGGGCCTACACCCGACAAAAAAAGCAAATTGCCCACTCGTCTTGCATGCGGATAAAGCCCGACCGGTTCAGGTGCGCGGGAGGAATTTAATATATCTTCTTGCATTTCTTTAAAATTCTAAGCAACAAATTACAGAAGTTTTATGCAATACTTCGACATAAAAAATAAGAAACTCAGAAATATTCAATTGAATTGCTATTTTTGCCCACCTATTAAGAGGATTGCTGTATTAGTAGCATTAACAGACAAAATTAAAAAAGGGGGATTAGCTCATTTGGCTAGAGCGCTTGCCTGGCAGGCAAGAGGTGACCGGTTCGAATCCGGTATTCTCCACAAAAATTACGAAGGCACATTGAAACTTATTATTGCTCAGAGCGTCCCGTAAGCGGGAAGGTGACCGGTTCGAATCCGGTA
>Ga0105049_10005250_pt1 | contig 15097 bp, 14 predicted proteins | sample MAT06_FD_78087 | JGI IMG/M metagenome (GOLD analysis project Ga0105049, IMG submission 78087) | Freshwater microbial communities from Lake Fryxell liftoff mats and glacier meltwater in Antarctica - MAT-06 | ecosystem: Environmental > Aquatic > Freshwater > Ice > Liftoff microbial mat | place... | reverse complement strand
TCGGCAAAGGTTTACATTCCGGAACGCGGTTTCCAGCTGGAGTATATCCGATCAAGCAGCTGAGTTGCAAACCATGTACTGCACCCCAGACGTTGGGTGTTCGCGAGAAGGGATTGCCCGGGTCTCGAGGTTCGTGCTAGCATCCGCCAGCCTCGAGTCGCCAAGGTGGGCGGCGCCACGGTTACGCAAGGATGCCGGCATGATCCCCGAGAGCCTTTTTAACTCCCTGCAACCCGTCTCCGGCTGCATCGCGGACGCAAACTCCGTGCTCCTGCCGTACTCCGTAAAGTACTTCGCCTGGCTCAATGACCTGCTGCCGAAACCCTTCTTTCACACTCAGGGGTTCCTGGCGTTTCTGCTGCTTTGCCTCAGCGTTTACTGGATGATCCCGCGACGCTGGCAGTCAGCGAGAATCTGGCTGCTCGTGGTCGCGAGCTTCCACTTCTACGCGGCGTGGAGCAAGGATCTCGCCTTTCTGGTGCTTGGCACCACCATTATCGACTACTTCCTCGGCAGGCTGCTTGACGCGGCTCGGAATCGTCGAGTGCGCCTCGGCGTGATGCTCACCAGCATCGTGATGAACCTCGGTATCCTTTGCTATTTCAAGTATCGCGGCTTCTTCCTGAATGAACTGCACGAGGCCCTGATCGCCGCCGGCCGCAACCCCGGTTACGCGAAGCTGGATATGAACCTGCTCGCGGCCTTCGTGCCCTTCGGTATCTCGTTTTACACCTTTGAAGCCGTCAGCTACACGATCGACATCTATCGCCGACGGATCGCCGCGGAACGAAGCCTGCCACGGTTCCTGCTGTTCATCCTGTTCTTCCCGCACCTTGTTTCAGGGCCGATCGTGCGGGCGGGAGATTTCCTTCGACAGGCTCGTCGGCCGAAGCGATTCAACTGGGTTCGCGTGCAGGTGGGCGTGCAACTCTTCCTGATGGGCGCCTTCAAAAAGATAGCGATCGCCGATCGCATGGCCGTCTTCAGCGACCCGATCATGAACGACCCACAGAATTACAACACCGGCCTCTGCTGGCTTGGCGTGCTGGCGTACGCGATTCGCATCTACTGCGATTTCAGCGGCTATTCGGACATGGCGATCGGGGCCGCCCACCTCTTCGGGTACAAGCTGACTCAGAACTTCAACATGCCTTACCTCTCCACGAACGTCTCCGAGTTCTGGCGACGATGGCATATCTCGCTCTCCACCTGGCTGCGTGATTACCTCTTCATCCCCCTTGGCGGCAGCCGGGGATCGAAGTGGGCCACCGATCGCAACCTGATGATCACGATGATCCTCGGCGGCCTCTGGCACGGAGCGGCGTGGTCGTACGTGCTCTGGGGCTCCGCCCATGCCTTGCTGCTCGTGCTGCATCGTCACTTCCGCGTCTGGGCCGAGCATCGGCCGCGGCTGGATGCGATGCTTCAAAGCGGCCCGGGAACGCTGGCCCGGATGTTCGTGACTTTCCTCTCCGTGATGCTGTGTTGGGTGCTCTTCCAGCCGAGCCTGGCGAAGGCGATGACGATGTTCGAGCGGCTGTTCATGCTGCATCAGGGCGGGTTGCCGCTGCCGCTGCACAATCGCAGCCTGTGGTACACGGTCGGCTTCGTGGTGCTGTGCCACATCTTCGTGGCCCGTGGCTGGTGGCAGAAGTTCTACGAACGCCTCCCGGCCCCCGTGCTCGGATTCGGCTACGCCATCTGCCTGTGCGTGGCCCTCGTGCTGGCGCCGGATGGCGGCGAGAGCTTCATCTACTTCGTGTTCTAAGTGGACGGCAGCGCACCTGTGAACCTTGTCACACGAATCCCCCGCTGGCGTTTCCCTCGCTTCCGAGCGAAGGCGCCGCCCTCGCGCCGCCAGCGCGCCGTTCACGCGCAGCGACGGCGTGCGATGGTGTCGCTCGTTTCGGGGGCCATCGCCTTCGCGATCCTCTCTCTGGCACTCGGGGTCGCGTCCGAACGATCTTTCCGGCTACGCGATCCAGTGTACGGCGACCGTGAAGCTCGCCTTCGCATGCTCGAGGCCTCGGCTATGCCGGGCGCCTTTGAAGTGCTGATGCTTGGCACCTCGCGAACGGGATATGCCTTTCAGGGCCGTCGAATCGAACAGCGACTCGCGACGCTCGGCCGACCGGTGATTGCCTTCAACTTCGGCATCCCTGCTTCGGGTCCGATCACGCACAAGCTTTATCTGGATCGCCTGCTTAACGATGGGCATCGTCCAAACCTGATCGTCCTCGAAGTGCTGCCAAGCAGCCTGGCGGATCAAGATTCCACGGGGCCCGCCGAGCAGGTTTTCCTTCCCGGCGACCGCCTGCAACGAGCCGAGGTCGATCAGGCCATCGGCTACGGCTTCCCGGAAGATCGAGTCCTCGGCAAGTGGCGCCAGTCGATTTTCCATCCGTGGTTCGGCCTCCGCTTTCAGATCCTCGGTCGGCTCGCCAGCGGCTTCCTGCCCTGGCACCTCCGCCAGGATAGCGGCCGAGTCTCGGACGATCACGGCTGGCTCGACCCGCTCGCCAGCACGGTCACGCCGGAGAAGCAGCGCGAAGCACTCAACAACGCACGGATGGAGTACGCCCACGCCCTCGCGACCATGACACCCGGAGGCGGCGCGACGAAGGCCTTCGAGGACCTGCTCATTCTCGCGAAGAGCAACGGCATCGTTGTGAAGATCATCATCATGCCGGAGTCCTCGGAATTCCGCACGATGTATCGACTCGAGGTGGCCGAGCGAGTCAATGCGTTCCTTAACGAAGCCTGCTCTCGCCAGGGCGTCGAGTGGATCGACGCCCGGCTTTGGCTGGAAGACTCGGCGTTCTATGACGGCCACCACCTCTTGCGCCCCGGCTCGGCCGCGTTCAGCGATCGACTGGCCGCCGAGGTGATCGGACCCCTGGTCGTGATGAAGTGATTGGTACGATTTCTTGATGCGTCTCGAGATTCACCGGAAGAGGGATCGATCGTGGCGGTGGTGTTGAAGCGGATAGCTGTTCAGCCGCGGTTGCGGCTACGGTTGGTGGAGGGCCATCGCCCTCACTCGCGGCCGTGCGTGAAGCGAGCCACCTGGTCACGCACCTCCCTCATGGTCGGGTTACTCGCCTTCGTAACGATTCAGGCGTTCACGAATCTCGCGATCCGCCGGGAGTGGTGCCCCGTTCGCGATCCGCTTTACTTTGACAAGCTGGCCCTCTTCCAGTCGACGGCGCCCGAGTTTTTCGCGGCTACCCAGGATAACGAGCCCGTGAAGGTCCTGTTCACGGGTAGCTCGCGCACGCAGAACGCTGTCGACACGGGCACACTCCAGACGCTCCTAACTTCCCAACTCGGCCGGCCCGTCTCGGCGTTTAATTTCGCCCTCGCCGGCTGCGGACCGGTGACGAACGCCGTCTATTTCCGCAGGCTTGCGAAGGATGGAGCGAAGCCGGACATCGTGCTGATCGAGGTGCATCCGGTGTTCCTCGCGGGTCAAAGGCCTGACCCGCCGGAGACGCGCTGGCTTTTGCCAATTCGGCTTCGCCCTGAGGAACTTCCGACCGTCGCCGCGATGGGCTTTCCGTCGCAGCCGTCGAGTGCGGTGGGCTGGCGCGGCTGGCTGGCGTCGTGGTACGAATACCGTTTCATTCTTGTCGATCGCTACGCGACCGGGCTGCGATCGATGCCGAAACTCAACGAGGGACACGAGCCGGACGCTCACGGATTCGTGCGGGCTCGCGAGATCCGTGAACCCGAACGGATGGTGCTAAGCGAACTGACGCGCAGGCAGTACCAGGATTACTTCCCCGCTTACCGCCCGTCCGGCCCCGGCGTGGCCGCCCTGCGCGACATGCTGGAGACGTGCCGGGCGAATGGCTGGAAGGCCGCGATCTTCGTGCCTCCAGAGTCGGCGGCGTTTCGAGGATGGTACGCCGAATCGGGAAGTCGTGAACTCGAAACTCTGCTGGAGTCGCTGTCGCAGGAGTTCGCGGTGCCGTTGATCAACGCACGCACGTGGGTGCCCGATGATCGCATCGGCGACGGCCATCATCTCTGCGGTAGTGGTGCGGACATCCTGACGGCCAAGCTCGCGAAGGACGCCCTGGCACCCTGGATTTCGACCCTGAAACCGAGGCCTTGACATGCCGACGCTGCTACGAGTGCGTCGGCCCCGGCCGGCGATGATCCTCGACTTTCCTCGCCTTCTCTCGCCACGTGAACAGGTTCGCACCGGGCCTTCGCTTCGAAGGCGGAAGGCCCGTACCGCGGTGATCGTCGGCATTCTCGCGGCCCTGTTGGCGTTTGTGGGCCTCGTGCTTGTGCAGGATTACCTCGTCCCGGAAATCCGCGATCCGGAGTATGGCCGTCGTGCCTCGCGCTGGCACGCTCGCATCGCTGAGCATCCCAATCGGCCTGTCGTCCTCGTGCTCGGCAGTTCACGCGTCTCGATGGGCGTTCGCCCCGCCGCGTGGGAGGAGGTTCGGCCCGAAGGAACCGACACGCCCATACTCGTGAACATGGCGGGCGTCGGAAGCGGACCCCTGGGGCAACTGATGTTCCTGCGGCGAATCCTCGCCGAAGGGCCGAAGCCGGACGCCATCTTGATCGAATACTGGCCGCCTTTCCTGCGAGGCGACGGCCACTTCGCGGAGCAGCATCGCGTCGACCCGCTGCGGCTTGGGCCCAAGGATCGCGAATTCGTCCATGATTACTATGCCGAACCCGAGAAGACGTTCGACGCGATGCGATCCGCCAGGCTTCATCCTTACCTCGCCTATCGGTATCGGCTGCTCGCACAGATCAACCCGCGTTTCCTCAAGTGGACCCAGCGGATCGACGTGGCCTGGGACAAGCTCGACGCCTGGGGCTGGCTGCCAGGCGTCGTTGACGATCCGCAGGGCAGCGAGAATCGCCTCCTCCGCATGGAGCAGTGCCAGCCGTTCTACCGCGATCAGTTTGAAGGCTTCACGATTTCTCCGAAGGTCGATCGGGCCTACGACGAACTCTTCGCACTCGCTCGATCTCATGGCATCCGCGTGGGGCTTGTGTTCCTGCCCGAATCTTCGGAGTTCCGTGCGTGGTATCCACCCGAGGTGGAACGCGCCTCGCAGGAGCATCTCGCGAAGCTCAGTTTCGAATTGAATGTGCCCTTGATCGATGCACGGACGCGGATGCCTAACGACTCGACCTGTGACGGCTTTCACCTCTTCCGAGGTGCCGCCGCAGCCTTCACGCAGCAGCTTGGCCGTGATGTCATGGCGATCTTCCCCGATCTGAAGCGGAGGATCGATCCGTGAAGCTGAAGCTCTCTCCCCTCCGTTTCCTGGCTCCATCCGTTCGCATCTCCACCCCTCGCATTTCCACTTCGACCCGGGTGACACGCCATCGTCGCCGCCACGCGGCTCGAGCGCTGGGGTGCGGACTGCTGTTCTTCGTGGCGATGAACCTCGCGTTATCCCTGGCGATGGAGACAGTGCGGCCCGAATGGCGTGATCCCGAGTACGGCCATCGCTTTCAACGGCTACGGAGATTGCAAGCCGTCAATCCCGGCCGGCCGCTCGTGCTTGCGATCGGTTCCTCGCGAACGCAGATGGGCCTGAGCCCCTCGCACATGGCTACGGGGGAGAATGGCCCGATCGTCTACAACCTTGCTCACTCGGGCTACGGGCCGATCCATCTGAACATGCTCCTTCGGCGAGCCAAGGCGGCGGATGTCGCTCCCCAGGCGGTGCTGATCGAGTACATGCCGCCTGCGTTCCAGGAGTTCGGTTCCATCAAGGACCTGATGAACGATTACCTCCCGACGCTCAGTCTTGAGGACATCGCGAATCTGAAGCCTTACTGCATTGATGTGGCCGCTTTGCGAAGTCAGTGGGTTCGCGCTCGTTTGCATCCCTTTTATTCGATGCGGATGACGCTGATGTCACACCTCCAACCCGGCTGGCTGCCGAGGCTATTGCGGCAGGATTACTTGTGGACGATGGTGGATGACCATGGCTGGGTGCCGTACGTGTATCCGTCCGTGTCCGCGGAGTTTCGGGCGAAAGGCCTCGAACGGATGCACGAATCGTACTTCCGTTCGCTTCAGGATTTCCGGATCGGTCCGTGGCAAGAGAAGGCCCTTCGCGACATGATCACGATCTGCAAGGACGAGGGGATAAGGGTCGCGATTTACACGATGCCGGAAAGCCCGATCTTTCGCAGTTGGTACACGCCGGAGACATCCCGGCGAAGCCAGGCGTTTTTGGAAGGGCTCAGACAGGAGACGGGCGTGGCTGTGTTCGAAACAACATCAGGCTTTGGCGAAGAGGACTTCGCGGACGGCCACCACATGCTCCGACATGCCGCCAAGAGCTTCAGCCGTCGACTCTGGGAGGAGCACCTTCAGAGCTGGCTGCTCGAATGAGAACCATCAGTGTCGCGAAGTCTTCGGAAGGGGCGCGAGGGGCGTACCAACTCCGAAGACTCCGCGACGTGAGGGAAGTTTACTTCTTCTCGGGCATCTCCACTTCGAAGATCAGCGTGGCGTTCGGCGGGATCGTGCCGGGAGCTCCGGCGGCTCCATAACCGAGGGCCGCAGGAATCTTGAGCCGACGAACGCCTCCGGGCTTCAGGCCGGGGATGCCTTCCTGCCAGCCCTTGATGACGCGAGCGAGTGGGAACGTGGCGGGCTGGCCGCGCTTCTTGCTGGAGTCGAAGACGGTGCCGTCGAGCAGCCAGCCCGTGTAATGAACGGTGACAGTGTCGCCGGGCTTGATCGCGTCGCCGGTGCCTTCCTTCAGGTCCCAGATTTCGAGGCCGCTGGCCTGCTTCTTCCAGCCCTTGTCTTCGATCGGAGGCAGTTTGAAGTCATCCGCCGCCGGGGCCGCCCACGCGAACATGAGGCAAGCACCCAGGGCCATAACGAATGCGAGAACCGGAACGTTCATGGAAGAGATCCTTTCAGGGGAAAAGAGGGCGAGGTTCAGACCTATGATAGTGAGCCATTTGGCACCGGAGCGAGCAGAAACGCTTCAAGGAGTTACCTTGGTCAAGACAATGTCTCCCTGATGGAGTGAGAACTCCAGGCCCCCTTGGGAGTTCAAACGAAAGTCACCGCCATGGATACTGAACTCACCGTACCTCATGGCAAACTCCGCGCGACCATCCATTTGGAGGCGACGTAGATCCCAGGTGCCGCGCCGTGAACCATGCTGCCCATTCTCCTGGATCTCGGCCTGGAAGGTGCCATCCGCATTGAAAGTGTACTCTGCAGTGATCGTAGGAAGTTTGGTCACCGAGCCTTTCCAGTTCCCGATGAGTTTACGTCCGAAAGCCATCAGATCCCCTCGTTGCTCCGGCGGGGCAGTGGCGGCGATATACGTACCCTTCCCCTTCGGATTCGCAGATGATGCAATAGGTGCGGGTTCGTCACCCTCGTCGGTTGTCCCTTGTTTGGCCTTCACCTTCTCATTGTGGGCGATCGTCTCTTTGTCGGTGGCTTTCTTCAGGAAGAGCATGTAGCCCATGACACCCAGCACCACGAATAGGACGCCCAGGATCACGAAGCGGATCGGCGACGATTTGTACGAGCCGCCCTTCTTTTTCTTCTTCTTGCGAACCGGGCGGTCCTCTTGCTCCTCGTCATCGTCTTCGAGGTTGGCGGCGACCGGGATCTTCTTGATCGAGGACTTCGCGGAAGGCTTGGGCGGCGGCGGCGCCTTGTCTTCCATCTCGTCATCGAGCACTTCCACCACGGGGGCGGGGACGGTGACAATGCCCTGGCACTTGGGGCAGCGAAGCTTCTGCCCGGGCTTGAAGCCGGCCGCGGATTTCAGACCGGCCTGGCATGAGGGGCACACGACACGAGTCAAGGGCATGGAAAGGCTCCCAGCGAACGTTGCGAGTGACGACAGTCTACCCGCCTCGTGGCCGAGCACAAGATGTGGCCGAGAACGACTTGTTCGTCAGTGTTCCGCCGAGTTGAGAGCCTCGATCAGGAATTCAAAGTGATTATCCTTGCCCGCCTGCACCTGCCGCAAGAGGTCCGATCGATCGGGGCGACGCAGCCGAGAGGGGAAGCCGGTGTGGATCGGCTGGCGGCCTGGCAGGGTGGGCGGGTCCGCAATCGCCACGCGATACCAGCCTGGCGGGATCTGGCGTGAGCCCTCGATCTGCAACTGAAACGAGCCGTCCGGTTGCACGTCCGCACGAGCCGGCTGGCCGCGGCCACCGCGATCCGCGTCCGGCGTAAAGACAATCAGGCCTCCCACGAGGGGGTAGCCCTGAAATTGCACGAGCCCCTGCACGGTCGTCGGCACGTTCGACGCGGACCCGCAGCCTGCTGGCAACGCCACGAGTGCGACCGCCAGCGCGAGCGATGCCAGCGTCATCATTCCACGAGACGGCACGGTCCGATCCCCTCGCGTACGGAATGGTCTCCCAGCGAAGATCGGCAGTATGCACGGAGAGGTTGAGTCGAAGATCGTGTAAAGGGTTCGCCAACAGATTCTGGCCTACCGACAACGAGCAGAGCTAGCCTGGCTGGCAGATTGGGGCTGACAGCCCAACAAGCCTCCATTCTTGACTCGAAGCCCCGTATTCCGAAAACCTCGCCATTGCGAGGATCGGGCGCGACGCACAAAATGTCCATCACGGGGGCCATCCTTGACATGTTCTTGAAACCCAGGACCACGAGTTCGACATGATGACTCTGCTGCCTCTGCTCCTGATGTGCGGCCTTGGGCTCGCGGAGAAGGACATCTCCGTTTCGAAGGCCGAGCACGACGCGAACAGCTTCCTTGTGCACACCGTAACCTCGGCGTATCAGGCAGGGACCACGAAGATTCGCGTGCTTCTGCCAAAGGGTGAACCGCCTCGCGGAGGCTGGCGGGTCGTCTACGTGCTGCCCGTGGAAGCGGCGGAGGAATCCCGTTATGGCGACGGGTTGGTGGAACTGAAGAAGCACGATCTCGCGAACGCGCTGGGCGTCGTGTTCGTGGCACCGACGTTCTCGCATCTGCCTTGGTATGCCGACCATCCCACGAAGCCGGAGCTTCGCCAGGAGTCTTATCTCGTGAAGGTCGTGGTGCCGTTTGTGGAGAAGACGTATCCGGTGCGAGCGGGGAGGGAAGGGCGGCTGCTCCTCGGCTTCAGCAAGTCGGGCTGGGGTGCGTTCGTGCTGCTGCTGCGAAATCCGGATGTCTTCGCGCGAGCCGGGGCGTGGGATGCGCCCCTCATGCTTGACAAGCCCGGCCGTTACGGCAGCGCTGAGATCTTCGGCGATCAGGCCAACTTTGAACGACATCAGTTCAGCAAGCTCGTGAAGGAGAAGGCGGCACTCTTCGCCAGAGAGCCAAGGTTGATTCTTCACGGCTATGGCAACTTCCGCAAGGAACACGAGGAAGCTCACACGCTCATGGATCAACTCGGAGTGAAGCACGCCTACCGCGGCGATCCGCCGATCAAGCACGACTGGCACAGCGGTTGGGTGAAGGGATTGGTGGAAGTGCTGGTGGCTACGAAATGAAGTGAGCTCGAGCTGTGGCACCGGTGCCAAAGCCCTGGGCCAAAGTCCTCAGGGTCAAGGTATCAACAACTGTCCGAGCGATGAGCGAGCCGACTCGTCGCGCACGGTTGATTCCAGCGCCGACCCCCCCACCCCTTGGTGGAATCATGTCGAAAGCTGGAATCACTTCCTTCTCGAGTCTAATATCATTACCACACTCGATTTCCGAATCGAGCGGTGACTGGAATCACGTCCGGTCACCGACCAAAAAAGCGTCGATGATTCTGGTTCAATTGACGTGGGTTGAAACGGAAATCCCGACAATTGTTGATGCGCCGGTCCTGAGCCGCGAAGCCTTCGGAGCGGAGCGCATCCTCGAGGTGCGCTTCAAACAGCGCCGACCGGAGTCGGCGACGTCGACACCGGGCGACGCAACGTGCGTCGAATGAGGTATCGCATCAGCCGCAAGGCGTAGCTCCGCCTTTCGGACACTGCGGGCGGCTCATGGCCGGTCAGGTTCGGCCGGAAGGCCACGAGCAGAATCAACGGCAGATACCACAGCACGTACACACCACCGCTGTCCGCGTACCAGAACTGCACGCCGATGAAGACCGCCGCGGAAAGAGCAATCAGGTGGGCCAGATTCTTCGGGCTCGGCCAGAACGCAATGAACAGCGTGAACCCCGCGAACAGCACGAACACCGGCATTCGGTACGCCCAGTGAGCACCGCTCCAGATGCTTTCCGTCTGCGGCGCTTTCCAGGCCTGCCATTCCGAAAGTCGCAGCGTGGTGGTGAGCATGCTGGTGAATCGGCCGTCCACCCACAGTGCGACGCCCGTGATGCCCAGGCTGACCGCCATCGCAAGCGCGAAGGCCCAGGCGAAGCGGCCGGCGCCACGCCGCCAGTAAAACCCGAGCCAGAGTGGCAGCAGCAGCAGCGGCAGGAACGCGCTACCTGCGGCGAGCCCGATCAGCCAACCGCTCACCGTTGGTCGGCGATAAAAGAAGACGGCCCACACCAGGAACGCCGACGGCCAGACGTGGTGCAACTGGTCGATGTTCATCGCCGTGTAAGGGAGCAAGAGATAGAGCGTCGCCATCGCGGAGCCGGACGTCCAGTCCCCGAAGTGTCGGCCGCCGATCAGCACCATTCCCGCAATCACCGCGAAGTGGCAGGCCAGGGCCAGGCCCAGCTCCACCCCCACGCGAACCGCTTCCGGCGACGTGGTATCCCCAAGGCTGGGCTGGGCATTCTTCACCAGGTCCGTGGCACGGTCCCCCACTTGCGAGATCGCTTCCGGCTTCTTCCCCACCTCGGGCTTCGTTTCAAAAGGCGCCCGCTTGACCGCGACGGAGCACAGAGCCGCGAAGAGAGCGATGCCAAACCAGGAAAGCCCGGCGAGATTCAGGTTCGGGCTGCCCGGCGGACGTCGCGTGAGCACGAGATCCACGAGCAGGCGTGCGAACCAGAACGCCGAGACGCTGAGCAGCCAGAGATAGCCGAAGAAGATGCGTTGAGCCGCGTTGGCAAGAGCCGACTCTTGCTCCGCGCTGGTGGTCAGAGCTTTCGCCACGGCCTGAGACGCATGGCCTTCCTGCAAGATCAGGAAGCCAGGCGCGAGCAGGAACAGCGCAAGCAGGTCCCAGTTCCGCAGGTTGAGCGAGCGGGAGAACTGGAAGAACAGCGCCACCGTCAACAGCAGCGAGAAGTAAAACCACGTCGCTGCGTTGGGAAGACTGAAATCGAGAAAGATCGAAGCCAGCACGCCGGCTCCCCGGTCAGACCGCAATCGTGACGCTCCTCGTCGAGAGCCTCGCCTCACGAGACGCGATCACATAAAAGGTCGATTCTATGAGAGGGCGATCCACGAGGTGAGGGGTATTCCAACAGGACTATTATGGCAAGGACGCCACCTCTGTGCGGCCTGCCCCTGCCGTTCGCCCACGAATCCTCCGGCCCGTGCCCGCAAATCGGGACTTCCAAGCACAACCGGACGCTGGATGGCTCATCTCTCGCCGGGGTATTCCATAAGGTGGACCCGAGGAGGAGACATCGATGCGCATCCTACTCACGAACGACGACGGCATATACGCCCCCGGCCTGCGAGCCCTGCGAACGGAACTTCAAAAACTGGGCAGCGTCACGGTCGTGGCCCCGGCCACCGAGCAGAGTGCCTCCGGCCACTCGGTGACGCTGCTGACGCCGTTACTGGTCAACGAGGTTTTCGAGGATGACGGCAAAACCTTCATCGGCTGGGCCGTCGAGGGGCGACCCGCGGACTGCGTGAAGCTGGCCCTGCTGGAACTTCTCCCGGACCCGCCAGACCTGATCGTCAGCGGCCTGAACGCAGGGTCCAATGCGGGCATCAATGTGCTCTACTCCGGCACCGTCGCCGCGGCGATCGAAGGGGCCTTCTACCGCCGCCCGGCGATCGCGGTCTCGCTGGAGTACGACAAGAAGATCTACAACTTCCCCAAGGCCGCCGAGTATGCCCGGCAGATGGTCGAGCAGATCGCCGCTCAGGGGCTGGGAGAGGGCAGCCTCTTCAACGTGAACATTCCCGTCCTGGAGCACGGCCCGATCAAGGGCGTGAAAGTGCTTCCTCAGAACGTCTCGCCCTACTTTGAGAAGTTCGATCGCCGGGTGAACCCTCGTGGAAGGCTGTACTTCTGGACGAGCCCGGAGTTCAAGTGCCCCGAGCCGCACCCGGATTCCGACGTGATGGCCCTCGCGGAGGGTTACATCACGGTGACACCCTTGAAGTTCGACCTGACCGATCACGTCAAGCTGGCCCAGGTGCAGAAGTGGCAGTGGAAACTGAGCCAAGAACCCGTTCCCCTAAACCTACAGCCCCCAACAAGCTCTAGCGCCTTTTGAAGGTGAGGAACCCGGGGTTGCCAAGAACCATCCCTGCTCGCTATGTGAGCCTGCTTATCAAGGGGGCTCTCGATGCGAACGACTCTCGGATTTTTTTGCCTCGTCGCCGTGTCCGTCGCCGTGTCCGTCGCCGGCGTGCCGGCCTTCGGGTTACGCCCCGGCGATGAGGTGTCAGCCTGGGAGCCGGTCCACGTGGCCGGGCCGCACGCCGGAACGAGGACATGCCCGGTCTGCACTTATCTCGAGGCGCCGGTGCTGCTCGTGTTCGCCAGGGACGTGGACGCCGCCGCGAAACTGGCCATGCCGCTGGAAGCGATCGCCGCGGCTCATCGCGCGGGCAAACTGAAAGTGATGCTTGTGGTCGTGGACGGGTCGGACGAGCAGCTCCGAAGGTTAGCGAAAGACTCCGCCCTCCAAACCGTCATGCTGTGCCGCCCCGATCCGGAGCGGAAAGAGAAGCAACTCAAGGCGTACAAGATCGACCATTCGGTCTCGAACTCTGTCGTGTTGTACCAGGATTATCTCGTGAGGAAGGCGTGGACGGGGGTCAACGCTGCAGACTTCGCGGACGTGAAAGCGGCCGCCGACAAATACCTGCCGAAACGCTGACGGAACTGAAAGACCTTTGGGGAATTGAACGTGAACGCTTGGAAACTACTGGTGCCGCTGACCCTCGCGGTCGCCGGCTGTCAGCTCTGCTCGCTCGGTGACGCCAAACCGACCCGACCGCCTGCGACCTCGAGCGGCGCGGCCCCGAGCCGACCGGGGGTGATTCCCGTCTCCCGATCGAACGCAAGCATCGAGTTCACGGGATCGACCTCGCTCATGTCCCAGACGGGGCACTTCGAAGCGTTCGACGGAACCGTCGAGGTGCCGACGGATGACCCGAAAGACATGAAGGCCCGCGTCACCGTGGACATGGACTCGACGACGACGAAGATCGGTCTGCTCACCAAACACCTGAAGGGCGAAGATTTCTTCGACGTGGCTCGCTTCCCGAAGGCCGAGTTCTTGGTGGATGGCGTCAGCCCATCGGGCGAGGCCGGTCGGTACCAAGTGTCGGGCAAGCTCACCATACATGGCGTGCAGCAGTCAATCGCGTTCCCGGCCCGCATCGCCATCACGCCGGAGGAGGTTTCCTTCGACGCGACGATGACCATCAGCCAGACCGGGTTCGGGATGACCGAAGCGGCCAAGAAGACAAAGGACGAAGTGCCGGTGAGGGTTTCTATCCACGGGCGGCGGAAGTAAGTCGCGATGCCGTCGGCTCGGCAACGATCCGAATCGTATTGGCCCTGGGTCGCAGGCATCGGCGGGGTCGTCGGTGTGTCGTGGTATGATTCGCGAAACTCTGGACCGACGAATCAAACCATGCAACTCTTTGCGGCCTTCAGCGATGATGGCGGGACGACCTTCCAGGAAGTGCAAGTTTCGCCAGGGACATCGAACTCGTCGATCGTGGGCCCGCCCCCGCCGGGCTTGCGCGACATCGGACCGGGCGATTACAACCGAGCCACGTTTTACAACGGGAGATTCTACGCTTCGTGGGCGGACAACTCGAATAGCACGGGAAACAACCCCGACGGCACACTGCACTGGGACACTTACACCGCGTTGATCACCGTCACGACGACGACGCCTCCGCCCCCGGGTCCTCCGCCGCAGCCTGGCCCGGCGCTGGCCTCGAACCTGGTCGTCGGTTCCGGAGCCGGTCAGAAGAGCATGGTTCGAATCTACACGGCGAATGGCGTCCTGGTTAACGAATTCCAACCTTATGCGGATGGCTTCGCTGGCGGCGTGAACGTGGCGAGCGGCGATGTCACCGGCGACGGGATCGCCGATACGATCACGGCGCCCGCGTCGCACGGTGGGGCGGACATCCGCGTCTACGACGGCCTCACGGGAGCAAGACTCACGCAGGACGGAGAGGGCGAAATCTCTCCCCTGCGCCGATGACACAGCCAATTCCAGTTTCCTTTTCCCGGATCCACTCGAACCCCGACTTGAAGCTCATTTTCTTACTAAAGACTCGCTGGAATGCTGTCTCCCATTCGCCACTCAGGCGCGTGCAGCCAGAACCGGGCTGGCCTTCCTCGCACATTTTCCCTTGCGAACCGCCAGCGACGGCTTACAATTCTCTTCGTGCGGGATTGGTATATCGGCTGTGCCCAGCCTTCCCAAGGCTGTGAGACGAGTTCGACTCTCGTATCCCGCTCTTGAAAATTGCCTTATTTTCCAGGGTATTTCGCTGGTTTAGGTGCGGTACGATTTTTTGCGGTACGATCTGCGGTACGATTCGGGGCGTCCCTCGGTCGTCACGGTTAGCGTCGTGTGCGTGTCCAAGGGGATGGCATAGGCGTCGGTCATCACCAACTTCTTTTGTGCCGTCACGGTGTCGAGCAGGGCGATAGCTTCTGAGACGGCTCAATCTCAAGCGTGTAGTAGGGGCTGGCAAGCGGCGTCGAGTTCCCTCGGCCAAAACGCCGGCCTCGCTCCTGTCGTCTTCGCCGGCACCCTGAAGCTGGAGTTCTCAACGAAGGCGCAAACCGTGAGTGACGGTCTGGCAAGCAAGGACTTTGGCCGGGTCGTGGTCAAGTACGGCGGCAGCGACCCGCTTACCAGTGCCAGCCGCTCAAGCACCGAGGATCTGGGTTTCGTTCTCGATTATGGCAAGCAGGACTGGCAAGAAGTCGCCCTGGCCCTGCGTGAATTCATCAGCAACGCCATCGACCGTTCGATTCGTGAACGCGGCGAC
>Ga0105049_10005249_pt1 | contig 15100 bp, 25 predicted proteins | sample MAT06_FD_78087 | JGI IMG/M metagenome (GOLD analysis project Ga0105049, IMG submission 78087) | Freshwater microbial communities from Lake Fryxell liftoff mats and glacier meltwater in Antarctica - MAT-06 | ecosystem: Environmental > Aquatic > Freshwater > Ice > Liftoff microbial mat | place... | reverse complement strand
CCAACCGTACGGCGCGCATCGCACTCCTGCACTATGCCGATGGCGAGAAGCGTTACATCATCGCGCCCAGCAAGTTGAAGCAGGGCGACCGAATCGAAACCGGTCCCAGCGCGGACATTAAGCCAGGCAACAATCTACCGATGAGGAACATTCCGGTTGGTACAGTCATTCACGCAATTGAATTAAAGCCAGGCGGCGGAGCGAAGATTGCTCGTTCAGCCGGCGCCAGCGTTCAACTCGTGGCCAAAGACGGTCCCTTCGCACAGTTGCGGATGCCGTCAGGGGAAATCCGAAACGTCGATGTTCGGGCTCGGGCAACTGTTGGTGAAGTTGGTAACGCTGAACAGTCCAATATCAACTGGGGCAAAGCGGGCCGGATGCGTTGGAAGGGTAAGCGCCCAACCGTCCGCGGTGTTGCAATGAACCCGGTAGACCACCCACATGGTGGTGGTGAAGGTAAGACCTCCGGCGGCCGTCACCCGGTCAACCCAGGTGGAAAGCCAGAAGGTCGCACCCGTAAAAAGAACAAGGCCAGCGATCAGTTCATCGTTCGTCGTCGCAAGTCCGGCAAGAAGCGTTAAGGAAAGCGGTAAAAAATGCCACGCAGTCTGAAAAAGGGTCCGTTCATTGACGGTCATCTGCTCAAGAAAGTAGATGCCCAGAACGAAGCGAACTCCAAGAATGTGATCAAGACCTGGTCACGTCGTTCAATGGTGGTCCCGGCAATGCTCGGTCACACCATCGCGGTGCACGATGGACGCAAGCACGTGCCCGTGTTCATCTCCGAAAGTATGGTAGGTCACAAACTCGGTGAGTTTGCACCAACACGCACGTTCAAGGGACACGTCAAGGACGATCGCAAGTCAAAGCGTCGCTGAGAGCGCGTACAACCAAATAACTTTTACATAACGTAATAACGAGAAGCAAGGGGAAAGCGATGGAAGCCAGGGCCCAGGCGCGGTACGTCCGTGTGACGCCCATGAAGGCACGTCGGGTTATTGATCTCATTCGTGGGATGAACGCCGACGATGCTCAGGCGTTGCTGCGGTTCGCACCGCAAGCAGCTAGCGAACCAGTGGGCAAAGTGCTCGCTAGTGCGGTAGCGAATGCGGGAAATAATCACGCCATGGATACCAAAGGACTCACCATCAGTGAGGCCTTCGTTGACGAAGGTCCCACCATGAAGCGCATCCGTCCCCGCGCTCAAGGTCGTGCATTCAAAATCCGTAAGCGTAGTTCACACATTACTGTGATTGTCTCTGACGGAATCGCAATGCCGAAAGTCGCTCGACCTACCAAAGTTGCCAAGGCACCAGTGGTGGCTAAGCCAGCCACGCCACAGCCCGTTGATGTAACTGATCCACCCGCGGCAAAAAAAGTGGTGGTCAAAAAGACCACTGTTGCAAAGAAAGCCGCTCCTGCAAAGAAGGCGGCTCCTGCAAAGAAGGCGGCTCCTGCAAAAAAGGCAGCAGCGAAGAAGACTGTCGCACCAAAAAACACCGAGAAGGAGGGCTAAACCATGGGTCAAAAAGTGAATCCACATGGCTTCCGCCTAGGTATCACAACGGACTTCACCTCCCGGTGGTTCGCTGACAGCTCGAAAAAAGGTCAGCGTTACAGCGATTACGTGAAAGAGGACGTAGCAATCCGCAAGTTGCTCGGTACTGGCATGGAACGCGCGGGTATCGCCAAGGTTGAAATCGAGCGCACGCGCGATCGCGTAAGGGTTGACATTCACACCGCGCGCCCAGGTATTGTCATTGGGCGCCGTGGTGCCGAAGCCGACCGTTTGCGCGGCGATCTTGAAAATCTCACCGGCAAGCAGGTGCAGCTTAATATTCTCGAAGTAAAGAATCCAGAATTGGAATCGCAGCTTGTTGCTCAAGGAATTGCCGAGCAACTCTCCAGTCGGGTTTCATTTCGTCGCGCGATGCGCAAGGGAGTGCAAAGTGCCATGAAGGCTGGTGCTAAGGGAATTCGAGTCCAGGTCAGCGGGCGCCTTGGTGGAGCTGAAATGTCGCGGACCGAGTTCTACCGCGAAGGGCGCGTGCCATTGCACACATTGCGCGCCGATATTGATTACGGCTTCTACGAATCGCGCACCACATTTGGTCGGATTGGCGTCAAGGTCTGGATCTACAAGGGCGAAGCGCTACCAACGCGAGCAGAGCGCGAAGCAGCAGCTGCCACAGCGCGCATGGGCGCTGCCCGTAAAGCACCAACTGACCGACCACGCCGCGAAGATGGCAGCGACACTGCCATAACTGCCGAAGCCGCCCCTGAAGTTGTCGCGACCGCCAGTGTCGTAGCAGGAAGCACGGAGGGCTAGCAATGTTGATTCCCCGTCGCGTCAAGCACCGCAAGCAGCACCACCCGACTCGTCGTGGTGTGGCAAAAGGTGGCACAAAAGTAACTTTCGGTACCTACGGACTGCAGGCCCTTGAGCCCGCGTACGTAACCAACCGGCAGATTGAAGCCTCTCGTATTGCAATCACCCGCCATATTCGCCGCGGTGGCAAGGTCTGGATCAATATCTACCCGGATCGGCCACTGACCAAGAAGCCGGCTGAAACCCGCATGGGTTCAGGTAAAGGTTCACCTGAATGGTGGGTGGCCAACGTGAAGCCGGGTCGTGTGATGTTCGAACTGTCCTACCCGGACGAGAAGGTTGCGCACGAGGCTTTGACGCGCGCAATGCACAAGCTCCCAATGAAGTGCCGGATTATTCGGCGCGATGAAACAGGTGAAGAGTAATGGCCGCTGGTACAGCATCAGGTGAGCTGCGTAATTCTGATGACGCAGAACTTGTACAGAAACTACGTGACTCCAAGGAAGAATTGTTCAACTTGCGCTTTCAAGGTGCAACCGGACAGTTAGAGAACCACGGTCGGTTGCGTGCTGTGCGCAAAGACATCGCCCGGATTTACACGATCCTGCGCGAACGTGAATTGGGCATCACGCCCGTCGAGGGTGAGGAAGGTGCCACATGAGCGCTGGGACACAAAATGAACGTGGCGAGCGCAAGACCCGTGAGGGACTTGTCGTGAGTGACAAAATGCAAAAGACGGTAGTTGTGGCAGTCGAAGACCGCTACAAGCACCCGTTGTACAGCAAGGTTGTGCGCCGTACTAACAAGCTCAAGGCGCACGACGAAGCAAACAGCGCCGGTATCGGCGACCGCGTACTTATCATGGAGACTCGTCCACTGTCAGCGACTAAGCGCTGGCGTGTGGTTGAGATCCTTGAAAAGGCCAAGTAAGCAGTTCCGCAAGGCTCGCCACAGTAAGTGGTGAGGACCAGCAGACGATCAGGAGAATGAAGTGATTCAGCAGGAGTCGCGACTACGCGTTGCGGATAACACGGGTGCAAAGGAAATCTTGTGCATTCGCGTACTCGGTGGTTCCGGCCGCCGTTACGCAGGCATTGGCGACATCATCGTCGCAACCGTCAAAGACGCCATTCCTGGTGGTGGTGTGAAAAAGGGTGAAGTCGTCAAGGCGGTGATTGTGCGTACCAAGAAAGAGCGCCGCCGCCCTGATGGTTCCTACATCCGTTTCGACGAGAACGCCGCAGTGATCCTTAAGGCGGACGGTGAGCCACGCGGAACTCGTATTTTCGGGCCTGTTGGCCGCGAACTGCGCGAGAAGAAGTTCATGAAGATTATTTCACTGGCACCGGAGGTGTTGTAATGTCGAAGTTAAGGATTCGCAAAGGCGATACGGTACTGGTGATATCGGGCAAAGACCGCGGAGTACAAGGCAAGGTCATTGATGTTTTACCCGAAGCCGATAGGTTAATTGTTGAAGGTGTGAACCGGATCAAGAAGCACACAAAAGTGGGCAAGGATCCTCGTGGCGCTAAAAGTGGCGGAATCATCACCACCGAAGCTGCCATTCACATTTCTAACGTCATGTTGGTTGATCCAGAAGATGGCAAGGCAACTCGCGTGGGCTTCACCCGCGAAAAAGTCGAGAAGCGTCGAGCAGATGGTTCGACCTACGAAGCAGAGCGCAGCGTGCGTATTTCGCGCCGCAGTGGCAAAGAGATCTAGGACGGATAAGACATCATGACTACCGCAACCGTGCCTCGTTTGAAGGCTCGTTACCGTGAAGAGATCGTTCCTGAACTTCAAAAGGAATTCGATTTTGGTAACATCATGCAGGTTCCAGGACTGACCAAGATTGTTGTCAACATGGGCGTTGGCGAAGCGGCCCGTGACTCCAAGTTGATTGAAGGCGCGATTCGCGACCTGACCGACATCACTGGTCAAAAGCCACAGGTGACCAAGGCTCGCGTTTCCATCGCTCAATTCAAATTGCGTGAAGGACAGCCCATCGGCGCACACGTCACACTTCGTGGCGATCGCATGTGGGAGTTCCTTGATCGTTTGCTCAGCACCGCACTGCCACGTATTCGTGACTTTCGCGGGCTTTCAGCGAAGCAGTTTGACGGCAATGGAAACTACACGTTTGGCTTGACCGAACAATCCATGTTCCATGAAATCGATCAGGACAAGATTGATCGGGCTCGCGGAATGGACATCACGGTGGTAACCACCGCCAAGACCAACGACGAAGGTCGAGCATTGCTCAAGCTTCTCGGATTCCCATTTAAGGAGGCCTGAGCACATGGCAAAGAAAGCTTTGGTTCAAAAGCAGCAAAAAACACCTAAGTTCAAGGTGCGGGGTTATACCCGATGCAACCGGTGTGGGCGTCCACACGCGGTCTACCGTAAGTTCGGCCTGTGCCGCATCTGTGTACGTGAGATGGCACATGCCGGCGAACTACCCGGTGTAACTAAAAGTTCCTGGTAAACCACGACGCTGCAGGTCTGCGGTAACCACCGAAGAAACCACAGCGAGGAAGGCCAAGCGGCCATGACAATGACAGATCCGATCGCAGACATGCTTGCTCGTCTGCGTAACGCAAACTCGGCATATCACGAAACCGTGTCCATGCCACACTCCAAGATTAAGTCTCATATCGCGGAGATCCTGAAAGAGCAGGGTTACATTGCCAGCTTCGACGTCGCTGACGCCGAAGTAGGCAAGACCCTCACCCTGAACCTTAAATATGGACCATCGCGTGAGCGGTCCATCGCTGGATTGCGCCGCGTGTCCAAACCAGGGCTGCGGGTCTACGCAAAGAACACCAATCTTCCCAAGGTTCTTGGCGGTCTCGGCATTGCCATTTTGTCCACCTCGACCGGGTTGCTTACCGACCGTCAGGCCGCAAAGAAAGGCGTAGGTGGGGAAGTCCTCGCCTACGTTTGGTAGGAGGAGCAATGTCACGTATTGGACGTGCACCAGTCCCGGTGCCAGCAGGAGTCACCGCAACGATCAATGGCCAAGATATCTCGGTTGTTGGGCCCAAGGGATCATTAGCGATCACGATCGCAAATCCCATCGCGATCAAAAAAGAGGGTGATGAAATTCTGGTCACCAGACCAAATGACGAGCGTGTTTCACGCTCGCTACATGGTCTGAGCCGCACTTTGATCGCCAACATGATCACGGGTGTCACCACCGGGTATGAAAAGACTCTGGAAATTGTCGGTACCGGTTACCGTGTCGCAGCAAACGGCAATAATCTGGAATTCGCTCTCGGATTCAGCCACCCGGTTCTCGTTACCGCACCGGATGGAATCACCTTCGCGGTGGAGTCACCCATTAAGTTCAAGGTGATTGGAATTGATAAGCAGAAGGTTGGCGAAGTCGCTGCGAATATCCGCAAGATCCGCAAGCCAGAACCTTATAAAGGTAAGGGCGTTCGCTATGAAGGCGAAGTTGTCCGACGCAAGGCTGGAAAGGCCGGTAAGTAATGAGTACATTCGCCCCAAAACTTGGATCAGGCAATAAAACTGCCGTTGGTCGTAAACGTCGTCATCTTCGCGTACGCAAAAAGGTTTCCGGCACGATGCTACGCCCGCGTTTGGTCGTTAACCGTTCCGCACGCCACGTATTCGCCCAGTTGGTAGATGACGTCCAAGGTGTGACCTTGGCTTCGGCCTCCACCATGGAGACTGGTCTTCGTGGTGCTGATGGTGACAAGACGGCAAAGGCGCGCAAGGTGGGAAACGAACTTGCTTCACGCGCCCAAAAAGCTGGAATCGACACGGTCGTCTTCGACCGTGGCGGCCATAAATACCACGGTCGCGTTGCTGCCCTCGCCGAGGGCGCTCGCGAAGGCGGACTGAAGTTCTAATGTTTACACCAGGAAGAGGTAACAATGTCTGATACGTCGCGCCGAACTAGTGGCGGGGGCGAGCGTCGGGATCGCAAAGATCGCGGCCCACGCGAGGAGAAGTCAAATCTGCTTGAGCGGGTAGTGGCAATCAACCGCGTCTCTAAAGTCGTGAAGGGTGGACGTCGCTTTAGTTTCACCGCTCTCGTGATCGTTGGTGACGGCGATGGAAGCGTTGGCGTGGGCTACGGGAAGGCGAAGGAAGTTCCGGCAGCTATTGCTAAAGGCGTGGAAGAAGCCAAGCGCAGTTTCTTCAAAGTTCCCCGCATTCAAGGCACAATCCCGCACCCCATCACGGGTGAAGCGGCTGCCGGTGTCGTTATGCTGCGCCCGGCCGCACCAGGTACCGGAGTTATCGCCGGTGGGCCCGTCCGCGCCGTATTGGAATGCGCTGGGATCCGTGACGTACTCAGTAAGTCACTCGGATCAGACAACGCAATCAATATCGTGCACGCGACAGTTGCAGCACTTAAGGGTCTTGAGTCCCCAGAAGCAGTTGCCGCCCGTCGTGGTTTGCCACTTGAAGCAGTCGCGCCGGCAGCACTTCTACGGGCTCGCGCAGCAGGGGCAGGTGCCTAATGGGTCAGATCAAGGTCACTCAGATCAAGTCAGAGATTGGCGGCACGAGTAATCAGCGCAACACATTGCGATCACTCGGGCTCAAGCGAATCGGTGACACCGTGGTAAAGGAAGACCGACCGGAGTTTCGCGGAATGGCTAACACCGTCGCGCATCTGGTGGTTGTCGAGGAGGTTAACTAGTTATGACACTTAAAGTTCATCACCTACGTCCGGCACCCGGTGCCAAGACGGCCAAGACGCGTAAGGGTCGCGGTGAAGCTTCCAAAGGCAAGACCTCAGGTCGAGGGACCAAGGGAACCAAGGCGCGTTATCAGGTTAAGGCCGGTTTTGAGGGTGGCCAAATGCCCCTTCATATGCGACTGCCGAAGCTTAAAGGTTTCACCAGCCCCAACACTACGGTTTATCAGGTGGTCAACGTCGCTGCGATTGAAAGACTATTCCCCGAAGGTGGCACGATTGGTGTTGCTGAGCTCGTAGCATCAGGTGCGGTCCGCAAGGGCGAACTGGTCAAAGTACTGGGTCTGGGAGATATTTCGGTTACGGTAAACCTGACCGCGGACAAGTTCTCAGTAGCGGCCCGTGACAAGATCGTGGCTTCCGGTGGGTCAGTAACCGAACTATAAAAACCGAACTTTAAGCAGGAGGCTAAATGCACATCAGTGCGTTCAGGGATGCGCTGCGTACACCGGACCTTCGCAAGAAGATTCTGTTTACGCTCGGCTTGTTGGCGATTTACCGTCTGGGCTCGGTTCTTCCGACCCCGGGTGTTGATTACTCAGCAATCCAACGGTGCATTGACGTTGTACAAGATAACTCCGTTTACGCACTGATCAACCTTTTTAGCGGTGGGGCGCTTCTCCAACTTTCCGTCTTTGCGCTGGGGATCATGCCCTACATCACCGCGAGCATTATTTTACAGTTGCTGACCGTCGTGATTCCTCGGCTCGAGACGCTCAAGGCCGATGGCAGCGCGGGACAAGCCAAGATCACCCAATACACCCGTTTCGTGACAATTGGTTTGGCCATCCTGCAGTCAACAGCGATTCTTTCCCTCGCACGCTCACCCGGCGCACTATTTCAAGGGTGCAATGAGGAAATTCTTCCCAACCAGGCTATTTGGGTGATGCTCGTCATGATCACCGTCATGACTGCCGGTACCGCGATCGTGATGTGGTTCGGTGAACTCATCACCGAGCGTGGCGTTGGTAACGGTATGTCAGTGCTGATCTTCACCTCAATCATTGCGGTTATTCCTGCACAGTTCGCCAATATTCTTTCCAGCCGTGGGGTCTTCACATTCGCCATCACCATTCTGGTTGGGCTGGTCGTCATCACCTTCGTGGTGTTCGTTGAGCAAGCCCAGCGCCGGATCCCCGTCCAGTATGCAAAGCGGATGGTAGGTCGGCGAATGTTCGGCGGTACGTCCACCTACATTCCGCTGAAGGTCAATATGGCTGGTGTTATCCCGGTTATTTTTGCTTCTTCTTTACTCTTTCTACCCACCTTGTTTGTCCAGCTCACCGGGAGTCAGGCTGGGTGGGCGCAATGGCTTCAGCAAAGCTTTGGAACGGGCAGCGGAAGTGTGTATTTAGCGACCTACTTCTTTTTGATAGTCTTCTTCTGCTATTTCTATGTGTCGATCACGTTCAACCCGACCGAGGTTGCTGACAATATGAAGAAATACGGCGGTTTCATCCCTGGAATTCGGGCCGGACGCCCAACCGCTGAATACCTCGACTATGTACTCGCTCGCTTGACAGCGCCTGGCTCGCTGTACCTCGGCTTGATTGCGATTTTGCCGGTATTCGCATTCGACTTCTTGGGCGTCTCAGCACAGTTCATCTTCGGCGGAGTCTCGATTCTGATCATGGTAGGCGTGGGTCTTGACACCGTCAAGCAAATCGAGGCACAGTTACAGCAACGCAATTACGAAGGGTTTCTCAAGTAGGTCAGTAGGGTCAAGCGGCAATTAACCGTCCGATATGCTCCCGTCGTATGCGCATCGTTTTCATGGGTCCACCGGGTGCGGGCAAGGGTACGCAAGCCGCGCTGCTGTCACATGAGTTGGGAATACCGCATATTTCCACTGGTGATATTTTCCGTGCCAACGTCACCAGTGGCACCCCACTCGGTAAACAAGCACAGTCCTACATGGACGCCGGTGAGTACGTCCCCGACGGTATCACCAACGCAATGGTGCGTGACCGGCTCACCGACGACGACGCTCAACCAGGATTTATCCTCGACGGCTACCCCAGAACCGTTGATCAGGTAGCCGAACTTGATGCAATGCTGCGATCCGACGGGACCAAAATCGATAGCGTGATCGAACTTACTGTCGATGTCGACGTGGTAGTTGACCGTCTCACCCGACGCTCGGCCGAGCAGGGTCGCACCGATGACACCGAAGACGTCTTGCGCCGTCGTCTGCAGGTTTACTCCGAACAAACCGCACCGCTGATCGAGGTGTACCAAGGCCGCGATCTACTCGTGCAAGTTGATGGCCTCGGCGACATTGCGGCCGTAACAGCAGCAATTCTGCTTGCGGTTAACTCCTAGTAACCACATGGGGTTTCGTAAAAAAGAACGCGTTCAGATCAAGACGCCAGAACAAATTGAATTCATGCGTGTGGCTGGCAAGGTTGTGGCCGGCACTTTGGAAACTCTTCGGGCCAGTGTTACTCCGGGGATCACAACCAGAGAACTTGACGCCATTGCCCGCGAATGCATTTACGGCGCCGGAGCAACGCCTTCATTTCTTGGCTACTACGGATTCCCGGCGGTGATCTGCACGTCGGTCAATGAAGAAGTCGTGCATGGAATTCCCGGCGATCGAGTTGTCAATGAAGGCGATCTGGTATCAATTGACTGTGGCGCAATTGTGGATGGCTGGCACGGTGATGCAGCAATTAGCGTGATCGCTTCGCAAAACCCGCAGCCATCAATTCAAAAACTTTCCGATGTCACTCGAGCATCACTGGAAGCGGGAATCAAGGCCGCCGTAGCGGGGAACCGCATGGGCGACATTGGCTCGGCAATTGAAGCGATCATTCGCAACGCAGGCAGTTACGGGATCGTTGAAGATTATGTCGGGCACGGGATTGGAACCGAAATGCACATGTACCCACCGGTGCCCAACTACGGCCACGCAGGCCAAGGCTTGGTACTGAAAGTAGGGATGGTTCTCGCCCTTGAACCCATGGTCACGATCGGATCCCCTGAAGTTATGACCCTCGCGGATGACTGGACCGTTGTCACAACAGATGGGAATTGGGCAGCCCACTGGGAGCACTCGGTTGCGATCACCGAATCGGGACCTGAAGTCCTCACCACAAACAAGGCCTGAGTTTCCCAGTTCCTGGGAAACTCAGACATAAAATCCGACAAATCGATTCGATTTGTCCATCTCATCCAGGCTGCTCTCCCCGGCAGGACTTCCCAGACTCGCTGGTGAAGGCTCGCGATGGGGATCACTAGGTCAGATTGAACGCACCATCTGTGCGTAAGGACATCTCTGAGAGTGCGGAATCGGGTTCGCTCACCGAGATTGCTCCGGTAGAAACTGCCTTAAGGAACTCCGAGTAGTCGGCCTTGGATTGTCGTGCGTAGCTGACGGCAAAATCGTGCATCGCTACATCGAATGACGTGTCTGTCCCAATAAGGGACGAAATTGCTTCAGCATTACCCGAGCGTGCATGTGCTCGCGCTAGGGCACCTCCGCAAATTTGAGCGTAGGCTTCGAGGTCTTCATCGCTGAATGAATCAACATCGGGTGACCATTTTTTGTCGCGCAGTTGACGGACGTAGTAGCTTTTTCCGCCATCACCATCGACCCAACCCAAGAAGGCATCTGTTGCTGCTTGAATATTTCGTTGGCCATCGGTGACTCGCTTAGAGTGACTTTCCGACCTCGAACTGGGAACCCAAGGCTCAAGGACGCTTTCAATAGCTTGCTTCACTTGTAGGACCAGCAGGTCATTTGCATCCCGACCCTGTAGGAGAACGATGTAGGCGAGCAACCCAATGCTGCCTACTCCTACGACTTTGTGGCCGAAGTCAACAATGTGATAGCGATCAAGAAGGATGCGGCGATCACATAAAAGTGTTTCCTTGTATCGGTCGAAGACGCGGTTAATGGAGTCCATGACTCCTTCGGCAAGTGATAGTCGAACAACGAGCGGGGGATTGTTAACAAACTGCCGTTGGCCATCGACTTCAACGGTTAACTTCATAATGGCTGACCACTGGTCACGTTTCTCGGCGGCGTTAAAGCCCTTATTCATCCTGGCCATGCCGCTTTCAGAAAGCGCCCCACTCCTTGTGACTTCCCGCAAACTTTTTGCGTCAACCCGGAAGTACCAGGTGTCAACAAAAGTTAACGTTGCAAAGGTAGCCATGGAGAGTCGATAGGCCTCAGCTCCTGCATGAATGACGGCTTCTTGGCATTCTTCCGATCTATTCGCGGCCGCTATTGCGAAGCTGGTCACCATGCGCTACACATCCCATTCGACTGGTCCAGGAAAAGTTTCAGCAAAATCATTAACATCAAAAATCGTTCTGCGATCGGCTGTTGCGAAAATCCCAAAGTTGCCCAAATGTGCGTCACCACATAACTGAACGTGCAATCCGGAGTTTGGTCTGGGACCTAAATCATTAGCCATCAGAGCGGCGCTACCTCGATAAAAAGAGAATGCACTCTGTGACATCCGAGAATAGCGGATGGGAAGGAGAGTGGGAACCCGGTGCTCTCCCTGGGCAATTAATGTTGCAATGGGATCGAGGCGATTGGGAGAAGCGACAAAAGCACCAAGTATCGCCAAATTATTCATGCACTGACTCTGACGTAGGAAAAAGCTCGTGTCAATTCTGTGTTCACCTACTGCGCAATGGGTTGGCTACTTCAACTGGGATTTAGACAAGTCGGAATCGAAAGTGATAACGGGCACCCTAAACTCAATAGCGTTTGCGTTCCCACCCGGGGAATAAAGATCAATGAGTGTGACGTCCGGGTCGACACAACCAACTATGCATCAGCAGCGTTACGGGGATATTTTGACACTCGAGGTTGCGTGATGATTCGAAGAAATGCGCCAATACTTTTCGGAGGCAATCCAATTCTTCGGTTCCCATTCAATGCGTGATGGAACCACTCGCTGCCTATCCCATGATGCGCGTTGGATTTGTCATAGGAATACAGCAGAACAATGGCATGGCGGGCCATGAAGGTCGCTCGTTGAGTGAGTCGAGGACCTCCGCGATATTGGTCAAGTCGATCGCGGGTCCCGGCTCGCCGCGGGGAGATCAGCACTTGGTGGGCTAGCCGCGCCATTGTTGGAGGGGGCACGGAGTAAACTGGCGCGAATGAGGTCGTTCATTCGGCCGCGGGACCCCTTGCGACTCTTTGAACGGTACTTTGCAGAGCATTCCTGACATCGGGGTGGGGGTTTATGGTCGTCGGCATGCGGTACGAAGACGTCAATTTATGTCATGTCACGCAAATGGATGCTTCACATGACTTCCGTACGGGTCGGAAAGCAATAGACCCCCACCCGGGTGGCAGGAGAAGGGACTGCGTAGACTCTGACGGCTGAAGTGGTGAACATTTCTGGCTGCAATTATAGGGAAGCGGAGTACATGGCTAAAAAAGATGGTGCGATCGAGCTTGAGGGTTTGATCACTGAGTCTTTGCCTAATGCAATGTTTCGGGTTGAGCTAGACAACGGGCACAAGGTACTTGCTCATATCAGCGGAAAAATGCGGATGCATTACATTCGTATTCTTCCTGCTGACCGCGTTGTGGTTGAGCTTTCGCCCTATGACCTCACCCGCGGTCGCATTGTTTACCGCTACAAGTAATAACCATTTTTACGAGAAAATCGAGGAAAAGTAACCATGAAGGTGCAGCCCAGCGTCAAAAAGATCTGCGACAAATGCAAGGTCATCCGTCGCCACGGTCGCGTCATGGTCATTTGCGAAAACGTTCGTCACAAGCAACGCCAGGGTTAAAAAAGCTTCACGCTTTGTGATCTTTTTAAGCACTGGGGTGTAACCGGGAGAGAAAACCTGGACACCAAGTACAGGAAGAACCCGACCCCGGATCTCGTGATTCGGACGACACCTTTGGCCACGGGGCCAAAGACCAGCCTTGGCGGGCTGGATCGGCTCTCCCACCACATGACCCCGTGAATTACTGAAAAGAGAGTACGCCCATGGCCCGACTTATTGGTGTCGATCTGCCCCGCGAAAAGCGCATGGCAATCGCACTGACCTACGTTTACGGTGTTGGCCGTTCGCAGGCTTCCAAAGCCCTCGAAGCGACCGGAATTGATCCTGAAATGAAATCAAAGGATCTCACCGACGATCAAACACTCGCATTGCGCGACTGGATCGAAGCACATCTCAAAGTAGAAGGTGACCTGCGACGCGAGGTTGCAGCTGACATTCGCCGCAAGGTTGAAATTGGTTGCTATCAGGGAATTCGTCACCGCAAAGGTCTTCCGGTTCACGGGCAACGGACCCACACCAATGCGCGTACGCGTAAAGGTCCTCGTAAGACAGTTGCCGGTAAAAAGAAGGTCTAAGCGAACGATCTCGCAAATTGTTGCGAATCCCAAACCTCTAAAGAATAGGAATCACACATGGCCCCCAAAGGTCCAGGCGCAAAGAAAGTGCGTCGCAAGGAAAAGAAGAATGTGGCCCACGGTCACGCTCATATTAAGAGCACATTCAACAACACCATTGTTTCCATCACCGACCCAACAGGTGCCGTTATTGCTTGGTCATCAGCCGGCCAGGTTGGATTCAAGGGCAGTCGTAAGTCCACCCCATTTGCCGCGCAGCTGGCCGCTGAATCTGCTGCTCGTCGCGCAATGGAACACGGCATGCGCAAGGTTGACGTCTTCGTCAAAGGACCGGGTTCAGGTCGCGAGACCGCAATTCGCTCTTTGCAAGCAACCGGGCTTGAAGTCGGCTCCATCTCTGATGTAACACCAGTGCCATTCAATGGAACCCGTCCCAAGAAGCGTCGACGCGTTTAATTCGCGGACCTTCTTACCAACACTCAGAAAATAGGAGAAAACCATGGCGCGTTATACGGACGCAGATTGCAAGCGGTGTCGCCGCGAAAAAATGAAGTTGTTCCTCAAGGGTTCCAAGTGTGAGTCACCAAAATGCCCATTCGAGAAGCGTCCCTACCCGCCCGGCCAGCACGGTCGTGGCCGGTCAAAGGAGAGCGAATACTTGCTGCAGCTTCGGGAGAAGCAGAAGGCGACCCGGATGTACGGTGTTTTGGAGAAGCAGTTCTCCAACTATTACAAGGAAGCGCAGCGCCAACCCGGTAAGACGGGCGAGAACCTGCTCAAGATCCTTGAGAGCCGTTTGGACAACGTCGTGTACCGCGCCGGTTTTGCAAAAAGCCGCGACATGGCGCGCCAGTTGGTCAACCACGGTCACATTTTGGTGAATGGGCAGAAGGTTGACATTCCGTCGTTCCGAGTTTCTCCGAACGACGTCATTGACGTTCGTCCAAGTTCGCTGGCAATGACGCCCTTCATTGTGGCTCACGCCGAGATCGGTGAAAAGACCGTTCCGGCTTGGCTTGAGGTTGTGCCATCGAAAATGCGCATCCTTGTCCACTCGATTCCAGCTCGTGCAGCGATTGACACTCAGGTCAACGAACAACTCATTGTTGAGCTTTACTCCAAGTAGTAACCAATCTCGATTCATTCGAATCGAGCCGAGAAACGCGATATCAAATAGAGGGTATCGCTGGAAGGAAACAAAAAGTGCTCATTAGTCAGCGTCCGATTCTGACCGAAGAACCAATTAGCGAGTTCCGTTCACGTTTCGTGTTGGAACCCCTTGAACCAGGTTTTGGTTACACCCTTGGCAACTCACTTCGCCGAACCTTGCTCTCCTCAATCCCGGGTGCATCGGTTACCAGCATCCGAATTGATGGAGTTCTGCATGAGTTCAGCACAATTGACGGCATCAAAGAAGACGTCACTGAAATCATTCTGAACCTCAAGGGTCTCGTGGTTTCCAGTGAGATCGACGAACCAGTCGTCATGTACTTGCGCAAACAGGGTCCGGGAAATGTGACCGCAGCTGATATTCAGCCACCTGCAGGTGTTGAGGTCCACAATCCAGAACTTCACGTTGCAACACTCAACGACAAGGGCAAGCTCGAGATCGAACTTGTTGTCGAGCGTGGTCGCGGATACGTGCCGTCAACCATGAACAAGCACCCGGAGCAGGAGATCGGCCGGATTCCGGTT
>Ga0105049_10005247_pt1 | contig 15104 bp, 11 predicted proteins | sample MAT06_FD_78087 | JGI IMG/M metagenome (GOLD analysis project Ga0105049, IMG submission 78087) | Freshwater microbial communities from Lake Fryxell liftoff mats and glacier meltwater in Antarctica - MAT-06 | ecosystem: Environmental > Aquatic > Freshwater > Ice > Liftoff microbial mat | place... | reverse complement strand
GCCATTCACCATACCCGCCACGATAGCCCCTGCTCCACAATTGCGCACGTTTGCTGTACCGACTCGCCAGGCCGCCCAAGTGACACTCCCCAGCATCACCCCACCACCCACGGACGTCCTGACGATTTGTGTCGCTACTGCTCGTGCCGCAAATGTTCCCCTACTTGTCCCGCTGGTACTGGCCTATTGCAGGACCGCGGCGAAGGCTGTTCGAACGCCTGCCGTTGCAGCGTGCTGCGCGATGATGGCCAGATCGACGGGCTTCTGGAGGAAGTGCAGTGCGCCCAGCCGGATCGATGCCTGCCGGTTTGAGTCGTCGGGATAGGCTGTAAGTACGAGGACGGTGGCATCGGGGGAAAGCATTCCCGCGAGCGCCATGACCTGCAAACCGCCATCGCGCCTGCCGCCCAGTCGCAGGTCGGTGACGATGAGATCGAAGCGCTGTGCACGAAGACGCTCGAGGGCGTCAGGGAGCATTTCGGCACCGACGACGACGTTGCCATCGACATCGAAGAGCTCGACGAGGACGTCCCGGATGGACTGTTCGTCTTCGACGACGAGGACCGACTTTGCGAACGATGGGGAGATCATGACCGTACTGGAGGCGAGAACCGCGCCATCCGCAGCCGTTCCGGCTCAATGCATTGTGACGTATACGATTACGACGCGGTGGGATCACAATGATGCTTGGATCAGGTGCCCGAAATTCAGTCGTTATCGTGTTCGGCTGTCTCGTTTTCGGTCGACGACTATGAGTCGGTGGATCCGTACTTCTTGAGTTTCTCGAGGAGCGTGGAGCGGGCCACACCGAGGAGTTGGGCCGCGCGGGTGCGATTGCCGTCAGCGGCTCGCAGGGCGTGGGCGATTGCCTCACGCTCAGCGGCTTCGAGGGAGCGGGGCGCGGTGTCCGCAGCGCTGCGCGATGTGTTCAGCGCTGGCGCGTCCGACGGCGTGGCGTTCACTGATGTGGCGTTCGCAGAGGTGGAAACGCCGAGGTGTGCGGGTTGGATGGGGCGGCCATCGGCGAGGATCGCGGCGCGCCAGATCGTGTTTTTGAGTTCGCGGATGTTGCCGGGCCAGGCGTAGGCAACGAGGGTGCGTCGCGCGTCCGCACTCAGGGTTGCCCCGCGTGGCAACGCCGATTCGGCGAGCGGCAGAATTTCGTCCGGGCGTTCGCGGAGGGGCGGGAGCGTCAGCGTCAGGACCTGGAGGCGGTAGTAGAGGTCTGCGCGGAAGCGCCGTTCGGCGACGGCGTCGGCCAGTGGTTGGTGCGTGGCGACGATGACGCGTGCGTCAGAACGCAGGGTGGCCGTGCCGCCGAGTCGTCGAAAGGACTTCTCTTCGATGACTTTGAGCAGTTTGGGTTGGACATCGATCGACATGTCAGCGACTTCGTCGAGGAAGATCGTCCCGGCACCGGCGACTTCCAGCAGGCCGCGCTTGGCCTGGCGGGCGTCGGTGAAGGCGCCGCGTTCGTGCCCAAAGAGCTCGCTTTCAAAGAAAGTGGCAGACAAAGACGCGCAGTTGATCTCGACGAACGGGGCGTCTGCGCGTGTGGATCGTTCGTGAATCTGCCGCGCGACGTAGCCTTTGCCCGTTCCGGTTTCGCCCTGCAGCAGGATGGGCGCGTCGGCGTTGCGGGCGGCGAGATCAACGAGCTGGGCGAGTGTCGGCGCCAGGACTGGGGCATCGCTCGCGGTGGTATCGATGTTGGCGGCGCGCGCGCGTGCGCGCAGCACGGCCAGCTCCTGTCGCATGCGTCCGCGTTCGGCGGCACGCAACACGGCGGCCGCAAGCACCTCCAGATCCACCGGTTTCTCGAGCACATCCGACGCGCCATGCTGCATCGCTTTCACGGCGGTGCGCACATCGGCGTACCCGGTGAGCAGAATGACCCCGACCGCCGGATCGTCGGCGCGGAGGGCGTCGAGGGTGAGCACACCGTCGGCGTCGGGGAGACGGAGATCGAGCAGCACCACATCGGGCGCATCTTCGGCCGCGAGTCGGCGCGCTTCTGTTGCAGTCCCAGCGCCGCGCGCGGTGTACCCGAACGTCTCGAAGAATTCGATCAGCGTCGAGCGGATGGATTCATCGTCGTCGACGACCAGCAACGACAGCGTCACTTGGCTGCCGTGGGGGGGAGTGTAATGGTGACGGTCGTTCCGCTTTCAGGCGTACTGTCGATCATGATGGTGCCGCGATGTTCGTCCATGATACGCTGACAGAGCGCGAGTCCGATTCCGGTGCCTCCGGTTTTTGTCGAGTAGAAAAACTCGAAGACGTGTGGCAAAACGTCAGCGGGGATTGTGGGACCGCCGTTCGTCAGCCGGCAGCGCCATCCGCCCATCGGTGAAGGAAGCGAGACCAGTGTGATCTCGCTTCCTTCGGGCGCCGCGTCGCAGGCGTTCACGAGGACATTGCGACACACTTGACCGAACTGTTCGATGTCGAGCACGGCGCGCAGCGGCGAGTCAGCGCGCGTGCGTTTCAAGGTGATCTGTTTGCCTTCAAGGCGACCGCGTTCGCCCTCGAGGATGTCATCCCACACCGTATCCGGATCGGCCGGTATCGGGTGTGCGGCATTCGGACGACCGAACTCCAGCAGCGACGTCACCATCCGATTGAGTCGTTCGACTTCGCGCAGGATGCGACCGACATTTTTCTCGACGACCGGATCTTCGCGGGAGCGAATCTGCAGCAGCTGTGCGGCGGATGAAATACCGAAGAGCGGATTGCGCAACTCATGGGCAACACCGGCGGCGACTTCACCGATCGCTTCAAGCCGACGTTTCTGTTCAACGCGTTGCACAAGCCAGGCGCGTTCAATGGCGACCGAGGTTTGGGCGGCCACAACGGCCAGCACCCGTTCCGCCTCTTCGAGGGTCTGCTCCGACTCGATGCGTTCGGCGCGGATGGTTATGGCGCCGAGTACGCCTTCAGCGCTGACCAGCGGTGCGGTGATTTCGAGACCGGCGCTGGAGTGCTCGCGCACGACGTTCCCCTTCGCGAGCGCGTCGAGCCAAGTGCGGAGCAGTCGCTGTTCGAGCTTTTCTGACGCGTGATCGGGGCCGTCTTCGTAGCCTTGCCGGTGCGCGATGTGAATTTCCGCGGTGTCGTCGTCGGCGAGTGCGATGACGAAGCCGGTGGATGGCACAGCGCGTTGCAGTTGGTGCGCAACTTCGGCGTAGACCTGATCGAGCGCAATCGCTTCGGCGAGTGCGATGCCGGTGTTGATGAGCGCTTCGCGCGAACGGTGACTGGGGGTGATATCGACGGTGGAGAAGACAAAGCCGGTGATGACGCCCTGGTCTTCGAGGGCCGTGACATGCATCAGGAAGACGCGTTCTTCGTCCGGCGAACTGCAGGGAAATTCCCAGCGTACGACGGGCACCACCCGTTCGCGGAGGAGACTCATTGCGCGTTCGATCTGATCGCGTGATGCGTCATCGGCCATGTTGCTGAAGATCGAGCGTCCGCAGACGTCGGCTTCGATCGAGAGCGCGGGGGCGCCGTTGTCGCACGCAAAGCGGGACCATGAGCTGTTGGCCGCTGTGATGCGCCCGTCCAGGTCTACGGACCAGACGGTGAGCGGCAGCGCGTCGAGGATGCGTCGGGCAAACGGCGATTGATCGAACCGTTGCACGGCGCTGCTTTCGGTCGGGGAGAAGGTCACGGGAGGAAGTTAAAGACCGGTCGAGACGCGAACAGGGGCGCGGTTGCCCGCGCCCCTGTGCTAGCGGCGATCTGTCAGATGATCGGACGGAGTGCGCGGTCGAAACCTACCGGCGACGTCCGCCTTTCTTTGGTACGGCCTTTTTGGGCGCCGCTTTTTTGGCGGGAGCCTTTTGGGGAGCGGGCTTCTTTGGTGCGGCCTTCTTGGGCGTCGCCTTTTTGGCGGGAGCCTTTTGGGGAGCGGGCTTCTTGGGCGCGGCCTTTGAGGGCGTGGCCTTCTTGCCGGCCGGCTTCTTGGCCGCCGCCTTCTTCACGGGCGCCGCTTTTTTGGCGGGTGCTGCCTTCTTCGCCGGCGGGGCCGCCTTCTTGGCCGGAGCTGCCGGAGCGGCCTTCTTGGTGACGGGTGCTGGCTTCACCGGTGGGGCCTTGGCCGGTGGGGCCTTGGCCGGTGGGGCCTTGGCCGGTGGGGCCTTGGCCGGTGGGGCCTTGGCCGGTTCGGCCTTGGCTTCTGCGGCGGGCTTCGCTGGTGCGGCCTTCTTGGAGGCTGGGGGATAGGCGGCTGCCGGCTTGGGCGCCGCGTCGACTGGTGCCGCGGCGGGGGCCGGAGCGGCCGGTTCCTTTGCAGCCTTCGGTGCCTTGGGGGCTTTTGGAGCCGATTCAGTCTTGGGCGCAGCGGCGCGAGCCGGTTCAGCCACGGCAGCAGCTTCTGGCTCTGCCGCGGCTACCGGTGGTGCCGGCTTGGCCTTTGGCGCAGGGCGCGGTGCGCCCGGGTTCTTGGGCGGACGACCGGGGCCACGGCGCACGATCGGACGGCCGAAGAGATCGTCTTCGTCGTCTTCCTCGTCGACCGATTCCTCCTCAAATCCGTCCTCGTCCTCGTCATCATCGTCGTCATCATCGTCGTCCGCGCTATCCCACAGACTGTCGCCGTCGTCGGAAGGGACGCCGTATCCATCCTCTTCCTCGTCTTCGTCGTAGGAGGAGCCGCCGTATCCACCCATATCCTGCAATTCGTCGCGATCGATGAACTGCAACTCTTCAGACATCTCGTCACCACGCGGCATGACCGCCTCCTCCTTCGAAATAGTCGAAACTCAAGGTATCCGGGAGCTGCTGCGAACCAAAAATCGCGGCGCACGAGCTCCCGCATGTGCCTCGCACATGATGACTGCGATCGTGTCGCGCGTTCTGCACACACCCTAGTACAAAGACGGCGGCGCTACGTCAAGCGGGGGGAGCGAAACAGGGTGCAGTTCGTGGCGGCGGCGGTTCAAACTCAGAACTCAAGCCCAGAACTTCCCACTTCCCACTCAACGGCCAGTGTCCGGTTGGCAGTTCGAGTTCTCGGTGTCGAGTCGCTTCAACTGGCAACTCCACACTCGAACTCACCACTGCCGACTGAGTGGTTCAAACCCGGACGCCGCCCACCTCCCGTCAGCTCAGACCCGCGGTATCCCCGGCACCGCGCCCCGCATCACCACCACCGTCAGCGCCTCGTAAATTCTGGGCTCGATGAGTCGGCCGGCCTGCGTGCGGAGATAATCGAGCGTCGTCGTGGGCGGCATCGGGTCCCGGTAGGCACGCTGCGAGGTCAGCGCGTCAAACGCATCGGCGGCGGTCAGGATGCGCCCGCCGAGGGCGATGTCCTGGCCCGCGAGCCCCCGGGGGTAGCCGCTGCCATCCCAGTGCTCGTGGTGGTCCTGCACGTAGTCGAGCGTTTCGCCCAGATGCTGGAGCGGGCGCAGGATGTCGACGCCAAACCGGACATGGTCCTTGACGTGCGCGAATTCGGCTTCGGTGAGCGGGCCGGCCTTGTTCAACACCTCTTCCCGGATACCGATCTTGCCCACATCGTGGAGGCGGCCGGCGAGCCGGATCCGGTCGACATATGCGGGGTCGAGTCCCAACTCCACAGCGATATGCGCGCCCAGTTCAGCGACACGGTGTGAATGGCCCCGGAGATAGACATCCTTCGCTTCCATCGCGTTGATCAGCGTTTCGGCGATGCTGACTGTGAGCTCGCGAAGCGCACCCTTTTCCCGCTCAAGCTCCGACGTCCGCAAGGCGACTTCCTCACGAATCAGGCGATCGGTCGCGCGACGTTCGATCGCACGACTGCGCCGACGCATGGCACGTTCAACCGCCACTTGCAGATCGGAGAGCTCGACCGGCTTGAGCAGATAGGCAAAGGCACCGGAGGAGTGCGCTTCATTCGCACTCGCGGCGTCATTCACCGCCGTGAGCATGATGACGCCCAGATCGGCGTCAATTTCAAGTGCACGCGGCACCGTTTGGAGTCCGCTCATTCCCGGCATCCGCAGATCGCAAATCATGAGCGCGAATTTGTTGGTCGCCAACTGCTCGAGCGCCGCACCCCCGGAATCGGCAACGTGCACCTCAAAACCCCGCGTCCGGAGAAAGCGGCTCAGTGCGAGCCGGATCGTGGACTCGTCATCGACGACGAGAATCCGACGGAGCGAATCGTCTGCAATGGCCGCCGCTGCAGCGTCGATGGCAATGAATGGGTCGGACACGGTGAGCGAATTCATACCCGCACTATTCAAGGAGTGGCTCGAACGTCCGCAAACAGCTGGACGGGTGCATCCCCGGCCACGAGTGCCTCAGCGCCGGTGATCGGGAGCGAGATCGGGAGCGAGATCGGGAGCGAGATCGTCACAGTCGTCCCAACCCCTACCACCGACTCTACATCGATCGTCCCACGATGCGCCTGAATGATGCCATAGCTGACGCTCAAACCAAGCCCGGTTCCCAATCCTTCGGCCTTGGTCGTAAAAAACGGCTCAAAAATCCGGTGACGGACTTCAGCCGGCATTCCTCGCCCGGTATCAGTCGCGGTGACGACGGCATGCGCGCCGTCCACTCGCGTGGCCACCGTCAGCTCGCGCGTCTCGCGCCCTTCAATCGCGAACTCGGCGTTGGCGATGATGTTGAGCAGCACCTGTTGCAGCTGCTGCGGGTCGCCGGGCACGCGAGGCAATGCCGAGTCGAGCTGGAGTTCAACGCGGACGCCGGCGCTGCGCAGTGGATAAGCGCGGAGGCGCAACGTCTGTTCGATCAGATCGTTGAGATCGAACGGCGCGGTGACGGACTCCGTTTTGCGCGCAAAGATCAGCAGATCGCGAATGACGGTCTTTGCGCGATCGCTCTCCTGCTTGATGAGTTGCACCGACTCGCGCTGATCGTCGTCGAGCGGCTCTTCGAGCAGCAGCTGGGCGAACGCGGAGATCCCGGTGAGCGGGTTGTTGATCTCATGCGCGACGCCGGCCACGAGTTCACCAAGCGCGACCATCTTTTCAGTATGCCGCAGCTGTTCTGCCATGCGACGATCGGCGCTGACGTTCCGAACGCTGACGACATGCCCCAGCTGTTCGCCGTCCTGCGAGATGAGCGGACTGATCGTAACCGCAGCAGGAAATTCCGTCTCATCGCGACGACGGTGCACCTGCTCGGCGACACTGACGCCGTCCTCGAGCAACGGCGGGTCCTGCTGCGATCCGTTGGGATGCACTTTCAGTACCAACTGCTCGAAGCGCATCTCCATCAGCTCGACTTGCGACCAGCCGTACTCACGTGCGGCTGCGGGATTGGCATACCGCACACCAACGCGATCCAGAATGAAGATCGGGTGATCGATGGTCGTGAGCGCCGTCGCCAACAGATGTTCGCGTTCGCGCGACAAGCGCTCTTCTTCGTCGAGCAGGAGCGCGTCGAGTGCGAGGGCGAGCGACGTGGACAACCGCTCCAGCGTGACGCGATCACGTCGCAACAACGGCGCTTTGCGCGGCGATGACACGACCAATACGCCGAGTGTGCGATCGCGCGCGGCGAGCGGCACGACAAAGCCCCACTCGTCCGGAACGGTCTTGGCGAGCGCAGCCGGCGCAACGTCGCGCAACGATGCGAGTTCGCGCGGGCGACCGTCGGGAGCGATGGAGGAAACGCTCTTGCTGCCGCCGGGGCGGTGTCCCTTGAGCACATCGAGTGTGCCGCTGGCCGCGACGTATTCGATGAGACCATCACGCGCACGCGCCACGCCGATCGCTTTGCCGATGGACGGGACAAACCGGTCGAGTACATGCAGTAGTTCGTTTGCCCCATCAGCGAGGGAGCTGGCCTGCAGTGTGACGCGTGCAAGTTCGGCCGCGCCCTCAGCACGCTGGCGCTGGAAGTCGGACAGCGTAAACAGGCGCGATGTCTCGACGGCGGTGCCGGCCTGACGCGCGAGAATCGTCAGCAGGTCGAGATCCTGCAGATCGAACGCGTCGGGCTGAGGCGAAAGCAGACGCAACACCCCGGTGCTCCGGGTGCCGAATCGAACCGTGGCACATAGCTCCGACGAACCACGCGACCAGTAGCGCGTGTCGTCCGTGTGCACCGCGAGACGGGAGACACCAGTCGCAAACGCTTCGTTCGCGAGTGCGAGCTCGACGTCGCTGACCGGCCCATGTGGTGTGGGGAGACCCTCGCGCGTGGTCAGCACCCGTGTAAGTCCGGTGTTCGTCGACGCAAAAATGTCGCAGATCGCACTCGGGATCACGCCCCGCACCGCATCGGCGATGGTCTGAGGCAGCGTGTCTTCACCGACGACGTGCGTGAGTTGATGTTGCGCGCGCGCCAGTGCGGTCAGGCGCTGCGCGCGTCGCTCGAGCTCCGCGAGATTGACGGCGTTGCGCAACGCGAGGACCACCTGTGTGGCGATATCCCGCAGCAGCTGTCGTTCGTCGTCGTCGAAGCGATGGGTGCCACAATAGCGCACCGACAACAGTCCCTGTGGGCGCTCCTCGAGCATCAAGGGCAGCAGGGCCACCGCATTCAACCCCGACGCGTCCAGCGGCGCGTCCAGCGGCGTCGATGTGTCGAGTTCGTCCGGAACGGTCGCGTCAGCAAGACTTTCGATGAAATCCGCGCGCCCGTTGTCGACGACACTCCCAAGCGGGGAACTCCAGAAATCCGCAGCGATCGTGTCGCCGTCCACACGTCCGGCTCCCCACTGATACTCCAGTCGCGCCGTGCGCAGATTGGGATTGGCCTCGTACACGGCAAAGCCACTGGCCTTCAACTCCTCGCTGAGCACGCGAGCGAGTCCTTCATACACGCCCGTGCGGGTGATCGAGTCGGCAAGTACGCGCGCGATGCGCGCCAGCACGGCGTTGCGCCGCGCCGCCGTTGCTGCGTCTTCGGCGCGATGTCGCGCGTCGATCGCCGCAAGTTCTGCGCGTTGCACCAGTCGCTGACTGCGCAACACCAGCGCGCTGTGATCGGCGAGGTGGCCGAGGAGGTCGACGTCGCCAGTGGAGAACGCGCCGTGTGCAGAGTTGACGCAGACGAGCAGGCCCGAAACGGCGTCCTCAACGATGATGGGCACAACGGCGATCTGTCGCGCGCTCAGGGCCGTGCGAAAGGCACTATTGACCCGCTGGTCGGACTGGGCGTCGTTGGTCAGGATCGGCAGACGCGTCGTCAGCGATTCACGGAAGAGCGACGGGTCATCTTTGACGCGGAACTCACGTCCCTCAAAGGCTCGCGTGCTGCCACTCGGCGCGACCACAACGAATGTGTCGCCCTTCAACTCGAGCACGCAGGTGCTTTCGGCGGACACGAGGTCGTTGGCGGTGTCGGCCAGACGGGCGAGGAGCGCGCGCACCGTCAGCGTGCTGCTCGCCAGGTCACGGACAAACTGGGTGAGCACGGCCGGCGCGCCGATCGCGCGAGCTGGCCGATCGAGAAGGGGCGCGTCGGTGCGGCGTGTGTCAGATGTCATCATCGCGACGTGCCTTGCCCTCTCGTCCTGGTGATCAGTTCAACTTCTTCGCCTCAGCGATGGCGCGATCTATCTCGGCACGGTGCAGCTCGTAGTCAGTGTTCTTCGTCGCCAGTTCCTTGTCCGCGACCTTGAGGAGCAACTTGCTGTAGGTACGCTCTGCGTTGACGTCCTTTGAGAGCCGCGCCGCGCGGGCGCCCAACAGAAGCCCGAGCAGGTTGGACTGATTCTCAGCGAGCATCGTGTCGGCTTGCGCCTTGGCGATGGCTGCGTTGTTGGTCACTTCGGCGATGCGGCCAAAGTGATAACGCTCGTCGATGGTGGGCGTAGTCAACATCTCGTGAGAGGCCATGGCCATCGGGGCAAAGAAGCCGACCGAATCGGTTTTGCCCGCCTCCGAGTACTCCATGATCCGGTTGTACAGCCGGACGGCGCGTTCGCTAGGCGAGAGATTGGCAATGTTGGGCGCGGCCATCCCACCACCGCCACCACCACCGCCACCACCACCGCCACCGCCCGCTGCCGGGGCTGGTGCGCCGCCGCCCCCGCCGCCGCCATCGATGGCGCTGGTTGGGAGTGCGTTGGACGACCCGTCGACCGAGGAGCCTTTGGCGCTGCCGAAGTTCTTGCCGGCGAAGTTGGCAACCAAAGCCAGCAGCGCGACAAAGGCGACGCCCCACGGAAGGATGGACGCGACATTGTTGCCCGCCCCGCCGGCACGGGCCAGCGGCACGCCTTGCCCGAAGGGAGTGCCACAGCGATGGCAGAAGCGTGCACCGACGGCGAGAGCCGAGCCGCAGGCAGCGCAGAAACCGGCGCTTTGATTGGGCGCAGCGGAAGGGGTGTTGGCCCCGGAATTGGAAGGAGGAGTCATGGCAGCAGTAAGGTACCGGGCTGGGGGGGCATAGGGGTACCCGGATTTCAGTGCGGGGGGCTGGTTATGGTGCTTAACTGCTAGTGGTGAGTGGTTGGTTTGTGGTTTTGAGTTTTGAATTCAACGGCGTGGGCGGCGGCCAAGGAGGGTCTCCTGCGTGCTGGGCTGCAGACGACCGGGTGCCGAATACCGACTAACGCCAACCGACTACCGCTTATGAAATTCGCGCTGTTCGTCACCGCTGCCGCAGCCAGCGTCACTGCCCTTGGCGCGGGATACGCGACACCAGACCGTTTGGCCGCGCCGCTCATTCCCTTTGCGATCGACAGCGTCGCGAGCCCTGCCGGCCCCGGAAGCGCGGAGCCCAACCTCACGGTCGCGCCGGACGGCCGAGTGTATATGAGCTGGTTGCAGGCGACTGACTCGGGCGGGACGGCACTGCGCTTTGCGGTGCACGATGGCTCCAGGTGGTCGGACGCGCGAACGATCGTCCAAGGGAAGGATTTTTTTGTGAACTGGGCCGATTTCCCTTCCATCGAAGTGCTGGGGAAGAACCGGTTGGCGGCGCACTGGCTGCAGCGCAACGGCAAAACCACCTACGCCTACAGCGTGCGGATCGCGCAGTCCAACGACGGCGGCGCGACGTGGAGCACGCCCCTCACGCCGCACCGCGATTCCACGGAAAGCGAACACGGCTTCGTGGCCATGTGGCATGAAGGCACGACACTCGGCGCGGCGTGGCTGGATGGACGCAGGTTCACCAAAGGCGGTCACGACGCGTCGAACCAGATGACGCTGATGACGACAACGGTCTCGGCGAATGGAACGCGTGGCGCTGAAGTGCTGCTCGACGACCGCACTTGCGACTGCTGTCAGAATGCTGCGGCGGTGACGAGCGCGGGCCCTATTGTGGTGTATCGCAATCGGTCGCCGGAAGAGATTCGCGACATCTACATCACGCGTCGTGTCGCGGGGAAATGGGTGGCGGGTGTGGCCGTGCACAACGATGGGTGGAAGATCGCCGCCTGCCCGGTGAATGGCCCGGCGGTGGCAGCCAGTGGGAAGCGCGTTGTACTGGCGTGGTTCACCGCACCGAATGACAGCGGCCGCGTGAATGTCGCGTTTTCCGACGATGCGGGCGCGACGTTTGGTGCGCCGACGCGCATTGATGGTGGCTCGCCCGCGGGGCGGGTGGACGTCGCGTTGCTCGCGGATGGCGGCGCACTGGTGACGTGGGTCGAGCGCACGGGTGGCGATGGCGCAGCGGTGCGCACACAACGCGTGACGCGCGATGGCAAAGCGGGAACGCCGGTGACAATCGCGGCGTCGCGTGCCGCGCGCGCGAGTGGCTTTCCGAAGGCGGTGGTCACGGGCGCGAACGTGATGTTTGCGTGGACCGTGGTGGGTAAGCCGTCGATGGTGCGGGTGGCGCGGGCGTCGTTGGGGGAGTTCAGGTGAGCGTGAGCGTTCGGGGCCGGCTGACTCGCGCGGTTGCGCGTTCGCTGACCGTCGGCGCGGCGCTCGTGATCTGTGCGTGTGCCAAGGCGGATCGGAGTGCAAACGCCGGCGAAAATGGTGCGCAGGTCGTAAGCGACGGCCGCGTGGAGATCGGCGCCCCTGCCCCGCAGTTCGCGACCGTCTCGCTCGACGGTGATTCGGTGTCGCTCGCGAAAAACCGCGGCAAGGTCGTGTTGATGAACATCTGGGCCACGTGGTGTCACCCATGTCGCACCGAACTTCCCGAGCTTGTGGCAGTGCACGCGCGCTATCACGACCAGGGTCTGGAAACGATCGGTGTGAGTGTCGACACCGACGGCACCGACGACGCCATCCGCACCTTTGTGGCCGACTTCAAGATGACATTCCCTATCTGGCGCGATCCTGACGAACGCACCACCGCGCTGTTTCGCACGGTCGGCGTGCCGGCCACCTATCTGATCGACAAGACCGGGATTCTGCGATGGCGAAAAATCGGCCCCATCGCGCCCGGCGATACCTCCCTCACCAACGCCATCGAGCGCGCACTCGGCTCATAACATTCGGGTGAAAGAGTCGCCGAGTGCCGGCGGCGGGGTGAGGTTCGCCCTCGACGCGCACGGGTTTCTCGGTCACGTTTAAGCGTGCCCCATCCCAGCCGATCCATCGTCCCTGCCGACCTCAGCGGCGCGACCGCGAGCGACATTCTCGACCTCGCCGAAGCGCAGCAGGTGCGATTTCTCCGCCTGCAGTTCACTGATATCCTTGGCGTCATCAAGAACGTCGAGATTCCGTCGTCGCAGTTCAGGAAGGCGCTGCACGGCGACATCATGTTCGACGGATCGAGCATTGAAGGGTTTGTGCGGGTCGAAGAGTCGGACATGCTGCTCGTGCCCGATCTGTCCACGTTTCAGATCTTTCCGTGGGGTGATCCGTCGGCGCGCGTTGGACGCGTGATCTGCGATGTGTCGATGCCCGACGGCACCCCGTTTTCGGGAGACCCGCGCGGTGTGCTGAAGCGGCAACTCGTGCTCGCCGCGAACCAAGGGTTCGTGATGAACGCGGGGATGGAAGCGGAATTTTTTCTGTTCAAGGCTGCCGCAGACGGACGTCCAGCAACCGACACGCATGATGTGGGCGGCTACTTCGATCTCGCGCCGATGGATCTGGGCGAAGACGCGCGCCGTGCCATTGTGGACGTGCTCGAGCAGATGGGATTTGAAGTGGAGGCAGCGCACCACGAAGTGGCGCACGGTCAGCACGAAATCGATTTTCGCTATGCAGATGCGCTGCACACGGCCGACAACATTGCGACGTTCCGCTTTGTGGTGAAGCAGGTGGCGCGTCAGTTCGGGCTGATTGCGTCGTTCATGCCCAAGCCGGTGTTCGGGCAGAATGGCAGTGGCATGCACACGCACCAGTCGCTGTTCAAGCAGGGGCAGAACGCGTTCTGGGATCCGCAGCGTGAGTGGGAGCTTTCGCAGACGGCGCTGCACTACATCGGCGGCCTGCTCAAGCATGCGCGTGCGCTGACAGCGGTGACCAACCCGCTGGTGAATTCATACAAGCGACTGGTGCCGGGCTTTGAAGCGCCGGTGAATGTTGCGTGGAGCATGCGCAATCGTTCGCCGATGATCCGGGTACCAGAACGACGGGGTTCCGGAACACGACTCGAACTGCGCACGCCCGACCCGAGTGCGAACCCCTATCTCGCGCTCACGGTCATGCTGGCCGCCGGGCTCGACGGACTCGCCACGGAAGCCGATTGGCGCGAACCGGTGAACACGAATATCTGGGAGATGTCATTCCGCGAACGCCGCCGTTTGCGCGTGGACGATTTACCGCACGATCTCAACGAAGCCTGCGACGAACTCGAGAAGAACGAAGTGATCACCGCCGCGCTTGGTGAGCATGTAACGCAGCAGTTCCTGGCGGCGAAGCGTAGTGAGTGGCGGGAGTACAACGGGCAGGTTTCGGCTTGGGAGTTGGAGCGGTACCTGACCAAATATTGACTCAAAACTCGAACTCGGCATAGTCAGCTTTCCACGCTCCAACAGCTAGTTGTGAGTTTGCCGTCTGAGTTTCGGGTTGTGAGTTGTCCCACTGGCAACTGGTTACTTGAACTCACCACTCGCCACTTGTCGTTGAACACCAATGTCAGTTTTCAAACGCAACGCCTCCCACCACTCCGGAACTCACATGGATCGCCGCTCCTTCGTTCGCACCTCCGCTGGCGCCGCCGTTGGACTCGGCCTCCTCGGCACCACCGACATAGCGAACGCTGCCACGATTCATTGGCGCCTCGCCGCTGACGTCCTCGCGCAAAAGTATCCGTTCACGCTCCCGCCACTCGGCTACGCCAATGACGCAGTCGAGCCCGCGGTCGACTCGGCCACGATGGGCATTCATCACGACAAGCATCATGCCGCGTACGTGACGAATCTCAACAAAGCGCTCGAGACGCAGCCCGCGCTGCAGGGGAAGACCCTGCGCGAGCTGCTGTCGAGTGTCTCGTCGCTGCCTGATGGCGTGCGCAATGCGGTCCGTAACAACGGCGGCGGTCACGCCAATCACTCCATGTTCTGGCCACTGCTTGCACCCGGCGGTGCGAAGGCGCCCACTGGTGCCCTCGCGGCCGCGATCACGCGCGACTTCGGTTCGCTTGCCGCGTGCGTTGCGGCTGTGAAAGCCGCCGGCCTTGGTCAGTTTGGCTCCGGGTGGAGCTGGCTCGTACGCGACGGCGCGGGCAAACTCACCGTGAAGGGCATGCCCAATCAGGACACGCCAATCTCCGACGGTGCATGGCCCGTGCTGGGCGTCGATGTGTGGGAGCATGCGTACTACCTCAAGTATCAGAACCGTCGCGCGGACTATCTCGATGCTGTGCTTGCGGCACTCAATTGGGATGTCGCCAGCGCGGCGTACGCAGCGTGAAAAGTGCCGCTGCACATTCCGCGGTACGTCTCGCGATCGCGTTCGAGCGCGGAGGGCCGTGAGGTTCCGTTTGGCATCATCGATGACGCGACCAACGCGGTGGTCGGCTTCACTCGATGGAGCGCGTTGTCAATTCGGGTGCGCCGTCATGGCTCGTGCGTCGACAGCGGCACGCACAAGTTGGACGGCCGCTGACGGATCGAGTGGCGCTCCGTGCAAGGTCTGTTGCGGAGATTAGCATTAGCCGTCCGAACTCGATTACTCCCGCAGCCGTCCAATGCGCAGTTCTGTGTCGCCAAATTCTCCGATCTCCCTCGCCGAGCTCGAGTCGCACCTCTGGGAAGCCGCGAACATTCTCCGTGGCAG
>Ga0105049_10005245_pt1 | contig 15106 bp, 9 predicted proteins | sample MAT06_FD_78087 | JGI IMG/M metagenome (GOLD analysis project Ga0105049, IMG submission 78087) | Freshwater microbial communities from Lake Fryxell liftoff mats and glacier meltwater in Antarctica - MAT-06 | ecosystem: Environmental > Aquatic > Freshwater > Ice > Liftoff microbial mat | place... | reverse complement strand
TAGAAAACTTTGCAGTCTTTAACCCCCAGATTGGCCCTTTACTCGAACGTCTGGTCAGCGCTGCCGGTGGTGCATCGCTGACCGCCCTGCGCGAACTTTTTTGGCAAGATTTGGGCACTGCAACCGAGTTGGAAGAATCAATTACGGCACTTTCTGCACGGGGGCTGCTGGACTATGATCTCTATCGCCAGCGCGTGGTGTTGCACCCGTTGATTCGTAACTATTTAGAACAGAACGCGGTCATGCTGGGCGAAGAATGGGAGCGCAGCCATGCCCAATATTATCTGCAATTTGCCCAGCGCTATGTCGCCATGCCGCTGGAACGCTGGCGTGAAGTGGATGGTGAGTGGGGTAATATCTATCGCGGGGCCGACTGGTGCCAACAGCGCGTGTTGCGGCTTTGGCAGACCGCACCACTGATGCTGCTGGAAAAGCAGATCGCCGAACAGCGGCCACTGGTCATTCCGCCCGATGAACCCTTGGTCAACACAGATTTGCGGCTTGCGCGCGATTATGGCATTGCTTTGGCGCATTATGCGTTTTGGCGGCACCCACCGGGCAGCGTAGACTGGATCGCGACCGGCGCGGTGGCATCGTTGGGTCTAAGCGATTTGCGCGACTATGCCTGGCTGCAAATGAATATTGGCCGCCAACTTTTTTTTACAGGCGCGCTGGCCGACGCGATCCGCTGGTTGGAACGCGCACAGACCATTTTTGACGAACGCGATCTGCTTATGGAGTTGGCCTATGTCCTGACGGATCTGGGCACCTCCTATCGCATCCGCGGCGAGCCGCGCCGTGCGCTGGCCTATTTCCACGCCACGTTTGATGCCGTGGCGCAACTGGGCGATCAGCGAGCGCTGGCTACGGCCTACATGAATTTGGGCAGCGCTCATTATAGTCTCAACAATTATGAGCGCGCGCTGCAAGAAAATCGCAAAACGCTGCGCATTGCCGTACGTCTGGAAGATGATCACCTGGCGGGTAGTGCCTATAATAATATGGGGCTGGCGATGGAAGGGATGGAGCAGTTCGATAAAGCACAAGAGGCCTATTCGTATGCGCTGGACCTCTTTCAGCGTGTCGATGATTTTACGGGGATCAGCACCTGCTATAACAACTTGGGCTCGGCCAGCTATGCACGCGGCGAGTTGGGCCAGGCGCTTATGTGGTATGAACTGGATCTGCGCCTCTCTGAAAAACGCGGTGCCTGGACAGATATGGCTGCCACTTTACATAATTTGGGGCATGTGGCGCTGGAACAGGCAGAAGCCGAGCGGGCGCTCGCCTATTTTACTCAAAGTCGCGAACTCTATGCCGCGTTTCAGTTAGAAGAATATATGGAAGAAGAAAATGATATGATTGAGTATATTGTTTCGCAGAAAAATGCCGCGCCTGCTCCTCGCTAGCAATCTTTCTCCCTAAATCCACGGCTACGCATCAATAAGCAATGGCTAATCGCTAATGGCCAATCTTGGGTGCCGGCAATGTCCCAATGACCCATCTACAAAAACTATAGTCAAACAAAACGCTAACACAATCGTAGTGCGTTTCTTACAACTTTGGCGCAAAATTACTATAGTTTGTGTATATCTGAAATTTGCACAAACACGTCGGATACGATATCATAGGGTTCATTAGCACTCTCGATGGTAGAGTGCTAATGAACCCAACGCTAATGAACCCAACCGGTTCTAAGATTGTTTACAACATATCACCACATATAATATCACAGTTTTGAATTTACGTTCAAACAAGGAGGATTGTGCAATGAACCTCAAGCCGCTGAGTGACCGCTTGGTCATCAAGCCACTGGAGCAAGAAGATCAGACCAGCTCTGGCATTCTGCTACCCGAAACCGCCAAAGAGAAACCACAGCAAGGCAAAGTAATTGCTGTTGGACCCGGCGCTCGCAAGGAAACTGGCGAACGTGTTGCCATGGATGTCAAGGTCGATGATGTCGTGCTCTATGCCAAATATTCCGGCACCACGATCAAGTTGAGTGGCAAAGACGTGCTGATTCTAAAAGAATCAGATGTTTTAGCAATTGTTGAAAGCTAACTTTCGTCTCTAGTAGCAACGAATAGTACTTTACTCTAGCGAGTAAATTGAGCGAGAGATTTTAATTTCAAGGAGCGAAAAAATGGCAAAGCAAATTGTATTTGAAGATGTAGCGCGTAGAAAACTGCAAGCTGGCGTTGACGCGTTGGCCAATGCCGTCAAGACCACCCTGGGCCCCAAGGGTCGCAACGTGGCTTTGGACAAGAAGTGGGGCAGCCCTACCGTTACGCATGATGGTGTGACCGTTGCCAAGGAGATCGAACTCGAAGATCCCTTTGAAAACATGGGCGCCCAACTGCTCAAGGAAGCCGCCACCAAAACCAATGACGTCGCTGGTGATGGTACCACCACCGCCACCGTCTTGGCCCAGGCCATTGTGCACGAAGGTCTGAAGAACGTGACTGCCGGTGCCAACCCCATGCAGATCAAGTGGGGCATTGAAGCCGGTCGCGATGCGATCGTCAAGGCCCTCAAGGAAATGGCTACCCCGGTTTCTGGCAGAGATGGCATTGCCCAGGTCGCCAGCATCTCGGCTGCCGACAAGCACATTGGTAACCTGATCGCCGAAGTGATGGACAAAGTCGGTAAGGATGGCGTGATCACGGTTGAAGAGAGCCGTGGCCTTGAATTCGAGACCGAATATGTCGAAGGTATGCAGCTTGATCGCGGCTACCTGAGCCCCTATTTCGTCACCAATTCCGAGCGCATGGAAGCTGTCATCGATGATCCCTATATTTTGATCACCGACAAGAAGATCAGCAGCGCCCAGGATATCGTCCCTGCCTTGGAAAAACTCGTCCAAATTGGCAAGCGCGAAATTGTGATTATCGCCGAAGATGTGGACGGCGAAGCGCTGGCAACCCTCGTGTTGAACAAGCTGCGTGGTATGGTCAATGCCCTGGCTATCAAGGCCCCTGGCTTTGGTGACCGCCGCAAGGCCATGTTGCGCGACATTGCTATCCTCACCGGTGGCCAGGTGATCTCCGAAGAAGTCGGCCGCAAGCTCGATAGCGTTATGCTCGAAGACCTAGGCCGCGCCGATAAGGTCGTCAGCACCAAGGACAACACCACCGTGATTGGTGGGGCTGGTACCAGTGACGCGATCCAAGGCCGCATCCGCGAGATTCGCGCCGAGATCGACAACAGCACCAGCGATTACGACCGTGAGAAGCTGCAAGAACGCCTGGCCAAATTGGCGGGTGGTGTGGCCATCATTCGTGTCGGTGCTGCTACCGAGACCGAACTGAAGGAAAAGAAGCACCGCGTGGAAGACGCCCTGAGCGCCACCCGTGCTGCAGTTGAAGAAGGCATCGTCCCTGGTGGTGGTGTGGCTTTGATCAATGCCATCCCAGCCTTGGATGCTATCACCCTTGAAGGTGATGCCGGTACCGGTGCCCGCATTCTGCGCCGCGCCCTCGAAGAACCAATGCGCATGATTGCCAGCAATGCTGGTCTTGACGGCCCAGTGGTCATTGAAAAAGTCCGCGGTCTGCATGCTTCTGGCAAGAAGACCACCGGCTATGATGTGTTGACCAATGACTATGTTGATATGTTGGAAGCCGGCATTATCGACCCAGTCAAGGTTACCCGCAGCGCCGTGGAAAATGCTTGTTCGATTGCCGCCATGATTCTGACGACCAGCGCGCTGGTAACAGACATTCCGGAAAAAGACAAGCCAATGTCAGGTGGTGGCGGTGATGGTGGTATGGGCGGCATGGGCGGCATGATGTAATCGGTTTTCTAACCGATTGCGCCAGTCGTTCTAGACTGAACTAAAAACAGGCGTGCCTAACATTTGGGCACGCCTGTTTTTGATTGGCCCTAATGTATCGGCAGTAAAATCATCAGTTCTCCCACGCTGTATCCTCTCCAACCGGCGCCGTAACCGTTTTGGTATTTGACAGATGACAAGAGTACGGTATAATCTACTACACATATACGGAATCTGTTCGTTCCCGCGGCTATCGCACTCCCCAATTGTAAAATAAATACATGATGGCTCTTTAGACGATTTGTTCAGACAACGTGTGCGTTGCGGGTAGATTCTCTCCAACCATAAGTCACAATTTTTACTAGTTCGACTGGTTAGCAGGAAACTGCTGCGGTAATCGTGATAGATTTGCGATCATTGAACCAGCCAGAATTTGCTGTTTCGGTCGCCACCTGGCCGTTAACTTTTATAGATATTCTCAAATGCAAGGTCCAACACTCGATGGCCAACCTTCGGGTTTTGTTATAACCGCATTGCGCTATTTGCTCTATCTGCTCATCTGGCTGTTGCTATCCGCCCTGGGTGGCGTGCTTGCCTGGCTCTTGCGCACCAATATCTTTGATCTAGGCATTTGGTTGCAATGGAATCCCTGGGTAGTGCGCGGCATTGATCGATGGGCGATCTTTGGCTTTGGCCTCGTCTGGTTTGCCTATCTGATCGGGCTCGAAGGCTATCTGCGCAATGCTGTACCCAAAAACAGACTTTGGGCGCGCACCAAACGGGTGCTGATCATACTCTTACCGCTTTTGCTAATCGCGTATATCCTACAATTGCCATTGCTGTCATTTACATTCTGACGCGCACGCGCATTGTTGTTCCACGCATTCACTCTCTACTCCCTATTCGAGAGAATGTTGTTGGGTGAACTACCGATCATCATCGACCAATTATGGTAGACCAATTATGTTCTCGCTGAAAATTGGCGGCGCTTGCTACGCCTTTTAGCCACATCTACAGTCGGCATATCTAGAGATGTGCCGACTTTTGAGCGTTGTAACTAGCAGGAGGTGTTCGTTTGTCTCAAGTTGACGTCAACGGTGCGCATAGCGCCACACGTTCCGGTTCAACCACCCCCAATGTACTCCTGGATGTCCAAAATTTAAAAAAATATTTTCCCATTCGCCGGGGATTTTTCTCGCGCATCGTCGGTAATGTCAAAGCGGTGGATGATGTGAGTTTTAGAGTCCATGCCGGTGAGACATTGGGCTTGGTGGGGGAAAGTGGTTGTGGTAAGACCACGACGGGTCGGGTGATTTTACGTGCATTGGATCCCAGCGCAGGCGAAATTTGGTTTGCCGATGCCGACATGGGGCGTATCAATGTGGCCGAGTTGGAGAAAGCCCAACTAAAGCGTATGCGGCGCAACATGCAGATGGTCTTTCAAGATCCCTACTCGTCGCTCAACCCGCGCATGACGCTGTTGCAGAATGTGGGCGAGCCGCTGTTGGTGAACAACATGGCGAGTGGCCGGGCGTTGGAAGATCGGGTGGCCGAGCTGTTGCGGGTGGTTGGTCTACGACCCGAATATATGAATCGCTATCCCCATGCCTTTAGCGGCGGCCAGCGCCAGCGGATTGGCATTGCCCGCGCCCTGGCGCTCAATCCCCAATTGGTGGTACTAGATGAACCGGTTTCGGCGTTGGATGTCTCGGTGCAGGCCCAGATTCTCAACCTGTTGCAAGATCTGCAACGTCAATTTGGTTTGACCTATCTCTTTGTGGCCCACGATCTGAGCGTGGTTGAGCATATTAGTGATCGCGTCGTCGTTATGTACGTTGGGCAAATTGTAGAAAATGCCAAGACCAGCGATCTCTTCACCCAACCGTTGCATCCCTACACCGAAGCGCTGCTCTCCGCTGTGCCCAAACCCGACCCGCGCCAACGCTCCGTGCCCATTGTGTTGGAAGGTGATGTGGCTGATCCGGCGAATCCACCAAGTGGTTGTTATTTTCATCCGCGCTGTCGTTATAGTGACGGCAAGCGGTGTGTCAATGAATTGCCTGCCCTGCGTGAGCTTAGTACCGGGCGCACTGTCCGTTGTCACTATGCGGAACAACTGACGTTGATGGGAGTGGCCGGATGAAAGTGATGCTTCTCTTCCCACCAAATTGGACGCCGACGATGCCCCATCTCGCGTTACCGACGTTGACTGCCTATTTGCGCAGTCATGGGGTGGAGGTAATTCAGCGCGATCTCAATCTGGAAGTTTTTGATGAAATTCTCACACGCGATTATCTGAAGAACACGCTGTCCCGTTTACGTACGACCTATGCTGCGGTGCCCGGCAAGCGTTCTCTGCACGCCACTTCCCCTTCCTCATTGCCCAATCCCAAATTGATCGAGTGGGCGCTGCGCCAAGGCCCACAATTGGTCAATCAAGTCGAGCAAGCCAAAGCGATTATGCGCAGCGAGGCCTTTTTTGATGGACCAGTTGGGCTGCGTGCTTTTAAAACCATTGTCGATAGTCTGGAATTGGCCTCGCTACCCTTCTATCCGGCTTCGCTGGATTTGCAAAGTTACCAAGCGGCGGGGCCAGTTGATAGTAGCCGGGCGCTGCTGAACTTGGTACGCGATCCACAAACCAATATCTTTCTAGAGATCTACCGGCGTGGCATTCTCCAGGATCTGATCCACGAACAGCCGGATGTAGTGGGCATCTCGATTCCGTCGCAGCCCCAGATGTTGGCCGGCATGACGTTGGCTTATCTGATCAAAGAAGCTGGCCTCGCTTGCCACGTTACCATCGGCGGGCCGCATATTAGCATGTTGCGCGAACAGTTGCCGCAGACCCCGGCTATGTTTAGCCTTTTTGACAGTGCGGTGATCTTTGATGGCGAGGAGTCGCTGCTGCGCTTGACCGAAGCGGTAACCAGCCATGGCGATTTATCGCAAGTGCCGAATCTGATCTACCGCGATGCGCGTGGGATTCATGTCACGGCACGCAAAGAACCGGTTAAGATTGATACCTTGCCACTGCCCGATTTTGATGGTCTGCTCTTGGATCGCTATTTGGCACCCCGGTTGGCGTTACCGCTGTTGACGGCGCGTGGTTGTTATTTTGGCAAGTGTGCCTTTTGCAATGTGGGCTATGGCGAAGCAGAAAGTTTTAGCCAATTGCGCGCCGAGCAACTGGCCGAACAGATGATGGCGCTGCATCACAAATATGGTGTCAAACATATCTTCTTCGCCGACGAAGCGGTGACGCCACGCAATTTAAAGAATCTATCACCCATCCTGGCCGAGTTGGGCACGCCCCTGCATTGGGGTGGCTGTGCGCGCTTCGAAAAGGTGGTCACGCGCGATCTGTTACAGAGCATGTACAATGGCGGCTGTCGCATGATCCTCTTTGGCCTGGAGAGCGCGTCGCAGCCCATTATGGACTTGATGATCAAAGGCACTCAGCTCGATCACATGAGCCGCATCCTGCGCGAGAGCACCGAAGCGGGCATCTGGAATCACACCTTCTTTTTCTTTGGCTTCCCCGGTGAGACCATCGAAGATGCCCAGCAGACAGTCAATTTCCTCTATGCCCACAAACCCTATATCAATTCGGCGGCGCTTGGTTCCTTTTTGATGGAACGCCATTCACCTGCCCATCGCTATCCCCAATCGTTTGGCGTGAAAATGATTTTTGAGGACCCAGATAAAGATTTGGCAATCTACTTTGCGTACGAAGTAGAAAAGGGTATGGGCGAGCAGATGGCCGAAATGCTCGAATCGCGTTTCCTAGATACGCTTCCCGAAAAACCATACCCGCAGTTTTATGTGAGTGACGTCTATCGCTTCCTCTATGCCAGCTATCTCAGTGACCGTAACATTCCCCGGCCACCCTGGCTTGCCAAGGAGGTTGCTGTAGCCTACTAATCCTTTACGCGGATGGTAATTTAACGTCCATCAAACTGTCTGTATGAATGAGTTGAAGGAGTATGTACATGCAAGAACCAAAGAAAAAGGTCGTCTCCCGTCGTCAATTTATGCAATTGTCGGCTTTTGCCACCGCCGGCGTGGCCGTGGCTGCCTGCGGCGGTGCACCTGCGGCTCCTGGTCCAGAAGCTGCTCCCGCCGCGACAACGGCACCCGCGGCAGAAGCTGCACCCGCGGCTGTTCCTGGCCAGTTCAATGAAGCGCCGATGTTGGCCGAATTGGTACAGGCCGGCACTTTGCCGCCCGTCGATGAACGACTGCCCACCAACCCATTGGTCATGCCGGTGGCCGAGCAAATTGGCACCTACGGCGGCACTATGCGCCGTGGTTTCCGTGGCGTGTCGGATCGCTGGGGGCCGACTAAAGTTCAAGATCGTGGATTGGCCTGGTATGACACAGAATTGAACATGCAGCCGCGCCTGGCCGAATCTTGGGAGATGAGTGAAGATGCCAAAGAATGGACCTTTCACTTGCGCCAAGGCACAAAATGGTCCGATGGCACGCCCTTTACCACCGAAGCTGTCCAGTATTGGTATGACAACGAAGTACAAAATACTGATCTCACCGAGTACAGTACGGGCACCAACTGGAAAACCGGCGCCGCCAATACCTTGCTTCAGTTAGAAGTGATCGACGATTACAGCTTCAAATTCATCTTCGCTGATCCCAATCCACTCTTTCTCTACAAAGTGGGTCGCGCGTCGCCCTTCTCGCCCGGCCATTATATGCAACAATTCCATGTGAATCTAACGGAAGACAATGCTGCCCTGGAAGCCAAGTCGAAAGAGGCTGGCTTTGAGAGCTGGGCACAGTACTATACCGACCGTGGCTATTGGTATATGAACCCAGAAAAGCCGAGCATCGGTCCCTGGATCAGCAAAAACCCCCTTTCCGAAGAGATCTTCCTGATGGAGCGCAATCCCTATTTCTTTGGGGTGGATGCCGAGGGCAACCAACTGCCTTATATTGATAATGTCAATCATCGCCTCTTTGATCAGCCCGACGTATTCAACCTGTGGATCACGAATGGCGAAATCGATTTCCAGAACCGCCATGTGACGATTGCCAACTTCACGCTCTTCAAAGAAAGTGAAGAAGCCGGCGATTACAAAGTGGTGATCGGCGCTTCGTCTGGCCATCAAGCATTGCAACTTAACCTGACAACCAAGAACCCACGGCTGCGCGAATTTTTCAACAAGCGCGATGTGCGCATTGCGCTGTCGATTGCTGTGGACCGCGAGGATCTCAATGAGCTGGTCTTTGACGGCTTGTTCACACCCCGCCAATATAGCCCGTTGACTTCTTCGCCCCAATACTACGAAAAGCTCTCCAACGCCCACATTGAATACGATGTAGCGCGGGCCAATGCACTGTTGGATGGGGCTGGCTACACCGAAAAGAATGCCGAGGGGATTCGTCTCTGGGCTGACGGCAGTGGCGAAGAGATCAGCTTTATCATTGAAGGCACCGCCGATGTCGGTTCGCCCGATGAAGATGCTGTGCAGCAACTGATCAAGTATTTCGCTGTTGTGGGCGTGAAAGCATCCTATAAATACTTTGAACGCTCGCTCTACACCGAACATTACGAGTCCAACGAGATTGATGCGGCGTATTGGGGTGGTGATCGTACGGTTGTGCCCATGGCCGCGCCGATTATCTTTACCGGCCAGCAGCCGGATCGCCCGTGGTGTGCGGCCTGGAGTCTATGGAAGCTCAATGGGCCCGATGACCCGAATGGCGAGGAGCCACCGGCGGATCACTGGATTAGCACCATTTGGACGCTGTGGGATCAGATCGCGGCCGAACCAGATGCGGCCAAGCGCGATCAACTCTTTACCCAAATTCTCGATATTTGGGCCGAAGAGTTACCCATGATCGGTTACCTGGGCGAGGCGCCCGCCCCAGTGATTGTCAAGACTGGCTTCCGCAACTATATTGCGGGCCTCCCTGTTGATGACACGACCGGTGATGAGCATCTGCTCCAAACCGAGACCTATTTCTGGGAAGACCCAGAGAATCACGCGTAACGATTTTAGATTCGTGGATGTAGATTTTGGATGCCGGACCTGGTAGGCCGTGTGTCTGAAATCTACATCCTACAATCATAAATCAGGAGGTTTCATGCTGTTTTTTATTATTCGCCGTTTGCTTTTTATGATCCCAACGTTGTTAACCGCCTCGCTGCTGTCCTTTATGATCATCCAGTTGCCCCCCGGCGATTTTCTGACCTCGTATGCGGCACAATTACGCGCCCAGGGGGATAATGTCGATCAGGCTGAATTGGAGGCTCTGCGCGAGCGCTATGGCTTGGGGCAACCCATCTACGTGCAATATAGCAAATGGATGGGCGGTATTCTCCTGCGCAACGACTGGGGTCAATCGATGGAGTGGCGCAAGCCTGTGCGCGACTTGCTGGGCGATCGGCTTTGGTTGACGATTGCGATCTCGGGGGCTGCGTTGCTGGTGAGTTGGTTTGTTGCGATTCCGATTGGTGTCTATTCGGCCACCCATCAATATTCCTGGCTGGACTATCTGCTCAGTTTGTTCAGCTTTGTCGGGCTGGGCACGCCCGGCTTTTTGCTCGCGCTGATGGTCATGTTCTACGCCCAGTCCACGTTGGGGATGAATGTTGGCGGGCTCTTTTCCGAGGAATATATTCTGGCCCCGTGGAGTTGGGCCAAGTTTATTGACATGCTCAAGCATGTCTGGATTCCCCTGCTGATCGTGGCGGTGGGCAGTACTGCCGGTAATATTCGCATCACGCGCGCCAATCTGCTGGACGAACTCAATCGTCCCTATGTTGAAACTGCGCGTGCCAAAGGACTGGAAGAACGTCACCTGATCTGGAAATATCCGGTGCGTGTGGCATTGAATCCGTTCTTTAGTACAGTTGGCTGGTCCTTGGCTACGTTGGTTTCGGGCTTTACCCTGGTTTCGCTGGTTTTGAATCTGCAAACCATTGGCCCGCTGCTGTTGCGTTCGCTCACGTCGCAGGATATGTATCTGGCTGGCAGTATTATCTTCATTCTGAGTGCGCTGACGATCGTCGGCACGCTGATCTCGGATATTCTCTTGGCGATTGTAGACCCGCGGATTCGCCTTAACTGATTGAGCCACAAATGAACGCAGCGTAGTTGCTTTTTGGAGACCATCATGCAATCAGTAGAAAAGACCTGGTTCGAACGCACTGAGCAAGAGCAGGCGCTTGGCTTGGACGAAGGTACAGACGATATCTCGACCCAAGAAAAGAAGATCTACGTTGCCTCGTATTGGAAATTAATGTGGTGGCGGTTTTTGCGCCATCGCATGGCCGTGGTCAGCGCAGTGATCGTGATCTTGTTGTACCTGGTGGCCGCGTTCTGTGAAATGGTCGCGCCCTACGATCCAGAACAGACCTTTGCCAAGTATAAGTTAGTGCCGCCCACCACCATCCGCATTTTTGATGCCGAGGGCAATTTACGCCGGCCATTTGTCTACCAGATCAACCGCACACGCGATCCGGAGACGCTGGCTAGCATTTACACCGAAGATACATCCATCATCCATCCCATCCGGATTTGGGTAGAAGGATCAGAATATAAGTTTTGGAATCTCTGGCCGATGAAACATCGCCTTTTTGGCCTCAGCGCGCCCCATTCCGAACAGGGAATTTTCTTGATCGGGGCCGACCGGTTGGGTCGCGACCTCTTTTCGCGGCTCTGCTATGGGGCCCGCGTCTCGCTGACCATCGGCCTGGTGAGCGTGATCATTAGTTTGGTGCTGGGCATCTTTTTGGGTGGCCTTTCTGGCTACTATGGCGGCACATTGGATAACCTGATCCAGCGGCTCATCGAATTTATCCGTTCGGTGCCCGAGATCCCCTTGATCATGGGCTTAGCGGCGGCCCTGCCTGCCGACTGGCCGGTGATCCGCCTCTACTTTGGCATTACGGTTGTGCTTTCCTTTATCGGGTGGACTGGCTTGGCGCGTGTGGTGCGTGGCCGTTTTCTCAGTTTGCGCGAAGAGGATTTTGTGATGGCCGCGCGGCTTTCGGGGGCCAGCGAACAGCGTGTGATTTTTCGCCACATGTTGCCCTCTTTTCTGAGCCATATTATTGCGTCGCTCACCCTGGCCATTCCGGCGATTATTCTTTCGGAGACAGGGCTGAGTTTTATCGGCCTGGGCTTACGTGCGCCGGCGATCAGCTGGGGCGTGTTGTTGCAAGAGGCACAAAATGTCCGCTCGATGGCGCTGGCCCCCTGGGTGCTAACCCCGGGGATTGCTGTGGTGCTCGTCGTCCTGGCCTTTAACTTCCTAGGCGATGGCATTCGCGATGCCGCCGATCCGTATGCCAAATAAGCAACTTCATCTAGCCTGACGAGGAAAATGATTCATGTCAGAAGTGATACGTACAGTTACTCAATCAAATCCGCAATCCTCTCCGCCCAGTCGCACGCCACTACTCGAGGTGCGTAACCTGCGGACGCACTTCTTTCTCCAGCAGGGCTTGGTGCGCGCCGTCGATGGTGTCGATTTTACAGTCAATCGCGGACAAACCGTGGGGCTGGTTGGGGAAAGCGGTTGTGGCAAGTCTGTCATGGCGCGGTCGATTATGCGCATTGAGCCGCCGCCTGGCCGCATTGTGGAAGGCGAAATTCTCTTTCACCGCACGTTGGATAAACAGCGCAATGGCACCAGCAGTCTCGGCGAAACTGTCGATATGGTACAACTGGATGCCAAAGGTCCCGCTGCACGTAGTATTCGCGGGGCCGAAATTTCTATGGTCTTTCAGGAACCGATGACCTCGTTGAGCCCTGTCCATACGATTGGCAGCCAGATCATGGAAGCCATTCTCTTGCATCAAGATGTGAATAAAGAAGTCGCACGCGCCCAGGCAATTGACGTGTTGACCAAAGTCAACATGCCGCAGCCCAGTCGCATTATTGATCGCTATCCCCATCAACTGAGTGGCGGTATGCGCCAGCGCGCCATGATCGCCATGGCGCTTTCGTGCCGGCCAGCGTTGCTGATTGCCGATGAACCGACTACCGCGTTGGATGTGACGACCCAAGCCCAAATCTTGACCCTGATGCGCAATTTGCAACAGGAGTTGGGCATGGCGATTGTCTTCATTACCCATGACTTAGGCGTGATCGCGCAGATGGTCGATTTTGTGGTGGTGATGTATCTGGGACAAGTGGTAGAAATGGCGGATGTCGATACGATTTTTTACAATCCACAGCATCCCTATACCCAGGCGTTGCTCCGGTCGATTCCGCGCCTGGGTCGCAAATCGACACAGGGTGTCAGCAGCCAATTGACGGCGATCCGAGGAACCGTGCCTGATCCCTACTCGATTCCCCAAGGGTGTCCCTTTCATCCCCGCTGTCGCAAGGCTATCAAAGGCGTCTGTGATCAAAAAGATCCGCCTTTCCTAGAGACAGAGCCAGGGCACAAAGTACGCTGTGTCCTCTATGAATAAGGTAATTTCTGTTGCATGCTACCCCGTATTCAGCGAGTAGCATGCAACGGGTAACATTGCTTGCTCCCCATTATTTTTCGTGATGTATCGAAGGAGAATCAGTCATGAATTCCAAGCAGAAGCCACGCTTCGTATCGCGGCGGCAGTTTATGCAGATGACCGCCTTTGCCGGTGGTGGCGTATTATTGACAGCCTGTGGCGGTGGCGCGCCAGCGGCTGCTCCCGCTGCTGAGGCAACGACAGCTCCGGCTGCTGCAGAAGCCGGAGCGCCGGCGGGGCCGCCTGGCCAATATAATGAAGCACCCATGCTGGCCGAATTGGTGGCCAAGGGTGAACTGCCGCCAGTTGATCAGCGTTTGCCCACCAATCCAGTCGTCGTCTCGGTGGTCGATCAGGTGGGTAACTATGGTGGTGTCATGCGCCGTGGCTTTAAAGGTGTCTCTGACCGCTGGGGGCCGACCAAAATCCAAGATAGTGGGATGGTCCGCTATGACTTGGACTTGGCGATCCAACCGGATCTGATTGAGTCCTGGGAGACCAACGAGGACGCCACGGTTTGGACTGTTCATCTGCGCGAGGGTTTGAAGTGGTCGGATGGTACTGTGTTTGATAGCGGCTCGTTTACGTGGTGGGCCGAGAATGTGTTGCACAATCCGGTTATTACCCTGGCCCCCCCTGTCAACTATTCTACGGGCAACCCGCGCGCTGCCGTGGCTGTCGTAGCGCCCGATGATTACACTGTCCAATTTACCTTTGCCAATCCTAAACCGCTCTTTATTGATTTCATGTCGCGCGATCAACCTTTTGCGCCCGGCCATTACATGCAGCAATTCAACATGGATTTTACCGATGACAAAGCTGGGCTGGAAGCCAAGATCAAAGAGGCCGGGTTTGAAAGCTGGGATCAATACTATGAAGATCGCAACAGTTGGTATCTGAATCCCGAAAAGCCAACCGTTTCCCCCTGGCGCGCCGTCAATGCGATTTCGGAACAGCTTTTCCTCATGGAGCGCAATCCCTATTTTCATCAGGTCGATGCCGAGGGTAATCAACTGCCCTATATTGACCGGGTGAATAATCGCCTATTTGACACGACCGACGTCTTTAACCTGTGGATCGTCAATGGCGAGATCGATTTTCAGGCCCGCCATGTGGATGTGGCCAACTTCACCCTCTTCAAAGAAAACGAAGATGGCGGCAACTATAACGTGTTGATCGGCCCTACCTCTAATGGGCAAACCTTGTCGATCAATCACGCTAGCCCGAATGCGCGGCTCTCTGAATTCTTCCAAAATCGCGATGTGCGGATTGCGCTCAACTCGGCGATTGATCGCGAATCAATCAACGAGTTGGTCTATGACGGCTTAGGCATTGCGCGCCAGGCCAGCCCCACCTCGCAGTCACCCCAATATCACGAAGGCGCGACCACGGCCTACACCGCCTATGATCTCGATTTGGCCAATAGCACGCTCGACGGCCTGGGCTATACCGAGAAAGATGCCGATGGCTTCCGGCTCTGGAACGATGGCAGCGGTGAGGTTATCAGCTTTATCTTTGAAGGCATCGACGAAACTGGCACGCCCGGCTCCGATACGGCCCAATTGGTCACCCAACAACTTGCCGCGATTGGTATTAAAGCGACCTATAAAGCTGTGGAACGTTCGCTCTACGAAGAGCACTATACCTCCAATTTGCTCGATGCCTCTTGGTGGGGAGCAGGCCATGAAATTCTGCCTTTCCTTTCCCATTCCAACTACTATGTGGGCGAATTGTTGGATCGCCCATGGGCTGGTGCCTGGGGTCGTTGGTACCGCGACAATGCCGATCCCAACGGCGCGCCGCCACCCGAAGGGCATTTCCTCTGGAAGCAGTGGGAACTGTGGGAACAG